>JACCDW010916437.1_pt1 | contig 113456 bp, 174 predicted proteins | sample 7449781 | NCBI WGS metagenome assembly JACCDW01 (sample SAMN15323449, study PRJNA562643) | freshwater metagenome | isolation source: river surface water | place: USA:Blue River Watershed | collected 2017-08-18 | reverse complement strand
ATCCCCTTGTCTACAAATATCTTTTGTCCGTTAATGCTTTTTGCTTTGGTCAATATATAAACTATTATATCTGCTAGTTCTTCTATGTCTAAATAATCCCGCATAGTTGCTTTACCAAATATAGATTCTAGTATATGACTATTTAAAAAACTCTCAGTCATTTCAGTTTTGATTAAAGATGGGTGCACTATATTAATTCTAGCCGTATTCTTATTTTTTAAGAATAAGTCTGCCCATCCGTCTAATGCTTTTTTACAAGAGGCATAACATTTTGTATCACTAATATTTAGGTTAAAAGAATTATTATAATCTTTAGACTTTAATAAATTATCAATTAAATCAAAGTCTAATTCATATGTTTTTGAAAGCACTGATCCTATAAGTAAAGCATTTACTTCATTAAACTCTTCGTAAATTTTACTGACAAGATTAACGGTTCCAAAATAATTAGTTTTAATTATTTTTTCTAAATTAGAAAAAACGCCAGCGCATGTGACTACTCCGTCAATATTATTAAAACTATTTTTTAATTCTTGAACAAAATTATTTATATTATCAATGTTTGATAAATCAATTAAATAATCTGGGTTTCCATAACGATCTACTGTTATAAAATCTAAATTTAGTTCTTTAAGCTTTAGGGATACCGCATTACCTAAGCCAGAACTCGATCCAGTTATAACGTACAAAGGTATTCTCTTTCTTATAAATAAAAGATTAAATTAAACCTTTTTTCTGCCAACCTTTTTTGGCTGCATACTTGTTTCTCTTCTGATTCCATGCTTATTTACGTCTACCTTCATTGGAACCTTTTTATTTATACCAGAATTAAACTTACCTTGTTTAGGGTGTTTCTTTGTAGCTTCATTAGAAGTTACAGCGCCAGACGCTTCCGCATTTGGCGCTGCAACAGTATGTGATCCATTTTCTGACATTATTCGTTAATAAATCTTTCTCTTTGTTCACGAGATGCTGTCATATTTAATGTTAATCCAGCTTCGCCATCTCTTGAGACATCCAGCATTCCTCCATTAATTTGAGAAATTCCAGTTTCGCTGCCTACCATCTGGCATCCGCATTCAACGCACATAATTACTTACCGCCGTTGCCTAGTCCAGCACCGTCTTGTGATGACTTGTCGGTTGCAGGAAATGCAGCCTTTGGATCCTGAGCATACTGCTCATTATTGCTCCATGGTGTAACACCAGCTGGCTTTGTTTCGTTGAAACCTGTTAAATTCTTTCCGTCTGACATATTTTTTCTCCTATAGGGTTATTTAGCAGGGTCTAGAAATCCTGCCATCTTACAATTATATCATTTCTTATATTTCTGATTATAGCAATCTACGCATACCTGTATAATTTTAGTCTCAGTACTGGTTATTCTTTCTGCATCCCCACCGCAATTTGGGACTTCGCAAATATCAAGAAGATCCATTAATTTATATGCTTCCCAAATCTTGCCCAAGCTCTTTCATGAAAATAATAGGCAGTTGATTCCCAGGCAAGGTAGGCTAAGGCACCCAAAGATGCATATTCCCATTCACGAGTATAGATATATATTAATCCAGCTACAAAACCAAGATGAACAAATTGCCAGGTTATTGATTTAATTATGCTTTTCTTTTTAGAATCCATTTTACTTCTTCTTTGCTGAAGACTTTTTTGCAGTTTTCTTAACAGGAGCTTTCTTAGCTACCTTCTTTGCTGGTGCCTTTTTGGTTGTCTTTTTAACTGCTGTCTTCTTTTTTACTGGTGCTAAATCTTCTTCAGCATCTATGTCTTCTAGGAAAGTGTCAAAATCGACATATCCTGGAAAACCAAACCATTTCTTTAATTTAAAGCTAAATTCTTTTAACATAAATTACCCTTTTCTTCTATTTTTCTTATTAAGAAGTTTAGAACCTCTCTTGGTCTCCACTCTGGAGGAAACTCTAAACCTTTTAAATCTTTTATAATTTCATTAGCAAATTGTTTTTTTATTACATCATAATTGCTTATTTCCATAATACTATTCTATCATTTATATAATAAAGGGGCAAGGTTTCCCCTGCCCCTTTATTATATTTAATTACTTAACCAAAGATACCTTTGCCTTTGGGTTTTTTGCATTCCACTTCTTTGCAAGTGCATTAAAAGCCTTCTTCATTTCTGCAATTGCAGCAGCGTTATCAGCCTTCACCTTTGCTAGCTCTGCATCGGCAGCAAGCTTTGCAGTCATTGCTTCAGCCTTAAGCTTAGCAATTTCAGCATTTGCAGTAACCAAATCTGCATTTAACTTAATTGTTGCTGAGTCTGATGCTGACTTTGCATCTGCCAAAGTCTTTGCGCTAGCAACCTTGGTAGCCTCATGTGCAGCCTTTTCTGTTGCAAGAGCTGCTTGTGCTGCAGCTAATTCTCCAGCAAGATCACGTACTGTAATTTCAGCAAATGGTGCTAATGTGCGTACAGGTAAACCAGTAACATCTGAAGATGATGCATCAGATGATGTAGTTGGAGCAAAAGTAATTAGTGAGCGTGTTCCAGTTGTTGGAAGTGTTGCACTAAACTTTGCAACTCCAAAATCTGAAAGTGTTGCTCCAGTTGTTGCTGTTGCTGTGTCTAATACAGCTGTTGCAGCAAATACTGTTGCAGTAATAGACTTACCAGAAACCTTGTTTCCGAATACGTCTGTTGCTGTAACCAAAATATCTTGCTTTGTTCCAGCAGCGCCTGATGCTGGTGCAGAAACAACAAGATTATTAATCTTTCCTGCTGTTCCCTGTACATAATATGTTAATGTGGTTCCACCGTTGTTAATTACAACTGAACCAATTGCTGTCGTTTTAGTATATACATAAAACGTTGCAGTTGTTCCTGTTCCAGTTGCGATTGTCAAAGATGACGATCCTGACGATGCTGTTACTGGAGCAGCAATTGTGTGTAGAGCAGCAACAACAGTTGCATTTGTAGCTGTAACAGAAACTGATGTTCCTGTATCTACAGTTGCAACAAACTTTAATGCATCAGCTGCATCAATTGTGTTGTCTGCAGGAACTGGAAGAGCAGCTGGCGTAGCAATAGCGGATGCAGTTGTATTTGCAACTCCGTTAAGATCTACAGCAACTGTCATTACAGCAGCACTTGCAGGTGTTGCTACGAGTGTAGCAGTAGTCATGGCTGCAACCATGGCTAGAGCGATTTTCTTAAATGACTTCATTTAATTTATTTCTCCTTAATTTATCTGCCTCTTTTTTGAGCACAGAAACTTAATGTAATTCCATGACTTTTACATGGAAAGAACAAGGATCTCCGCCTTGTTCCCATTCTTCAGATTCTTCATCTGTTAGTGGAGGGCCTTCGTGTGTATCACAAAATACATCAGAAATCCATCCCTTATCATAACCAAGCTTCATCCATTCTTCAAAAGTTAGATCCATTCCTTGATCTCCTCCATCATAATATGCTTAGGCTTGGCTCCAATAATAGTTTTTACTGGCTTTCCATCCTTAAACAAAATTGTTGTAGGAATAGAAGATACTTGGTATTTTTCTGGCTGGACACTATTATCATCTATGTTAATTTTACCCAACCAAATTCCAGTTTCTTTAGAAACTTCTTCAATAATAGGACTAAATATTTTACACGGTCTACACCATTCAGCCCAAAAATCTATCATTACTGTTTTGTGAGAACTAATAACGCTATCAAAATTATCATCAGTAACTATCATTATGCCTCCACATGGGTTGGCCAATAGTAGTTACAAGACACGCAGCAAGTATACCCTAGCTCCTTGTAATCTGCAAACTCAGAATAAAAATAGTAAAGTTCGCTATCTTTTTCATATAGTCTGCCCTTGTGAGAGTAGTGTAGGCTCTCATTTCCAAGCCACCACGGCGATTCTGACTCTAATCCAAGGAAATTGTCATGATATATTGAGTCAAATGTGTCTCTTGTTGTATTCTTATAGCCCCTCATTATAATTTCTTTAATGATAGCTTCATTGTACAAAAATAACCAGTCCTCGTGGCCCCTCCACATTTTGACTGCTGGGTGATTAACCCAGGCTCCTGTAGAGTCATAGTAGCCAGATAGCGACTTTAGCACCTGAAGGTTTTCTACGCTTTGTTTAATTAATCGCTTACGATCTAAATGCTTTGCTGTTTTGGCAAAGTCTTTATGTGGAAGAAATGTTTGCATACTTATATCCTACTAAATAAATGGGGGAGAGTCAATACTCTCCCCCAAACCGCCTATTTATCTTTTAGTTCCTCTGCAGCATCATTAAACCTCTTCATGAAGTTTTGAATAATAAGAACAGTTACCTCATATGCATTTTTACTTAATGCAGATAAAGCTTCCTCATCTTTCTGATCTTCTGGCAAAGCTGCAACCCACTTGTTATATAGATCTTCAGCAACCTGACCAATAATTTCTTCTAATACGGTTAGATCTTTAGCCATTGATAGCGCTACCTAGATTAATTAGATTTCCTGAGACACCCCTGGAATTCTTAATTGCAATAGAGGTATTTTTAATGACCTCAGATAACTGTGACATTGTTAATGTATTTTTTGCTGACTTTACAGCAATCCACTTTGCAGAAAAAGATGCAGTGGCTACTGAAGAACCAGCAGCGTAGGCACCAACATTACCTGGACGCAAAACCTTTTGATTTCCATAATCAAAGAAATCTGTTCTGCTTGAGTCATGGTTATTATATGTTGCTGGTGCATTATAGCTTTCTGATCCAGCAATTGCAAAAACATTTGGAGACATATTACATGCAGGCCAATCAATTCTGCTATAGTCTCTGTCATTGCCCACAGCAAACATTACTGGAACATCAACAGAGTTAAGCTTTAACAGGGCTGCATCTAACCCTGTATTTACAGGGCAGTAATCAGTAGATCTCAATAAATTATGATGCCCCTGTGACATTGAGATTGCTTTGATATTGTACTTATCCTTATTTGCATATAGCCACTCAAGTACTCGTGGGACCAATGTAGCCTTAGTCATCTGTCTACGACCATCTGTAGTATGGCCAATGATACGAACAAATAAAATATTCATATTTGGATTATTATTAATTGCTACTGATACCATCTGTGTTCCATGATTAAAATTATTATTAGATAAAATATTCATTGGAAGCACTGATGCTCCTTCGCCTTCCATAAAAGCTTGACCATTTGGACATGAGTTCCAATCTAAAATACAAACTTCTCCGACAAGCTTTTCTTTAATCTGTGGGATAGAGGTATCCAGGGCCGTGTCAAGAATGGCTAGTGTGGGTGTGCTGACGGTTGAGTTTTTTAGGGCTGCTTGTGCTGGTAAAGTTCCCGCCGAAACCACCAACACTACTAACGCAGTTAGCATTTTTTTCATAAGTAAATAATATAATAAAGTCAGGTGGTTGTCAATAGTTAACTGTTAAAATCTGGACGCTGTTTCCTTACATACCATTTGCCAGATTCCATGTTTTGTGCTTCAATTGCAGCAGTCAAATTATTTAAAACGTCATAAACTAAATCTAATTCAACTCTGAGCTTATATATCTCAAGCTCTAGTTGTAAAATCTTTTCAGACTTTCTCATTATTCTCCATCTCGATCAATAGGCGTTGGGGCGGTAGCAATTGTTCCACAAGCAGCGCACTCCATATCTATAAAATAACTAGCTATCTCATAGTTATAAAAAATTACTTTTAAATTAAATACCTGACATCCACAAGGACATACATGTGTTGGAACACCTCTTATGTCCATAGCCTTAGAGTAGTTTGGTTTTAGGTTATTGATGTCATTAAACTCTTCCATTATTAAATTATATACCTAAACCTCTATTATTGTAAAGGGTGCTCTAACAGACATGTTAAACTTTGCTGCAGCCTCTAAAGCCATTCTTACACGCTTACGTGGTGTTTTAATATTACTAGTTGAGAAAAGTGATCCTAATGCTAACTCTTGGCCAGCCCCTTCAGCCATATACATGACATCAGCTTCTCCAATATGAAAATCTGAATCCATTGAAAAAATTCTACCTGCTCCTTGAACAGCTATTATAAATATGCCTCCAAGATCACCGTCTTCAGTTCCTGGACTAAAGTTTCCATATCCTTGTTCTTTAAAAGCATCTTTAATTGATTCAACAAATTTAGTTCTCATAAACTTATCTAGGTTTCTATAGCCTGCAGTTGGTTTATAAACAGGAGGAGTCCAGTTATATTGAAGTATCTGACCCATTCTAAAACTATCAACAAACCCAATACCGAACTGTCCTACTTTAAAAACTTTTGGATCCGTTCTTTGAAAAATCAATCCAGACTTATCGTCAGACGCAGCGGCATCCCCTCCAAGGAGGACTTTATTTTCGTGAATGAGGGCTACAATACATGTCATATATAACAGTATACTATTTTTATTTATGGTGTGCTAGGGTCTTCTATGTGAATATTTATATGATCTAGTTGGATTAGTGTCTGTTCTAGCTCAGACTTAACCTCAATTAATTGCTGTATGGCATTATAATATTTATCTTTCCATTCAGTCAACTGCTTTTCAAGCTCATATAATTGAATTTTTAAATCTTTTATTTCCATTTTTAAATGATCTTGTTCACGCTCTTGTTGTCTGGTTTTTTCTTTTTTTGAATCTTTAATACCAGCAATTATGGCAGTTCCCATACCGCTTAAAATTGCTGCGGATAGGGAGATTAGCAAGGTAAATGTATCTACTTTCATTATAGATATATTATACCTTAATATATATCATTAATTAAATTAATAATTCTGAAGCTGCAATTTCGTTGCCATTATATCTTTTCTTTGCAATAAATTCTTTTACCGATTCTGGCCCGTTTTGTCTGCCAGCGATTATGACAACCCACCTTGGTTCTAGCTTTTCTGACTTACAAGATTCACATAAAAATAAATTAATTCCAAGCAGGGTAGACTTTACTAAACTAAGGTTAGCTTTGCTTTTATTACATGAATAACACAATATTTTTTCCATTAATTTATATCCTCATCAATTATTATAAAATCTTCGTTTTCCATCATCTCTGTGTAAACAACTCCATTTTTTGTATATGAGACTTCCGAAACAAAAGCCCCAAGGGATTTAACATGACCGTATTCTTCTTCTGAAGGTATAAATACATTAAGTTTTTCCGATGGTTCTATCACTTGGTACCCCTTCTAATTCGCATCTTACTCCGTAAGATTCTATCATTTTTTTAACTTTGTTGACATAATCAATAACTTCTTCTTTTTTTGTTCCACTAAATTGTAAAAAGTTGTCTTCATATAATCTCAAAGCTAAAAAGTCAGGGTACATTGCCACATCCATCATCAACATGTGTGGCCTCTTTATTTCTCTAAGCTTTTTTTTCATCTCATCATTATAAAAAACTGGTTTTTTTGGTTCGCCAGTCCACATATTTATTCCGTGTTTAAAATGATGGTTATCGTACATATTAGATCTGTGCATGTCTCTTTTTTAATTCCTTCCAGATCTCTTTTGTTTTATGAATATTTCTTTGTTTATCATGTTGTCCAGAGTTTAAGTAAACTCCTCCCCAGACTCCGTATTCATTATTTTTAATCCCATTTTTATAACATATAGCTATTACTGGACAAGACAGGCAAGCCTGATCTATATTCTTTGCAATATTAATATCTGATTCATATGTATCATAAAATAAATTTGTATTCATTCCAGAGCATGCTGCAATATCCCACCATGCAAATTCATCTTCGTCTACACCTAATTTATTTAAAATACTTGACATATTTTATCGGCAGAATCCAAGTTCCACTAGGAGAAACACTTATAGTTTTTGCTATTCCCCAAGTATTATTTCTAAATACACCTTTTGTATCTGAATATCCGCCTTGATTTTTTTCCCATATAATAAAATTATAGTTATCCCAATATGTATCTATATTTTTATTAGATATCTTTTTTCTGAGTATTTCTACTCCGTTTTCATACAAATATAACATTTTTCCAATTTATTATTTGTATCTACTGTACTAGTATACAGAGATATAAGATCTATGTCAATAGATTACTTAAGAAAAGTTCCGCTCCAAATTGACTTCTTTACAGGTTCTTCTTTATCCTCTACATCATGAGCTTTCTCGATAGGAACACAATTTGGAACCATTCTGCCATTTTTTTCCTTCATTCCTCTTTGTGTATATCCAGACCAGCATGCCTTCTGTAAATTGTCCCATTTATCTTCTTCTTCATTATCTGACTCGTAGTCTTCAGAGTCTGATGACTTTAATACATTTTCCATTTGAGATGAATCTTCAGTTTCTGAATCAGATTCTTCTGAGTCTTCAGACTCAACTTCATCATCAATCATAGCCTCAATTGCTTCTTGTAGATGCTCTATAACAGCATACATTTGTTCTCTGGTAACTTCTGGACGCAATGCCTTAGTAATACTTTCGTCATCTGGAATTTCAATAACAGTATCTATCGGATTTACAACATCGTCTAGTATATCCTTGATCTCTTCTACCATATCACTTGTAGTAATTGTCTTCTTCATCTTCTTTTCTCTTTCAACAATTTTTCTTGACCATGAATATCCTGCATCTCCGCCCCAAGCAAGCCACATTATTTTACCATTTGAAGGATTTTCAGCATTATCCCAATCCTTGCCCTTTTTATCTACTTCATGGCGTGAGAAAAATGAATACATTCGCTTAACTGTAGACAAGCTAAGAGTTTCGCCTCTTGCTAATTGACCTGCACGTGTCCAACCAACTGCAGTTCCTGCTCCTTTTGCCTTGCCTTGCTCCTTTAATTTAATAGCACGACGAGCTGCAGACTGCATACCAGCTGTTGGCTTATATCCTTCTTTTGCCATTTTTTCTCCTACTTACCACAAGTTGGGCATTTGCCATCTACTTGTGTAGCTGGCTTAGCCGTTGTAGTATTTCCATTTTTAAATTTAGGTCTTCCAAATCCTACGATTGAAACCATTACGCCTGCTTTATTTTTCTTGTATGCACGAAGTTGCTTACAGCATTCTCCACCGTTGCGCTGGCTTCCTTTTTTATTTGAAGAAGTATTTCCTTCAATACACCATACGGTACCATCTTCATTGTCTTCAATAACAATTCCTACGTGAGAAATTCTATCGACGCCATCTGATGGGAAATCAAAATAGGCGATATCTCCTGGTTCTGGATCTGCAATATCTCCATCAATCCATGCCCCAGCCTTCTTAAATGCTGCTGCACCACCTGGAGTATAAACTGTATTAGGAATCTTAACTCCTGCTTCATTGGCGCACCAGTTTACAAAAGATCCGCACCATGGCTGGAAGTTGGCTTTTGTATATGCGCCATACTTTGTTTCATTATCTTTAGGACCTTCAATATATCCTACTTGAGATTTAGCAACTTGAATTAATCTAGCAACGCTTCCCTTTGGAGCCTTTGCTGTTTCTGCTGGAACTGGAAAATCTTGTGACATAATTATTCCTTATCCCAATCTGTATCAACTGGCTGCTCTGCTGGCATTGCGCCATCTGGTTTTGCTGCCAAACGTGCCATTGTTGCATCAATTTCTGCTTCAAGCTTTTTGTCTGCTTGTGTATTTTTAGCATCCATTTCTTTATTATCAAGTTGCGCCTTCATAATATCTTTAGCACCTGATTGACCAATTAATAGTCCAGCAAGTGTTCCTGTAATAAATGTTGCAACTGAGCCAAGAACATTGAAGAACATCTTATCGTTTTCTGATTGAGCTCCTACTGGTTGCGTTACAAATAATAGTCCGTATAGAATACCTATAGCGGTAAAAAATAAAATAGAGCCAAGAGTAATTCCTAGAATAAATTTTAATCTAGCGTCTAGCTCAGCTGGTGTTAGTCTTTCCTTAGCCATTCGAAGTACCTGTTTCAGTTGTTGTAGTTGAAATATTTCCAACTATATCTTTTGTACATGTTCCAGTTGCTTCACAAATTGGTGGGTTGCATTCAGCCGCTTCCCAATTTGCTGGATCTTGGCATGGGTATCTATAATGCCCCTGATAGCCGCAACTAGTCAATGATAGCATTACTACGCCTGCCGTGGCAATACTAATTAATCTTTTCATAGTTAGATTATAGCATTTATTCCTCTTCTTTTCGAAGAGGTATTGTTAGTAGCCATATAACAGTGGCTGCTATAGTTGCTACTCCAACCACATCTTGAGCTGTTCCAGTCAGGGTAAGCCAGGCAATAAAGAATCCAAGGAGGGTCCAAACCTGAGCAATACTCTCCTTAATTGCTTCCCAGAGCCAATTTATAAAGCCCTTTATTATTTTCATTATATCCTCCTAGTCATGGCTGCTGCCACAATATTTGATGCGATAATCACTGGTACCACGACTTCTTGTGCTTTTTCTCGTTGGTCATCAGTCATATCTTTACCCCATTCAGATGGGTTAAATATTTTTTCAAAATCTATATTTGTTAGTGCTCCTATTGGGTCAGCCAAAAATGCTTCAGTTTGCACTTCTGTTGTAGCATCTGCCAATGTATACGGCATTGTTGAACCTTCTGCTGCCGCCTCTCTATCTTTAAACTCAACAAATGCTGTAGCCAATTCTGGATTAGATTTCATTGCCTCTGCAATTACAGCAACTTCAGTTGCTTTAATTCCAAGATCTTGTGCAACCTCAGCCTTTGCTTCATTTGTTAAGGCAACTAAAGTTTGACTAACAGCAGCAATTTGTTCTGTACTCAATATAACTAATTTATTATCTTTGCTTGTTAAATTAGCTATAACTCCAGAAAGATCTTCTGCAGTTCCCGTTCCTTTTTCTGGAATAAGTTCTTTTAATTCTTCGTCTTTTATGATAATATCATCTTGTGTTTCTTCCAAAGGTTCTTCAGGAGTTGACTCTGGTTCAGGAGTTGGAGTTGGATCTATATCCGTTGGCTGAGGTGAAGGCTCTGGTTCAGGCTCTGGAGAAGTCTCAGGTTCAGGGCTTGGCTCTGGAGTCGCCTCATTTGTGGTTTCAGGCGTTGGCTCTGGAGTGGGATCGACTTGTTGTGTTTGCTCAGGAGATGGCTCAGGAGAAGGCTCTGGGCTTGGCTCTAAAGTAACTTCAGGAGTTGGCTCTGGAGTCGGTTGATTTGCAGCAGCAGCTGCAGCTTGAGCCAATGCAGTAGCAATTTCTCTTGCTTTTTGTTCCTCATAATAATTCCAAGCATCATCAATAGAATTATTTAAATCAATAATAGATTGATCATATGTTGCTATTGCATTATTTTTATTTGCTACGGAAGTTGTTAGGTTTGTTTGTGTCGTTGTTAGGTTTTGATTAGCCGTTGTTAGGTTTTGTGTAAGGCTTGTGAGGTTTTGAACTTCTTGATTGTATATAGCAAGCTTATTGTTATAATTTGTTTGTGCATCCTGCTGTGCTTCTAATGCAGAGTTATATTCATTAATTTGTGCTTGTGTTGGCCCAGACCCATGTGAAAATGTGTTTAAGTTACAACTAAAACCTACTCCCCATCCTCCAGTATAGTCACATCCTGCACCAGTCCATCCTCCAGGGATTGCCCAGCCCAAATGATAGGATCCTGGGCCTCCACCGTTATACCACCAAATTTCTACGTCAAAAGTCTTGTCATTAGTTACATTATATATTGGGGAATAGGGGCTCCAGGTTGCCCCTTGCTCCACCCAATTATTGATTGCAAGTTGCCCATTAATATACATTCTAAAGCCATCATCTGTGTAGCCTGCAAACTTTGTTTCTGTCCAATGAGACGGTACAGTTATTTGTCCAGTAAACTTTACAACGATATTTTCATAGTATCCACAAATTGGTAGATTCATAGAGTTAGAGTTCCAAGTTCCGCTGCATATATATGCGTCAGGAATTGCCACTCCATTAAATCCCCTGACAAGATGATATACTGTATATTGAAGTCCTGAACTACCAGAATTTTGAACTGCTAGTTGTGTTGTTTGTAGGTTAATATTTGCTATATCTAAATTGTCTTTAGCATTATTTTTATCAGTTAAAGCTGTGTCAACAACTACGGTCTGGCCATCGACTGCTACCTGTGCAGCATCTCTTGTGGATAACGCTACTGCTTTATTTTCAACCGCTGTATCGTATGCAGCAAATGCGTTATCTCTAGCAGTTTTTGCATTAACTGCATCATTATATTTGGCTTCCGCTATATCTATTAAAGAATTAAATTCATCTTTATAATTTAAATCATTTACGCTATTATTTAATTTTTGTATCTCTTGAGCTGCTAAGCTTAGTGGATCATCACTGTAGGCAGGAGTTAGAAATAGCCAACCAAATCCCAAAATTGTGGCTAATGATAGTCTCCATGCTTTAGTCCTAGTCAACTGATAACTCCTTGTTATAACTTTTATAACAAGTTAATTATATCATTGAAGGATTTAGTTAACCGCCAGTTGAGTAGAAGCCGCCGCCCTTGAACTGTATTCCAAATGTGTTATAAACCTTGTTCATTGCAACATTACACTTATCACAAAGTTCGGGTAAATCAGAATCGCTAAAAGATCTAACTACTTCCTTACCAGAATTACATTCTGGACATTTATATTCATATCTTGGCATATGTTCCTTAATTTAAAAGAGCAGTTTAATCACATGCTCAGGTGATAAGTAATCGATCTAATACCGTTACTTTATTTTAATTGTTTTTGGTTTTTCTTCTTCTGGGACGATACGCTCTAATACAATTTCTAGCATACCGTTTTCAACCTTTGCACCAATTACCTCAATATGTTCTCCAAGAGCAAACTCTCTTGTAAATTTACGTGCTGCAATACCCTTATGAACAAACTTTGTATGCTCAGTATCTTTCATTTCTCCCTTTACTGTAAGAGTTTGATCCTTAACAGTAATTTCAAGGTCTTCCTTTGCAAAGCCAGCTACCGCAATTTCGATAACATAAGTATCTTCATCGTCTGTTTCAATTACATTATAAGGTGGGTATGTAGAGCTTGATGCGTGGCTGTGAACCCTAGATAGTCTATCTAGCTCACGGTTGAAGCCAATAAAAAATGGATCTTTAAAAAGATCCCATGTATATGTTGTTACCATTTTATTCCTCCTATTAAGCGAATAAGTTAAATTAGGCCCCATGTGGCGACCCAATATTATTATAACATAAAAAATTATTTTTTGGTAGAGTAAAACTCTTTAAAGCTTATTCCGCAGGCTTCTTCAAAATCTTTTAACTTTGACAAAGACTCAGCACCCCAATATCCCAGGTACTCTCCTAACAATATGTCCTTCATAATCTTCTGTCCATCTCTATATCTTTTAATATAAAAATTAAATAAACGGCTATCGTTATTATCTAGGTGACGCCAATCATTTTCTGGATGCCTGCCATAAGCAATGGACGAAGTTTTTTTATTATAATGAAAACATATAATTGGTTTTATAGAAAACATTTGATATCCTCTTGTCCAAGCCCTTAATGCATATATCGGTTCATCTCCTCCCCAAGGAAGTCTTGGATCATGAATTATTTCTGAATATAAATCTGGTCTGCTAAATGTAAACTGTGCAGAAATTAAATTATGTTCTATATAACTGTCTGTATCAAACTCTACTCCAGTTATTGTTGGATACCCATCTTGAATTAATGCAGCTTTATGATCTCTAAATATTAACTTAGATGCTGTATTTTTTTCTAAATAATTTAAATTATAAATGTCATCAACAATTTTATTGTCTATAACAATACGCATTTCATCATCATATTCCCACTGGTGGCACCTTGAACTAATTATGGGCTTGTTATATTTTGATTCTAATATTGAGTAATGTTTTTTAATTATGGTATCCCATGACTTTGTAAAAAGCATATGTGAATCAAGTTGCAAAACATAATCACAATCTGGACTTATTATTGAAGATGTAATAAGTCTTGCTAAACCTATACCCTGAGTTCCGCTAAAAAGCATTGGCATATATATTACATTATTCAAATCAGAAAAATCTGTTTGATTGAACCCATTCATGCATAAATCAAAAATACCAAAAGAGAGGTCATCTGGATTATCTGCATTCTTAATTGCGCTTAGAACTGTTTGCTTAAGATCTTTTTCATTAGCGCTTGTTATAGCAACAAATATTTTTGAAATGATTATTTGTCTTTCTTTGATTCACTTGCATACAGCGCTCTTAGGTGAGCCTTTGCTTTAGTTTCAGATTCATGACAACCAACAAGTTTTCCGTCTTCTTTTACTACCGCATATCCTTTACACCCTGCAGCCCCACGCTTAATATTCCAAGGCATACCTACTCCTTTGGTAACTTATAAGAATAATATGTTATAAGTCTTGGCATATATCTAGACAAGCCTTCTGCTTGCTGATTAAAAAATTCATGAAAGTCTGGATCTAATGCAACTGCTGGAGATATTCTTCTTACGTATGCCTGTGTAAAATTACAAAACCATCTATCATAGTGCTCTCGCAAATGATCAAAAGCCTGCTCTGCTCTTTTATCACCAATTGGTACATTATTTCTAATTAAATCTCCAAGCTCATCATTTAAAATATGAGCTTCCTCGATCATTTTTTCCCAATCTGGTTTTGAATAACTACTTATTCTTGCTTGAATTTCTTGTACTAAAGGTGAATCTGGAAAATGTGCTTTCCAGTTATTCCATAAGTGAGCGCAACCAATCATAATTACTAATTATATCATTTGTGCCCTTAGTTGGATTCGAACCAACGCTGTATAGATTTTAAGTCTACCGCCTCTACCGCTGGGCTATAAGGGCCTTGCTGGTCCAGCAGGTCTCGATCCTGCGACATTCGAATTAACAGTTCGACGCTCTACCAACTGAGCTATGGACCACTGTGCGCCCTTGGCAGGATTCGAACCTGCGACCAATAGCTTAGAAGGCTACTGCTCTGTCCCCTGAGCTACAAAGGCTGAGTAACCTAATGATACTACTTTTTTAAATTTTTGTCTATAGTTTTAAAACTACATATCTCTATATCTTACGCCAGTGACTCCAGCGTCTATCTCTTGCTGTAGTTTTTCAGAAGGCTTCCACTTAAAATTAATTGGAGTTAGCCATTCTGCATGACCCTTGCTCCATCTTTCATCATTTTCTGGAGTACCACATACTGGGAAAGTTCCTGGATTTTTTTCAACTGGTAAAACAAAATTAGAAAATGCATATCTAACACCAGATGTTATTGTTTTAACTCCGTGGTATGTATCACTATGTGCTCCATGAATAATTAAATCACCAGCATTTGGCTTTACTCTAAATTCATTACCAGCCTTGAATGGCTCTTCATTTCCAACAAAATTACCATCAGAATCTAGATTTGGATAATAGACTTCTCCACCTTCAAAATCACCAAAGTAAACTATAGCGCCGTAATGAATAACGCAACAAGTATTCCATACATCTGATGCTATCAGCTCATCTTCCATATCTTCACCTGGGCTATCAGAGTGTGCATACATCTCTTCACCTTCTTTAGTGCTAATTAAAGTAAGACATGGGTGAACACAGTATTCTGGAAGCAACAATTCGTTTAAGTCTTTCCATACATCATATAGCTCATAAATTGGCTGAGTAAACTTATCATAGTACCAATCTATAGTATGGTCTGAAGTATCTACACGTAAATCATCAACCTTTATATTCTTAATTACCTTATTTATTTCGTCCATTTTTTCTTGAGAAACGAAATTTCTATATATATAAACCTTGTGCCCAATTTTTTCTACATTTGGGTTATCATAAAACATTATTGCCTCCGTATATTTTAGTATTGTATCTATTTTGCCACTCAATTATATCATTTTGATCATTAAGGAGTGGTTGACCTTTTATATTTAAACTAGTATTTAATAAAACTGGCACCCCAGTTTCCCAATACCATTGTCTTAATAGCATATGTAGTTCTGGGTGGTCATATTCATTTACAGTCTGTACCCTGGAAGTGCCATCAGCATGTACTACTGATGGTATCCTGTCTGGGTACTTGCACCTAATTGCATATTGCATATATGGTGTCGATCTTGTTGGCATATCAAACCACTCATTTGCAAAGTGCTCAAGTACTATTGGTGCAAATGGCCTAAACTTTTCTCTTTGTTTAATCTCATTTACCTTATCTTTAATATTTGGGTCTCTTGGATCAGCCAGTATAGATCTATTTCCAAGTGCTCTTGGTCCATATTCTGCTCTGCCAGATGCTACTACAGCTATTTTATTTTTCTTAAGTTCTTGCAAAACTTCATTACGTGGCCATGGCCCAGGAATTTCTGTACCTAGGTATGGATTTTTCCAATTTATGTGCAAACCATACAAAGCAGCCGCTGCACCCAAGGAACTTCCAGCATCTCCTGGGTTTGGCATTATCCAAATATTATTAAATATATCCCATAACTTTGTATTTGCAGAACAATTTAATGCACAGCCTCCCATAAATACCAAATTTGTTTTACCAGTAATTGATTTTGCGTACTGCATAAATTCAATTAATCTGTTTTCATAAACCTTTTGTACAGCAGCTGCTAAATCAAATTTTCTTTGATCGAACCACTCCTTAACATATGGTGTGCCAATTTCTCCAACCATACAAGGAATTATGCCCCAGTCAAAATCATATATCCCTTTATGAAAATTATATTTTTGTTTTTTTATAGATGGAAAATAAGAATTAACTTGTTCGAAATATCTGTCTGGATTTCCATAAGCAGCCATACCCATCATAATATATTCTTCTTCGTTTGGTTTTAAATCTAACAATTTAGTAAAAGCAGAATAAAATAAACCAAAACTAAACGGGTAATCAAACTTTTTAACTGGCTTTATATTATTTCCTTCGCCAATCCATATTGTTGATGTATTCCATTCACCTATTGCGTCTAAAACAACAATCACTGCATCGTTAAATTTACTTGTATAGTATCCAGCAGCCGCATGCGATTTGTGATGCGTAAAATATTTTACTGGTATATCTGGTAATGTTCTAGGTTTCCAATCCGAAGCACCGCCAAATATCAGCCTTGTTTTTTTCCAAAGAGGTTTTTCATAATAGGCAATTACGTCTGGGGTACCATATTGCATAGCATCTTTATATATATCGTTATTGTTATACCAGTCATTTTTGACCTTACTATATCTTTCTGCATGTGCGGCAAACAATATCTCGCCATCTTTAATTAAAGAAACTGAAGCGTCATGAGAAGTTTCGTTAACACCCAAAATTATCATTAGTATATATACCCTCTCTTTTTTTTCATTCTTTTTATTTTTATCTTAATTATAATTCCTTTAATTATTTTTATCATTAATAAACTCCAAGTAAAATTTATCAGCCCAAAATGAGTGAAAATCTGGCCCATAGTGTATATGATCTCTAGCTTTCATTTTCTTCATATTAAATTTTTTTATATCTTCATTGCCTATTGTTAAATCAACAAAACTATCTAAGCTTAAATACTTAGCTATATCCTTATATGAATCTACCGCCCAGCTGGACCAGTAAAGCTTTATGTTATTTATTTTACAAAAATCTTCTAGTATTGATATAAGTATCGTAGAATAAGCATGGTTTATTTTTATTTCATTTACCATGTCTCCTCTTTTTACAACATTTTTTTTGCCCAATGCTCTGGAGGCCACATTTGTATTTAATGCAGTGTATTTGTAAGAATACTCTTTTTCTTCTTCTGACCAGCAAAGAAATCTATACTCGTCTGTGAATAAAACAAAGATGGCTTCTGGTAATCCAAAATTTGATATATACGTAAATATATTTTTAATAATCGAAGAATTGTTCAATCCAGATTTTGCAACTGAATAAAACCCAGACAAATCCTTTGATTCAGATATTTTATCGTATAAAGCTTTTGACCAGGTGTCTTCTAGCCTATTAGCCGCACCTTCAGTTTCTGAGCATCCAGCAAACAAAAATGACTTTCCATTTTCATTTTTTACAAAATCATCACACCTAAATCCATAGTTATTGTACCTATAAGATATTTTATTATCATTTTTTACACCAAGCATCAACTCATAGTCCATTATATCTTCTACTGTATTTGGCTTTAATAATCCAATAAATGTATTTTGTTTTGTTGATCCAGTGTTTTTCATAAAATCGTTAATCATTTTTTAATATCAACTTTCCAAAAGTATTTCTACTACTCATTAACATATGAACATCTTTTGCTTGCTTTAAGCTTAATTCAAGTCCAACTACTACCTTAATATTTTTTTCTAATATCATTTTAAATAATTCATATAAAATACCCTCAATATAATCTTTATCTGAAATATGATTATTTATCCAAAAACCAATTATTTTTTTTGATTCTTTGAGTATCTCAACAAGATCTATATGCGGAAAACTTTCTCTGCTTGATGCTCCATAAAAACACATAGATCCTTTGTTTTTTAATACTCTTAAACTTTTAGAAAAATATTTTCCTCCATAGGAATCAAACACCACTGTTGGCCTATGCTCTTTTGGTATATCATCTATGCTTAAAAATATTAGGTCTGCACCAATACTTTTTACCAGCTCTGCTTTTTTGATATTTGATGTAATTGCAATTACTTTTGCGCCCTTTTGTTTACATAATTGTATTAAAAATATTCCTACTCCGCTTGATGCCCCATTAATTAAGACAACATCTTTTGCTGTAACATTACAATACTCGTTTACCATTATATATGCAGTTGTGCCCTGCGATATACATGCTAAAGCCTCTTGATCCGATACCCCATCTGGTATTTCATAAAAATAGTTTTTGTTAACTAAAGCTTTTTCTGAATAAGATCCATTTGATGTTAGCCCAACAAATCTTTTATTAAACATTTCAAATGTTACTTCTGCGCCAGGGACCAGCGGTGGTAATGACTTTACTAAATATGAGTTTTCTGTTTGATGTAAGTCAGCAAAATTTACTCCAATATATTTTGTTTCAACTAAAATTTGATTATCGTTTGGAACTGGTTCTGGGTAATCTCTATACGATAGGTTGTTATAGTCTCCAAACCTATCTATCACAATAGCTTTCATTACACCTCCAAAGTACTTCTATAAAATAATAGCATATCTAGGAGCATATCTGAATAATTTTTATTTACAATTAAAAATTGATTATTATTAGGCTTACATAATTCAATTAATTCATTATAAGAATCTTGATTTATATCAAAAAACCACTCTATGTGCTTAATAAATAAATTAAACAAATACCTACACTCTTCGCTATCTATTTTAATATTTTCTGCTACTGCTTTATCAAAAAGATTTTGTAGCTCATATCCTTCAGATAGCATTTTCTTATACTCTTCTTTAGAATACGACTTCATTTTTTCGGTAGCCTTTATAACCCAAGGATTTTTTGGAAATGCTTTTGCTATTCCCTGGAATAGGAATCTACGCTCTTGAAATATACTGCTATCGAAATCCATTTTAGTTATCTGGAATATTATCTATGTCTATAGGGATTAATCCTTTTTGAATAGCAATATCGTAACCCTCTTTAGTTAAATGCATTATTGCATTAAGGTCTTCGTCGTACTCTACCTCAACAAGACCTTCCTTATAAAGTTCTAAAAATGAATTGTCTATGTACTCCATATGCGCTTCCCATAATTCTGGGGCAAGCTCTTTGGTATGGTCTTCGTCTATTTCAAAGATTATTTCACCATCTTGATCTATCCCTGCTTCACGGATAGCTCCTATTTCTATATAGTGCCTTAATCTTTCTAAGTACTCTTCTTCTTCCATTGCTCTCCTTTGTGCACCAGGTAGGACTTGAACCTACGACTACCGAATTATGAGTTCGGGGCTCTAACCAACTAAGCTACTGGTGCAAGATATATATTATATCTGCAACAGATAACTTCGTCAATAGATTTAATATACGTAGTCACGTATTTTTTTATCCTTTTTCTTTTTTACGACCTTCATAACAAATACATATATATACTTATGAATATTTTTTACAATCATTTCATATTCTCCTTAAAATAATATTCAAAAGCTTCTGCTACGTGCAGGTGCCTATGTGTTCCCCAATGCGCCCACTCTATACCAAATTCAACATCCCTAGCCATATGAAACATATCTTTTGATATATCCTTATAATACTCATGGCATTTTATTAACTGATTGTTTTCTCTATAATCATATTCTTTTGTTTTTTTATTATAAGACCATCCGTGTGGATTTGTATCAACCATATTAACAAAAGTATTTGGATATAGTTTATTTACTTCATGCAAAACTTTATTTTGAGGGTGATGCCATGTAGACCATGCAAATTTTATTCCTGCTAAATCGCAATATTGCTGAAGCATTTGAATGTGTACAGACGAATAAAATTGTGGTATTTCTGAAGGAATAACATCTTCTGCAATTAATGGTTGAGTAAGAAATTTTTGTTTTCTGGGAATCATATTAATATTACTTGTTTGTCTATATAAATCTTTATAATTTATATATTCATTTTTTTTCATTTTTTCTATAGATCTTTCCCATGCACCAGATTTAAAATATTTTGGATTAGATATAATTTCCATTCTATTAAAAACTGGAAACACTGCAAAAATATACTTTGGATGCCCGTATTCTTTAAAATAAGCAAATAAATCTCTTACTTGTCTTATTACAGAACTTCCTGGAACTGCTAAGTTTGAGTAAGATAATCTTAAGTTTTTAGAAAGTATGTCTCCCCACCTAAATTCATCTGGAATTCCAGAACCGAAAGTAAATGAGCAGCCAGTAACTAACATATCTGTACCCTGTTTAAATGTGTCGGATCTGTATCCATTTTCATTAAATCTATACGTTAGACCGTAAGGGTTGCTTGAATTTTTATTAGAGTGATCAAATATATTGGTATATATATATTTTAATGTTTGGTTATTATATTCATAATTAGAATTACTTAATTTATTTAAAATTGCATGAAATAATGTTTCATCAAAAACATCGCTGACTTCTACAACTTCATCTTCATTAATTTCATACTCTGCTGTCATTTTGGTTTTCCATATAAATTGACTCAACAATTTTTTGAACATATTCAGAAAAATGTTTTCTTACACTCCCCTGTGGTCTTGCTCCAGATAATTCCCAAAGTCTTTTATACTCTACTATATTATCAAATGTTGTTGGACACACCTTGATTCCATTATATTCTTTTAAAACAGTTGGCAAAGGAACATGTTTTCCGCAACACTTACACTCTTTAGCTTGATCTTGATATATACTCATAATATTTCCATCCCGTCCAAAACACTAGACAAATTTTTTGGCATTCTAGGAGCCCTAATCATATTTAACCTAACCTCTTCTTCATTATTATCATATTTAATAGAATCATAAGTGTGAATATCTATCTCTTGATTAATATTAAATCTAGTCATGCTTATAGCATTATATATTGATCCGCATACTGCATCTGATAAATCCTTAGATCCCTTTCTTGGGTGATCCACTTTATCTCTCATTATTCGCAACTGAAGTAATTCATCTATTAATAATGGTATATTTGGCCCACTCAATCTTTCTTCTAAGACAATCATTGCCATATCATCATAATGTTTTTTAGCAACTGATAAAGTTTCTGTATTAATTCCATACTGTTTTAACTGTTGCATCATATCATGCGAATTCCATCTATCGAAAGTACACAATCTAATTTTAAACCCAGCTGTTCTTAAAGAAAGTATGTAGTCTTTAACTTCAGTAAAGTCTACGGACTTATCAGCTGTAGGAGTCCAGTACATTACTGCATCTACCTCTACTATAGGCGCAGGCTGAGAATAAGAATCAGTAACTTTAACATTAACCCATTTATTTACATGAGACATTGCTACTGCACAATGGTCATGTTTCTGTGCTAAGTCTACGTGAATAAAATACTCTTTATCAGGATCTGGTGCAAACCATGGCTCTAATCGTCCAAATTTATCTACCGCTAAAGCTGTATTGTTAAACGCTTTTTCTATTTTTTCTCTGGACTTAAAAAATGCATCAACTGCTTCTGATGGCATGCATGCAAATCTGCCAAGTGCATCTGGCATATTTTTATAAAACTCTACCTTATAATTTTCTATACTTTTTGTTGGATTTACTTCCCAAGATGGTCTTTTAATTGCATATGTACGTGGAATCTTATAAGAAATAATATGGTCTTCTTCCCACTCTACAAGAATCTCATTGCCTTCCGTTCCGTCTGGAAGTTCTTCGTCCATCTTCAAAGTTTTGCTTCTGATAACCGTTTCTTTTTCTGCTATCACGGACTCATAGAACTTTTGTATTGGATCATTTTTAAAACGTGGAAAAGATAAAAGAATAATTTTTCCATATTCTGGAAAACGAGAAATAACTGATCCACGATACATGTCATATATTGCATCAGCAGTTTTAGCTTGGTCATGACCTGTTGTATTTTCTGTAGCAAATCCAGATATCTCATCAAGAATTACTGTCAGAACGTTATATCCTTCCCAGGCTTCTCTTTCTGAGTGTCCAGAGTAAACGCTGACATTTTTATCAAACTTAATCTCAGATGCTTTTGGATCATACTTTCCAGCAAACCAAGGGCATCTTTCTATTCTTGTTTTAAAACCTTTAAAGAAAACGTTGTTAGCTTGCTGTGCATTTATAGCAATATTAAGAATATCTATTGTGTCCCCTGGCGGCTTTCCGTAATATGAAGCAGGATCTTTTAAGCATAAAAGCAAATATACTTGATATGCAACTGATATAGTTGAACAATAATCTTTTCCAGAACCTTTTCCTAGCTGTGCAATAATTTCATTGCAGGTTTGCTTAAATATTCTTTTTCCTTCTTCTTCTCCAAATAATTTTATCAAAGTAGACTCTTTATAAATCTGAGAAGATTTTTCTATTAATGTATACTGATATTCAGAAAGAGGAGGCAGACCTAAATATTCTGGACTTGTAACAAATGTACGTAAATCAACTGGACGCTCTTCAAATTCTTCTCCGTCCAGTATGTCAATTAAATCATTAAAATTAAGATCCACTGACCTGCTCTGCCTCTAATACAACTGGCTCTACCACTCCAGTAATTTGAGAAAGTCTTTTAGCAACCTCAAGCTTGCACTTAGGACATGTAGCAGTAACTTCTTTTAAAATTTTTACAAGTATATCCTGCTTGTGTTCTGTTTCTGCTAACTGGGTAGCCAATTCTGCATTATCTAGAAGACCAACCTCTTGTAGCATGCCAATTCTTTTACCTTCAATGTCTGCAATTAGCTTCAATGCTGTAGCCTTAACATTTAATTGCCCCTGAGTATCTGCGTCCTCTACGGTTTTCCAGGCTTCTTTGATGAGCATTGCATAGTGTTGGTCTGCCCCAGACACGGCTTCCTTTGCCCTCTCACGAGCCCCAGAATCGCTTCTAACGACCTGTTTCCACTCATCTATATATCCGACAACATCTGCCCGCTTAAAACCTGTTATAGAGGCAATCTGGGTTGGACTATTACCCTTCAAAAGCTCTTCTACAACTTTATTCATTCGATCATAATGATCAGCTAATTCGATTTCCATATATATGTATTATATTCCTAGTTGACTAAAAAATCAAATGGATTGAGACTTGGCAATCTTTAATAAAACTAAATAGCCAATTAAATCGTCAATATCGTTGTCCCCTGGATAATCTGTACCCTTCATTAATCTATTTAATTTATCATCAATTCTTACATGAAGCTGCTCTCTTGGTCCTGCCTTTGAAAATATGCGAACAGGATCAAGGGCTGAATTACCATATGCAATATTCTTTTTAATTAGCATATGTGCAATTTCGTGACACGTCTGCCAAATTTCATGACCAGCTTCAGTTCCTACTGTTAGCATATAAAGATCTGTACAAATAAAATCTTTTGAATCTGGGAATACTGGCTCAAGCATTATATTTCTTTTCTATTTGTGATATAGTATATTCTACTATTCTCTCAGAGTCCTCTGGAGTATGGTGCTTCCACTCATCCAATACTGGATATTGTCTTTGAACAACATTATACATAATCTCTATGGGTTCTGGCAACATATTTTTTTGAGATATATCTTTTAATAAATCCGTTATATCAAACCAAAGCTGATAAAAATTATCATCATCTACCTGCCACCATGGTGCCATAAATATTAAATTAGTTTTATACTTATTTGCAAATTTCATACATTCAGATGTATATTTTGTCATAATCTCAGACATATTATTATGCTTTTGATATTGGCCTAATGCTGCGTCCATGCCGCCAAATTCAGATACTATCACTGCATCTTCATTTAACTTATCTAAATGATCTTTAAATAAATTTTCTAAATAATCAAAATCTACCTTAAATGCTGTACGGCTGTGCTGCCATAAAAATATTAAATTATAGCCATTCTTTTCTCTTGAATATGATCCATACTCTAAAGCTTTTGGAAGTCCAGCATGCACTACACCGCCAGACATATAGGCTACCTGAGACTCACCAATAATAAAAATTGTTTTGATCATTTTCTAAGCAGTCCAAATTTTTCCAAATATCTTTGTATAGTCATGGCTGATACCTGACATTCAGCAGCAATCTCTGTAACAGTTTTTCTCTGTAAAACATACCTTCTCTTGAGCCAATCTTTACTTTGATATAGTTTCATTCATCCTACCCCATTTAACCTTATTCCAACCACGCTCATGAAAATAATACAGAATAGTTTTGGTCAATACTTCAAAACTTGCAATTGCGCCAGCGGTCAACGGCTCTTTTGTTATAAACCAAGAAAGCGCAAAAGTGTCTGCTGTTCCAACTATGCGCCAAGTTATAGCCTTTAATGCCGATCTTTGTTTAGTTACTTTCATGAAGGCCACTCCATATTATTTGGTTTGGTTATCCAGTTCCAAATCTTAGATGCCCATTTCTTTACGCTTTTGCGTAGCCGATATAGCATGAATGTCTGCCCCCAAATCTACTTGTTCAATCTTATACCCAACATCACGACCATATACTATGTTTGTTATATTAGGTAGCCGTAAGATAATTGTATTTTTATAAAAATTGTCCTTTTCAATATAGTGTCTTACTTCTGAATAAGTCATTGGATCTTTTTCTGAAGTACCATATGTATTTCTAACTCCGACTAAAACTTGATCAGTTCTTTTATGAGCCTCATCCTTTAATGCCTGATGACCTTCATGCCATGGTTGGTATCTTCCTAATTGCAATGTTGTTGGAGAGGACCAATCGAATAACCCACCAGCTTGTATTACTGTGTCTACTTCTTGTTTTACTGTATAGCCATCTAGGATTCTAATATCAAAATGATCTGGATCTTCCCACATCTTATTGGTATCTTCAAATCTACCTTCTTTAATTCTATCTACCCAAATAACTAAATTAGCAAACCCAAAAGCTTCTCTTGTTTCTTCTGTTGGACACACAAAATCTACAATAACTGGAGCAACGCCTTGCTTTGATATAAGCCTAGCCATTTCTCCCATGCGTCTAGCCTGCTCTACTCTATCTTCTTTTGTAAAACCAAGATCTGAATTAACTGTAGAGCGTACCTCATCTGCATTAAGATGAATTGCATTTATGCGTTCCTTTAAAGATTTTGCTAGCTCTGTTTTGCCAGACCCAGGAAGTCCTATAATTTGAATAATCATCTTTTTGTTAATACCTCATTAGCATAATAGGCTATACCCATCGAGTCAGCCACATCAAAATCTTCTATCTTTAATCCATACTTATTGTTAAAATAATCAGCTGTTCTTTGCTTTCTGATATTTCTCATTTTATTTTTATACCAAGACTCAGCATAGCCTGGGTATGCAGCTCTTAAAGCAGATTTTTCATCTTTTGTCGGATTTTTATTGCCAATAAATGCCTGCCAAGCAGTAGGAGAAATAGCGATAACACTGGCGCCAGTAGACATAAGCTCTGAAATAACAACTCCATAAACATATGACAATTTTATCACAGCATCTGGTGATCTGACAAGCACCGCACCCTCAATTGCAATATAATCGCAAGATAATTCTTTTAGCATAGCCTTTGTTTTTATTTTTGCATCATATATTTTCTCATAAATATCAGCACCATTAAATTCAACCTTGCCCCACTTTATTGGTTTATTATTTTCAATTAAAGAAAATGCAAAAGAATTGGTAGATGCATCTATTCCTAATACTTTAGACGCATTAACCTTTTTAAGAGATGCTAGGGTCATTTAAAGCCTCCATAATTTTTTTATTATGTTTTGCATTACTGCTCTTTAGGCATAAAGAACAAACTAGATCTGTATTATATCTACTTAATCTGGCCTTGCATTGCTTGCATAATCTTTTTGCGCCATTCTTAATAGCTTTTTTTTCATAATATTTTTCCATGATTTTTTTATTTGTTGCAATTCTACAACAATCATCTGAGCAATACTTTTGATTATGTGTTTTTGCATTGAATTCTTTTGCACAATCAGAATTAAAACAAATCATTATTAAACCTCATAAGGTTCAATCTGAACCTCTCCAGTTTCAGCACTCCAGCAGTCTTTTTTTATTGGACAATACTTGCAGGCTGATGATGTTTTTTTAAATGGTCTTAATGGAAGACCGCCATCCCTGTAGTTGTCATATACTTCCTGTAACCATATGAATAAACCGTCTATCTTTGCTTTATTTTTTTCATTCATATTAACAGGAATAAGTAAAAGCTCTTGTGTATTTTTATTTTCATACATTAAAAACCCTTCAGAAGCTTTTCTTAATTTCATATAAGTTAAAAGCTGAAGCAAATGGTTTGCTGAAGGCTCCATTTCAGCTTGCTTTGTATCCCATACCTCCTGCTTAGCAGTCTTTATTTCTCCAATTACCTCTTGGTTATTCCAGTCTAAAACTAGATCTATGAATCCTCTGATTGGCGGATACTCATTAGTTATCTCTAACTCTTCATACTTAAGGGTACCAGTTTTTTTAATAATATCTTGTAGTCTTTCATGAGCTTGTGTGCCTTGAGACATATTAGCAATTGCAATAGAGTCATTATTATCTATAAACATAGCGCCAGAAAAAGCCATGTACCAATATCTTGGACAATTTCCATAGCCGTAACCAAAACTGCTTGGGCTAAAACTATTTTTTGTTCTTACGTCATCAACTCTTTTTGTAGATAGGTAAGCATCATCCAACATCTTAGAAAAAACTGCTGTGTCAAAGTTTCCAACAGCTTTTTTAAACTTTAAATTATTAACAATATCTCTACCCATTATAACGAACGATATACTTGAGAGCGTCTACAAGTTTATCTATTGACTCCTTTGCTGAATAATATACATTCTTTTTATTATTATTTACTGTTCCTGCTTTATCTTTTGCTATTGTAGAGTAGACTGCTGCAAGCATAGAAAACTTTGTAGACATTGCTTGAAGCTCAATAATAAGCTGTGGTGCCTTTGCTGCTGGCACATCTGGATTCATCATTAACTTTACAACAATAGCCAATGCTCTGTCTAGCTGATCGTCTTTCATGAATTCATGAAGATCATTAAACTCTGTAATGTCACTAATTAATTCTAAACTGCTCTTATCGCTCATTATGCTTCCTTGTATAATCGATAGCCCAAAGACCTAGCGGGTATCCAACAATAAATCCTAATAGTACACCTGATAAAAACTGTAGCATTATATTAATTTTCCAATCAATCCATACCCAATCCACAGGCCAACAATTCCCATTACTCCTGCAAAAACTGGGGGAGCAGGAACTGGTAACTTAAATAATGCAAATATTGCACCTACGCCAGCCCCAGTTAGTGTTGTTAAAAATATTTCTTTCATGCTTCCCATTTTTCTACTAATTGTTCCAGTAACGACCATTCGATTACTGCTAACCGTGTTTTGCTACGATCTGAGCCAAGTATGAGTTTGAGTACAGGATATTTATCCCTACTAACTTTAAAAGTGTCTGTACAAATTTTAGCCCAAATATCTTGCGAAATAGAGATTGATTTTTCGTACTCTTTATAATCCACCACAAAAGATCTCCACGTTGCGTCACCCTTTTGATAATCACCACGTCCACTATTTTTTTGTTGCTTTGCACCATCTCTTTTAGCTTCGCCTCTTTCACTCATGAATTAACCTTGATTGAATTATGATGACCATTTGGGCATGTCCAGCTCATAATAAAGTTGACTTTATCCCAAAAATATTCTTCGGAATCCATTTCACATTTCGAGCATGGCTTATTTCCAATAACCTTTTCCAAATTTAAAATATTTTCTACTGTAGGTTTAGGACCTATGAATTCATTAATATTTGGCATATATCTCCGATTGTAATTTTGCTACTACTTCAGGGTTATCACGTAGATACTGTACAGCTTTTGCTCTACCCTGAAAACGCTCTTCATTAACTGTATACCAAGCACCACCCTTTTCTACTAGCCCACACATTTCTGCAACATCTAAGGTCTCTCCAACTTGATCTACACCAAGAGTTTCCCCTTGGTAGTAAAAGTCATATTGTCCTGATAAATTTGGGGGGCCAAGCTTGTTGTAATCAATAATCCAGTTAACTGGCCTTCCGACTCTTTGTTCAATGATTTTGTCGCCAACTTTAACCCCAGCCTTAATAGCATTAGCCTCAGCTTCAGAAGACCAGAGCTTAATGACTGTGGAAGAAAAGAACTTGACTGCCATGCCACCTGTGGGGATGTGACTAGCATGCATAGATCCAAATTGATTTCGTTGTTGTGAGATGAGAACAAGTAGTGTGTTTTTGTTTGCATAATTTAACATTTTGACTGCGTGGGTCATATCCTTTGCTTCAGCGCCGATTTGCTTAGTGTCTTGCAAATCCTTTAATTCATTTCCATCTTTTTCAAAATAAATTGCTGGAAGTAAGGCAGAAATTGAATCAACAACAATCATATCAACATCTGCTTCCATAAGCTTGGTTGCAACATCAACCATATCATTTACTGTTTTTGCTGGAGAATAAATTAACTTAGATGAATCCACACCAAGAGACTCTGCCCAGCTTTGATCGTATGAAGCTTCTGCATCTATCCAGGCACAAGTTTTACCTTCTTGTTGTGCTTTAGCAATCATCTGTAAACAAAAAGATGATTTACCTGCAGACTTATTTCCCCATACCAGTACTTGTCTTCCGTAACCAAGTCCACCCTTTAAAGCCATATTAAGACCTATGCTTGGCGTTAACTGCTTTTCAACCTTCACATCTTGTGCCGATTGAACCCTTGCTCTTGTTTTTGGATCTAGCTTTGCTAGTATGTCATCTAATAATATTGTCATATTCTTCTTTCTTTATCTATAGTATAGCATTAAAACAAATTGCCGTGAAGTCTTGGACGCTCTTTATTTTTATTAATTTTATTTTCTAATGCTTCTTCTAGACTATCTGTAATCATTTCCGAATTACGCATAGCTGCATATAGATCTAATAAACGAATAATAATATCCGCCATTTCTTCTACAATTTCTTTAGACCCCTTATTTTTACGGATAGCTTCAAGAACCTCAGTAACTTCAGAATGTACAAGAGCAAGTTTATTGCCAACCTTATCATGTGTTATTTCTCCATCCCAAAATCCTTTTTCTAATGCAGTCTCATGAAGTACTGCAGATAAAGCATCAATTCCATAATCATTTAAAATATTATTCATTTTTATCCCTTAAGCTAAATTCAAAAGACAAAGTTTCATCATTATATATAACAGAAAGCTCTGCATCTGTTTGATTTGCTGACATAAATTCTTCTGTACTAATTGAAATTTTTTCTAGCTTATTTAGAATAGCAACTAGTATCCTCCCAGCGTTCATAGCCTTAAATACCTCTTCTGGGGTATTGTCTATCATTTTATCTCCTTTATCATAAGCGTTCCATCATCTAATGTAGAAAGCACTGGCTTACACACCATACCCTCTCTCATTTTTGCCAGAGTTATCTTATACATAGACGGGAACGCAATAGCTCTGGTCAAATTTTTATTTTTATCACACATCACTATATGTGACATTGTTTTGCCTTGTTTAGTTTTATATGGATTAAAATTAACAACATACATCTCATCTTCCTGTAAGTCATATTCTTTTCTATATAGGTATTGAACAAACAAATCTTCAGAATCTGGCTTAATATCAGAAACCTTAACATACCTAGATATTCTATTATCTCCAACTAATATAAAATACATCTGGTTAGTTTCAATTTGAGTCTGCTCATGATGAAATAATCCTATTGAACCGCTTTCATCTACCAATTCTACTCTAGCCCAACCATTACCACGTTTAATATTCTTGACCATGCCAAACATTACAAATGATCCAAGCTCATCAAACTGATCAATAGGTCTTGCCTGTGCTTTAATTCTTGGTGGTATAGAGTCTAAGTTAAATGATGGTATACCTAGGTATTCGTAGTAGTTTTCTTTTTCAGATCCAGTGCGTGGGTTATCATCAAAAGCAGCGCCACCAATGGCGTTGAGAGCAGCAACAGCCCTGCTGTTAATACCGCTACCCTTTTTAGACGCCTTTTCAATAAAGTCTGCATAATTTGTAAACGGCCTTTTCTCTATAATTTTATTGGCAATACCATCAGAAATAAATTTTACTTCTGCTAAGCCAAATATTACTCCGTCTTTCTTTAATGAAAAATATATATCAGATTCATTAATATGAGGAAGCATAATTTTAATACCAAGTCTTTTTGCCTCAATCAAATATTCAGTTTTAGCATTTTTATCATTTTCGTTTTTAAGAATTGCAAACATGAATTCAGTAGGATAATGATATTTAAGCCAAGCAGTATAATAAGAAAGCATAGAATAAGCAACGGCATGAGAACGATTGAAAGAGTAGTTAGCATGTGCCTCAAAAGTCTTCCAAAGGTCTTCCGCTTCTTTTTTAGAAATGTGCTTTGAAGCGCCATCAATAAACTTATCCTTGAACTGATCAAATTCTTTTGCATCTTTCTTCTTTCCAATAATCTTTCTAACCTTATCAGCCTCTGACCAAGACATGCCACCTAAATGCACACATGCTTGCATAACCTGTTCCTGATAAATAATAACACCATAAGTGTTTTCTGTAAAAGGCTTCATTAGTGGATGAATATATTGCACAGCTTTTTGTCCATGCTTTCTTTCAATATACTCAGCACCTACGGTGTCCATTGCTCCAGGTCTTACGAGTGCGTTTGATGCAGCAAGATCTTCAAATGTGTTTACACCCATTTTAATTAATAGGTTTGTATAAGGAGTTGCTTCAGCCTGGAATACACCCTTTGTGTATCCTTCGCTTAATGTACGATAAACATCCTGATTATCTAAAGGCAAATCAGATAGGATAATATCTTTATTGTGTCTATCTTTAATAGATTTTAGTGTATCTGAAATAACAGAAAGTGTTTTTAAGCCAAGTGCATCTAACTTAATCAAACCAATATCTGCAACAGTATCCATATCATACGCAACTACTGGTATTCTGCCTGACACCTTATCCTGTGCGTCCTCACGAGACTCTACTGGTGCATATTTTCTAATATCATCTTTAGCAACAACAACTCCAGCAGCGTGTACTCCTACAGATCTAATTTTACCTCTAAGCTTTTCAGCTAACCAAGTTACCTCTGGATACTTTGTCCTAAACTCTTTTGTATTAGGAGAATCAAGATAGTCTTCAAAAGTGTCTACTGATTTCAAGGCTTTATTAACATCACCTAGCGGAACCATGAATACACGTGATGCATCACGAACAACACCCTTATCTTTAAAATAAGTAAATGTTGAGATAGAGGCTACGTGCTTAAACTTTTTCTTAAGGTAATCCTTTACTTCTTTTCTACGACGATCTTCAAAGTCAGTGTCAATATCTGGGAAGTCATTTCTTTCTGGATTAATAAAACGAAAGAACAAAAGATCATATTTAATTGGATCAACGTCAGTGATTCCTAATGAATAGCAAACTAAAGATCCTGCTGCCGAACCACGTCCTGGCCCAACTAATATACCTTCACTCTTTGCCCAGTTAATCATATCGGCAACAACCAAAAAGTACGAAGCAAACTTCTTATCCTTAATTATTGCGAGCTCTTCTTCAAGCCTATTATCATATACTTCATTGCCACTAAGCCCTAGTCTTTTTAATCCTTCCAAAGCCATGTCTTTTAATTTTTTATCAGCATTTGTTTTAGGAACTGGCAGCAGGTCTAGGTTTTGATAGAAATCATACTCTTCGACTTTGCTTGCAATCTCTAACGTATTTTCATAAATATCAGTTCTGCTTAAACCAGAGGCAACAAAATCTTCTTCTATTTCCTTTCGGCTTTGAATAAACAAATTATAATCTTGAAACGAAATACGACGATCTGGGTAAAGATAATTAAATCTATCTAAGTAGTCTTTCATATTTCTAGACATATCGAAGTCTGCTTCCTTATCTACCTTTGGATTTGTAGACAAAATAAGCATTGCTTCTTCAAGAATTTTGTCCTCGCCTTTGGCAAAGTGTGCATCTCCAGTAGCTACTGGCTTAATACTTAGCTCATCTGCAAGTTCTAATAGTTTTTCATTTACTTCTTTTGGATTGTGAGATTGGACCTCAATGTAAAAGTCATCACCAAAAGTTTGCTTAAAATCTTTGAGTATAAGCTTTGCTTCAGAGAATTCCTGGCGTTCAATAGCTTTACTAATAAGACCATTAAGGCATCCGCTAAGTACAATAATACCTTCCGCATATTCTTTTAAAATCTCTCTATCAATACGTGGCTTATGATAAAAGCCTTCGTTCCAAGCAAGCTCCTGTAGCGAGTTGATATTCTCTAAACCCTTTTTATTTTTTGCTAGCAAAATAATATGGTTGTAGGCCTGAATTGATTTATCTGTTTTAGATGATCTATCAAATCTATCTGTTGGAGAGATATATGCCTCAACACCAAGAATTGGCTTAATATTGTTTTCTTTACATGCAATTTGGAAATCTCTATGTGATGCCAGTGTGCCGTGATCAGTTATTGCAATTGCTGTTTGCCCAGCATCTTTTGCTGCTAGAACAAGTTCGGCAGGAGAGTTAAGCCCATCCATTAATGAATAATAAGAATGCACATGAAGGTGTACAAAATCCACTTAACTCTCCGCCTAACTCTATATTACCAGTCTACCGTGCTTGAGGTAGAGTCTGCTGTTTCTTCGTGTCCGCCTTCTCCGTTAAAGAAAGCTTCTTGTTCTGTGTATGGCAAATCACGTACTGCAACCTCTTCAAGCTTATAAAGCTCTAATGAAGAAGAGTCAAACTTCTCTTCATCTTTTGCAAGAGGAATAATTGTGTAGCTTGTGTCTGTCTTTGTACCTGAACGCTTAATCCGCCACATCAAATTAGTGATAGATCCCATTTCTCCAGCATATTCAATTACGGTTGGAGTGATAGTCTTTCCGCTGCTTCCTTGAGAAAGAACTGCTACATAAGGCTCTTCCTTACCATCATCAACTAGCACGTTAATGTAAAGTCGTGAGCGACCCTTCCAGCCCTTCTTGTAATCCTTGCGATGCTGTTCGCAACCCCAACACTTACCCTGATCGTCCATAGAGCATAGAGCTTTACGTCGATAGTCTCCTGGATTTGTATGTTCTACTGCAATAAAACCTAATCCAAGCTTATCATTGTATTCTGGTGAATCTGGATCCAATTCCTGCAAGAAACGAATCTTAATACTTTCACCATCTTCTAGCTTTAACCAACGTGCTTTTGAACCCTCACCACCGCTAGACTGTGGCTTGTCGAGTGCTTTATTTAGATCCTTAAGACCTTTTACGATACCCATTTTTTCTCCTTATATTTGATGGTATATATCCATCTGTTATTTTATACTATGGGTTCCAAGATCGATATTCGATATCGGAAACTGCATTATTGATGCATTGCTTAATTTCAGTATCTGACATGTCGCCTGCATCTTTTGCACCATGTGGGTATATCTTACCATATTCGTAAGAAGCCCACAAGACCTCTTTGTTTTTTAATCTATCTGAGATATTCAAACCAAGTTTTCTACCTGCTTCGTCTGAGTCTGTCATGATTATTATCTTATTAAAGTACCTATTTAAAGATGATATATTATCTTTTGAAATATGACCACCTAAAGTTGCAACCACATTAGGAAATCCTGCTTGATGGACTAATATCGCATCAAATGCAGACTCAACAATAATTACATTGCTTCCTACTTTTTTTGCTCTATGTATATTAAACATAGTTTTATTTTTTGGCAAGTTGGTGCTATTTTTAAACCGCTTATCAGAAATTGATCTACCAACCAAACCAACTGGAATTCCATCTGGACTATGTACTGGAACTATAACCATATTCATATTAGATGAATATCCTAATTTAAAATAATGCATAGAGTCTTCATTGATTTTTCTTGACTTAAAATATTCTCGTGCATTTTCAGACTTGCCCAGCTCTTGATATAAGTTATTTAGTGTTTCTTGAGAAAACTCTTCAAAGTCTGGCTTATCCTCAAGCAGCGACCTGAGCTCTTCATCAAACATATCGTCTTCTGAATTAGCATAAGACATTATAAACCTTAATGCCTGAAAATCATTTTTATTTAAAATCTTTTTAACAAGATCAGTTAATGAGCCAGACTCCCCACAAGATGGGTTAAAGCAAAGCCATGCTCCGCTTATTGCACTTATGCTAAAGCTATAGGTGTTTGTATTGTTATGGAAAGGACAATATAAACTTAGATTATCATTTGATTCAGATAATACGTTAAGCCCTAAATTTTTAATTACAGACTTGATATGCGATGGCGTGTACGTGGAATTATTTTCCACTGAGATATTCCCTCTGAAACCCATGCCCTCTTCTTTCCAACGTATACACCATAGATAGTCATTAAGAACTTCCATGTCTCTCCAGTAAATTCTACAGAAAATACTGGGTCTATGTCAAGCAACCTAAGATAACCCTTTTGCCTCATATCCATAGTAATCATATTTTCATACTGATTTCGAATTCGGATAATATCAGAGTCATCTTTAAACTCTACATCAATCTGAAATCTTTTAATTTGCCTGTGCAGCATTCTTCATATCTGGCAAACTCTCATAAATAGGCTTAATTATTCCACGATTGATATCCCAGTCCAGATAGAAATCAAATTCATGGCCATGCCTATTTTTTCTGCTAACAACCTCAATCATGTTTGTATTTGGATACCTATGAATAGCCATAGCCATATCAGCATCATATTCGATAGCCTTTGACCAAGCTACTTGACTCATCATTGGAGGGTCATCTTGATCAGATATGTCATCAGCAGTTGCAGCAGTAATATCAATAATAGGAATATTATTTGTAACTGCAAGTAATTTAAACTCACGTGAAATATTTCTATTTCTTTCTACTTCAGAATTACTACGCTTATTGTCATTAAATAGTTGATGGTAGTCAAGAATAACTAAATCTGGCTTATGCTGGTCAATCTTACCTTGAACTGTGGCAGGAGTAACCTCTCCAAACCCTTCGTTTGAAACAAGAACAAAACTTCCCTTATTATCAAACTTTTTCTTTCCCCAAGACTTAAAATCATCAATATTAATATCTCCCTTAGATAGGTCGCTGGCTTTAAAAATACCAGAACCCAGGAGTGTATAAATACGGTCACGCATATTTTCAGGAGACATCTCAAGAGAAATAATCATGGGCCTAAAACCCTGTTCCCAGGCTTTACAGGCTAGATAGGAGGTGAACCATGTCTTACCCCTACCTGGCCAACCAATGGCCACTATAAGGTGCCCTGGAGCCATTCCTGTAGGGTATGCCTTATCGATTGCTTCAAAACCAGTCAGAATTCCTGGACTTCCACCCATTACAGCAGATCTTTCTTTTACTGATAAGAAATGCTTTTCAGCTGCTTCAATGTCTGTAACATCAATATCTCTTACATTATTTGTATATCTACTTAAATTTGATAGCCTACCTTGAATATCAGCAAGAACTCTTGATGCAGCATCTTCTTTTAATGCCGCTCCAGCATGCATAATAATAGATTTTAATCTAGCGGTTAAGTACTCATTCTTTAGCTTTTCTAAATAGTACCCAGTCTCTGCTTTTGTTGCTACTGGCTCGAAGTCGTTAAACTTTTCTTGCAGAATTCCTGCTTCTGGTACGGCTCTAAATTTATAATAATAGCTCTTTAGCCCCTCCCATATATCTTTATGAGAAGTAAAAATTTCATCTACATTATCTGCAAGAAGTACGCTAATGTCTTTGTTTTTGCATACTGCAGATATTAGTTCCGCCTCTGTATTCACTCTTCCTCCACCATTCTTTTTGTTTGTTCACGCAACTTAATTCTATTTACTTTATCTTTATCAGACTCTTCCTTAATCCTATCCATTGAATCAAAGTTATAAAAGAAAAATTGTAGCGGGTGCCCAACCTTACCTGTTTTAAAATAATATTCTAGAAGCTCTTTAGCCCTATCATATCCTACAGTATCTATGACATCTTGCATAGCCCACTTATCACGATATTTATTAAGCTTTGCCTGTTTATTATATCTATCCTTATATAAGTTTTGATATAAGCTTAATAAAATATAAGGTTGTTTACTTTCCGCCACCCTTTAATTCCTCTTCTACCTCATTTGTCTTTTCAATTAATTTACTTTCAACAAACCTATAAACTCTTTCTGTAGCAGTGTCTACGTTTTCTCCTTCACGAACATTGTCCTCAACGCCAATACCAATTTTAATACTCTCATAGTTTCCTAGATTTCTTGTAAAAGATAGATCAACCTTAACCTTTGTTTCAGACATTATTTGTGCTCCTTAGCATTGTGACGAGAAAGGGTTTGATGTCCAAAAATACCCCATCGTAATTCAATTTCTTTTTTGCAAATACTGCATATAACAAATCTACCACTCACTCTTCCGCCTTCCATACTGGAACAAAATCGCCGTTAGTCGTTTTGGTATACAATATCATATTGTGCCTCAATCTGGCAAGTAGCTCGTTTTTTGATGGCATATTTTTAGAGTATCCTGATTCTAATATAAAGTCATGCAGATCTAAAATATCATTTATAGAAAACATAAACTTATACCAGGAGCTGTCTGGATTTCCAATAGGATAAACTACGTGTGGTCTTTTTATTTTACCATCTAAAATATAGTCTTCTATTGTAACCTTGTGCTTACCTAAAATATCAGAAACGTTTTGTGTGCTATATGCATTTTCCATATTCTTCTTTACCTGTGAATAAGAATATAGAACTCTTTTTTTATCAGGATAGCACCAAGCAATTAACTCATCTTTAGCTCTAGATAACTTTAATACTTTATGTATTTTGTTATTTAAGAAAAAATAGCTAAGTTTTTTTGCTGGTTTAATTCTGTCTCCTCTAGCCATCTTCCAAGCGCACTTCTATCCTTATTCAGCATCCATCTTTTTCCACACATTATGCAGAAAAGTTCTACGTGTAGTTTTTGTGAAAATACTCTATCAACAAAAACTCTACCATTACATTTACCGCAACTCATCATAGCTTAAATAACTTTCCATCTACCACACACGAGTAATCTGGTGATACGTGAATCATCTGAATGTGTGGATACTCTCCATTTTCAATGTGAGCAATAGCAAAACCCTTTTGCCAATCGTGGTGCTGAGTATACTTCATCCCTGGACCCTTTTCATCACACATATGGCCAATCTCATAACCTCTTAGCGTCTCGCCATTTCCATTATTTCTTAGTTCATAAGTTACCATATGAGAAGCAATTCTATGGGAGTGCCCACGAATTAAAGATACCTGCATATCTTCCATGTCTTTTCTAACTGATCCAGTGGCAGAAATTGAAATTCCGTGATGAACATGTATATCTCCAAAACGACGTTTTGGCAATGAATCATAATAAATATATTCATACCCCAAAGAATCTAAATTCCATAAAGTTTCTGGAGTTACATCATTTAGATATTCTGGAAGCTTTGCATCCATATAATTAAAAATTCTAATATCATGATTTCCTAATGCTGAAAATAGCTGAGCATCTGGAAGCATCTCTCTTGTTTTTGTATAAAAATCTCTTGCTCCTTTAGCCTCATGTCGCATCATTGGAACAATTAAATCTTTGCTATCTGTCTTATGCAGAGCTAAAAATTCTGAAGACAATCCCTCGTTGTACTTACTGTAGCATGCTTGATCATCTGTATCTCCAAGATAATCTACTACGTCTGGCTTAAACCACTTCATTACCTTAAACCAAAGCTCAATCATCTTATCATCTTGATATGGAAATTGCTGATCAGAAGACAGCATCCACTTTAAATCATTACTCATTAAATTCCCTATATTAAAAAAGTCACGGGTGCGTGACTTGGATACTACACCGATAGTGTAGCATTAAATACAAACTTGTCAATACTAGATTTTGTTCTCTACAGCTATCCAACGCACATTGTATGTTGCTCTTGGCTTGATAGACTTACCAGTAATATTTACCTTCAACATAACTTGAGGTGTACCAGTCGATATTGCTCCTACGGAAACAAATACATCTTCGTCTGCACGTAATCCATTGTTTAATGACGCAACTACATGAACCTTCCCAGCTTGTGCTGCCTCTGCGCTGATCTTTTTGAATGTAATTGCCTGCTGAACTGGAGTGCCGTTTCCAGTTACGTCTTCAAACTGTATAAGCCCAGACTCCACTAAAGCGTAACCCTGGCCAGAGTCTGTTGAATCTCTAAGTGGTGCTGTATCTGTAATTAATTGTGTAATATTATCTACAATTAAATTTAACTTATTTACATCAAGCGGCTCTCCGTCATCGAACCTCTTAAACTCATATGGCATTTAAATCTTCTCCTAAATTATGCATATTGGATTCTGCATCTGATACCTCAATTATAGCATCTCGGCTTAGCCCATATCTAACGAAGACATCTGGACTTACCACATGCCTTCTTTTATTTTGAGATATTAGATATATCTTGCTATCTGATATATTTTTAATGATAGTCCCATCTCTAAATCCCAATTTTCCAACTATCTTGATATGAGATATGGCATTCTCTGTTGCGTTAACTGTAACAAAAGACCAAGATCTTGCAGCTCTTTCAGAAATAAGCTTGTATCTTTTATTATCTTTGATCCAGTAGGTGGCAGATTCTGTTTTAACCGCTAATCCTGATGGGAATGTGGTTGGTTGATTAACCAGGGAGGGAGTCTGAGTAGTCTTGAATAGCTTTCTCATGCTCTTCCTTTTCCCTAATTAATTCAGTAAGTTCTGCTCTAAGCATAGCAATTTGTGATTCATACCCAGAAACCAATTCGCCTATTCTTTGTTGCAAGGCAATAATCATAAGTTCTGCTTTATCTGACACTTATATTCCTATTCTCCTAGAGATGCTTTTTCTGCATTTAAAACATCAAGCTTAGCGTTTGCGTCTGCAAGTCTTGTATTAATTGAATCTAAGTTTTCCTGATCTGGTACAGACGTTGCATTTTCTAGCTGCAAGTCTAGCTCTATACCATACTTTTGGTACTCAAGATTTTTGATCTTTTGCTCAACAATTACTAGCTTATCACTATTTGATAGCATTATATTCCTCCTTAAAGAATTACCTTATTGGTAAAATCTATTCTAGCATACTCTTGGTAATCAGCCAAGGTCCTAGAGCTGCCCAGCGCATACTCCCCAACAATATTGTTCAAAATAATCGATTCTATTTCCTTTTTTGACTCTATATCCATTAAGATAGATTCTTGTTCAAAATCTAACCCAACCTGCCTTCTTAAATTTTTAAACCCATCCTCTGGCTTGTAATAAAGATGATATAGGTTTTGAGAAACTGGAAGCATGAGGTCATACCCATGTGTAAAAAGCCTTACGGCAGTTAATATCTCTTCTCCCCAGAAAAATATCTTTTTGTTTGGCTTTATGGACGCAATTGATCCATCTGAAAAAATAGATGCAGCAGAAACAGACCTAGTAAAAATATTATTAGAAAAATTACCTACGGCTCTTTGATGAGGAACAATATCTCCTTGAAAACTTAACTCCTGAATAAAATCAGTATATGCAACATGGGCTTTGCTATTTAATATATTAAGGCTACCGTTATTGTAATCATATGCTCCTGGATAGGCGGATATTACTGGGTTTGCTCCATGTGCTTTTTTATCAAGATAGTCTGTAATTAAATTATGATCCCAATTTTTTTCAAACCTCATATGAGAATCTGTTTGCAAGTAATAGTCTTCCCCAGAATATAGTGAATTTGCTATATACCTGCTAGCTCCGACTCCAATATTTTTAGGAGCTTTTGATATCTCTAGCCTTACATTTGGAAGGTCTGGAATATCAAAATCAATATTGTCAAAATATGTAACATGAACTCCAAAATTAATTATATGTGATCCAGAGCTTTGTTTTATGGCATCAACAATAGTTCTTTTTAATTCATAATCATGATAAGATGGTATTTGAACAAATATACTAGACATTACCATTTACCTATAGGGCATGTAGCCTCTGTCAGCTTAGTTTTTAATGCCATAAAGCATCCGCATTTTTTACACTGTTTTGTTAAATCAAAAAGCTCAGGACACTGCTTACAAATTTCATATCTTTGTGCTGAAATTTCTTTATCCACATATTCTGTATTTGGATTTATTAAATCCCACGGCTTTACAGATTTATTTGGACTTTTATCTTTTTGCTTTTCTAAATACTGTTCCCATTTAGTTTTTTCTGTCATGGATAGAACACTCCATCTATATATTGAGACCCAATTGTAACCCATCGCATATTTTCTGGAACTTCAATTAACTGTGGATTACTTAACATTATAGAAGCAAGCCTTTCATCTAATATCATGTGTTGTTTTTCCACACTACCGCTTTCTGTTAATGCAATGCGTATATCTCCGTTTTCATATTGTTCTTTTTCTTCAATATGAGATCTATTGAACAAATCAAAAAACTCTCTAGAATACATACCATTTTCAACAACTATATCATCAATAATAAAACATGCGGCAACATGTACCTCTTCATTAAAATATTGCTCATTCCCAGGATTTATTATGTGAATAATATCTTTACTTAATAACATTATGCCATTTTACCAATTTAGATTATTTTTGTCAATAGTATTTATCATCATACTGAGCAACATCCTGCAGAATAATAGTCATTCCCCTCATACCTACATTGACCAACAAATTGACATGGATTAGTATAATTTTGCACATCTGTTAAATTGCATTTCCAATATACGGTATTACATGGAGCTGCCGTGGTTGTTGTGGTTGTGGTGGTAGTTGTGGTGTCTTTATATACAGTAGGACAGCAGTCTCCTGAAGTTGTGCCAGATAGTGCTCCTGTTCTAGTTGAACCTGGTGGGCAGCATCCTGGTGAAAAATAGTATGTGCCGTAATCTGTATAGTTACATACACAAGCAGTTGTAGTGGTTGTTGTTGTAGTAGTGGTAGTAGTTGTGGTGGTAGCTGATGACCATCTTGCGCTCATTGTAATTGAAGATGGCGGGTTAAATGAGCCACCAGATGCAATTGGTCCATATAAATAGTCTCCAGATGTTCTGTCATAATATCCATTAAAAGTATAGCCAGTTCTGGTTCCAGGTGATGGTGCTGTATGTGCTACTCCAGCATTTTGGGTAGTAGATCCTCCGCCAGTACCTCCGTTGGCATTCCAAGTTACAGTATATTGTGTGTTCGCTCTAGTTCCAGTTACTCCACTAGACCAAGATGAAACTCCAGCAGAGTTTCTTGCACGAATATAATAAGTTCTAGAGTTTCCACTTCCTACAGTTGTATCTAAATAGTAGTAAGTATTGCCTGGATAAAAATCAGGTGTAGATAAACTATCTGAAGGTGCGCCAGATCCCCACCAAATTTCATAAGAAGTTGCTCCATCAATCAAACCCCACTCTAATCTAATTCCATCAGTTCTGTCTGTAGATGCACTTACCCATGAAGGTGTTGGTGGAATTGCAACTTGCCAAATAGCATAGAATGTAATGTTTCCAGCAATTATCCATTGTCCGCCTGCATTTACTTGATAAATATAATTTTGAGCTCTTGTATCATCTCTCCAATATAAAAACGTGTACCCAGCCCTGGTTGGTGTTGGGGCATATATAGTTGAATTATAATCTCCTGTAGTACTACTTGGGCTAACTGAACCACCGTTAGCATTCCAAGTTACGGTATATTGTACCGCTGTCCAAGATGCATATATAGTCATATTAGATGTTGGTGTATATGTATCACCAGCTCCGCCTAGTCTTACATTGTTGCTATACCAGCCATTAAAAGTATACCCAGTTCGTGTAGTTGCTGGAAGTGTTGTTGAATCTCCAGCCAATACTGTAGCATCTGAAACTGCAGTTCCGCCATCCTCTGAATAATTTAGATAATAACTATTTCTTGACCATGTAGCATACATTACAAGGCTGCTATCTGGTGTAAATGAACCTCCTGGTGAAGCACTATACCAGATATCTCCAGATATTGGGTACCTCCAACCAGTATGTGTATAATTTGCCCTAGTGGCATAAGGGGCTGTAAGAGTAGAACCTGCATTAAATGTAATTATGTAAGTGCTGTTATTATTACTGTTTACAGTACCACCATTTGCATTCCAGGTAACAGTCCACTGAATCGGTGTCCATCTGGCATACAGCGTAATATCTGCAGTAGGAGTATATGTAGCTCCAGCAGCACCTACGTATGACCCACCAGTTGGTGAATCATACCATGCATAGAAAGTATTATAATCCCTGGCGGCGCTTGGTAATGTAATTGAAAAACCAGCATCTACAACATCAGAAGATCTTGTTGGAGTTCCGCCATTTCCATTATACGTTATTGTATATGTTGGATATGTAATTGGCCCAATACTTGTATTGGCATAAGACTCTGCAGATAGTCCATTATATGCAGCAACTATTCCAGAAATAGATGATCCAGTACTAGATGTAAAGGTATAATCATGATAAGTATCCGTTGTCCACCCAGTAGATGATGGATAATAATTAAATCTAGTGCCAGCTGCGTTATTTAACTCTAAAATATATCTAAACTGCGTTGGTGTTGGGTTATTTTGCCAAGATCCACTTGTTAATCTATATGTAGATCCAACTTTATTAGCTGTTCCAGACTGTAAGGAGAACTGTGGTCTTGATGTATTTACTGGAGTTGAGGGCATTGTTACGCTAGCTGACGCTGCTGACCAGCTGCTCCAAATTGTTCCTCCAACAGATTGAGAAATATAAAAAACATAAGAAGAGCCTTGTGATGGAGATATTCCATTCTTATCTGGATCACTAGTGCTCCAGCTCCAAGATGTTGTAGTTTTTTCTTCATCAAAAGTTGAGCTTGCTGCACCAGGTTCATATGCTGAAGATGATGCCCAATAAATTCTATATTTGGTAGCTGATGGGTGAGGTGTCCAGCTTATATTAATTGAAGAGCCTGATGCTGTTGCAGTAACACCAGTCGGTCTTGGTAATTTGATTGGGCCAGTTATACTGCTTGTTGCGTATGCATACAAAAGTGCCTCTCCATTATTATTTGCCGCAATTGTATATGCATCTATTCCCTGTGCATTTTCGCTTGCAAGCGTATAGTCATAGTATGTATTTGACGTATAAGTAGATGTACTTGGATAGGTTAATAAATTTGTTCCTGAAAAATTTTGTCTATCAAAATAATATCTAAATCCTGTTGGATTATTTGTCCAAGATCCACTGGATAGTCTATAAACAGAACCCACGCAAGAAGATTCTCCAGAAATTAATGTAAGGGTTGGATTAACTTCTATTTCTGGTATAGCATCAGTTGTAGTAAAATCTACACTTGTAAAATCAAAAGTTTGATCTGTTTCAAAAACATAACCGTCGTACGCAATAGACCATAACTCTGCAGTATATGTAGTTCCTGGCTGCAAAGATGCATTTGAAAGAATAACATATGTAGTTCCTGCTGGAATTGATTCTGAATAAACTTCATCTCCAAGCTCATTATAAATTGTTATAACCTGGGAGTATATGTCTGTTGATGAATTAATTGATCCAGAGTTTACATACGGGGCATAGTCCCAAGAAAATGTTGCACCTGATGAGGTCTCTGAATTTACAACTAAAGAAGATATTATAAAATCTAATCTTGGCATCATTGGATCTGTAATATGAAAATTTGTGTCATTGTTTACATTAGTAGCATCAACTCTTGCTCTAAATTTATATCCAGCTAAGGTCTTTGCTTTTGATATTGTTGGTCTAGATGAATCATTTGCATTTGACGGGAATCTATCCAAATCATCTGACTCTAAATATTCTGTATATGTTTTAGTAGTATCATATATTGTAGTCCAAGTGCCGTATGGCTCTAATTCCTGAATTCTTATTCTAAATTCATTTGGCTCTTCTGTCCAAGCTCCTCTTGTTACAAACATTTTTGAACCATTTATTGGAGAGTCAGTAGTTTCAAATGTATCTGGCCATTTAAAATATAATGTTGGTAGTGGATCTTTTGGAATTGGAACACTTAAGGCACTAAATATTCTTGACCAAATTCCGCCACCCTCGTGTCTCCAAGCACTTTTAATTCTAAGCCATCCATCTATTACCCAAGGATTTGTACTTAGTGAAGAGTTGTATGAATCAGAAGCGCTGGCTTTTCTCCAGATACTCTGTATTTTGATCCATCCATCTATATTATGACTACCCGTGTCGGTAGAACTTGCTTTTCTCCACCAACTCATTATGCTTTCCTACTTAATATTATGTCTCCAGTATCAAATGCTCCAGAGCCTTGGTCTCCACCTGCAAATTGACTTCTATCTGTTCTTCCATCTGGGTATTGATTTCCAGCATAGAAGAATGCACGTCCTAATGTTATTTCTCCTGTATCTGCATCTTGAACAAGTGTTTTATCTCCAGCTGTTCCGTCGCCATTACTTACTGCGTTTAAATAAAATTTAAATTGAGATGGACCAAGTTTATTTGGATTCAATGTTAATACAGATGGAGATCCAACTAATCTTCCTCCTGCAAGGCTAAACGTACCATCCCAATTTATATAATCAGTAGAATTAGCATTTGCTCCAATCCAAAATGTAGAACCAATAACTTCAGAACCACGTATTGTTCCAGATATGTCTGCGTTAGAAGCTGTCAAATTTCCAGCCTTTGTTACACTAAACTTATCCGCATCAGCAATTTGAAATATAACATTATTATCGGTAAAGCTATTTGGGTTATATAAAAACGTGTTTGGGGTTACTCCATATTGAGAGTTTCTAATACCCACACTATCTATATACCAACCACTTTCTGGAGTTCCAATATAACCAGATACTGCTGTTACTGTTCCACGTATTGTTAAATCACCAAGTGGTGTAAGAACAAAGTTTCCAGTACTTGATGCATTGTTCATGTGTCGCAAGCCATAAGCATTACTTAATTGAATATGGGATCCTGCAGAATTTCCTGAATAAATAGTTCCAGTAGATGCGTCTAGAGTTATGTTATTTGCAGTTAATGTAGATCCAATTATTGTCCAATTAGCTATACTTCCTTCTGTTGCTGTAACGCTTCCAGTAAGTGATAGACTTCCATTTGCTCCAAGACTAAATGATCCACTATTATGATAAATACCTATTGTTGGAGAAATGTCTATAGAACCGAATTTTGCTTTACCGTCTGTGTCTAGCTTAAAGCTTCCTGTACTATTTTGTATACCATCAGCTGCTAGTGTCATTCCGCCAATAGTTCCAGATATGGCTCTTACAACTCCAGTAGAGCTAACGCTAAACGGGTAAAGTCCACCGCTTGGCGTTCCTATATTTAAAGCATTAGTTAGCGTTCCAGTAGCAGCAGAAATATCTCCAGTGAATGTACCAGATCCAATAATGCTTAACTTTCCTACACCGCCCAACTGGGATTGAAATGATAAAAGTTTTGTGACACCATCTGAGCCGTATATAACAAAAGGCTCAGCTCCTCCAGAAAGGATGACCTTCTGCCCGCCTGATGGACCTGCTTGTATATAAGCATCTGCTGATAAGATACCAGCCTCTATCTCGCTAAACGCAGTTTTTTCAACTTGAATAGGGTTCCCAGTTGCTGATATAAAGTTTCCTGTTGTTTCACCGTTTGCGTTTAGTGTACCTATTTTAATATAGTAATTTGTATCAAAATCTAAAGACTCTGAGGTAGACTTATCTATAATTGTTCCAACACCAATAGAGACTTGGTTGGAACCATTTGCAAAGTTTAGTGTATGAACCCAATTATTTTCTGATGGAGTAAAGTTAGAAGTTTTTCCAATATACACCTTTGCACCAAAAAAGCTACCTGCAGTAAAGTTTGTATTGCTTGAATTCTTTCCGTCCCAGCTTACAATTATAGATGCCTTGCCTGCTGATAATGTTGGTGCTGACGGATCTTCTGGATCAGATATTATGTCCTCTGTGCCTGTAACTTCTACGGTTCTAGACAAGCTAAAAAATGAAGTTGTGTTTGCAACTGTTATCGATTTTAATTGAACAATATATGTACCTGGAGCCGCAACAATTGTTTTTGTTCCTGCTGTTTTAAAAAAGTCTACAACCTGTGTGCCTATACCAAATGTACCACCAGATATGTGTATATTAACTCTGTCAACATTTTGTATTGGGTTGCCGCTTGAATCTTTTCCATCCCAAGTAATTTTTATATAACCATTTCCGCCAACAACATCGCTGACTCCTAAATTTGGAGTTGGTGGAACTGTTTCAGATGGAGTTGTTATTGATTTAACAGCAGACCATGGGCCAAAAGTATTGTCGTTATACTTCCATCTTAACTGAAGCGGGTATAGCTTTAATGGATCAAGATCTGTAATTGTAACAATGAAATACCCAGGATCTGAGCTTTGAACTGATGTATCCTTAAGTAAATCTTCGTATGCCATTTTAGAAGCTTAAATCCAATCTATATTCTACATCTACTTGTCTTCCAGCCAATTTAGTTAATGGTGTACTTAAAACAGATCTACTAATTATGCCGTAGATTGGATTAAATGTATCTTCATCGTTTATTCTTAAAGCATCTGCACCTATTGATGTTTGTTCTCCAGAAACTGGAAATACTTCAATGCCAATTTTAGTAATATCGGAAACATTAGGATTACCAACTGGACTATTCAAAAACTCACTCATTGAAATGTCTGATGATATTTGATATCCAGCCTCCGCCCCAGGTGTTACTGAGGCAGTATAGTAATCTGTATTTGAGCTATACAGCTTAATTTTTATTGTAGATAAATTTGTGTCATTTTGATAATATGCAAATCTAACTGTGTCATTAATACTATAACCAGATAAATCTAATGAATTGATATTAGAAAAATATTCTTTTGGTTCATCATTTCCAGATATAAATTCTAGGATGTTCTCTCCGACCCTAGAGTTTTCAGCCACAAAATCTGGGCTTGCCTGAGAAGAATCATACCAATCTAGCTGGCTATCAAAACCAGCTAAAAACTTGCTGTCATAATTATTTAAAGATATTGTATTTTGTGGGTATAAACCAATTTCATGTATAACGCCAGCTAGCGCCTGTGGAAGCGTAGCCTTATATACTACTGAATATGAAGAAACACCGTCAACCGTACTAATGTCCGTGCTACCAAACTCCACTGGTGTTCTATAGAACTCAAGACCTAAGCGTGTATCATTCTCTGTAGCTACAGTGCTATCAATTCCTATTGCTAAAGACTTTTCGTTAAACGATGATCTTCCAGCTATAAAATTTGTTAGGAATCTTTTCCCAAACTTTGTTATAATATTTGAAGATCTGTATATCTCTACACCATCTTGATAATATATATATGTACCCTTAATCATTACGACCCCACATTAAATATTCTAGCGTCTACACCTATTACGCTGTCTTTTCGAACACTAGAGTTTTTGATTTTTATTTCTGCCTTTACTCTTAATTTATTAGCTATATCATAATATTTAGTAAACTGAACACTTACAATATCACTTAAATCTGGTGTGTCTGGCAAAACTATTGGATATGCTAAACTTTTTGGACCCCACTTATGAACTACTTCTCTTGGAAATAACGGCTTCTTTTCTTCTGGATTTTCAGTATTTACTTCTTTTGATCCAGCACCCGAAGAGTAGCCAGATATTCCTGCGGCTGTTCCCTTTATTGTTAGATTTTGAATATTTTTTTCTATGTACTCGCCAGGTCTCAAAAATTGAGTATCTGGATGTCCAGGAACTAATACTACTGGAGCACCTCTTGTGATGTCTTGAGCATTAATTTTTTGGTCCACTGCTTTTACCATAATAATTTATTATACCATTATAAGCTAGAGAAGTGAATCTTTCTAGCAGATAGTATAGTGGTTAGACCTCCATCCTTGTACTCATGCTTTACGTTAGTAACTATAAATCTTTCTTTTTCAGAATCCCCGCTCATCTCAACATATGGGTATTTAATGGTAATAATTTCACCAATTGAAATTGCTGGATTTCCAAATATTTCCATATCTACAATTTTACCTTTATTTATTACGTTACCCTTAATCCAGTTTGCTAGTTTTTCTACGTCGTCTAAATTTTGAATCCATTTAGTTTCAAAAATTACTGGCTCTTTATAGACATACTCTGACGTTTCATTTGTCTTATATTCTAACTGTCCAGAGTCTGATAGAGTATTCCCATATATATAAAGACTTGAGCCGTCTATAGGTATTGTTGTAGAGCTATTATTTAATAGATATAGTTCAGCATCAAAGCTTCCCATTTTAGATCCTATTAGACTTGCTCCAGTATTTAAGCCAGTAGATATATTTATTGGAAAGACTGGTCTTGCGTCAAATTTTAATTTAGCTGTATGTATCTCTCTAACAGTTGTACCAAATTCTTCAATTGCGTCAGCTGGAATTATTTTTGCATCCTCATCGGTATTTTGATTATATATTAAATTTCCAAATCCAGACTCAAGAAAATCATTATTAAATATACCATTCTGTATAGATCCAACAAGTTGTAATCTATCAAAAGACTTCTTATCCTTGATATCTGTTGCGTAGACATAATCAAAAGCTACCTTGCCAGATTTACAAACTAGCGCTACTTGTTTTGTTGGAGTAAGCGCAACATTTTTAGTTTTTTCCTCTGTATTTTCATAGTCTGTATCTGTCGCAGAAAACTTATACCCATTTACTGATCCATATATATTAACTGTCTTTACTCCAGCAACTCTTTTAAACTTAACCTTTATGTTTACCAAGTATTCTCTTCCGCCATAAACACCGTTTAAGCTCTCCGCTATTGTAGTCTGACTGTCTTTTATTGCAACTAGATTCCCGCCACCTGTTGCTTTCATAATTCTTAATTCTTTTTTATTTGCAGATGCTGCTAGGCTGGTTGTCTCTAGCGATAGATAGTACCCTTTCTGACCCTGATTGGAAATAAAGAATCCTATAGCTGCGCTTTGATTTGGGTTGTCAAAATTAGAATCCATATAGAGAGCAGTTCCATAAGAATAGTATGTCTCAGTATCACCCTCTGGCTCTACTGGTATATTATCAAATCTCTTATATACAATAGCCCACTTTTTATTTTTAAAATTATCTTTTGTATTAGTTAACTCTAACAAAGATTTTGTTTGGCTTGATCCATTAACCTGCCTAGAACCATCGCCTGCTACCTTTGAGTCTTTTGAAATATATTTTTCAACAATTGAATAGTTACCATACAACGAACCGTCTTCTGCCCTTATTTTAAAAGTGTATGTCGTACCTCTGGATAAGCCAGAAATTGTTAACACGCCTATTGGGCTTGTGACAGTTGTGAATGGTAATGATGTATCTGAAGCTTTTCTATATTCTACCCTATATAGAGATGGAAGTGTTGTAACAAATGAGCTATCTATTGATATTTCAACAGAACCATCCATATTGTCGGTTATTGTTGGTGTAAATCTTAAATTTAAAGAACTGGATATACCAATGTATTCATTTCTATCTGGATATGTCATTTAAACTCTAGCACCCCCTGATTCCATTTAGTTAAATCTTCTGAATGGCTTGGATTAACAAAATCAATTGCAGAAGCTGGATGTTCTCCCCTATTAGTTCCAAGAGCTCCTCTTGTTTTTACCCTGTACTTTCCAGTTGGCCTAAAGAAAGCTGTTTCTGGTTTTTTAGGGTCTTTATAGCCTGGCTTTGATAACCATCTATATTTATTTAAATCTAAAGCGGAAGTTACCCAAATTTTTTCTGGCACCGCATCATCTGATGCTTCTTTTGGAACATACTGATATTGTATAGCATCATATTCTATAACTTCAGAATTTATTAACACATACCCGCTAAAACTGTATAGTGATTGAGCTTCGCTATATGCGTCTGCGTATGTATTTAAATCAATATCAAGTATTGTATCAACAGGAGTTGTATCTCTCTCTATCGAAGTTTTGAGTCCTCCCGCTCCCAAAAATCTAGTGGGTGTCTGCCAAATAAATGTAGAGTTACCTAAGTAGTTTGAAGTTACTGGCGAACTCCATAATATTTGAACTTCATTAGCAGACGCAATTTCTTGTTTATTTAAAGACTGGATATTTGGTAGACCAACTACTGATGCCCCAGACATTTCAGTATCATAAAAAAATTGCCAGTCTACACTTAAATTATTATATATTTTGTTTCTACTGTAGAATTGTAAAACATTATTTTCATCAACAAAAGCATTCATTTGAATGTCTCGACATAAGTCTTGTATTAGCCCCCAGACGGTTTCTGTATTAGTGGAGTACCAATAGTTTATCACTGGAACTGAATCATCATTTTCCTCTACATTAAAATTATAGCTGGAGAATCCAACTGAGTCCAGCAACCTTCTTAGGACTGCTGTAGCTGGATATGACTCGCATAAAATTTCTGGAGCAATTGTTTCCATTAAAAATTTAGCTGAATCTAATGCCATTACGCTTGCTGAGCCATACTGATCTATATCAAAGTTTTTAATATAAAAATATCCCTGATTAATTTTATTTCCTTCAACTTCTATGTATGGGGTCAGCTCAGCATTTTTATATAAATATATTTTTGAGGCATCTATGCTGTCAGACTTATTGTACTCTAATATCTTAACCTCGTCTTGATCATATTTTACTAACTCTAAGCTCATGTCGTTTGCCGTGACATACCCTACAGGCAATATTCTTGTATTATCTGAAGAAGACTCCTTAGATATCTTCATAGATACTATATCTGAAGATATGTCTTTGTACCATCTAGCTGAAACCTCTATAATGCCTAATGCTTTTCCAGATGCGCTATTTGTAGCCTGCACCCTGACGCTTGATACGTTTATAGGACTGGAAGGAGAAGATGGTTTAGATGTAGACCAAGATGAACCATTATAATATAAAATATGCTCTCCGCTCCAGTCATTTGCTGGTATTGTCAGTGATATTGGAGTTCCAGCATTTATCGTAACATTTATAGCTGTTGGTTTATCGTGAAACTTTTCAAATCTTATAACTATTTTATTAGCAGTTGCTGCTTTTGTGGCAGCTACTAAGGTAGCTGTTCCGTTTTGATTTTCTGCCCAAGCTCCGACTGCAGAGCTACTAACCTCAAATGTATACTGATCTATTATATTAGAAATTAAGACATCTGAAAGATTATATGCAGATATAGATAGTCCAGTTATATTTACTCTCATTCCAGATAGGAACCCATGAGGGAAGAATGTTTTATATATTACAGATGTTCCATTAAAATAAGCTTGAGTTATTTTTGCTGTTGATACTGAATAGTTTACAGTAATATCAGCATTTTTATTAATAGGAGTAACCCAATACTTATATTGATTTTCCACTCCTGGATAGTAGACCCTAGCTTTATCTACTGGGTATAAAGAAACTCTTGGAGACTCAAAAGAACTTTCACCAACCTCCGTCTTACCTTCTGTCCATATAAAGTATTTAATTCCAGAATTGAGTGGGCGGATTGGTCTTGTTACGGAGTCTACAGGGAAAAGCTTTCTATATTTATTAAATGAATCAACCACTGTTCCATCTGAGTTATTATGTGTCTTATAAAATACTTCTAAATCATCTGGATAAGATACAGATATGCTATCCAGCATATTATTCATATTATACTCAATGAAGCATCCTGAGTTTATTTGTAAAGACTGTGAGGTATTTAGCAGTGTTTTTAGAGATGGAGAAATTTCCATTTATTATACCTCCTCCAAAGTCATGCTTACATTCCAGTAAGGCTGAATACCTCTCTTAGCAACAGTAAAATTACATGATGTAAAAACTACTGTATAAGTATAGTCATCTAAAAGCTGGCTAGAAGAGTCTTCAAGGTACGTTGCTGGAGTAAGGACTGTTGGGTTAATTCTTATTCGAAATGAGCCTCTTCCTGCTGAGCTTTCATAAAAATACTTTAGATCTTCCGCACCCCAAGCACCATCTACAGTTTCATTTCTATATGATGGTAGCATATCCCAAGATAAGGAAAATTGCTTTTTTTCTGCTGTAAAATATTTACGCATATATCCATTTGCCATTCTTGTCTGCTGCTCTATTCTTATTGGGCTTATAGAAAATTCTGATCTATTATGCTCTGAAACTCTTCTAAATTTCATATTATTAATATCTGAATAAGCTAACTTATTTCTAGAGGCAACGGAAGAAGTATATCTTTGCCCTGGTGCAGAAAGAGTTGCTCCACCAAAAGAAAAATTATTGGTTGTAGTTCCAGTATCTATAGCTAGCGGGTCTTTAGCTTCTATATATAGAATTGAACCTTTTGGTAAATTTTCAAATGCCATTTTTAATTTCTTCCTCCGTAACCTATTGGTTCTCCAAGTTTAATCATAGCATCCTTTTGTGTTTTTGCAACAAGCTTATATACAGTTCTTGCTATCTCTTCTGCATTTTGTCCCTCTGCAGCATATACCTTAATCTCTGGGTTATTTACAACATGGAATACTTGTCCTAGTGGGGATCCATTTACTAATCCGCCGTTTGCCATCTTAGGCACATCATAAGACACCATTCCTCCGCCAGCATACTTATTAATTTTTTCAAGGGTTGGATATCCTATCTTAGAGGCAGACGCAGCGTTTATAACAAATTCTCCGTTAGAAAGTAATGCTGGGATTGAATCTGAAGTACCAGTTCCTGGTCCAGATATCAATCCGCCCATCGCTGACTTCTTTGCTGGTAGTCCCTTTATGTATTTGATTTCATTAATACCCTGAACTTTATTTGCAGAATATCCTGTAAACTTCCAGCCAGCTGCTGTGTACTTATTATAAGCATTTTCATAATCATAGGAAGCTACCATGAACTGAATTGGATTCTTACCCTTTGAATCCGTAAATTGCATAAATGTAGTATCTGGAGCAAACTTATTATTCTTAAAATCTCCAGCTCCTGGCTTAAAGAAAGGTAAACCTGTCTTGCCAGAGAAGGCGTCTACCGCTAAAGCAAATTGTTTTACGGCAGCCAAGAATTCTGAATTGCCAGCTTGTGAACCGTAGTTATTAATAGAATTTAAAAATGCTTTAATTAAAGGTGTCGCTATATCTTGTGGCCCCTTGCCAGCCTTTCCTCTAAATTCATTGAATAATCTTGAGTATTCATCTCTCAAAGCCTTGTTTGTGCTATTCTTCATTTCTTCTAATATAGTAACAACTTGGTCTCTGACATCCTTTGGAACATCTTTTATGTCTTTTCCAGAAAACGGCGCTATTATGGCTTCTAGCCTATCTCTTGCAGACTTCATTTCAGCAGATGAAGCTTGGTTTGCTTGAGAAGAAGTGGTCATATTTTCAAGACCCTTTCTTCTCTTTTCATCAAGATCTGCTAATCTTTCTTGCTCATCCTTTTGCTTCTTTAGCTCTTTAGCTAACTTCTTTTCAATTGCTGCAATAGCATCTTCTTCTTGCTTTTGTTTTACAAGCCTTTGAATTTCTAGCTGTGCCTGTGCTGCAGACTCCATATCTCCAGCCATGAGGGCTTGCTGATACTTAAGCTGCTCTTGCTGTATATCAGTGGCCACATTTCTTGCATCTTGTTCTGCACGAATTGCCTTAATTCTTTCGTCTGCTTCTTCTTGAAGTTTATCTATAACCTTATCTATCGCCTTGATTTTGTTCTTATAGTAATCTTCATCCATCTTTTTTGCAGCTTTAATTTTATTATTAAATGCATTTTGAGCTTTATCAGCTGCATTGATAGAAACAGCTAAGCCTGATAATGGGTTAAGTTTTGGATCTGTGCTTTCAGTAATATTATTAATTCCACCTTGTATTACTGATAAATTCTTTGCCATTGTAACTGCAGCCTGTGCTCCCATTGCAGCTAAATCAACTATATTTGATAATCCTGACTGGTATAGTAATATTTTTGCAGTTATACTCTCTAAGCTTTCTGCTGAATTTAAAATTGTTGCATAAGTTAAGCTTTGCTCCTTGAGTCCTTGAATTACCTTTTGGTCTAGCTGGGCATCGGCATTCTTTACCTTGCTGATCTCATCCATTACCTTCTTGGTTGCATCAGACTCATCTAATATATTTTGTGCAGCATCCTTAGTTCCAATTAATGAATCTCTATATGCAAGAACTGAAGACACTAGCGTATCTAAGCCTTGTGTGAACTCTTCTGCATTAAATAGAGATGAGCTAGATGCTTTTGCCATTGTGGTAAATAATGATTTAAGTGCTGTAACCTGACTTGTAATATTTCTAAACTCTGAAGATGATACAGCAGAAAATGCTTGAGATGCTTTTTCAGAAGCTTTAATTATTGCAAATATTTGATTAGATGCCTGCTCAGCACTCATTCCCATAGCTACAAACTGTGCTTTAATCTGTGCAGCATAAGATACTACCTTAGAAGGATCAATTGCATTAAATGCATCTACATAATCTTTTTGATTTTCTTTAGCATTTTTAATTGCTTCATTCAATTGCTTGATTGATAAAGTAACACCTGTAGGACCTGCTTGATTATATGAATCTGCAATAGACTTTGCCTTTGCTCTGTTAAGCTCCATCTGATCATTAATTTCTTTAAGTCTATCAGAAACTGTTTTATAATTTTTAATTCCAACAGAGGTAAACGATTCAGAAGTTCCACCTAAAGCCAATCTGTTTGCTTTGCCAGCTTCCTCTGCATTCTTCTTCATGTTTAATAAAACAACAGATACTGCTGTCAATGCTGCGATTGTTGCTCCAACTGGTCCAGTTAAAAATACAAGAGCGGCTCTTAAAACACCAACAGTCTTAGTGACTGCAGTCATGGCCATTGTTCCTATAGACTTAAATGTAATCATTGAAGCACTAAGGCCCTTCATCATTCCTAACAAAGGAGAAAGTTGCATTGCAAGTCCGCCGAACATCATTGCATTTCCAGCTTGGCCGCCTATCATCTGTCCAGCCATTTGCAATCCAAATCCAGCCATCATTGGTCCGCCTTGACCCTTAAATCTTTGCATAGGAGAAACATGATCTCCTCTCCATTGAGCAGTAGGACCCATTGTTGGCATTCCAAGATCAGTTTTTATTCCGCCATTATTTAATGCCTGTACGTAGCCTCCAGAATTATATCCAATAATTCCACCACGATTTCTTCTTGGGAAATATCCCCTGTATGCTCCAGGTGTGTATGTGCCTCTAGGTATTCTTGATGCTGAAACTACTGGAGCAGGCTTTTCTGTTATCTTTGTTCTTATAGATGGGAATGCGGATGCAACAGCTGCAGATACTGTTGGCATTCTTCTCTTTGCAATAATTGCAGATAACAATGTACTGATTCTATTTGTTGCTTTAGGGAAAAATCTATCGCTTGTTCCTCTACGTGGGTTATATACACGAACCTCACCTGGATTTTTTAATTTTTCTAAAGCCTTAATTATTCTTGGATTCTTAGAAGAAATAATTTCATCAGTTATAGCCTCACCGATAACAGATGCTTTTATCTGCCCAGGAGCGGTTGGATTATCAGCCAAAACTAATGCACCAGAACTTGCTGCTGCCTTAAGTCTTGCAACTATTGCTCTGTCAAGATCTCTTGCAAATGCTGGCCTATCCTTTACTGGTATTCCCATGTCAGCCATCATTCCTTCATAAGCAATTAATGGGTTATGTACTACTGGCCCCTTAGCAAACTTAGGATCAAAAACAGGCTTTCCACTCAAATAATCTATAGCTCTATTTATATTTAAAGTACCATCATTTGTTCCTTGATTAAAAAACTTATCATAAGCTGCAACTAGTGAACTATTAATTCTTGTACTCTTTGATGCAATCTGATCATGACTTAATCCAAACATTCTCATCAAATGGAATTTTTGATCATTACTTAATGTATCCCCAGTTATTGCGTCTGTTAAATGTGCCAACTGTCTTCCAGAGTATCTCATTCTTATTTCTCTAGAAGATCCTGGTATTAATGGTTCATCTGATCCTAAATTAAATCCTGGTCCTCTTGAGCCTTGACCATTTATTGCTTGCAGTAATGGCAAATTGGCTGCTGTGGCTTCTCTATTAACAACAAACTCTCCAGCAGTAAGCATTGCTGGTACAACATCTGCATTAACACTAGGTCCAGGGACTACGCTTCCTGGTGAGACATAAACTTGACCACCAGTATTGAACTTAGGAAGATTTGTTGTTTCTATACTATATGGAGCACCCATAGTTCTAGTTCTTGTAGCTCTGCCTAAAGCTCTTAGAATATCACGCATTCTTCCTTTTCTAAATAGTGCTCTCATATTAGACTTACCGCTTGCATCAACAACTGGCTGATCAATAAGTGGTACTCTAGTTAAATCTATACTTCTTCCAGTTGTAGTTGCATACGAACTTACAGCAGCACCTAGGTCAGCCTCAAGTTGTGCATTTAATGCAATAATTTTTGCCTTTGCAGCATCTACTGTTATCTTTCCAGCTCTTAATTCGGCAACAACTGCTGCTGACTGAGTTGCTACATTTTGTGTTATTTGTGTTGTTATTGGTAAAATATCATCAAAAGTTTGAATAAATTCTGAGCTTACAGCTCCACCCATTCTAATTGTTTTCTTTAACTCTTCAATTTCTTTTTGTGATTGCATACCAAGAGTTGCCATAAGCGCTTGATATCTTGCTGCCTCTGATGCTACAACACCAGTTGATACCCCTCCGACTGAAGTTAATCCTTCAATATCTGGAAGTCTCTCATGCATCATTATTTGAGGAGTTCTTCCAATTTTTTGATTTACACCAGTTGCGCCTGGAACTAAACCAAAAAGAGTTGCTGGATTATTTGGGTCTCTTGGATTTAAGTGAGAGCTTGACATTCCTCCAACAAGCGGATGGTTTGGATTTACTGGCCTATATCCAGGAGATCCTGGCTGAATTATTGAGCCAGCCATCGTTGTTAGTGCTGGAGATACTGAAATTTTTCCAGAAGCAAGACGTGCTGCTAGAGCATCGTACTCCATTGATAAATCAGCTAATGCCTTCTTTAATATTGTAGCGGCTTGTGCATCACTATAAAATGTTTGCTCTGCTAAAGAACCTGCTTTTTCTGCAGCTAAAATTTCTGGAGTTAGAAGTCTCCATCCTTCTCCGCCCTTAAATAGTGACTTAAAGTGGAAAACACCCTTAACTATGTATCCAAAGAAGTTTGCAAGCAAACCAGTTAACATAATTACTGGTCCTACCATAGCAGTAAATGCTGTTCCAAAAGCTAATATCTTTTTAAGTGGCTCTGGAAGCTTTTTACCAAAATCAATAATATTATCTAATACAGTTACTATTGTTGTTCCTATATTTAGGAACTGCTCTCCAACACCAGCTAGGTCAGCCTTTAGAGATTCTATTGCTCTTTTATATTTACCTGCTGCTGATTCAGTAACCATTGCTAATTCTCGACTTGCAACATTTTCCAAATCTCCTGCGCTTGCCTTCATAAGATCAAGAACCTGCAGTGTCTGGCTTCCCTGTCTTCCTAAGTTTTCAAATAATGCATTAAGTCTTGAGAATTGGAACTTACCAAATAACTGCTCAATTGCCTGTTGCTTTTGCAATGGGTCAAGTTTATCTAATGCACTTTGTAATGACATCAAGGTTTGTGTTACATTACCTGCATTATTATTTACAATACCAAGCAGATCTATACCAAACCCTTCAAATTTTGCAACAGCAACATCAGTTGGGTTAATTAAAGAAGCTAATGCTGACTTAAGGGCATTTGCACCTTCAGATGCAGAAACTCCACCCTCACGCATTGCTGTAAGATATAAAGCTAAATCTTGAACACTTCCACCAAGACCCTTAATAACTGGGCCAGCCTTTGGAATGGCCTCTACAAGGTCATTAAGAGTAGTTGATGTTTGGTTTTCTACTGCGTTTAAAAAGTTAATTGACTGGCTAAGTTCTTCTGTATTTGACTTGAAAGCTGACTGTATTGCAAGAGTTGCTTTCATAGCTTCTTGTCTATCTACTTCACCAAGAACTGCCAATCTAGTTGTCTCAGAAACTGAAGATAATAATTCATTTCCAGTTTTTCCAGTTGCTGCGATGTCTGCTGCTAATGCTATAGTTTCTTGAAAATTAACTCCCATGCTAGAAGCGAGTTCTTTTGCAGTCTTAGATACATCATTTCTAATCTGCCCAAGCTCTGCTGAAGTTGCACCAGCGATATCTCCATAAACCTTTGTTAGTCTTGTTAACTCTTGATCTGCACTTCTAAATGCATCTGCTGCAGCTTTACCAAATGCTGCTAACGGTAGAGTTAAACCTACTGTAAGCTGACGTCCTGCCCACTGAGTATTCTTACCCCAGTTGATAAGTTGTACTGCTCCATCCTGTACAACCTTATTCATAATCTTTAGCTCTTGTGTTGTTAGAGCTGTTTTATTTTTAATTACATCAAGTCCTCTTGGAACATGAACATTAAATTGCATTAATCCTTGGGCATTGCGACCCAAAGGCTGTAAAATAGCATTTTGTAGTTGAACTTGTTGTCTTGCAAGATCTCTAATTAATCCGCCAGAGGTTCTGGTATGATCCTGCCAGGTTCTAAAATAATCCTTTAGTTTTAATCTTCCAGAGTCTAGGCTTCTACCAAACTTTTCAACATCTGAAGATAAAGAAACATAGTGTGAAGAAAACTGCCCTGTACTTCTAACTGTATTTGCAAATCCTCTATTGATTGCATCTATTTGACTAGAGATTGCTTTATTAGTTGCACCAACTGTTTGCTGTAGGGACGACAATGAGGCCGTTACCCTATTCAAATCTTTTATAAGACTTGAGAAGTCAGCCCTTGCCGTAATATTAGTGATAATATTTTCTTCAGCCACTAATTACTCCTACTATACCCTAACCCCATACCAATTCCAAAACCAGCCTCTTTGGCAAAACTTCCCTGAAGTGACACTACGTCATCTCCAGAAGCATTTATTCCAAGAGCCTTTCTTTTGATATCTTCAAAAGTTAAAGCATCTTTATTTTCTTCTTCATTTAAGTTTATGCCTTGAAGCGAAGCTAAGAATTTTCTTTTTTCTTCTTCAGTTTTTTGCATAGACTTAATTGTTTGTATTAACTCTGGCATTGAGAGATTTTCTTCTAACTCCTCGTAATTTTTCCAATGTCCGAGAAGAAAGATCTCTCCTTCTAATGCGGCAAGGTCTAGTTCTGACCAGCCAGAACCGCCGCCGCTAGAAGGTTTGGGTCGTCCATCTTAATTCCACCGCATACTTCTAGAATGCGATTAATAGTTGGAACATCCAAAATGTCTTCTAATGTTTCAGGCGAAACATCATCTAATTGCTTTTCTAATGCAATTGAACATGCCTCTAATAGTGTACTGAGGCTTTCATCTTCTGTAGTTGTTTCTGATAGCTTATTAACCACTACCATAAATTTTCTTAATTGCTTAATAGTTAATGGCTTAAGTGTTACCTTATTTCCATTTTGTAATACAATTTCTTCTGTATTATATACTGTAGTTGCCAATTTATCCTCCTTTGGCTGTCTCAATTATTATAACATAAGGATTATACGGTTACAAGTATAAAGCCCCCATTTCTGGGGGCTTTATGAATAATAATTAATATTAATTATTATGCTGGTGTCCAAGCACGGTCAATAATCATACCATATTCAGATCCTACCTTGGTAGCATCTGGAAGAAGACGGAATGTTACTGGGAATGTGGTTGGGGTTGTACGAGCCAAAGAGAACTGTGACTGTTGTACTGAAAGAACACGACGTGCATAATATACACGCTCTGTATGTGGTGCTGCAGATGAAGTTGGTGCTTGACCAACTGCAATTAGCTGACGCTCTGTTGGAGCTTCACCTAATGAACCGCCTGCAAGATTTAATACATCGTTTCCTGCCTGTGTTCCAGAAGCAACGTCTGGTGAAAGTGTATCTGATCCCTGACCAAAAACAACTAGAACATTTTCCAATGTACCTTCTGACATTTCAGTTGCAATCATAACTTCCATTGCAGACTTGAACAGCTTAGCTGTATCAAGTAGCTGGTCTACTGTTACTGAATCGTATGTTGGGTTATAAGTGATCTGAAGACCATTATTTGTAAAACCTACGTTTCTGTAATAAAATGCTCCACTTGTAACTCCGTTTAGAGTTTCTGTGTAAGACTTTGCAGAATCATACGCTACAGCATCTGATGAACCTGGCTCGGCATTTTCCTTATATGCTGCACCCTCTGTAATATCAATGTTTGAAATAAACAATGGTGAAGCACCGACAAGAATATTTTTAGCATTACCTGCTGATTGTGCCATGAGTTTCCTCCTATTTCATGAAATTATTTATATATATATAAAGTGGCTGGCTAGGCCCTTTCCTCTATAGACAATTTTACAATATCCAGTTGCCTAAAGCAATTTAGGCAAATCTGCCGTTTGCGTCTGTTATCCTAGAGTATTTGACTTCAAGTATGACATCGGCTGCCAAAAAGCCTTGTAGCTCCTCTGAGGGGGATGTAGGAGATATGTCTGCAACAAATATGCTGTGGAATTTAACCTTATCTGAAACATCTTCCCAATAATTAAGATCTCTTGCCGACTCATCCATGCGCCTGAACTGGTCCAGCATGTAATTTCTAATTCTATTTATTTCTGCAAAATCTGTAGAATATATGGTAAATAATAATTGCTCGCAGCATATTAACCAATTTTGCTCATAAGACATTCCTATTTTGTCATAAATAATATGAGTTTTCCCGCTCAAAAACTGATTCATTTCTGCAAGCTGTTGTACTGGAATAATTGGGTTTATAGCCTCGCCAAGGTTATCGCTATAGTAGTCATCAGCATCTATTAAATTAGCATCTTGCAGCCCTTGCCACAAGAACTTTCTAATCTCATACATTGAGTCTATATTATAATCTGGACTCACATTACACCTCCGAATGCTGCATTTACTGCAAAGTCAGCCTGGCTTTTAATCATATTTGGACTAAACTTATATTTCACAGTTCTAATATCTGATGGAACAGACATTGCTTTCTTTAAAGATGCAGTAAATAATCTTTGAAAACCCGAATTCTTTATAGCTAAGTTTACCATATTACTTTTGAAATATTGATTAGTTGCTAGGTAGAACTGATTTGTAGCTCCTGTTCCTCCAGGTCTATTGACAGTTACAGATGCACCTTTAGGCATATAAACAGTATTTCCATCTATTTCAAAAACTAATCTTTCTGAATACTTAGGTGAAATTATAACTGGTTTTCCAGCTTCCATAACCTCTGCCTTATTTGAGAAAACATGTCTATGTCTTCCCTTACCAGTTGGCACAAAAGATGTTGATGGTAGAAGTTCTGTAGATATTTTAAATGATATGCCTTGCCCTTCTAGCTGATTTAATTTAAATAACCTAGCCTCTGGCTGTCCAATTTTCTTCCATTCATATACGTGATGTAATGATTTTGGACTTGTTCTAGCTTTTGCATCTATATACTGACCAAACTCTTTTTCAATCTGATTAAATATAACAGTTCTAAATTGTCTTTTAAAGCTTTCGCTGTCTTCTAATTTTTCTAATACTTTAGCTTGATAATAGACTGCAGCAGAAATTTGAGCAACCATTGATTGTTTAATATGGCTATGCTGCGGTGACTGCATTAATGGCTCTAAGCCGCTAGCAACATTTACAAATAAAAAATTAGATGCCAATTTGCTGATTCTCCGACCTCTTCATTGTAGAGTTATATCCTACAACTCTGCCAAAGGGGTCTGTAATAGGAGTTGTTCCCACTACTTCAAAAACTGTTGGAGTGTCGCTAGGAAAATTTATTTCTGTCCATATACAAACACCTTCTCTATTTTGTATATTTGTTATCTTTTCTCTTGCTGTAATCCTGCCAGATGTTCTAACCTGTATAATCTGATCATTAGAATATCTATTATCAAAAGTTTGCTTATCGCTAGATCTTGAAGTAGCGGAATTACTTATAACCCCTTTTGCGTGACAATCTACTGTTCTATCAAACATCCACTCTTTTTTTAATGCTCCCGTATTTGGATCTTGCAAATCAACTTGTTTATACACATCCATTCTCATGGACAAAACTGCATCTATTACGGATGACATTATATTATTTCAACCTTGTCCATTACATACCCAGAAATTAGCTTGTCTGCATATGCATTACCAGTTCCACTCAATACATCAGAGTTATACTCGAACTGCCAGTCAAATGTCTGTATGTTTTTAATATATTGATTTTTCCAAACAGTATCTTTAGAGAAAAAGTCTTTCATTAACTCTATAGCAGCTAGTTCTATTTCGTCTGGAACTTTCTTCCACCCAAATGTAGCCTGTATCTCGTACTCAACATTATTCTTAAACACACCATTTGAGTCATGTATTGTTGGTGGAACCATACCATTTGCTACATATACAGTATTATCAAGTAAGTTGGATTTATTTATCCTTAAACCAAAACCAGTCTCTGAAATTTCTACATCAAAACCGAAATTATTTACATTTGGATATGTAACATTATCAACCATTAGAATATCGTTCATATATAGTTTTCTTAATCTAAATATTTTTTCTGGTAATGGTAAAATATCTGAGCCATAACCAATTACTCTGGCAACATCATTATATAGATAAAATTTCTGACCAGTAGCGTTTTCAATTCTTTTTCTTGCATATCTTTCAGCCGCTGCTAGTTCTTTATATGACCTATAGTTTGGGTCTGATGGATCTGTGTTTATGCCAAGCATATTAGATGCTTGATATAAATCTGCATACGGAGTAACCACAAATAAATCATGGCTATATTCCATTTCTTGTGACTCAACTTCGTACTGCCATATTAATCTAAGAGTAGCATTGCTGGATGTGTATAGCACTGGTATATAAACTGCATACAGCCCTATATTTGTTTCATCTTTTTCAGCAGTTATGTCTAAAAGATAGTATGATTCAGAAGGAGAGTCGGTAAATGGATCTTCAGAAATATCATATACCTTAACTACTGGTAGATCGTCTGCATCCTGTACACCGCCTTTCCAGAATACCTGATGGTAAACTGGAGCGTTTGTATTTTTTAATACCTCTGCCATTTTATAGGCTTAGTTATAGAACTCTCTAACTTCCGCTGGAGTTGCTAGTCTAAAGCCCTCCTCCTTATCAAAAATTTTCTGAGCATCATCTTTTGTCATTGCAACAAATGGGTGCTCTCTTGTAAATGTCTTACCCATTATATCGTATCTAAAATTAGCTCGTGTCATTCTAACTAATACTTGATCTTCAGCAATCTCTTTAGTTGCATCAAACTTTGGCAAAACTTCTTGTTCTACTAACACTGATTCTTCCTCAATTTTCTTTATTGTATCCTGATACAGATTCCAGGTAATTCCTTCTTCAGCCAATGCGGCTACAATATCAGACTTATTTTTTAGTCCTTCTGTTTCTACACCGAATTCTTCGGCTACCTTCTTTAATTCAGATACTTTTAATGTCTCAAATGACATAAAATCTCCTATTCTACTTAAATAAATTATAGCATTAGTCAATTAAAAGGAAAAGCCCCTAAAATTAATTAGGGGCTTTTCAGCAGTTTAATTCCTAAAAATTAGGAAGCAACCTTTACGTTCTTAACAACGACCCAAGCGTCTGCTTGCTCGATCTGGACGCCTACACGAGTATACATTGTGTACTCAATAGAGTCCTTACGTGGCCAGAAGAAGCGGTAGACGGTTACATCACGCTTGATACCAATAACAACGTTATTTGGGAATGTCAAGTGGATATCTCCGTGCTGACCTGTAGCTCCATCATAGTCTCCGTCCTGTGCTTCTGGAAGAAGTGGAACTTCAACTACTGGAATGCCGAACGCAAATGGTGCGACATATCCTGCTGGGCCACCTAGTGGCTGTACGCCAGCTCCACGGATTACGCTTGAAGCGATATCCTGTGGGTTGTTTGAGCCGTAATCTCCAAGTAGTGATGCAGAGTATAGATAATCCTGGATCAAGTTTGAACCTGAAAGGAATCTAAGGTCTGCACGACGCTGCTTGTACTTACGTGGAAGTGCCTTCAATGCGCTGTTGAATACAGCACGTGAAATTGCAGCACCCTCTGCGTCAACGACGTGACCGTTAGCCTTTGAAAGCTTAACAGCACCATCGAAAGACTTATAAAGTGCATCTCCTGTTAGAGAGGTATCACCATTAAGGAGAACATCCTCAATGTCGTTACCTGCCTGTGTTGCCATCATTCTGGCAATATGATCTTCGAGATCAGCACCTTCGATATTGTCTTCAAGAGATTCAGTCGAAAGTTCCCAATCTAGGCGAAGCTTCTTTGTTGTGAGAGAGATCTTGGAGAAAGTAACTGCTGAATTTGATGCAGTATTATCTGCTTCAGTAGCAAGCTTCATTAGCTTTTCACCAACACCAATACGATCTATCTCGGTGGTGTCAGCTCTCATTCGAACTGTACGAGCCACCTTACCGATTACTGTTGCATCGAACATGTAATCGAGAAAACGAGCAGACTGCTCTGGATTCAAAAGACCACCCTTAGATGTAGCACCAACGTGGATGCCAGAACCTGAGAGAGCGCCTTCCATAGTACCTGTTACGGTAGTATCAGCTGCAACTGCTTTTTCTAATAGTTCATTGCTCATTATTTTTTTCACCTACCTTTAGTTAAATAGTTCATTGACAGAACCGAGGAAAGAACCGTTCCATCTTGACTTTTTGATTGTAATCTCCTGAGACCCGCCGAGGTCTGAGGACTTCTTGATTGCAGTATCTGATTCTACTGCGTCAACACGCTTCTCTACTGTAGAGATTGTGTTCTTTATTTCTTCAACTGCTTTTGATAAAGCAGTATGTTGTTCTGCTAACTCCGAAATTCTTGTGTCGACACTCTTGCTGAAAGATTCAACAGTAGACTTAATCTCTGTAACCTGTGCAGCATTGTTTTCCGACGCCTTATTAAGGGTTTCCGCAAAGAATCCCTTAAGATCACCGAGCATCTTTGCAAAATCAGGTTCATCAACCTCAACTTCTGATACGTCGGCTGCCTTTTCGAGAGTTTCGGCAGAAGTGTCTTCTGTAGCTACTTCTTCTTCTGCGGCATCTTCATCAGATGCAGGAGAATCTGGAGTCGCTTCAACAACTGGCTCAGCAACAACTTCTGCTGCTGGCTCCACTGCTGGAGCTTCTGGTGCCCGTAGCTTTTCTACAATTTCTGTATTCTCTACGTTTTCCACTTCATTACCTCCTTCTCCAATTGCCTGTTTTGCGATATGTGTATCAGGCAACGGTAATCTTGAATTCTTAAACGAATCAAGAATCTTATTTATTTCTTTAGCCTTATTGCTATCATTCTTTTCTACCCATCCAATTAGTGTTGCATTCTTTCCACTTACTGGTGAGACATATGTTTCTTCTGGCGATAGGAAAACTGAATCGCTTTCTTCACAATAAAAAATATTTTCTGTTTCTGTTTCTACTGCAATTCCTTTATATACCATTTGTCCGTTTGACTTTGAGATAGAAAGAACATTGCATAGTTCATTTGCTGGTGAGTCAACAAGAGATAACTCAAGTAAAGTATACTTCTTAATAAATCGCACAGACTTTCCTGTAGACTTATTTACTTCATTATCTGATTCAATAATCTTTCCGCCAATAGAAAAACCTGAAAGAGTTCCATCTAGAACTTTCTCCCAGGTATCTTGTGCGCCCTTTGAAACATATGCATCTACATATACACCAGTATGCATCTCTTGTGTTTCTGGATTATAAAATGTTTCTGGTCTAAAAGATAACATCTTGCCAACTGCATTTGATCCATGCATCTCACGAATGTTTCCACGGAACTTTTCAAACGCTTCTAGGCTTGCTTCTGCTGTAACCAAATCACCAGTTTGATCTATGTTATCTAGCGTTGCGAAGCCAGATACAGTTCGTCTTTCACGGTTGACTTTAGTGAAAGGAACTGATAAATTAATGGCATCGCCATTAGAAGACCAATAGGATTTTTCGATATTCATATAGTTAATTTTAATATGCTATATATAAAAAGGCAAATAATGGTTGAGCAGGACTACTCAACTTGTCTTCCATCTCCCTTTGCATTTCTACCCTCCCCCGAAATATCTGGGGAGTTAGAGGATCTTTCCTGGTCTCTAGTTCTGGTCTGAAGTGCCTGAGCTTTAACCTCAGCAGCCTGGGCCGCTAAATCTACTGGTTTATCTCCGCCTTCTCTTGGCACAAGACCCATTCTTAATCTAATTTCATTAGGTGTCATTACCTGGAATCTTAAATATCTTTCATCAATTTTTGACTGAGTATCCTCATCTGTCAAGGTTAATTCATTGAATTTTAATTTCAAGGCATCAGTCATTTCTTCAATAATTTTATTTAATTTCTTTTCTAAATTTTCTTGAGCTGGTCTGCAAACCTGCTCTTTAAATGTTTTATCGGCATCTCTAGCTGCTGCTAAATTAACACCAGCTGGTGTTCCTATCTTATTAATAGGAGTTCTATGAGCCATTAATATTTCATCCCTATTTGATGTACGATAAATATTAAATGATGACTCTTGAGACCCCGCCTCAATTGGGTCCATTTTAAATTCAACCTTTGAGTCTGGAGAATCTGCTGGAAGAGGTATGTACAAAGATCTGTGGTTTTTACCCTTTAATCCTACTTGGAAAAATTCAAGCAACTTACGCTCTGACTCTGATGAAAGTTTTGCACCCTTAACAGTAATAATATATCTTGGAACTGCCTTATTTTCAAAATAATCTAGGTTGTACTTTCCTGCAAACTCATTTCCAGCCATTGCATTTTGAGCAGCAATAATATCTGGAATTCCATAGTAGTTATTCTTAGGGGTATACTTCTTCAAATGAATAATTTCATTTGGTCTATCAAGTCCACCAGCTATAGGATTTGGTGTTTCCTGATCGCCAAAGTTTCTAAAGTACACAGCCTTACCATAAAGCAACTGAATAAAACCATCACGTAATCTTCTTACACGCATTGTCTTAGATGGGATATGTCCTATATATCCAATCTTTCCAGATGTAGTTCTACCTATTTCTAGGTATCCGTTACCAGTTGATTCTACATCCGTATAAAACTTAATAAGAGTTTCTTTAAATGTTTCTTCATCATTACAATCTTCAAGCCATTCATGCAAATCTTGTCTAATTCTGCTGAGCTTTCTTCTTGCTCTTTCTAATTGCTTATCATCTGTAATTTCATCAAGAGCATCATTCGTTTTCCTTGTTTCAATAAAATCAAAACCTAGTCCAACAATGTTGGCTACCTTTGCATTAATTGCAGCATAGTTATACGGAGATATTTCATAAATAGAAGATAAGTATTCAAGATTATAAGGAGGCTCAACCAAATCAAACATCGCATAGCCAGTGACTGCTTGCTGTAATAGATTTTGCTGTGTCTGTGCTCCATCAATTCCAGTAAAACGCTTTTGTAAATCTCTACTTACTTTTCTTCTGAAAGTAGGAGACATTCCTGATACCTTTAAAATTTCTTCATTTTCAATCTTAAATGGATCATTGCTTGTTTGCACAACTGGAGAAGAAAACTTCATCCAGTCTGCTGTATTTGAAATCTCAATCTCTTCGACAGAGTTGTTTTCATCTTCAAATTCCATCATATTATTTGCCACCGTTTAACTCCTTAAGACTATCCTTGTATACACCAATATCAAGAGGATCTGGAGTTAGACCCCATTTCAATCTCTGCTGTTGATACTCAAATTCTTCGTCATCAATCTTTCTACGGCCAGATAAAAAGTGAGGCTGTCCTTCATAAATACCGTATGATCTAACTGCGTCAGCAAGCAAGTTCATTCTTTCTCTATTACCTTCTTTTGAGGTTATAGAAAGAAAATTTCCATCGTCGTCGCCAATCCATCTTCCATCTGGCATTTTCCAAACGTATATGCCAAGTGTTGACTCGTGGTCATTAACTTTAAATCCAGTTCTTTTGATATCCATATGTTGACTATTCTACCACTTTATAGTGCCAAAGTCCATATCTTGTCATGCTATATGACAAAATTAAATATTTTGTATTACTACCCAATCATTATCATAGTAGTTTATTGAATTTTCTGTCATTGACAGTGACCCGCCGACGGCAATAGTAGAGACACTATCCACATACATCTCATAATGAGCCTGTGCAGTAACTGCATCCATTTGGCTCTCATATATGGTTATATATTGATATAGGGCCTCATTTGATCCATCGTTAAACACTATTTCTTCAGTAATTGAATCTGATATAACTGCTATAACATGGTGTAATTGCCCTACCTCAAATAAGCCAGAGACTGATGTTTCTGATGTCTTGTCTTCCCCATTAATATATATGGCTAGGATATTAGGTTTGCTTATGGTTCCCGCCCCATTCCATGAAAGCTGATCAAATAATGATCCTGCCTCAAGAGAATCTGGGGTATAGAAAGTTTCTAGGGTATGGACATCTCTATCTGTGTATAAACTGAATTTAGCCTCTGCCCGCAGACCGTTATATTTAGACTGTGAGAGTATTGGCTTATTGTTCCACGTGAAACCAAAATCATGGCTTCCGCCCGTTGACTTTGCAATATAGCTGGCGCTATTTTCTGAATAAATTCTTACATCTTTAAAGAAAGATATATTTAATTTATGTAATCTTGGATTAAAGCGCTGAGCATTACTTGAAGTAAATTTTATCTTTAAATAAATAACACTTTTTGTAAAATCAGATATTGGAAGAGGAAGACCATTCTTGCATTCATTGAAAGTAGAGTTATCTTGAGATATATAGATTGATACTCCATTGTCTCCCTCCCATTCTATTACTGAGTGGTTGTACTCTTCCATAGATGGTATTGATAGAACGTCTATAAGCTCTTTAGAGACCTCGCCATCAGTTTGGCTTAGTTCTAGGTACCCATAACCTTCATTGCGCCTTACAGGGCTTTCTGCTATTTCTGACCAGTCTTTATCAATTGGATAGTTAAATGTAAATTTTCTACCATATGCCTTATTTTTAATCTCAAATAATGAACCATTATTTGGATCTGCTATCTGTATTGGAGGTATATTATATAGGCTAGAGAATCTTCCATATATCTGATCTGAGCTTAATGCATACCTATAAACAGAAATACCATTAATTAAAAATGAATCTGACGGTCCAACGACTGGACCAACCTGAAAGTCCACATCCTCTGCCTCAAATTTAAAACCATCTGTATTTTTTGTAGCAACAATTTCTCCGTCAACATATATTGACATACTATTAACACCATAAATACATGCGATATATAAAGATTTATTTATATTACTTAATGTATACTCTAATGAAACGTCTTCTATTTTAAATATTATATTACCGTTTTGATAAAAAATTCCAGTGCCATTTAATACGTCAGCAAATAAAGGAGACTCTTGTAAGAAATCAGACTCTGGCTTAAACCATAGCTCTATAGTAAATTCTTTTGTTGAACTCGAGCTATTTGCAATTGCTGGTAAAACAGAAGAAGAATAATAATCTTTATCTAGTGGTATTGATATGTACGATGATCCAGATATTCTTGTTGATTTACCAGAGTACGGTATTAAAGAATTTTTGCCGAACTGATGTGTGCCACTTACAACCCCGTCATTTCCGCATCCAGACTTATCCTCTGGGCTTGAAGAAAGTGGCCAGAATCCTACTGGGTAGTCTTTGAGTACTGATGCTAAATATGACATTATTTAATTATAGCAGATTACTGCATTGCAGCTTTTCTGCCCCCAGCTCGAATTTTGTCTTTAAGTAATATAGTTCATTGTTAGCATTAATGCCTTCTGAATGTGATAAATTATCTGGAATCATAACTATACTCCACGGTTCTGGATATATATAAATAGCCCGCTCTTTATTAACACAAAAAGCCTTTCCCTCAGCCTCTGTATTCATCATTAAGTAAACAGATATTGATTCTGAGTTTGATGGAACTGAATATTCTTGCTCTCTATCAAAATCTTTTAAAGGCTTTGATTTAAATAAATACATAGGTTTTAGTTCAGAGGTTTCTTGTTTAGCAAAATTAGAATAATGTTCTTTACAGTAGTTTATTCCTGCATGAAAACTATTATAGATGTATAATAGTTTTTGTTTAGTTCTAACTGAAATATCTTTATCTTCTAATAAAAACTTTTTAAACATTACACTATCACTCATGCTTGACCAAGCACTTAGGTACTTATGTGTTGATAAATCTTGTTCACACTCTTCAATAAATTGTATTAGCTTTTCTGGCTCTGAAATAGTATTCCTAAAATAAACACATCTATCATCAAGAATGTTTGGTAAATACATCATTTTTCTTTGTGACCTTTCATATAGTGTTGACCAAAAATCTCTTTTTTGTTTCATTATTCATTTATTCCCAAACCGTTTCTAGAGGGTACCAAAAGAATGGAACCATGTACTTATTTCCCTTGATTATTTCTAGCGGATGATGGAAATAAGGTCTATATGATGGAAACATTATCATACTACCAGCTTTCGGCTTTAACTTAATGTTTTGTTCTGGAAAATAAATCTCTCCACCCTCATAGTCGTCATTGAGATATAAAACGCCAGATACTACTGGATGAGATTTATCTGTTGGATCTTCTGAATCAACATGCTTTCCCATATCTGCTCCAGTATCGTATTTTCTGATACTAAAAAAATCTGGAAGCTTTAACATTTCAACGCCTGTATTTTTTTTATAATTAGCAAAACAAAGATCAGATATTGCTTTAATTTTATAAGATATAAGAGATGTTTCTATATCTTCTGCAGTGGAATATTGCATATTAGAAAATGTTCCATTTTTAGTAATACCGTATTGCTTATCGGCGTTGCTTGCATTCCACCTTTCCCATTTTCCAATATGAAATGAATTTGCATTTGATAAATCTAACTCTTCAATTTTATTGATAAACTCGTATGGATTACTTAAAACATTTTCGTAATAAATAATATTATCATCTAATTTTTTTATAAGCATCTTTATCCCTTAAGAAAAATGGCGTTGATTTTTCTATCTTTGGGTCTTCTTCCCCAGGCATAACTAGGTATCTGTGCCATTTACCAGACTTGATTTCTTCTTTCATGTTTTCAAGCTGCATCTCTTCCCAGACATCCTTACCGTATTTTTCAACACCTTCGTGCCATTCTTTAGTTCCTTCAAATTCATAAGACCAAAAACATCTTATAAAATACTTTTCTCCATTATCTACTCTATCTACACCGTGGAAATAATGTGATGCACCAGTTACTGGGTCTCCAGATGGGAAAACAACTATATCGCCAGCCTCTGGTTTATAGTCAATAACATCCCCAGTGTCCTCTCTTAAAAACGAAAGTCCTCCGCCATCATAGTCATCATTAATATAAATTGTACATGTTATAGCAAACTTTTTACCTGGAGCAGATGCATTGGCTCCAACATAATCTGTATGATAATGCATTGCCATTGTATTCTGTTTTGGACTTTCCCAGTACTTGCAAATAGATATTCCGTTATTTACCCAATTTGGCAAAGATATTCCATATGTCTGCACATAGTCTGCGCTGGCCGCATAGTAAGCATTAGTTATATCTTGTAAAAAATCTTGTTGTAATTTTGCATAAGGATCATCAGAATTAGTATCATACGGAACTCCTGGATGATTCATTGCTAAATTCATCATTCTGCCAAATCCATACCAGTCCTCCCAATCCTTAAAATAATATCTTGGAGGCTCAGTTTCTGATTTCTTTAAAAGATCTATATACTCTTTCCATCTTGGAAGAGTATTCTTATAAACTACTACTCTAGGATATATTTCTATCTTATTCATTTCTCGCCATACTTTCCAGTGTAGTCTTGTATAATTCCCATCTTTTTTTCTTCTTCCCATTTTTTATACATTTCATCTTGTTCAGCTCTTGTTTTCTTTAATCTCTCTTCACGTTCTTTAATTTGCTCTTCTGTATATGTTATATTTGCCTTATCCCAGAAAGATCCAATTGTATATCTTGTTGCATCGTGAACCTTAGTAACCTCATGCTCATTTGTATGACCTCCAGCAAATATGGCTATCATACCAGCCTTTGGCATTATCTTAACATCGTGATGCTTAAAATTTAAATAACCACCTGAAAAATCATCATTTAAATATATAAAGGCTGCATACTTACTTCTTTCAAATTCTGTAGGATTTCCATCCTCATCAGAATTATCTGAATGAAACGAAGCATATGCTCCTGGCAACCATTTTTGTGCGTGGTAGCTTACTTCAGCAACTTCTTGCATTAAAACATTTTCACAAGCATCTTTAATTTTTGCTTTTAAAATATCATGAAAATAATTTTTTGGTAATCCAAAATACTCTAAATTATCATCATATGGCCAGAATCCCATAGCGTATGAGTCATAAAACGATATTTGATTCCACTCTAAAATATTATTTTCTACTAACCATTCTGTGTAAGCAATTATAGCTTTACACTCATGCTCTGTTAAGAAGTTTTCAATTGTAAAACATTCTTCTTTATGCTTAGTTATTTGGCTCATACTTAAACTCCTTTGGGCCATTATACTTTTCTGGTAACTTGGTTATTGTCCAAAAATATGGAGCTGTATATCTACATCCCTTTACTATTGGTCTTACCCCATGAATATAGTTCATGTCCCCTGGGAAAAAATATGCAGCTCGTGCTTTTGGCTTAAATTCAATACCTTGCTTGGGGAAATATAATTCTCCACCCTCATAATCATCATTAAAATAAAAAACAGTTCCAAGATCATACCATGGAAACGAATTTGGCTTTCCAGCATCTGGTCCATCATGAAGCTCTTTATCTGCATGGGGTTCTTGTCTTGCTCCCACTGGCCATCTAACAATTGCTGGACCAGTTGGAATAACTTCTACCTCAAAAAAATCTTCAATTAACTTTTGAAATCTTGTAACCATATTTGTTAAAACTGGTATAACATGTGGTCCGCTTCTCAATAGAGTATCTCCAGTTGCCACTCTATTAACCCATGGTCTTTCATCATATATTATATTTCCGTTTTCATTAAATTCTGTTGGAGTATCATCAAATGAAGAATTTTTTCTTGCAAATTCTAAAAATATATTATTTTCTTCTTCTGTAATAAAATTTTCAACCTCAACTATATTTTTATCAGAGTCTCCAAAAAATCCAGAAGGTGTTATTGACTTTGCGTTATAGTTAGCCAAATTACCACTAGTATCCCATACTTTCATATTCATTAATCATACCTCTTTCTTGACCAAACTTTTTTTCTATAGGCTCCGCCTTCGGGAACTCTAAATTTATTTGCCTGATAGTTGTGTCTTTCATGTATTTCTTCTATAGAGTACATTTTTTCCTCAGACTCCCAGTCTTCTCTTTTAAAAGGTATTATTTGAACAAAAGGAGTTCCTTTTGGTATCAAACCTTCAAAACCTTCTTTTAGAAAAAATGGCATAAGGCCTGGAGTATTCATCTTATCGTTATCAATTATACCAGAGATGGTAATGAACGGTAAATCAAAACGATTTAAAGGATGCGTATATAATGCGCTGTAACCTGGCTCTAAACCTGGCATCCAATTTGGATACCAATGGAAATGTTTATCAAATCCATGCGGTTTTGGAAAACCGTGCATATCTGGCCTTGCTCCACAAAAATCCTCGTATCCTTTTTCTGTAGTAGGAATAATAAAACTTGAATAATCTACATTTTCTGTTACTGGGCCAGTAGAAAAATAAATATCACACGGTGTTTTTAAAACATATCCAGATAGAAATGCATCTATTAGCGCTGGGCATGCCTTAAAAGATAAAGAGTCTTTATTCTCTGGAAACCAATACCTGCTTGAATCAGAAAACCACTGTGGGACATTTTTTTTAGATGGCGAAGGATTTAATGATCCATTTTCAACATTATATATTCTATTAGAATGAAATGTTATCTTAGGCATTATTAATCCTTAATCTTATAGACTTAACTTCATGGCTTCCTAAGCTATTACCACAGGCATCTACAGCATCTCTATAAAAATTAGTCCACCCTCCAGATTGATAGGCAGATTCAACTGCTTTCATAGAAACTTCTGGTGGGCAAGAGCTTGATGGCATTGTGCTAACATGTTCAAAATTAATTTCAGAATTTTGTAATTCCGTCAAAGAAATAGGTATTATGTTTGCAACTGGTGTATTTGCTGGAATAACTATTTTAAGCATCGGCTCAGTGATTTTCCATACTATTGGGAAATCTCCATGAAAAAAAGAAGTGGATATTAAAGTTGTAAAACACTGTGCTCCCCTAATAAATAGATTTGGAGTTGGTATGCACAATAAGCTTAAATTATCTTCAGTTTTAAATCCAAAGCCAGAATTGAAGCTGATAGTTCCATTTGCTCTTCTTGTTGAAACATACTTTTCTCCGCTAAGCACTTTTACATGATCTGGAGAGCTATCTGATATACCGTCCCATATAAAAGATATTTCTTCTGGGAAAGATATACTCCAACCAAGAGAATTTGTAACAGTTACTGGAAAACAATTATATGCATGTCTATCGTAAGTATTTTCCATCCAATCCCTTTTTACTGGTGACTGGCTTATATTAGCTAAACTGCCAATATTATATCCAACTATTGAATACACTATAGAAGACTTTTAGAATACTTAGCTTCCAGGTTTCTATATTCTGGAGTATGAGCTGTTTCCAAATAATCTAACATTGTTACTATTGAATATTTGGTGCCAGAAGTTACTGGCATTGCTGCATGAGAATATATGTATGAAGATGGAAATAAATAAAGGTCTCCAGCTTTTGGTTTAATTTTTAAATTAATTTTATCAAAATATAACTCTCCACCTTCATAGTCATCATTTATATATCCAACCGCAGAAAGAACGCAGGTGTAGGAGTAACCGTGGTCTGAATGTATTTGAAAGTGTTGTCCTGGTCCATATTTAATAAAATTAAATGACTCCCAATACTTTAATGGAGCTAATCCAAACATGTTCCTGTAATCATCTACTGGGCCAAGTTGTGCATAATATGCATCATCCCAAATTCTAGTTAAATCTCTATCTAATTCTGTAAGGTCTTCCTTTTGAACACAGTCCATGTGTGCGCTTAATGACCCATCTTCATTATGCTTTATTTTAAAATCTACACAATCTCGATATTGAAGATTTTTTGCACCATATCCAGTGTACCCTGGCTTCCAGCTATATTTATTATTTTCTTCTGATCCCAAAGCTTTTTCTAATCTTTCAATGTAATTATGTTCTTTTTTAAATACGTCTCTATATACAACTACTCCAGTTGCTAAGTACTCTGCGTTATCTAACATTTGATCTCCTTTTTTTGCTATTATATCATTTTATGATCTAAATAGGTAGCCATACTCCTGGCTCATTATTTTCTAATAAGTATCTTGGTGCTATATAAATATCTATGAGATCGCAATCTTCTTTTACCTTTATACTCATTAAATCTGTTGGTTTATTTATTAAAATATAACCTGGTGCTAACAGTACATCTTCTTCTTGATTATTATTTTGTATCTTTACATGCACATCATTTTTAGAGGAATTATATAACCCATATAAGCACGGAACATTTATTCCTGGATAATCATACCATGTATTATTATTTTTTACTAGGTACTCTTTGAATGAACCATATACCATATATTGATTAACTTCTCTATTTATCTCATATAAATTACAAACTTCAATAATCAAATTAGATATTGATTTATATAAAGAATAAGATAAATCAGAGTAAGAGGAAAAAAAATTCTTTATTTTAATACTATCTGTATAATTTAACTCTATTTTTCCTTCTACAACAGAATAAACTTTATTATCAGTACTATACATGTCTTTATCTATTTTATTGTCTATATTTAAATTTTTTACTACAAACTTTATTTTACTATATGGTATCTTCATTATAGACCGCTCTTTTATCAAAATATATTACTGGAAAAGAATAATTTCTATATTGAAAAATATCATTTAAATCTATTTGCTGTTTAATCTCCTCAAAACCTAAATCAAATATATGATTATAAAGTTGATCTCCAGCTGCTGTCCCGCCTTTATCTGAGTAAATATGAGACCATGGCTCTAGTCCTAAATGATTAGCTATCATGTCATTTGATATAACTGAATATTTGGCAATTTTTTTGTTTCTAAAAAATGGGTCGACATACATTCTAGAGATTTGATAGTTTTTTGACCAAACACTTTGAGCTAGCGGGAAATCATTATATATTTTATTTGAAACCACTATTGATCCGCTTGGGAACATATCATTTTTATATGCAGAACAAACTATGCTAATATTTTTAACATTTTTAATAAATGCAAAATTAAACCAAATGCCATACAGCTCCTCTGGCAAGGAGCTGTATGATACATTTTTGGTTATTTCTTTTCTATCATTTCCATATAGAAATTTCAAAATAACTACTTTCTATTACTGTGGTCCTGCTCCATCTGGATCTGTGGAGTAGTCAAGAGAATTAGTTATTGGATGCATATCAAAAGTTAACCCATTTTCTGTAAAGAAGAAATCGTTAGGCTCAACGTTTATAGAGTATGTTTGGATAACTAAATCTAGATTAACTTCTGCTGACTCAACAACAACAAAGTCTTTTGTTTGATAATTAAATATAAGGTCTGAAGTATTTATATCTGTTACTGGAAGAACCTTAATTTCATTATTTCTTTTTGCTAAAATGTAGTGTTGTACTGAATAGATATCTCCATTAATTGCCACGGCACCTGGGGATTCGTGCAATACTTTACCAACTACAACTGAGGTTGTCTCTGTAGCATTTGCTATCTGTTCTGCAGATAAAACATAGTCATCATAGCTATTAATATCTTGTGTCTTTAATTGCCAAAAGTCATCTGGTATTCCAGGAATGCTTAAGCTTATTACTTCAGCTCCCATTTCTAGCTGAGCTGCCGATACAAGACCATTTGGAGTTCTAATTAATGTATTTACTCCAACGCTCTTTAAGAAGCTTGGTGGAGAAAAGAATCCTGGAGGACCAAAGAACCCTGGAGGACCGAAGAATCCTGGAGGACCAAAGAACCCTGGAGGACCAAAGAAGTTTGGTGGTCCAAAGAACCCTGGAGGACCGAAGAAGTTTGGTGGTCCAAAGAATCCTGGTGGTGAGAAGAAGCTTGGTGGTCCAAAGAAGCTTGGGGCTTGTGTGGTTACTGAATTTGAATTTCCAGAATATACTCCTGCTCCATTAGCATTCTCTGCTCTTATTTGATATGTTTGTGCAGTATTTGCTTCTTGTGTTATATCAACTGATGTTCCGCTGGCTGTTCCAGTCTTTCCGTCGCTTGATGTCCACCTATATGTTGTGATTGCTGAGCCACCGTTTGCTGGTGCTGACCACGACAGTGTATCTTTATCTACTCCAGCTGTGGCTGTTGGAGCGCTCATTGTTGCTGGAACTGTTGTTGCAGTTGCTGTAGCTGTATTTGAGTCTGCAGCTGTTGCATAGTCATCATATGCACGAATTACATAAGAGTACGACGTAGCTGAAGATAATCCAGTATTTGAATATGTATTATTTGGATGAGCTACTGTTGCTATTTCAGTTCCGCCACGAATAATTTTATATCCTGTTGGCGTATTTCCAGTAGAAGGATTTGTCCAAGACAAATCAATTCTACCATCATTATATGCTCTTCCAGAGCCTACATCAGTTGCTGTCAATCCAGTGACTGGATTCGGTCCAATAAAGTTATCCTGTGCGGAAGAACCTGTTCCTGATCTTTTGTTAATTGCCATTATTTGCTCCTTATGCCTTTAGGTCTCCGAATAACACCCATGTGTTTGCTGATCTCTTAAATAGAGTTGCACTTGACCACTGAGCTCTCAACTTTAATCCTGGTGTGGCATTAACTGTAGCACCTGAGCCAGCAATTGTTACCTCTCCAGTATTTGTTCTTAAAATATCGATTGATGTTCCTACTGGGAAGTTTACAGTAGCATCTGAAGGTACAGTAATTGTAACTGCAGTTCCTCCTGTATGATTTACCTCGATAAGAGTATCTCTTTCTGTCAAGTTTGAAAGTGTATAGTTTGCAGTCTTTTCTGTAATTGGTGTGATAGATGGAACTCCAGCTTTTGTCTGAGTACCATCTGTAAAGACTACTCCAGAAGAAGATGCTGTAATTGCTCCAGTAGCTGTAATTGCAACAGCATCTAAATTCTTTACCTGAAGATCATCTAGAGATCCCTGTGTAAAGTCAACTGTAGTTGTTGGCTCTGAAGTTACGCCCTTAAATAGCTTCCACTTATCAGCAGAAACATCTCTAACAATACCAGAGTGCTTAGCTGAACCATCGTTATAGGCTACTACAAGACCAAGGTCTACTGTATTTGCAGCATTTTGATGTGCAAGCTGCACCATGTTATCTTCAATAACAATTGATGTTGCTGAAGCAGAGAAGCTTGTTCCATTTACGGTGAAATCTCCATCTACTACAAGGTTTCCATCAACTTCCATATTTCCTGTAAATGTCTGATTTGCAGCATTTTTGTATGCTAGCTGAGAAGTATCAGAAATTCCGTGTACAGAAGTTGTATCAGAATTGTGTGTAGATACTGCAGAATCTGCATGTGCCTCTGCAGCTGTCTGTGCAGCACTTACATCAGAATCTGTTGCTAAAACAGATGTATCTGCTATTCCGTGTACTGCAGTTGTTGCCCCTGTATGTGCATCAAGATCCGCATCTAGTGCTTTTGCTGCAAGATCTGTTGTTAAGTCTGCAATTTTTGACTGAGCAATTGCTGCTGTGGTTGAAATATCTTCATTTACAATTGTTCCATTTGCAATCTTAGCTGATGTTACAGATCCGTCTGCAATCTTAATTTCAGTTACTGCACCAGTTCCAATTTTATCAGCTGTTACGGCTCCAGTGTTAATCTTACCCTCTGTAACATTTAAATCTTCAATCTTAGCAGTTGTAACTGCAAGATCATTTATTTTTGCTGTAGTTACGGCTAAACCAGCAATCTTATCTGTTGATACTGCAGATGAAGCAAGCTTTGTTGAAGTTATTGATTCGTCTGAAACCTTAGCTGTTGAAACTGCTCCATCTGAAATTTTAGCTGCTGTTACTGCTCCATCTGCAAGTTTAGCAGTTACTACTGCTCCATCTGCAAGTTTAGCAGTAGTAATTGCAATATCTGCAATTTTATCTGTTAGAACTGCTCCATCTACAATTTTATTTGTAGTTACAGCATCATCTGCAATCTTGCCTTCAGTTACAGAGTTATCGGAAGGAGTTCTTTCATCAGATAATCTAGAATCTTGTGTATATACCAAATCAGCTGCATTTGTTATTCCGTGTACATTGTTGCTAACTGCAGCGTGTGACTGTAAAAGTGAAGAACCTTCGCTTTGAATTTGAGAATCAACATATGACTTGTTTGCTGCATCTGTATTAACAGTTGGAGAAGCAAGGTTTGTGACCTTGTTATCGCCCATATTTAGGGCTCCACTCATTGTATCTCCAGCCTTAGCAACCTTTTCTGAAATTGAGGCTGTTAATGTTCCAGCCAAGTCTGCATCGTCATTTAAAGATGTTGCAATTTCAGCTAATGTATTAAGTGCTTCTGGGGCTGCACCTACAACTGCTTCAATCGCATCTTGTACGAATGCAGTAGTAGCAATTTGTGTTGTATCTGTTCCTGCTGTTGCTGTTGGAGCAGTCGGTATTCCAGTAAGGGCTGGTGAAGTTAGGCTCTTTGAAGTTAGTGTTTGTGTTCCTGTTGTTGTTACTAATATTGAAGTATCTGCAATACCATGTATTCCTGTTGTATCAGACTCATGTGCAGAAAGTGCTGCTGCTGCTGTTGCCTCTGCATTTGACTGTGCAGTATTTGCTTTAGCTGTAGCATCTGCTGCAGCTGCAGTAATTGCTGCTCCTTGAGCATTGTCAGCTTTTGCTTGAGCACCTGTTTGTGTCTCAAGTTCTGCTGTATTAGAAATACCGTGTACATTTGTTGTGTCTGAATTGTGTGTGCTAATTGCAGAATTTACTTCTGCATCAAGCGCTGCTGATCCAGGTAGCTGTGCCACTGGAATAAATCCATTTGAATCAAGAGTCGCTACTCCGTCAGCAACACCTTTTTCTGATAATGGAATATAATCATCTATTGCATTACCTAATGAATATGATAATCCGCTCCATGCTGTGGAGCCATCGCCAAATTTAAAATCGCCAGTATCTGTCTCAAGGCCCATTTCACCTGCAGCTAATACTGGATTGACAGCAGACCATTCTGCTGCTGTTCCTCTTCTAAGTTGAATTCTTACTGTTGCCATAATTACTCCTTATTATATCATTTATACTTTTTTAGTCTATAACCCCTGAATCAAAGGTCATGCTAAAAGAGCTGGTTGATGGAGTGCCCCCATCTGCGAATTTTGTGGCTGAGGTTACTACACCATTTGCCTGAACTGTATATATAGGGTCTCCATTATAGTCAATAGCAAGACCAATATCCATAAATGTAATATCTGCTACATCTGGGATTTCTGAGGTAAATGCTATTGGCTGCCATGAGCCATTTATATAAATCTCTAATTTGCTTGTGGAGGTGTTGAAAGCCACTGGGGTACTTCCCAGAGTTAATTGATTGCCTTCAACTACAAGGCCGTTTTTTACTTTAAAATCTTTATCTGTTGTTGCCACGAGTTCACCTATCCCCCGAATTTTAGGTGGGGGATATTAATCCCCCACCAATTCATATTTATTTTTTATACAAGAAGTGTAGCGTGTGCCATTACTTCTGTATTATTGTGTGCTGGAGTTACACGAATTCTTACTACCATTCCGCTCATATCAGCATCTATTGTCATAAGAGATCCATTTGTAGTTGTAATTCCATACTCAGTTAAAGCTATATTATCTGAGGTATCAAGAGTTACTATTACTTCAGAAACATGTGTATGAGAGCCATTCTTAGCCTTAATAAGTATCTTGGCTGAGCGATAGCTTGCTCCTGTCCAGCTTAAAACTGTTGTTGCTGCTGCTGTAGCAATATTTCCTGTTGTTGCAGCTACCTGACGAGATACTGAGTTTACATCAAGAGCTGTAAAGTCTGATGTACCATCTAGGATATCTCCTGCAAGTCCGTCTGCATAACCTTCTGCAGCGGTTTGTGCTGCTGCAGCTGATCCTGATGCATCGTAATTAGAAGCAAGTCCGTCTGCGTAGTTTTGAGCATTTGTTTGTGCTGTAGATGCATAACCCTGTGCTGCTGTGTCTAAATCAGATATCTCTGAATTTACATAGCTAGTGTCTGCCTTTGTTGCAACCAAATTAGCAACATCTGTTGCATAATTTGGATTGTCTGCAATTGCTGCAGCTAATTCATTGAGTGTATCAAGTAGTGCTGGAGCTCCTGCGACAAGTGCTGCAACCTCTTGATCTGTATATGCATTTGCATCTGCAAGAGCATCTGCTGCTGCACCAGCTGCATCGTAATTTGATGCTAAGCTGTCTGCGTAAGCCTGTGCAGCGGTTTGTGCTGCATTAGCTTTTGTTGTTGCGTCTGAAGCAGCTGCTGAAATTGCATCTGACTCTGCGGCATCTGCATAACCTTGTGCTGTTGAAAGAGCTGTTATAATTTCTGCATCTGTATAAGAGTTTGCTGCTGCTTCTGCTGCAGATGCTGCACCAGCTGCATCGTAATTTGATGCTAAGCTGTCTGCGTAAGCCTGTGCAGCGGTTTGTGCTGCTGAAGCAGAACCTGCTGGGTCGTAATTTGACGCTAAGCTGTCTGCATATGACTCTGCTGCAGTTTGTGCTGCGTTTGCCTTTGTGGTTGCATCTGAAGCGGCTGCTGAAATAGCTTCGCTCTTTGCTGCTGCGACTTCAGCATCTGTTGCAAAGTCTGCATTAAGAGTTGTTGCTAGCTGTACGTTAGCGCTACCATCAAATGATACTGAACCAGTTATATCACCAGTTAATTCAATTGTTCTGGCGGTCTCAAGGGCTGAAGCTGTGCTTGCATTGCCAGTTACATCGCCTACTAGGTCTGCTGTAATTGTACCAGCGGCAAAATTACCGTTGGCATCTCTCTTTACAACTGCATTAGCGGTGTTTGAAGAGGTTGCCTGACCACCAATCAGGTCTATAATATAAGATTGATCGGCTTGGGACTTCGTTAAGATGTCCTCGCCGTTTACGGTAGCTGTTGATCCCTCAACAACCAATCCATTTTTAATTCTAAAGTTTTTATTAACTGTTGCCACTATGACAACCTCCTTTTTAAGCTCTTAATGATGTCCGCATAAATCTTGCTGTTACAGCAGATCCAGTCGGTGTCACGTATAAGCTAATTATACCTGAATTTTCTCCAAAACTCGTATTTGCAAGAGTATTAGATGTGTTTGATATTATGTTTGACTCTACCACATTGATATTAGTTCCATCTACTAATACTAAAAAGTCAGAAGTATAAAATTCATTATTTTTAGAAATTTGTAGATGATATTTTACTGTTCTGTATTCTGATACGGCAAACTGATCTACCTGAGTTTGATTTTCTATTCCAGTTATTGTTAGATCATTGTTACCATCTAACCCAAGTAGTGATGTTACATTATCTACAGAGCTTCCTAGACTTGATAATGCATCGTCTACATAAGAAGTTGTAGCAAATTCTCCTGAATTTACCCAAACGCCAGCTGACGCATCATATTTTAAAACTTCTCCGTCAGACAATCCTGTTATAGATACGTTATGTAGTTCTTCTAGCTCGAAACCATTCTGTATTTTGACAAAGATAGAACCAGTTTGAGCCTGCCCACCTCTAATTACAATACCAAGAAATACTAGATGTGCTGGGGCTGATGGCTTATTTGCTAATCCAAATAATAAATTACCATTTAAACCTAACCATACTGGATCTCCATCATTTGCTCCAGTTGTGTCTATTCCTTGCAGAATTCCTTCAGAAACAACTTCACCTTCTGCGCCGTCAGCAATTGCGGCTCTTGTTATTCCAAAAGTTTTTGTTGAAGTAGTTTCTGCTGCATTGGATGCTAATGATACTCTTAATTTACCAGATGCGCCAACTGCTCCGCTAACGTAAACAGCTTTACCTTTAGCTATTTCGCTACCAGTATCGTTACTTACTGTTTCATATATTAGCTTTGCTTCTGTGCTTGGAGGAGCAACCTCAAGCGCTGTTACTCTATAATCTAGAGAGGTTGCGTCTGTTGAACCGTCTATACCTACTTTTGTTTGTAATGCCTCTAAAGCGTCATTTACATTTGCGTGAAGGTCTGCATGTCCCTGCATTGAATCTGTAGATGATGGATTAGATAAATTGTCTAATTCTTCTGGGAAATTAGTTGCCAATTTCGCCTCCGTCTAACAATGTTAGTTCTTTATAAGATACATCGTTATATATTGAATTTGGACTTCCGCCGTCAAATCCAATTATAGCAGGAATTTGTTCTTCTACTGATGCAATATTATTAATGTCATCATCAAAAGTTACCATGTTATCAATTGTGATTGTGTGAACATCTCCATCATAAGTATGTGTATGCATATAGAAAGGAGCTGGATCGGAAGAACCTGGTGTTAAGTCAACCCAAGATAAACCATTATGTATCTTTAAATTTTTTGATACAGTATTAAAGTAAACATCTCCAGCAGACCCAGATAGCGGGTCTGCTTGAAGAGTTACTAAATTTAATAATGATTTAAACTTGGCCATTATTATTTTATCCTATTACTACTACTCTATATTCTCCAGCTGTTGGTGCGGAAGCAAACTTTATAGTTACAACATTTGCGCTTGTATGCTCAACATCTGTAAATACTTGCTGATATGGTGAAGCAACTTCATAAATTTGAACTACAACATCTTGTGTATTTAAGTTGTGAGTAACTGTATATGATGTTGCAGAAGTAGAAAGTGTTTGCTTATACTTTCTTGTAATTTCATGATAGTTTGTTCCATCATTTGTTAATGTCCATTGATCTGATGTCTCATTCCATAAGATTTCGACATCTGTTGATGTTCCACGCTCAACCTTAATACCAGCATTTGCTGAAGGTGCGCCAGTCACATTTGAATTTAATACAACTTTATTATCAACAATATTTACTTCTGTTGTATTGACAGAATTGATAGAGCCAGTAACATCTAAGTTTCCGCCTACCGTTAAATTACCAGTAATTGAAACATCATCTGGCAAACCAATTGTTACTGCGGCAGACTCAGAGCCAGATCCAGTAACAGTAACCTCATTTGCTGTTCCTGAAATAGTAGCTACATAGTTACCAGTTGTATCGGTTCCAAGTGCTACAGAATTTGGCTGAACTGTTGTTGTTATAGTTACATCGCCAAGATTTGTCATTGTAGCAGAACCAGCTACATCTCCAGACAATGTGATTACTGGGTCTTTAGCTAGGCTAACATGTCCATTTGAAACTGAGAAATCTGTTGAGCTAAAGCTTGCAATACCCTTATTTGTATCTGATGCATCCTCTCCAGAAATTGTAATTGTTCCTGAAGAAATAGATGTATCAATTCCTTCTCCACCAGAAACGGTTAATGTTTCTGAGAGAAGCGATATCGTATCAGTACCAGAATCTGATGCTATATCTAAATCTGTTGATATAGTTGTTGATCCAGCAGCAGTAAGTCTACCTTGTGCGTCAACTGTAAAGGTTGGAATTTCTGTACTAGAACCATAAGATCCTGCAGTTACGGTTGTATCATCTAAATCTAAAGTTGTTACTCCAGTGGAGTCATTGTAGGTTTTTGTTAACCCAACTCCGCCCTCTATAGAAGAGCCTATTAAATCTTGAATTACTTCTTGAGAGCCAGAAGTTGGAATCCACTCTGATCCATTCCAGAAGTAAAGTATATTATCTCCAGTATTGTAATAAATTTGACCAGTTACTGGGCTGGATGGGGCACTACCTAAATTCTGAATTCTGGCATTGAGAAGTTCATTTTTATTTAGGTCGACGCTTACCAAAAATTTTCTTGCCATTTTTTTATCTCCTTATGATAGGTATACTGTTCCAGAAAATGGTTGTGCCATTACAAGCGTTAAAGAATTTAATGAGTCATAATTGATGCCTGTTTCTACAACATCACCAGAACTTGATTTAATAGTTACGCTTGGACTGTATCCTAAATTATGTGTTATTTGTATAGAGTATTCACCATTTACTGGACCGACAACTTGAGAAAGTTCCCACGAGGTGGAATAAGATACATTTTCTGTTGTAGCAAATTCTATAACTGTTGCACCTGACCATGTTACATCTGAAAGCTTTGGTCCATAAAACGCAGCAGAATCTTTATCATAATAAAAATCTCCTTCAAGACCTAAGTTTGAAGCTGGTGAACCATTTCCATTAAGGATGGTTTTACCTCTTGGTCCTTGTGGTCCAGGTGAAGAAATTATTACTTTGTTTTTTTGCTCTACAACTTTTACTATATCTGCCATTAAATAGTCACACTCCTACTCAGTGTCATAAAACCTTCTAATAACTTTATCTTGTTACCGTTGGAGTCTACCACCATTATGTCATAAGCTGACTTTGGGTAAAACATTTTATTTGTTTGAGTAGGAGTGATCTTAATAGTCAATTTTCCATTTGGCTCGTCAATAGTAATTCCGCCAGACGGTGATGTTAAGGTAAATGCTAATTTACTTCCGCCCTTTGTATCACGCACCTGCATTTTAGCGGATGCGCCAGTAAGATCAATGGGTGTTACTTCGTCCTCTTGGGTATAATCAACCTCAAAAGTAAAAGTAGCATTTTGATCTACTTCGAAATTCTTTTGTACTGCCATTTGCAAAAATCTCCTAAAATAGGAAAACTCCTATGCTTATTCTAGCATAGGAGCTATCCTAATCAACTACTTAACTACGACTTTTTAGTAAACCCAAATGCTGGCTCATTTGTATTAAGAGCTTTTAGAATTACTGGCAAGACTGCCGCAATTCCACCCTTAATTAAATCTCCTGGGTCTGTATTGCCAGTCATGTAAAGAGCAATGGCTGCACCTAGAAAGTGACGACCATAGCTTGCCAACGCTGCTAGAATTTTTTCTTGCATTGTTACCTTTCCATCATTGTTTAGATCTTGTTTCATAAGATCCTCCTATTTCTGGGCCTTGTGCCCAGGAATTTGGGTTTTACCCCAATCTTTATTATATACCTATTAAGCAGAAATGTCTACAATTTCACAATTTCCATCGGAAGTACACGCTAGTGTCTGTGTTCCACTTGTTCCGTCTTCTGTTTCGTAGAAAGATAGATCTTCCCATCGAATATTTGAAGGCATTTTAGACAATAGCTCTAAGTACTCTTCTTCTTTAACCTCTTGATACGGCGCCTGCTTATAAGAGTGGTCTGAGTGTGGCAAGAAAGAAATGCCTGATACCTCATCAAAGTGTTTATAAACCCAAGCTCCTACTTCCATCCACTCATCTTCTTTTACAGAAACAGTAATTGATGGCTTATGCTCACACCATGCTCTTTGATAAACAAGCCATGTGTTTAAGTGATCAATTGCAGTTAATTGATTTCTAGTAATGGCACCTTTAGGAGCCTTAACTGGAAATGAAAACACATATGTATCGTTTGGCTTCATAAAATCATCCTCTACTGGAATTCCAACCTCTTTTAAAAATGTAGACAATGGATCTTTTTTATCGCCACGAACAGTACGAATATAGTAATCTGAATGCCATGCATGCATTCCAGAAGAAACTCCTACAAGCTGCGAAACTGTTCCTGAAGGCTTAACGCAAGTAATAGCTGCAGACTCATTGATTCCAATTTTTGCAGACTCGTCCTTATTTGTTTCACGAGCATATTCACGAAGACGCTCTAATGCGTCTGAAAGCTTATCTAGGTCTTCCTTACCAGAAAAGAACTTATTTCCAAACTGTCCAGTTAGAGAAACTCCTAGCAAGCGCTCTTCTTCTGTATTATCTTTCCAAATTTTACGTAAATACTTGAAGTCTGTTAAAGTAGATTGCCAAGTTCCTAAAATAGTTGCCAGACGCACCTTTTCTGCTACGGTTCTTGTTGTATCCTCTTCACGAATTACCACTTCGGATAAATTACAGAACTGATAAGGTCTAAGGATAATTTCTGAGCAGGGGTTGGTTCCATAATGAATTTCAGGATCTCTACGTCCCCATCTTGCTGCCTGTTTTTGAGCTGCTGCAACATTGTATATGCCACGCTCACCTGATTTTGAATCATATAAGTTTTTCCATTCCGCAATAAACTGCTCCATTTCTGGTTTACGAGAATATGCTACTGAGTTATTTGATAATGCACGTTGGGTATTATTCTCCCACCAGTTACCAGACTTTGCTGCTGCCATCTCAATATCATTTATATTAGAAAGAGAGATCATTGCAGAACGACGAACTCCTCCAACTACAACCACTTCTCCAATCTTACACATAATATCATGTGCTTCAATTGGCTTTAGTTGACGACCAGCTGCGCCTTTAAACTTTGCAATTGTAAAATCAAAAAGATTAATTAGTGGCTGTGGTCCAGAAGAACGACCACCCATTGTCTTAAGTCTTGCTCCAGCTGGACGTAACTTAGAAACATCAACTGAAGGAACTTGTCCAGCCCAAAGCATTGCAAGAAGTTCACGATAAGCCTTTGCCCAACCAGTCTTTGAGTCTTCAACAACAATTACTGTTGTAGACTTTTCAAATGATTCTGGGACGGCAGGAAGCTTATTAACATACTTATATTCAACAGAGAATCCAACACCTGTTCCACACATCAAGATATACATTGTTTCATCAAATGAACGAGGTGAATCTACTGGCACAAATGAGCAGTTGTATCCTGCAACATGATCTCTATCAAGAGCAGCACCAGCAGTCATAACTGCTCTCATTGAAGGCATTACGTTTCTATTGTATACAGAATTTTTAATTTCTTCTACTAAGCTATTTTCTGGAATATAATTATAGGTTTCGTTAAGATGATTTAACATAAAATTAAAATAACGATCTACTGTTTCTTTCCAAGTTTCTCTTCTATTTTCTTCTGGCATCCATCTAGCATATCTAGATAAAGCAATGAAATTTTCATATGGATTCTCAATTGTACTGGACATTTAGTTCCGCCTCTCCTTTAAATTAATAAGAACTCAATTCTACCAAAAGAAAATTATAAAAAAAAGACTTTTAAAATATTTTTTTTAGTCGACTAACTTGACATATTTAGAGTATCAATGTTATTATTATAGAACGTTATCTCTAGAGGAGGAAATGCCTATGGAGAAAATAAAACAAAGATTGAGCGATGTTGCTCATAGTTGGACATCAATAGCAGTTGCATTACTGTTTTTATTTGGAGTTCAACCAGGGCCTGATACATCTCTTGCTTTGGAAGCAAATGGCGAATCTCATAGAGAGAAGCTGCTAATTGCTAAAAATGAAAAACAACTGAAGAAAGAAACCTTAGAACGATACAGCAACGCTGTTTACAAGCCTTCTGAGATGCTTACAGACAAAGAGTTAAAAGAATTACTCTGGGCTGTTGGCTTTGAAGGAAAAGCCCTTAAAACGGCTTGGGCTGTTGCTAAGTCAGAGTCAAATGGAAGACCTATGGCTTACAACGGTAACAGGAAAACTGGAGACAGTTCCTATGGAATTTTTCAGATTAATATGTTGGGAAATCTCGGCATTGATCGTAAAGAGAAATTCGAACTAAGATCAAACGTACTTTTGTTTGATCCTGTAATTAACGCAGAGATAACGTATCACATGACCCAGGGCGGAAATAACTGGAGTTCATGGTCATCCATGAAAAATGGGGCAGTTGACAAACGGTTAGCTGACTTCCCTAATCAATAAAGGATGGAAGAGTAATTGAAGATACAGTATGTATCAAAATACTTGGCTTTAGCGGAAGAGGGTCTTGTTGAAAGGATTAATTGTCCTTTGGATCAAGGCCCTCTTTCTGTTAACCAAAGTAATGATGATGTAATATATTTATATTGCTTGTCATGCCAATATAAGAATAATATAGGATTATCCTTATATGATAAATTAAAAAAGTTGGTAGATAATGTCTTATGAACAAGACCTTGTAAGAACAGTAGGTATGGGTATCCCTTGTATGCACATGCCAGCGCTGCCGATGGCAATGAAAGCTGTTAATGAATTTAAGAAGTATGCTTTAAAATTTAAAGAATCTAATCTAACTATAGATGATATGATTGCTGATATTGAAAATCAATTGGAAAAATATGCAGGAAAATGATTCAAAAGCGCTAGAAGATAATCTAGATATGGTCAACTATATTATTCTTCACAGGATATATGATGTACTTTTAATGATTTCAAATAAACTAGTTGGTCCAGAGGAAACTGAGAAGATGTCAAAGTATCATGAAGAAGGATATCTTCTTGGGCCATCTCCATCATTTAGATCTGAAGATGCTGTATAATATTAATTATGAGCCCAAGAGACCACTTCTCAAAACATATGCACAGTCCTTACTTTCAGACTGACCACTATAGAGAAGAAACAAAAGAGGGCATTCTAGAAGAAAAAATAAGATTTAAAGTATTTAAAATAAAACATAAGATATTGACTTTGTTTAAAAGATAATTTATAATTATTCAGCAGGTAGAGTTTTTACTCCCTGTAGCACTATATGTGCAATAAGCCATGCGTAATCCGCCTTACGCATGGCTTATTTATTTAATAACCAACCTGTAACGGTATACCTTGTTCCGCTTTTTACTGGCAAAACTTCATGCAGAACAGTTCCAGAGTGTATTACTAGATCTCCTGGCTCAGGTGTATGAGTATAACCTATTTCTGGATAAGTAATTTCTCCTCCAGTAAATTCGCTTAGGTATAAAGTATAAGCGCATATAATCTTAAATTGTTGTTTAACTTCTGCCTCTTTCATTGCAGACCTATCGTCTTTATGAGGCTTCATATATTCATTTTCTTGTAATCTAACTATTTTATATTCTGGTATAAAAAGTAGCTCTGGTAAAAATAAAGGCTTGAGTTTATTGTTAACCATAGTCATAACGCTATTTAACAATGGCGGACTAACCTTCTTTTCCCACCAGGCTTTGATTTCCTCTTCAGACTCTGGATTATTATTATAAAAAAGTGTAGCTTGATGACGAGACCATCCGTCATGCCAATCTTCTTCTGAAAATTTATCAGCTTCTTTTGTTAAAAAGCTACAATCTTCTTTGCTAATAAAATTTCTATACAGCCAAACGCCTTCTTCTTTTATCAGATCAACATCTGGATTATCAAAAAACATTATTTGTCCACCTTAATAGTCTTGTTTTTACATTCTTGATAAATATCATAGCATTTATTTAAATTCATTGCCAACACCTCAGATCTTACCTTGTCATATAAATGATTATCTTTACTAGACACCATGTGGTTTGGCTCATATGCCTGTATTATATTTCCAAAATCTCTTTCTTTTTTTATATTTAACAAATTAAATAAATGATCAACTGTTTTATCCCTATTATTAATCAAATCATCATAGTCTATAAATATTTTACAATTTTTAAGCAGGTATTTCCAAAAAACAACATAATCATCTACAATCACACCAGAGAACATCTTTATGTTTTTTAAAGTATAGTTATTTTGATACATATCATACACCAGGGCGGATGTAATTGTGTCTATTGGATCTCTTACCAAGGTAATCAATGTTTGACTTCCATCAAAAAACGGCCTAGCCTCATCTGCTTTCCATATGAATTGTGGAAGGTCTATGTTGTGAGTCCAATCTAGTTCGATATCTGCAGACTGAAGAATAGATCTTAAGAGATGCTGACCTGTACGAGGAAATGTAAGCAAAAGAATATTTGGTTTACCGTTTTTTAGTTTTATATCTACCATTTATAACCATCTAAAGCGTATCTGTCTTTTTCATCCTTATTAGTAAAAAACATTATTAAACTTGTTCTGTTCCCAGAAACTAATGGAAGAACGGAATGTGGATTTCTTGATCCTCCATGAAAAAATAAAACATCTCCAGTTTCTGGAATAATAGAAAGGTTGTCTCTAGAGAATCTTAGTTCTCCACCAATATAATCAGAATTCATATATGCAAGAACTGCAAATCTATGCTCTCCATCAAGATGTTCTATAAGCTGACCGCCAGGCTTCATTGTCTGTAAAAATATACGCTCTAGCTCTAAATCTTTAACTTGAAATATCTGCTCAATTTGATCTTTAAAGTATTTAAAAAAATCATACAATATTTCTCTAGTTTCTAATCCTTCGACAGATTGCTCTCCCCAGTGAAATTCGAGATAGGGAACAGTTTCTTCTCCTGGTTGACCAAAATTATCCATAATGTATTTACAGTCATCTTCTGTAAAATACTTTTTATAGATCTTAATAGTCTTAGTTAGATCTTCAATCATTAAAATTCCTCAATAAGTGCGAAAAAAGTGCGGCGGAAGTAGAAGAGACCATTACCATTTACTCCTATATTTCTCTTCCAATGTTAGATCAAATAGAATATCCATCAATACCTTACAATCATCATGTTTCCAAGTTAGGTCACATATTCTATCTTCATTATACTCTACTTGGTCACATTCTGACAATTTAGATTCAATATAGTCAGTAAAGGCTTTAATAGCCTCTTGGACTAGAAGAATCTCGTTTGGCAGTCCATATGTGGACTTATTGGTACTAAGGTCTATAAACCCCATTAGAAGCCTTTTCTCTAGCATGGGATATTTAGACCAGAGAGTAGATCTCTGATTCCCCCGTTTTAATCATAATTCATATCCAAATAGCTCTATGTATTGTTTAAGTTTAATGTTTAACTTTTTCTGAGTATCAGTACTAAGTTGTTTATATTGAGCTACAGATCCATCTCTAATATGGCTATCTTTGTATCCATATTTAATATTTTTTGATTTAAATAAATTCATAAATACAGACTTATTGAATCCTGTTATATGTAGCTTATCTGATATTTTACCAGCTATCGTATCTAAATTAAATATATCTTCATATTTTAATATGACTACATTATTATTATTATGGTTGACTAAGAATTTTTTTATTGTTTCCAGAGTATGCAAAGTATTGTAGTCAGCTTGATATATAATCTTTTCTTCTAACGACATGCCCTTTGTTTTATCATTATAATCTTTATAGTTGTTAGATACAACATCAGAACTTTTTTCTAAGCTATCGTAGTGTGCTGCAGATATACACATATCTCTTGGATCCCGCACCAAAACAAATATTGGTATTTTTGTGTTATTTTCTATGATAGCAGCATTATTATATACATAGAATGTATTATGCTTTGTTTTATACCAATTATGTATTAAAGATAAAAAAGATTCTATCTTAGTATTATTTTTTTTATTTCCGCCAACTGGTATGCAAATCCTATATCCTGCTTTTCTTGCGTACTCACGTAAAATATTATTATACATTACAGTACCAGTCTTACGCTCACACACAAAGATAGAGGATTTAATCTTTGGCATATTTAAAGGTTTTATTTTTGTAGACCTATTCGGATTTGAACCGAAACTCGATTGTATATAAGACAATTGCTTTCACCAGATTAAGCTATAGGTCCATAGATTTGGAATAGTATTCCGCATATATGGACTATGATAGCGATTACAGCTATTGCGATTATGAGTTTCATGTTATTAGTATATCATTTAATATTTTAGTTGACTATAATATATTATATATTATTATATAGATACTTGGGAAACTATGATTTTTAGGAAAGCCCCCCTACCCCCCAAAGTTAAAAAACTTTGACGAGATAGAGAAGCAGACACTTGGTATAACTGAGTTCCCAGTGTAAGCCCCCACAAACCAATACGAAGTATAACATTAGAAAAATTCTAGAGTCAATAGGTAAAAAGAAAAAATCCCAAAGATTTCTCTTTAGGATTTTTAAGTGTGTAGTAGGATTGCCTTTTACCTACATGGCCAAGTCAAAGTTGTATCTATGAGTACCGCTTTTAAGCCAACAGATCTTTATGTTGCTAACATTGAGAGCTATCTCAGATCTTACGTTATCCCCGCTTTTGACGCATTAGGATATTCCGTCATACACCAGCTTTTCCGTCGAATTGCTGTTAAGTAAATTATAACATAGTTCATATATTCTAGTCAACTACTATTTTCAGATTTATAAAATGTTAATAAAAATATTTTTTTGAATTTGGCGATTTTGCGATCAGGTTAAAAATCAGATTTTGAAAAATGTTAATATATTTTTAATTTGTATGATACACACATCTATAAATGTCCGATTTGTCCGATAGTGCGCCCATAATGTGATGTATATCACGCATATTTTCTAAATTATTTTTTAAAATGTCTCTAATGTCCGTTTTGCGACTTGAAATTTGTCAGACCCCCGTTATATGATTATAGTATAAAGAAAGTTAAAGAAAGGTAGGTCATCAAATGACTACACTAAATAAAAATGAAATAATCGAATACTTAATAGATAATGATTTTTGCGTAACCGATAAGGTTTGCGTATTCTGCTCATCACTCACAGACGGGTGGAACGCTTTCTGCCCTAGATGTAAAGACCATAAAGGCATGATGAGCCTCTATGATGCCGTATCACAATACGGAACAGAAGTTTTAGGTTACTAAAGAAAGGATAACTAAAAATGGATTATAACGATTACTATGACGATATCTATCTAGATATCTACCTAGAGTTTGGCGCTGATAGCGTTACAGACCCTGCCTATGCCGAGCAATTGGCTAAGGAAAAGGGTGTGAGGTAACTCACACCAAATAGGTAGCGTGTCGGCTTGAAAATGTCGGTGCTATCTGATAGCCTAAAGGCATAACAATTAAATAAGGGTATGAGCCTAGCAAATAAACCGCCTAGCGGGTGAGCCTAGCAAATAAGACCCACTAACTACTAAACGAATAGGAAATAAATAAATGAAAATCACTTACTCACTATGGCAAGGTAGCCAATTACTAAGCACAGGTAACACCGCTAATAAGCCCGAAGAAATCTTAGCCGTAATGGAAGAATTAAACAAACTAGGTAAAGGGTTTTCCTTTATCGTTAGAGAAGTAGAGGTAAATAACTAATGATGACTAAATGGGATACAATTCAAGAAGACATAAAAGACCAATACGCTCACCTAGATGACTACGAAGATTTAGAAGTAGAAGAAGACGAAGACATTTTCGGTTTCTCTAAGGCTATTGAAATTGACCATCTAACAGATGATGAAGTAGAAGAAATCTTTAACATGTTTGGAGATAAATAAATGACTATGAATAGACTACTAACTAGCATTGTTCAACTAGGGTTAGTTATTTCCGCCGTCTATCTATTCCGCCTCATGTGGGCGGATCTAAAACAAGATGTGATAGACACCATAAAAGATTTGCGAAAATAATCGGCGTGTCGGCTTGACAAAATCGAGCTGGCCCGCAAAAGCAGCGGCGTCGGGCGTGTCGTTACGAGACTGTTATAAAAAGTCCCGAATTCTACGGCGTGTCGATTTGACAGACAAAACGGACATTTCGGTGTGATGTGATTCACAAAAGATTTTTTTCAAAATGTCCGAATTGGTAGCATTTTGGATTTGAAAATGTCAGTCCGTTAGGCTATAATTTCAGCATAACAAAACGAAAGAAAGAAGGTTGCTAATGTCAGCAAATCTATACACAATCGAAAGCCTCTTAGTAGGAAAAATCTATCGCTCAAAAACTTTGACGGGCGAAATTATCTCCGCAGAAAAACACCCTAAAGCGGTTTGGTATCAAAATGCGGAAGCGTATCTTGTCGAGGTGCGTAATCCTAATTCACTCCGTAATTCTTTCCGCACAATCGCAGTTAGCGTAGGTGAGTAATAATGGGATACATTGAAATTTTTAGAATAAATGAAGATGGTGCTGGCTGGGTAGATTTATCCGAAGCCACTCCAGAAGAAATCTTAGATTTAGAAATTGGCTTATTTCAGGAAGGGGCTCTATAAATGAACCTAGAAGAATTCAAGGCGCATGTCCTAGCGACACGCCAAGCAAGTAAGGCGGAAGCCTTGTCAGTCCTATCTGCTACAATTAGCAACAACAACGAACGAAAGGAAAACTAAAAATGATAAATGAAATAATCGCAGTTGCTTGTGATGAGTGTAATGGTGCTGGTTTCCTATTTTGGGGAAATGAAAACGACTATGATGTGGAGCCTTGCTCTTGCGTTGCTGATGATGTTGATTTCACCGATTTCATAATGGGGGCATAATGTATAAAATTACTTTATCATATGACGGAAACGCTCCGCATTGGCAAAATGACTACGCTAACGAATTTGATGCGTGGAAAGATTTTTTTGCTTTTGTTGATTGGGGATTTGCTAACGAATATTCAACAGTAAATCTTTATAATTCAGAAATGAAATGCTTTACTAGACATTTTTATCGTGAGGAAAGAAAGGTAGTAACTGTAAAATGATGACACGAAAAGACTATGTAGCAACCGCAGAAATTCTAAAGTATGCTAGCAATAAAACTCACCCCGCTTTATTTTCTAAAATCGTAAATGATTTTGCGGAAATGTTTGCGAAAGATAATCCTCGTTTTGATGTAACGAGATTTCATGAGGCGAGTGGTTATAATGTTCCAAAATTTACCTCGCATTAAAAAGGTTTTGGAGTTGCGTCGATCAAATGCGGCGCAACCCATTCCCTCCAAGAAAAAATATTCTAGAAAAGTTAAACATAAACGGCGTGTCGATTTGACAAACGACTAAGCTGCCCGCAAAAGACTGTGGGGGCCTGGCTCCCGTTACGTCAAGTTACGACACACCCTGAAAATTGTGAGGTTTATCACACGACTTATAGCCCTAAATAAAGATATTTGTCGGTGGGTTACGCTATAATATCTGCATACAACAAACGAAAGGTAAAAAATATGTCCGACTTTACAAACTGGAAGTCTTATCCGTTCACAGTAGACGGAGTAGAATTCCTATCACTACTCAACCCTGAAGGTACTATGTATCAACAGGTACAAACAATGCCTGCTCAGGTATTTACTATGATGAACCAGTCTGCTATCCGTGAACTTATCGGAAAAGTATCTCTAATGTCTAAGACTGAAATTCAGGCAGAGTTAGACCGTGTAAATGAAGGCTACGGACAGGCTTACCTAGCCCTAGCCTAAAGATGTCGGTGGGCTAGTGTATAATCTAGCCCACCACACAAACGAAAGGAAACAAATGCTATCAACAGCAACCGCTCTTATCTCCGCAGTAGGGGATAGCATTATGGAAGATGAAGTTATGGACTTCGCTCGAATAATTATGCACTCACGCAACGAAATGTCTGAACATGATTTTGCTAAGGCTATTTATATGTATTCAGGTATTCTTGCTTCTGCAACCGCAGACAAAGTTACTAAGGTTTTGCTAAATGAAACACAACTTAGAGAACTCATGCTAACAATTGACGAAATGGAAACAATGAGAAATGAGGTGCTAAATGGGTAATAACTTCGCAACAGATTTAGCTGAAATGGATTTAGGTTTATCTTTAGAGGATAGTATTGCTATTCACTTATCTGCTAATCACTATCCACCCGTCCCACGATCAATGGTGCAGCCTTGCATAGATGCTATTGATGCATACTATGACGAGGATTATAGTAGATTAATTTCTTTACCAGACCCAATTACTTGGCGAGGAGAAACAGAGGCTCCCGCCCATGCTATCGTAGAGGCTCACCACCTAGACGCATGGCTTCCAGAGTGTGACTAACCTCACAAAATAAAAACTAAACAAACACGATAAATGTCGGTGGGGTCGTGTATAATACTCACCATAACGAAAAGGAGAAATAAATGCTAGAAATCGGACAGACATACACAACGACACAAAGCGGTATCGTTGGAATTATCAAGGCTATTGACAACCACCCTTCAGGTGTTGCCCGTGTGCTTCTTGATGTAAATGGCTCAGAGCGTTGGACAAGCGTTCCTGCTAACTAAATGATTGGCAGGGGTTATGTCAGTAGCCCCTGCTATAATCACCTCAAACAAACTAACGAAAGGAAATCATGTCAAGAGGAAAAGCAATAAATGTAAAGATTGCCACACCAAAGGTAATCAAGGCACTAGAAACTAAGTTAGCACAACTCCAAAAGGATAAGGCTAATCAAAAAGTAAATGAGGAAAAGTTCAAGAAAACTCAGGAAAAGTATAACAAGGAAGTTGGCAAGTTAGCACTTGCTAAGATTTCTAAGGCTGAGAACTTGTCTGCTCATACTCGCTACAATGGTGAGATAAATGTATCTTTCACCCTTCCTGCTGGAACTATCGAACTACCTACTGAACCGCAGAAGGATTTTGATACTTACCACGATTGGCAATACAAAGAAATGGTAGAGGAAATCGAGAACGCAATTCGTATTCTCAAAATGACAGACGAGGAAACTGTCAATACCTCAACCTATAACGCTATTGCTCGTTATCTCTAATGAAATGGGGGCTAGACAAAACCTAGCCCCCTATGTTAGAATACGATAACGGAAAAGAACCCTGACCTGAGCAAGTCAAGCGATAAACTGCTCAACCACAATCCCTACTAACAGAAAGCAACAAAATGAAAAATAGATTTAGAATTGAAATCTATGATGAGAACAAGGCAAATGATTTGACTATTTATTCAGATGAAGGCGTAAATCGTGAATACTTATCTGAAATGGTTTTTTCAAATCTTCGCCGCTTTGGTGGAAATGTTCGTGCATATGTTTATGATAGTAAAAAGAAAAAGAAAACTCTTGCAATCTTTCTACCAATGGAAACAGTAAATAAATATACAAACTATAAACTAACAAGCGAAGAGCTTGGCTTAATTTAAAAGCCTGGGGCGGGATCTAATCAATCCTGCCCCGCCAAAGCCCGCAGATGTGCGGGGTTTTCCACAGGCTTACGACCACCTGTGGATAACTCCCAAATTTTGTGAGATTGATCACATCAGACAAAGCGGACATATTACAATTAATTCTTGATAATGTCAGACCCCTATGTTATACTCAGTTAATCAATCAATCGAAAGGAAAAAAATGGCTCACAATCTCGAAGTCGAAAATGGCGAAGTTGCATTTGCACTACGTGGTGCACCTGCATGGCATAATCTCGCCAACCGCATCTTCTCACAAGATGAAGATGTAACTACTCAAACAATGCTTGATGAGGCGAAACTCTCTAATTGGAATGTTCGCTTGTCTCCATTGACTGACCATATCTCTAGCGAATGGAACGATGTATCTAATGCTCAATTAGTTATTCGTGATAATCCATTTAATGGCGGAACTGATGTTCTTGCAACTGTTGGAAAGCGTTACAAGCCTGTGCAGAATGAAGAATTATTCGCATTTGCTGATGCAATTCATGATGCAAACGCAGATTGCCGTTGGGAATCTGCAGGCTCACTTAAAAAAGGTAAAGTTGTGTTCGGAACTGTAGATATTCCTCGCACAATGGTATTAGACCCACAAGGTGCTAATGACCAAACAAAACTTTATTTAATTGTGTGGACATCACACGACGGCTCAGTTGCGGTGCAGGCTGCAATTACTCCTGTTCGTGTTGTCTGCCAAAATACATTGAATCTTGCAATGCGTAATGCTAAGCAATCTTTCAAGATTCGTCATACTCAATCTGTTGAGGGACGAATTCAAGTTGCACGTGAGACTCTAGGTCTTGCACTAGGTTATTTTGACCAATTTGAAATTGAGGCGCAGGAATTGTTTAACCAAGCAATTACTGATGCAGAATTTTCTAAGTTGATTCAAACAATTTATCCTAAGCCAAAAGAAGATGCATCTAAAATTGCATTGACTAAATGGGAAAATAAAGTTGTGTTGCTTGATGACCTTTATCATAATTCACCAACTAACGCTAACATCAAGGGTACAAAATGGGGTGCGTTTAATGCACTTACTGAACGCCTTGATTACTACCGCACATCACGTGGTAATTCTGAATCACTCATGGCGGGTGCAAGCGGTTTTGACCCAATCTTAACTGCAGAAAAAAATAAAATTATGAAGTTGGTTAAAGCCTTCTAAATAATAAAAATCCTGAGCACGATTTAAAACTGCTCCACATGGTCCATTAGCTCAGTTGGTTAGAGCGCTTCCCTGTCACGGAAGAGGTCGACGGTTCAAGTCCGTTATGGATCGCCAGGGATGAGATTTATCGTATCACATAATGAGATGCCCCCAGATCTGAAGGCCAAAAAAATGTGTTACGTATCACAAATTAATTTCCTGAAATCCTGGACATTTGTCAGTGGTGGGGTGTACAATATTCCGCATGACAACAACATGGAATAAGCATTCATATATCTGTCCAACTTGCGACGGGTCATTTGAAATGACTATAAATTCATATCGTACTATAGACCAGGAGCTTTGTCCATCTTGTTTTAATACTTTAGTATTATTGTCAGTGGCTGATGCTACAATATATCCAACAAACGAAAGGGAACAAATGGAAACAACAACAAACTATGATGCCAATATCCTAGTCACATACAAAGATATTGTCGACGGTGTAGCAACATACCCAACACTTAAGGTTAATGAACTTGAGTGGAAACTAGAACGAATTAAGAGACTGGAACAGCAGTTAGAAATTTCTAACGGACAGATTCGTCAGATTCTAGATAACTTGTCTGCAGATGGTTGGTACAACCCTAACTATGAGAAGGCAGAAGTTCTTAACGACCTATGTGAAATCCTTGGTCATGAGCCAAAGCAGGAAATCCGAATTACTGGAACAATCAACTTTGAGGTTCGCTATGACTGCCCTCTTGATGAGATTGAAGACTTTGATGCTCGTTACTTTATGCAGGATAATCTTTCATTAGATTCATTCCATGGTGACATTGTAATTGATGCTTATGATGTCGAAGATGCAGATGTGGAGTACTAATGTATTTTGAGTTAACCGCTCCAAACCAGTTGGCCCTGCAAAGGGCTTACTGGGATGCGGAGGTAATGGGATTAGATCCTCAACTAATAGATTCATTGACATTCAACATTGGAACTGGTAGTATAGAGAAAGTAAGTCGGATTAGAGATAAGTTTAATCTAACAGAAACTTATACATCAGAATATGAACCGACAGGATATACAGGGAGATAAAATGGATTACCAAGACGGATTCGAGGACGGAGTTAAATTCGCCCGTGAAGTTATTATAAATAATATTCGCTTGTGGGCGGAAACATCTGACGATGGTCAAGTATATGATGAAATTGCTGACCAACTTGAATTTGGGACGGTAGACTATGACCTCTGAAGATCTAAATAGATGGATTGGTTGTGACCAATGCAGCTCAGCTCAAGCTTTATATTTAGTTAAACTAGTAGAAGGCGAGCTAGCTTTTTGTGGCCACCACTATAATCACAACAAAGAGGCCCTTGACAAAGTGGCTTTCGAAATTATAGAATTGAATAAGACCGAAGAAGTACCTCAACTAGAAAAGGCGGAATAAAATGGGAGACAGAGCAAACTTCGTATTTGTACAAGATAGCGGAGAGACAATTGTTCTATACGGACACTGGGCTGGACATGACATGCTTAAGCGATTGGCAGATGCTGTGGTCCATGCACGTGCACGGTGGAACGACGATTCATATGCGACACGCATTGCTACATCAAGGATGATTGGCGACGAGTGGAATATGGCTACAGGCTGGGGCCTGCTGGTAAATTCTATCTCAGATAACGAGCATAAGATTCCTGTGATTAATTGGAAGGACCAAACATTTAGTCTTCACGAGGAAGATGATTTTAGGAACCAGGCAAACAAGGTTAGGGGAATGAAGAATGAGGCTTTATTTACCATGGACCTGTCCGCCTTCTGCGAGAAGTATTCTGACGAACTTCTCCCAGTATGATATAATAAATCCTAGGTAACTAGGAAAATAGGTACGGCTGATGAGGCATTCGCCAAGTCGCTAAGTATGCTGGCATTTACTTAATTCCTTTCGTTTGGCCAAGCAGCCTGTTTAAAGTCCCCCACTCAAATGCTTATAGTATAGAGTTGGGGGATCTTTTTTATGCCCGCAAAAGCGGAGAGTACAATATTTCTGTTACGTATGTCAAGTAAATTTCCTGAAAATTCCATATAATGGGACAGCTTTAGATCAATGTGGTGTGATTCACACGAATTTGATATAGACATTTGTCAGTGGTCCATTATATAATTGGGTCATATCAACGAAAGGATATGCAAATGCCAAATTGGGTATATAACACTTTGACTATTCAAGGACCAAAGGATGAAATAGATTCTATCAAAGAAAGACTTAATCGTCCATTTACTTTAGCACAAGAGACATTTGGTATGGGTGATATTAGTTCTTCAGGATTCCCCACCAAAATTCAACAGGTAACTTATTCTAATCCTGTTTTTGCTTTCTTTAATATCCACTCATATAAGGATGACGGTATTACTGATGAAGAATATGCCTGCCAACCTTCTCGTGGTGATATCGACATGAAGAATGACCCTGATTGGTTCCGCAAATCTGTTGAGTTTGCTAAAACTCAGAAGGATTGGTATTCATGGAATAATTCTAATTGGGGAACTAAATGGGATGTAGCCGTCCGTGACGGAGATGAGTATCCAAATACAGAACTAATTGAATATAAATCAGAAGGTGATGATAACTGGCTTGTATATAAGTATGAGACTGCTTGGTCTCCTGCTGTAACTATTCTAACTAAACTAAGTAATCTTGTTCCTAACAGCCTGCTCACATTAGAGTATGAAGAGGAGCAAGGATGGGGTGGAGAACTAGAGATTCTTCGTGGTGATGTTAAAGAAATCTTAGAATATGAAACACGTTGTTATGCTTGCCAATCTTATGATTGTGTTGAGTATTGTGAGAATGACTGTGGTCAATTCTGCTCAGAATGCCAAGAAGGCTCTTGGCGAGATGAAGAGGCTATGAAAGAATGTCAGACCCACATGGTATTATTGGAATCTACAGAAAAGGCGGAAGTATGAGTTTCTTAGAAAACGAAAATCAAATGGTAATTGACGCAGAACTGCAAGAAATTGCAGACCACCTGCTAACTGAATGGATTGAATCTAATTTAGATGAAGGACAGTTATATTCAGATTGGCGTATTGCTGATATGTCTAGTTCAAATTATCTAAAAGGTAGATTTAATCAACATTATAATTTGACACCAAATGACCAATATTATCTAGAGTGGGACGAGGAGAAATAATGTTAGGTTATATAGAGACTGATGTAACTGATATGATTGATGCCCTTGATTCCGTCCTGACTACAATCAATTCGGATGATGACCCATGGTTATATAACAATACTTGGCGGGCAAAAGATTTGTTAGAAGGCCTATTAGCGGAAGGAAGAATCTAATGTCTAATCAATTAATTGAATATATGAAGTTACACCTAATTAGTTTAGAACAGGACCTAGAGAATATATCTCAGGAAATGGAAGAACTTGACCCTGAATCTAAAGCTTGTAAAGAATTAGATTATGAATATAACTATGTATCAGGACAGTCCATTGCTACCCGCCACCTTTTGTCAGTGGCGACTGATATGATTGAGGCACTATGAACACACTAGAACTAGAACCATACCTGCAGAAGCAGGTAGACGCTGGCCTGCCTGGCACAGACATCTTGCATGGGCACCTAAAAAACATGCTGTTTGAAGCAGAGCGGCAACTGGAGGAAGCACAGCGTGTAGAGGAAGAGAACGACTATTCCGACGCTATGGAGTCCATGGAGCGGAAGTACTGGGAAGGTCAATGTGACGCCCTAGGAGACATCTACGCAATGACATATGCATTAGCATTCGCAATCGAGGAAAGGACCAAAGCACGTGGCTGAATTAGATCTAATTGAACAAACACGTAGGGACCGTAACTATGAAGAGATTAATAAGATTATAGATAGTTTATCTAATCTATCTGTATTCCCGTCATTGGTGTGGGTATGGACTTGGGATATCGTAAAAGATATTTACGACAATCATCAGTTTGACGATTCTGCTATGAACGACTATGATGTAATACCACAGGGCACAACATTAAAACAAATCTGGGATAAGTTCTGGGAAGATGCAGACAAGAATGGATTCACATTAGAGTACGGCACAGAGGACCTCCATGAGGCCATCCGTGACTGGATGATTGATTGTGAATTCCTGGTCAACATAGAGGAGGAAGAAAATGACGAAGTTTAAGATATATGGGGACCTCGTAGACAAGTACTACTTGGAGGTGGAGGCAGAAAGCTTGCAGGAGGCCTATGAAAAGGCTGATTCTGCAGATAGAACAGAATGGATCCAATTGGAGCTCGATAACTCAATTGAACCATATGACTACGAATTAGTTAATTAAAACTAATTAAATATAACTAAATAAAGGAAATAAGAGCAAAAAAAAATACTTACGGGGGTATTTACAAATTCGTGAATATCCTATATAATAAATATAACAACTCATCTCTTGAAAGGAGATTATCAAATGACAACAAAGCGTGAATATCTAGTATCAAAGGGCATTACTGTTGGCCGCCGTGGCCGTTTCTCAGGAGCTGCCAAGGTAGCACTAGCTGAAGCTGAGAAGGCAGGGATCAAGTTCTCTGCAGAGAAGCCAGCTACAAGCAAGTAATAGAGTTGGGGGAGGGTACGGTTGCTTCCCTTCTTGACTCTCCCCCACATTTTCGATATAATCAACGGTTCTAGAAAGGCGGACAAATGAGCAAAGAAATCAAGTTGGCAGATACAATCGCTAATGCTATGGAAGACCATTTCTTCAATCCAGCAGTATTGGCACGGCAGTTATCTAATCAACCAATCTACACAGTTGATAAGGTAATGGAACTAGTTAGTTATATCATCAAATCAGTTGATGAGAGGCGGGAAGTAGAAAACTCCCAAGACTCAACAAGTAAAGGACTTATCCTAGCATATAACCTAAAGAAGATGTTAGATAAAGCACCAAAGTAAAAATAGGTTAAAGTAATTCCCCTGGACCTATATGTCCGATTTGTACATAATGTACATTTTGGATATATAGGTCCTTTTTCTATGTTCAAATTATGGGCCAAATAATTCGTTTACGACAAGCTATAAAATGTCCCTGAAATTTTGATCAAAATAAGACAAAATGAATATAGAATATAACAAAATGTTATAACAATATAATAAAATAGATATAATATTTGTCAGAATTTGATCAGAATTTTTGGCGAAATGGGCCAAATTTTTCTATTACGAAGGCTTGACAAAATTGCCTGAATATGCCACTATTGACAAAATTGGATAAATATGCTGCAAATTTGCTCAAATTGACATTACGTCCATATTGTGAGATGGTGTTCAATTACTCATATATCTTTATTCTAATATAATAATAGTATTTGGACATGAATTAATAGTCATATTCTCCACAATGCTCCACTTTACTCCACATTAAAAGCCTTCTAGAGGCTCTTAGAGAGGAGATAATTGGGAGGGGGATATAGGAGATAGGACCAAATGCTGTAAATTTCTACAGCTTATTCTTGGTCTTGGTTATGTAATTTCCAGAGATCGAGAGCTTCTTGAGAATGATCATCTATATCTGCATGCTCTTGGCAATGCTCATATTCATAGGATATTCCATCTACACTATCTGTATAGCTCTTTATATGTATGGCTCTATTGTTACAGTAATAGCATTTTGGTCCACCCCGCCATGCATTCTCTATTTGATCAAAATCTATATACGCTTCTAGATTATCTAATATGCCCATAGGATTATTATACTATAATATTTTAGTCAACTGGTTTAATATGGCTAGGCATAGCTTTTAATTTATTCTGTGGAACAATCCATGTCTTATTGTTATATTGGGATAGATATTCATCTTTCATACATTCATATCCATATAACCATCCTATAGCTTTATAGGGAGTACTTCTTCTCTCCTGGTTCTTCCCCGTCCGATTTCTGATGGCCATGCCATCTATCATTAGGACATATTTAAGGTCAGGATTATCCCTAGTTGTAAAGCGCATGCCTCCATTGGGATTAAAGGAATATCTTATCTCCCCCACCCCTGGAATATCTAATTCAGTCTTCCATTTATTGACATGAGGAATAAAGTCCATTTTGCCCATCATTCGGGCAAATGCTAGCTCAGATCCTGCACATATGGCGTGTTGCCACATCTCCCAGAGATCGCCTTCTGCATAATTAATATTTCTGCTAGGATCGCCAAAATATGGCTCTTGACGCTGATATCCTACTTTGACGCAAATGGCTTCTTCTTGGGCTGTGAGCCCATATTCCCAATTAATCGTATTGTTCCTTTGTTGCTGGATATACTCCATTTTGAAGCTTTCTCCAATAGGTTCTATTCTTATGACAATTAGCACATACAATATCGCATTTAGCTATTTCATCTTGAACCTCTTTGAGTGACTTATCTCTAGCGATATTATGGGTACCTATGGTAAATTTCTTTTCCTCCCCTGGCCTATGGTCAAATTCTAGGATCCAATGGGGATAGTCTTCTCTGCAGTCCATACATACCTTCCCCACCTTTTGTTCTCTGATATAGGTGGTAATTTTATGTCTATCCTGCTTACGTCTATCCATTTGCCTCTCTTTGACCCCCTCGCCCAAATGATAGGAAATGGTGCCTTTAGAAAAGCCAGTTTGCTCTTTAATCTGTCGGTACGACAGCCCTTTATTGTATAGGCTGAAAATGATCTCTTTTTTTGTCATATTCTCAAAATTTTCTTCTCTACTTTTCCGCTTCACTTTTTGCGCTGCACTAATTGTGACCAATATGTATATATCTATGATCTATTTGACCATGAGTATTAATCTCATATTGTGAGATAGATACTTCTTTCTCTTCTTTCTTCCATGCTATATAAGATTTAATATAGACTGCTGCATAAGCTGTAGCCATGACAATAAATCCATATTGATCTGTAGCCAATGCATAGGCTATCCAGATACATTCATTTAATAATAATATAAGCCATCCCCATATGGTCTTACGACCTACAAAGAATATGCCTGTAACTCCAATTGCTGCTAATATCCATGACCACATACTGCTCCCCTTACTTCTTTGCCTTCGGTTTAGGCATTCTATCCTCAATTAGTTTTATCACATCATCATATGGAGACTCTGAGGTGTGTGACCATAATCTTAATTGCTTTATCTCTTCTATAAGTTGCTTTCTTTCAAATGCCACCGCCTTTTGGCACCCATTACATGGGCAAGCCCATTCTCCTCTAGAAGGTGTTTGATTTGGATCTGCCATTATTTTATCTCTTCAATCTTCTCAAATGGCTGGTACATAAGGTATTTTCTTGCTGCTCTTTTTGCAATACGGCTAGCACCCCATTTTGTAAATGCATAACCACCTCTTACTGAAGACCAGTAGCCTTCTTGTTTTTTAGTCTGACGATATTCTTCTACATCCCAAAAATATCCACTGTAGTTGCGTGAAGTATTAATACGAATCCTGTATTTTGTCATTAATACATCCTCTTCCATGAATGGAACGCCCAACCATTTTTGGTGCGGTAGTATCGTAATTCAAATATATTATAACAATCTCTTACATGATCAATTACTGTATGAGTAATATCTGAGGTATAATAATACTTACCCTGCATAGGGCCATTGATGGCTATCACTTATCTCCCCTTGCAATAGATACTGCATCCGCCAAACCATCTGCATATGTTAAATTATCTGGGTTGTCTGTTTTTTGCCATGCTTGAACTAGTTTGCTAATTATTTCTTCTTCTATGGCCTGTATTCCTTTTAGGGCAGGGCCCCAAATAGATGACCCATAGTTATCATTAAAATACTTAAACATTTCTAGCCCAGCCTGTGTTTTAATATTTGTTGTAATTGATAGACGTTTAAATTCTGATTTACTCATGACTCCATCATAGCATTTATACCCTTGATTACACAAGTATCAATGCCATCTCCATATCTATGAGTAAATGGTTTGCCTACCGTCCATAATTGATCATCTTCTACAATTAAATAATCATTGATTGAATCAGGATTTGTATCACCCTTTAGCCGCCCAATATGATATGTTTTAATTAACTTGTCGTTGACGTAAATAGGTATATGGATTGGCATTACTTATCGTTGCTGCATGAGCAGTTATTGATTGTATAGGGCGGATATGTGCCAGTCCATTGTGTTGATGGGCTAGTCGTAGTAGTTGTATTAAGCTTAAACTGATAGAACTCTTTAGCCGTTTCATATCCTGCACGATAAGCATCATCTAATGCTTGCTTAATTAGATTAACTTGTTCTTGCGTTAATCCTTCTGGATTAAATATTATAATTGGGCTTATTTGCGTCATCTTTTAACCATTCTTCATGTTCTGCTGACTCACAGATATATTCTGTAGCCATATCTAATACTCCCCAAATTGTTGGGGCAGTGCCTGCTAAAAGCACATCAGCCGTATCTGAATTAACATCAACTTCCCAATGTGAAAATTCTCCATTGTACTTAGCTTTAGTTATTTTAATAATTAACTCTTCATTCATTCTATACTTCCAATACAATGCTTAATTATCTCAAACCAAGTTCTTGCCCCTGGATATTTTTTATTCGAAGTAATCCCACGATTAGCATGCTTGTACCAAGTTACTAACATCTCAGTTGGCTTATATAAAAAGTTTGGAGGACATCCATTTGCATGCGGATGATCTGGGTTTTCTTCCCACGCAACGTCGCACCAGCAGTAGCAGCGCATCTCAAACACATCATTTACATATTCTTCTGCGCCTGAATTTGAGGTTAGCAAGGCATCCCAACCATATCTACCATGCTCTTTACCACGAAGCTCTGAAATGACCTCTGCGATCATATTAAGACCATCTGTAGCCCAATCAGCGTCATACTGATGCCAATCATTGCCACTTAGTACCATTTGTCCTAATTCTAAATTAGCCATTCTTGATTAATCTCCAAGCATCCCCAGTTACTGGATCTTCGTGCCAGTATAAATCCCAGTACGGTACTCCATCTTCGTCATAATCGCTCCACTCAGCCCCCTCCATATTAACTAGAGACTGAAATTCTGTGGACATTACGTAAGTTGTTCCCCATCTCATATATGGTTTATCTAAATAATGATAAATTTTAAAATATAACTTTAATTTAATATTATCTAAAAATGGTGGCTTGAATGCGGGAGCTTTGTCCCAAATATCTTCATATTTATAATTAATCTTAAGTCCACGCATAAAAAACCAATAAGATAACCTATGTACAACACCGTTAATAAACCATCTAAACGGCAAAATATTTGTCTTATGCTCTGGTATGAAAATATCTTCTCTATCTGTCATTTACTAATCATACAAAAAACATTAGAATTTGTCAATGGGTTTTATGTATAAATAAGCTAAACATCATTCTGTTTCCACTTATCACATCTGAAACGCCGTGCCACTCATCTGATGGAAATATTATTATGGATCCAGGAAGAGGCTTTATATCTAGCCCATGCTTTGGAAACTCTAAATGACCACCTTCGTATTCCTCTGTAATATATCCACATACAGTGTATGAAGGGTTGCTTCTGCTACCATCTTCATTAGCAGAAAAATCTGAATGATGTTCCATACCACGCATAGGGGCATCCCATTTTCTTATATGGTACGAAGAGTTTGAAAACATATACTCATTTTTATTTACCCCCTGGCTTTCAAGATAATCATCTACTGCTTTAGTGGTAGCTTTATTTATTTCATCATAAAGGTATCCTTCGCCCTGGTATATCCATCTAAGCGTTCCTACTCTCTCGTTGTTGGCTCTACCCCAATGTTCCCACGGGCCAGCCTCAACTAAAGTAACAACTTGATTTAAATCTTCAAACATATCATTAAACTGTGCTATTTTATCAGTAAGCATAACTTTATCAATTGGCATTAAAATTCTCCTTAATTATTTTTCTTGCATAATCTTCAAATAATAAAAATATCCTTTGATTGTATTCATCTTTTAAGCCATCTACTGGGTGTGGTGCCTTTGTATGAGTCATAGAAGGAGTCAACTCACTCTCTCCAATTGCCTCTAATATTTCAGACTGTGTTATAAAATTAGTTATTCCAGCTTCTTTGGCATACTTATGCATTGATTCTAAAAATAGTTTATTTTGATTTAGTCTTTGCTCATAAGTATATGATGGGCTTATACCTTCATATTTCAACAACATTTCAGTAAATTGTGGCAATGGCTCTATGATAACAATAAGCGAATTTTTAAATCCATTTTTTAATTGATCTATATACTTTTTTGCAACCTCATCAGCATTGTCATACTTTGACAAGAAGGTTCTAATATCAACATAACCAAACCAAGAGAATATCACAGATTCGTCCTTTATTGCAACAAATTCTGTTACCCCATCTCCATCAAACCTTTGCTGCTCTTTACCAGATGATATCTCGTTGCCTGAACGCATTTCATCAAAATCTAAATCCCAAATTTTCTTTGCAGCTTTACCCCAAATAACAAAATTAATATCGCTATTATTTGGGTCATAATGCTCTTGCACCCTTGATAGGTGGCAGTCTCCCATTGCATAAATTGTAGTCATATTTAATTATACCATTTCTCTTGAATTATAACTTTTTACAAAATTATGTAAAATGTTTACTTTGTCATCTAAATTATTAGTTCTAAGCATAATATCAGTTATACCTATAGATTCTAAATACTTAAACTCTTCCAATATTTCTTTTTCAGATCCAAAAATTGTCCAAGCTTGTTTATTTTTTTCTTTTATATAATTATTCATAAATTCTTTTGCTTCTTCATAAGTATCTCTTATTACTATTTGAGCAGATACCATTCTATTTTTATTTTTAGAATATCTTTCTTTATACTCTTTATACGTATCAACCATACAAAGGTTATAGTCAGCAAATTCAGCTGCTGTATCTAATGTTTTTTCTGAAAAGCCAGACATTACTATCTCTGGGAAATCTTTTATTTTATTAATTTCTTTTACTTTTTTAATCCAGTGATAAGTATAGTCGACTCTTTTTTCTGTTGTGTCAATAAAATCTTGAATAAATAAAGCATCTTCCACGCTAGATTCCTCTTTATGTAAATCACCAGCAACTACATTAAACATAATTCTATTCGGCGCTATTTCATTAAATGCGTTGCACATCATAGAAAAATATTCTGGACTTATTGCATATGACCTTATTGCAATCATATATTTTATTTTATGACTTTTGTTTATTATATTAGCGCATTTGATCCAAGCATCTGGCTTTGTAGAATGATAAACTATTAAAAGAGAGTAATAGCCTGCATCATCTAGCTCGCTGGATAGTTTTTCTAAATTATAGTTATCATCTGTCATAAAATGCAATCTGATCATTATTTAGCCTCCTTAATATTTATAATAAATGATGGCTCTGGTCTATACGTAGCAAGAGGTACACCGCTTGGTATGGATGTAATAATATCAGGGCTTATCATACTAAAAAAAGATAAAAGCGTAATTTGTGCTTGAAGCATTCCAAATCTATAACCTATACATTTTCTGGGACCTAGGTGGAATGGAAAATATGCTCCGTTTGGCAACTCACTTTCAAAATCATTTTCCCACCGCTCTGGGATAAATAATTCTGGATCTTTAAAATATCTTTTATCTCTATGCGATACGTATGAGCTTAAAATAACTTTTGTATCTTTTGGAATTAATACCCCATTTATTGTGCAATCTTCAGTAGCTTGTCTAGGACTATACCAAACTGGTGGATACATTCTTAAAGATTCATTAATAATATATTTTGAATAATATAAGTCTTTAATTGAGTTTAATATATCTTTATTATCAAGATTGTTCTTAAAGTATGTTGACTCTATTTTAATTTTATCTAATATGTTTTTATCATATGACGCATGATATATTGACCAAGCTATAGCGCTTGCAGTAGTTTCATGACCAGCCAGCAACATACTTATTGTCTCATCTGTTACGTCCTGCATTGATATTTGGTTATCTTGAAAAGACTCTATTAACAGTTCTAGGAAATCGTTCTTTTTTTCTTCATTCTTAATTCTTTCCTTAACAACATCATAAATAAAATCATATAGTCGTGCTCTTGTATCATCTAAAGATCCAGGCGTGGAGTCTTCCCCTGAAGCAACCTTTTTCATTGTAATATAAAATATTTCTTTTAATTCTTTTGATTGTGCTAAATTTTTATCATCAAACAATGTAGAGGTTAAAACTTTATAACTTAAATCAAGAAAAAAATCAGAAACATTAAGTGTACTATCACTTGATATTTTTTTAATTTCTTCATATATAACCTCATACATTTTTTGTATATGATTATTAATTTGACTTATATGGAAAGACGGATTAAGTATTCTTCTATGCTTGAAGCGTTTTGGTTCTTCGCTTGTCAGTAATCCTTCACCAATACCTTTTCTCATTTTATGCCAGCCGCCAGCCTTAATAAATTTGTTATAGTTTTTTACATATATATCATTAACAAATTCTGGATCAAATGCAAAAAAATAACCATCAAGCCAAAAATTATTTCCATATTTTTCTTGTAAGCCCAAAATATATTCTGGACCGTTATTTTTTAAATCTTGCTGTACTGACATTAACTACTCAATGCTACATTTAAATGCTTGATGCAAACAGAAGTTGGTTCTTTTTGCTCGTCTATAAAGGTTAGATATCTACCCTCTTTGTCACAATAAAAACACTTTTCTTTTTCAGTCGCTTCCATTTTTTATATACCTCATAATTTTGCCTTTTGCTCCATCAACATGCAAAGACATTTCCATGCTGGCTAAACCATCTTGATCTTTTTTCATATCTGGATCTCTAGACAATCTAATATAATTCATGTCAAAACACATGAAAGAGCTTTTTAGAATTTCTATTATATCATATTTATTAAAATCAGTAAATGAATTTATGTACGCATCCAAAGAGGATAAACCTTTATCTTTTAATATAAAGTTAATAGTTAATGAAAAATTATCGCTAGAAGCGGAGGTATAAGAGTATTGATTATTTAATACAGTATGGCTACTCATATTATTTGATTCAAAATATGTGGATATGGTATTTAAAAACAATTGTATGTTTTTATCATTAATATCTTTTGTTTCAACAAAACTATTTATAATAAAAGAATTAGACATTTTTATACCTTATTTTATTCCACTGACAAATTTTTCCTTTAGATACCTTATCTCTTAATAGTTCTGAAAACTTTTCATTAGAAATATCAGATCCAATATACTCTTCTCCAGTTTCCATATCTATTAGCTTCCATTTTTCAGGAGCCTTAGTATGTATTATAAGCTCTACTGGCACATCAAATGAGTCTACTTCTTTTCCGTCTAATAGCCTACGCTTGTTGCTCATATAATACTCAAATCTAAAACTTCATCGATTGCATCATCTATTGTTTTTTGATGCTCCTGGGAACAGTTTCCACAATTTTTACACATTATATATCCCCTTGTCTACAAATATCTTTTGTCCGTTAATGCTTTTTGCTTTGGTCAATATATAAACTATTATATCTGCTAGTTCTTCTATGTCTAAATAATCCCGCATAGTTGCTTTACCAAATATAGATT
>JACCDW010851168.1_pt1 | contig 113727 bp, 92 predicted proteins | sample 7449781 | NCBI WGS metagenome assembly JACCDW01 (sample SAMN15323449, study PRJNA562643) | freshwater metagenome | isolation source: river surface water | place: USA:Blue River Watershed | collected 2017-08-18 | reverse complement strand
TAGAAAAGAAGGGACCGGTGCTCATTTTTTGTCGCACCGCATCTTACCAAAACTCATTGTGTTTTTGTTGTTGATACTTGTACTGTATGCCTTATTTTCATAACGTTTCGGAACACACTAAGAAAATGATTCGTCAGTATTTTGCCACACTGTGCGTTAGGGACAGCAGCGGCAGCCCGGCGTAGCCGAAAGGCAGTGCAGCTTGTGCGGAGCCGGCTCGCCGTTTTTTCGGGAGACGGACGCCGCACTAGCTGCACGCCTTGAGGGTTGCCGGCTACAGCGGATGGCCCGACCCCCGCACAAATGGGTGCGTCCATTTTTCAGTAACGTCCCATTTGATGCGGGGGGAACGCCCCCAAAAAGAATTGATAAATAGTGCTAATTCTGCCTGAAACCCTCTTGATTGATTACCTTTACTTGACAATTGCTAATGGAAAAAAATTTCGTCACTTCGCTCGATACCCGCTCATACATTACCACACTCATTTTGCCAATTGTATTAATAGGCACGTTGATTCTAATGATTATGGCGGATGCTGATTCAAAAACAGAAATCAGTTACCCCCTGCCCTTTATTGTACACGGACTCATATTTATTGTGTATGGTTTTTGTTACGCGCTGCGACCAACGAGCTACGTTGTAACCAGTGAGAAACTCACTATTAAACGCCTGCTTGGGCATTTAACGTTTTCGCTTAACGACATTGAAAAAGCAGAAATTGTAAAAAAAGAAGACATGCGGTTTGTGATGCGGACGTTTGGAAACGGCGGTATTTTTGGCTATACCGGTAAATTTTATCATTCAAATTTTGGCAACATGACTTGGTACGCCACACGGTTATCGAATTATGTTTTGATTACGCTTAAGTCAGGCAAAAAAATAATGCTCACGCCCAACGACACAGCATTAGCAACGGCGATTACCTCTCAACTCAAGTAACCATGAAATCATTCATTAGCTTGCTCTTGTTGTTTTTATTGACTAGCTGTGCAAACGATAAAGCACCTGAAGAAAAAACAACAGTTACGGGCGATACAACCGTAGCCAACTTATCATTAGAATCAGCGTACACACAGGCCATAAACGACTACCTCCTGCTCGCCCCACAAGCGTATGATTTAAATTACGACACGGTGTATTTTGGTGAACACCGCTACGGTACCGCCGATGATTTTCCAGACATTCAACTGCCCGCCACTATTAACCGTTCGGTCATTAAGCTCGTGAGTAACGAGGCTGCTACGACGCATCAAACCAATTTTCCGAACACCGTATTTGTGAACCTGATGGGATACGTAGAGCAGGAACATGCCCAATTTATTTTTATCACCTTTTACAAAGGCTTTGCCCATTATTACGACCACACGTTGGAGTATGAAATTAAGGACGGAAGAATGGTATTATTGGGGCACAACATTAAGCAATTTACACCTCCAAATTCAACCAAGCATTAACAAAACTCGGCATAGAAATTGCACCCTCTAATTGATGAAGTCACTTTTCACACTCACCCTCCTTAGTCTCTTGTTTGCCGGTTGCTCTACTACGCCATTTTGCAATGTTGTTAACGGCTCTAACGGCATCATTATTGGCGATGTGTTTATCATGTGTTTTAAAGGCGATGCCAAGAACGGACTGATTATTCGCACTGAAGCTGAATTAAAAAAAGTAGTCGATACCACTTGTAACCTGCCATCAATTGACTTTGCCAATGAAAGTGTACTTGCCCTTTACGCCGACGGAGGTTGTGAAGTTGGCTTTGAACGAACCGTAACATCAAATACCTCGGTAAAAAATTACCATTACAAGGTAAAAGTAACACAGTGTGGTAGGTGCAAATCATTGGCACTCTCGTATAATCTCGTACGCGTACCTGCCCTACCAAGTGATTGGACAGCAACGTTTGAAGTAGAGGACTAAATTATACTGGTTTCAATTGTGACACAAAACCCTGTCGGTAGAAACCCTGACACGTAGTTTCGCTCTTTTTCCTAAATTTAGTGAAGCATTAGAAATGCAATACTAAATTGATTTAGTAGCCGTTTAGAAATCCCATGGAAACAACCATTCGCCAGTCGCTCCGCGACCCTGAACAATTGGAGGCCCTGTATCGTTCACAACCCGACCTCTTTTCAAAAACAATCGATTTACTTTATCAGGAGCAGCCCGATGATCTTGTAATTCGAACCTGGCAGGCCCGTTTGCATTATGTTCCTGCACGGCCCACTGATGAAAGAACTACCGCCAGTTTTCCGCTCATACTAGTACTTTCGCTCCTTGCCTTTTTATACGCCAAACTTCCCAAACTTGTCGGATTAGAAGAAGATGAATTTTATTTGCGCAACCTGGGCTTTATTGTTTTTCCCTTTATAAGTGTATGGTTCATATACAAAAACAAACTCCGCATCCAGCCAACTCTTATCCTTGTAATCGCCACCGTGTTGCTGCTTATTTACAACAACCTACTTGGCCAACATAGAAGTAATGGTACCATTGAATTAATTTTCATCCACCTACCCTTGTTATTATGGAGTTTGGTTGGCTTTTCTTACACGGCCAACGAACCAAGGAGCTTGGCTAAGCGTATTAGTTACCTCAAATACAACGGCGATTTGGTGGTGCTCACCACCCTTATTTTACTGGCCGGTGGGTTGCTAACCGGATTAACGATGGCCCTATTTTCGATCATTCACTTTAACATTGAAAACTTTTATTTCAATTACATAGTTATATGGGGACTGTGTGCAGCTCCTTTATTTGCCAGCTACTTCACCCAACAAAACCCACTGTTAGTAGGCAAAGTATCGCCTTTAATTGCTAAACTATTTACCCCACTAGTGTTATTTACCTTGTTGATGTTTTTGCCCGCTTCCATTATTTCAGGTAGCGATCCCTACAATGACCGCAACTATTTATTACTCTTTAATGTACTCCTTATTGCGGTGATGGCTCTCATTTTATTCTCGGTGGTAGAAACTAGTCGTGAGGTCAACAAAACACCCACAGTTGGCATCTTGTTCACCCTGGCCTTAGTTACTATTCTCGTTAATAGCATTGCGCTCTCTGCCATTTTATTTCGCATTTCTGAATGGGGTTTTACGCCCAACCGATTAGCCGTGCTTGGAGGCAATGTTTTAATTCTGCTGCACTTGGCACAAGTAGGCTACCACCTATTTAAAGTGATGAAGGGTACCGCTACTATTAGCAGTGTTGAAAACAGCATCGCACGTTATTTACCAGTATACCCGATTTGGACACTCGTAGTGCTTTTTGTTTTCCCTTTGATTTTTGGATTCAACTGATAAATACCATTAGTTAAAACTAACGGCAATAATTTGAATTTTACGTTCGGCCGCTGCTTCGGGACTAAAAACCGAGTTGCGTTTATCGGCCAGATTATCACTAGCACGTGTTTTAACTAACTCGCCAACTTCTACTTCTAAAATTTCTATACGGCCTTCGCCTGGAGTGGTATTGTTAATGTACTTCACAAACCAACCGTTGTCTTTTTCCATGAAGTAATTTCGCAAGCTACTGATGCGGCGTTTGGCGAGGTTAACATTGTAATCGGTACTCGCTAGGGGACTACAATAGCCTTTTAAGGTGATTTTTACGGTTTCGCCCTTTAGCAACACTTCCTTCATGAGGGCAGCGAACCGATCGAGGTTTTCTAGTCCTGCTTTTACACTGTCGCTAAAAAACTCACGGATTTTATTTTCTGCAGCTTCCTTGCCTTCGCCCTCCAAGCCTGTGGTATATTCCTTTACATACGTTTTACGCATGCGTTCATAATCTTTAAACACATCTGCGTAATTGCGTTTTGTAACTGTTTTTGTGGTGCGCGGATCTGGCTCATCGTTGTGGAAGTACAATGTAAGTGGCACCAATAATTTCATCTCGTTTTTCTTGACCACAACACTGTCAACTTTTGGTGGAGGTGGAGGTGGCAGTGGCCGAGTAGTGTCGGCATTAAACACAAACACATCGCTACAACAATTTACACGGTTTGCTTCAAACAAGGTGCCCTTTCGGTTGCTTGAGAGGTAGACGTGGTGGCCAAGATTACTAATGGTATAATAAACATCATTAAAACTACTATTGATGGGGTAACCTGCATTTTCTGGTGGCATAAAATTGCCCTCTCGAATTTTTGAATAAAACACATCGAAGCCTCCCAAGCCTTTGTGCCATGTTGAACTAAAGACGAGATGTTCTTTTCGTGAATCGTACCAAGGCGCTACTTCATCATCAGCTGTATTAATGGCGATGCCTGTGTGCACTGGGGTGTCGAACACCGTATCACCCCGCCAAGGTGCATACCAAATATCCAGCCCCCCTTGACCGCCCGGCCTATCGCTTGCAAAAAATAACACCCATTGTCCCCTTACCTTCCCAAATGCCGCTTGCGTGGTAGAATACCCCTTCATATTAACTGGGTCAGGTAATCGCTGCGTCATTATCCAACGACCAGAGAGTTGTCGTACACAAAACAATTCACAGCGATTGTAACCGCCCGCTTCCTTGGTGCACCGAGAAAACAGCATTAATTTATGATCGGGTGTCAGCACAGTATTCGCCACTTGGTAGTTGGGTGCATTCACTAACGTATCAAATGCTCTTGACCGTATTGGGCGACCTTTTCTTAAGTCCGTGCGGTAAACCTTGGCGTTAGTCACCATTTCATTGCTTTCAGGATCTTTTTTTTCAGGGCGCGCTGCAGTAAAGTACAGCACGCTGTCTACTTCCACAGCAGCGAACTCAGCACCCTTTGTATTCACTTGGGGTTCCATGTGGGTGATATCGAGCTTGAGTGGCTGTGCCATAAGTTCTGGCGCTAAATCGCAAGATTCAATTTCTACCTTGCACTTTTTGCGGTAGTAGGCATACTTGTCCTTATTGATTTGGTCGATACGACTAAATTTTTGGAACCAACGTTTCGCTTCTTTGTAATCGGTTTTGTACTTGTACAATTGTCCCAAATAAAAAAACGCTAATGGGTATTTGTCGCCATTATCGAGCGTTGCCAGACGTTTGTGCAGGCGAATGGCTACATCAACATCAAAAGCTTCACGAGCGGCAGTGGCATAATCATTAAGCACGGCCACATTGGATGAATCGCGCATGTAAAGCCGACCAAAGTATTGTTCAGCTGCATACCAGTCTTTGTTCATTGCAGCCTCGCTCCCTTGACGACGCAGCAATTGGTTTGTTTGAGCCTGCAAAGAAATTGAGCAGCCCAAAATAAAACAGCATATGAAACTAAACACTCTCACAAGAAGGTGGGGCAATACCTGTTTTTGGCAATAAAGGTTGGTTTGTTTTTGAATACGTAATTCAAATAAATTTCAAAGGCGCCGCGGCGGTTAGTTGCTGCGGTGAATTTGCTAATGTTGATATCATAAGCGATTCCCGATTGAAGTGCCCCTTGATGATAGCCCATTCTAAGAATAGCTGCATCGCGTGTGCGCCAGCAGAGTCCGGCCAATACCGCTTGTCCCGTTGCTTTATCAATAAACCGTTTAAGCGATATGTGGGGAATAACTTCAAGGTACTTCCCTTGTTGTGTATACATTAATTCTGCAACGATGTCGCTATGTTCAGAAATTGGGGTAGTATAACTCAGGTAATGCGACATGCGGTAATCTAATTTTTTCAAATCACCTTGAAATGTAGTCACAGGCCCCCTTACATGATAAATACCAAAACCATATTGCAAGCGGTGTCTTGGTTTGATTTGCCAAAAAATGGCTGCACCGTTGTTAAAATCGAAGTAGGAGGTTTGCGTAGAAGCGAACTGTTCACCGCTAATTAATCCATTATTAAAACGCACGCCATCAAACTGCGTATCAAAAGTCATTTTAGAATAATTGAACCCTACTTGGCACCATCCAAGGCTAGTGCCAACCGACACCATCAATGAACTGTCTTTTTTCACCATCCAGATATAACTTCCGGTCACATAAAATTGGGTGGTGCCATAGTTCGCATCGCCGGCGCGGTCGTTATTAAAGATAAATCCCACGCCAATTGCATCGCGGAGTATTGAACGTGGTTTTAGGCGCGTTTCACCATTGAGGTTAAACGTACTATAGGAAACAGGCACCGATTGCCACTGACTGCGGTAAACCGTACTAAGGCGGTAATCTCCTTTGAAAACGCCAGTAAAAGCAGGGGACAGATTGAGTAGGGACGCATCGAATTGTGAAAAATGGATGTCTTGCGCCAGCGAAACAAAGGCGCTTAACACAAACAGAACAATCGTATATAGCCGTTGGTTCAAGGTCTACTTACAAATATAATAAAAAGCTGGTGCCCTTTTTGAGGAATAGATAGCGTTCGTTAAGGCTTAAAAGAGCCTAAAATCATGAATTTCGAGGTCGATTAAAACGGGTGCACCTCGTGCTGACCCATCTTTACGCATTGGCGTTACGAGTCGCTTACTGGCTACAGGTATTCCATCAAAGAGGGTGTGGGACGTTACCACGTTGGCTGCGGTAGCAAGTGGACTTATGATATCAACTGTGTAATTATGTTGTTTCAGAAGGAAAGTTGAGGTGTCAAAAATAAACCGTTGTTTAGCTGAATGCGTTGGTATGGCGGTGGGAAAATCGGCCTCAAGTTGTCCTGACGCCACCTCCTTCCATTGAATCGCCGGGTTCATCAACAAGCGCGGCAATGTCAAGTAATTCCACATCGCATAACCTGTAAAATAAGTCATATCGAGGTCATCCCACCAAAATAACCGTCTGCCATAAGGAAAATAGCGCCGACTGCGCAGCCGCTGGGCAACAATAAGGTTGATTCCGTTAATCAAATGTGTTTCGCCTCCTATTAATTGTCCCTTAAGCCCCTTACTTGCGTTAATTGGATTAATAGAACAAACAGGGTGTTGCAATTCAAGTTCTAATTTAACCCGCTCGAAGGCCTTCCTGCTTTTGAGTGTAAAGGCCCACCCCTTGGCGGAGAACTCTGCCTCTATGCGCGTGGCATTCTGCCATCGCTCGTGCCCACCATAGGCTTGTATTACCTGTTCTACTAGCGACACATCAATCAGCGTTTATTGATCCTCTCTAAAAACGCTTTCACCCCGCTGTTGAAGCGCTTAACTTGTCCTGTTACTCCTTCGGTATTCACATATATTGTATTGTGTTCACCTGCTACTTCGTTATCGGGACGCGTTTTTGTATAGTAGTAGGTGGCCAATGATTTTCTGTTTACCCCTTCAGGCGTATTGAGTGGACGAGGATGGCCATGAAATGAAATTTCATTTGTTTCAAAAATGACACAGCGGTTGAAAAGAGGAGCGAACTTGCCCAGTAATTCTTTGTTATTATTTGTAAGGTCCCACAGCTCCAAATGCCCTTCATATTCTTCCTTCCAATCCTTATTCATGTAAACAAGAACATTCAAACGGCGGTGGTACTTGGTTTTGGGATGAAAATTATAATCCACGTGGACATTTAGAAACGCCCCATTTGTTGATTGGTGAAGACCTCCTCCAAACAATTCACTGTCACCCAGAAGTGTGTCTTCCATATCGGTTAATCGCTGCAACCAATTAAGGAAATCAGGCGCGTTCAACTCATTAAAAACAGCATCCAATGTAGAACCGGGCTCGAAGGTTGTTTTTTGAAATTTATTGCGTTGATCGATGTAGGTGGTTCCGTCCCAAACACCCTCCTGAATTTTCGGGTAGGCGTTCAAAATTTCATCCGCTTTTTCAACTGGAAAGAAATTTTCGAACATCACATAGCGAAAGGGTTTGGCGTCGTTAAATTGTTTTTTGATGAGAGGTAACCGTTCATTAAGAACTTCTAAATCGATGTAGCGCATTTGGGTAGAATAGTGAAACGAATATACACATTCGGAATTATTCGTGAAATGAAGGTTGTCATAGGTTTGACTGCCAATTCGATTTAAATAGTGTATAAACTGCCATATCACTAAAGGCCCCATTGAACCAAACCCTGTCGCGAAAATGGGCCTCTTTAACGAATCCCAATTGCGCCATAACAGCGATAGCACTTTTATTTTGAGGCGCTACCTTGGCTTCGATGCTGTGAAGATGCATGTCTTCAAAACCAAATGCAATTATCCGTTTTACCGCCTCCACAGCAAAAAACTGACCCCAGTAGTTGACGTCCATTTCTCCACCTATTTCAGCTCGAAGATTGATTTTATCGATACTATTGAAACCGCACGTCCCGATTGTAACCCCAGTTGCTTTTATTTCTCCTGCCCATCCGATGACTTCCTTGGCTAAAAATCCGTTTTCTACGCGGGTTATTAATTCTTTAGCCGATTCTACACTTTGCATTTGTGGTCGCGGAATAAAGGCGCCCACCCTACCGCTTTTTCGCATTGCGAAAACCGCTTCAGCATCTTTCAATAAAATTGCCCGCAATAACAACCGTTTGGTTTGTAAAACAGGAAACGCATCAAATACGTTTTCGTTGAAAGTATCTGCTATTACCATTGCGGGGCGTTTTTAGTCCCTTAAAGTTACATAAAAACAGCAGACCTTGTTATTTAGTACTTGCTAAGGATGGCGCGATCGTGGAGTGTCCAAAGGCATGCAGGCAGTTGGCCTGCTTTCAAGGTTTGATTTGCCCAACTGTTGCAGGTATAAAAGATACTATACGTTCCGTTAGCAGCATAGAAAACATCGGTATCAAAATAATGGGCATTTTCTAACCACTGTGGTTGATTCTTTTCAATTACAAAACTTTTCTTGATATGTTCAACCATAACTTCATAGTTAGCACGGGTTATCTTAGTGTGTTTGCACAATTTGCCTTCTGTTAACTGGTTGTGATAGGTAACATGCATAGCAGACGTACTTAGAAAAAAGGCAGCTTTAAAAGCCGTACTGAATTTTAAGTCCGCCCATGTAGGTGTTTCGAGATAAAAACCCTTGTCGCCCCAACCAAAAGCCACGTAGGTAGCCTCCGTACAATTTACTTTAGGTAATTGAGGGTCAAGAAAGGCATGCCAGTCGATAACATCCGTCTTTACCGGCACTACCACATCGGTATGCACTCCATTCGATAAAATATACACATCGATATCAGCACCAGTTTGTACATCGTTAACTTTAATAAGTGATGTACAGTATACCAGTAGCGCATAACCAATTAGTCCAGTAACAAGCCAAATAAAAAACTTACCTATTTTCTTTAACCATTTCACAACTTAGTCTGCAACATCTTCAATAAACAAATGAGTGCTATCTTCAGAAACATATAAGCGTTGCACATCACCATCGACAGAGGCCGTAGTTGAAAATAACGTCACCTTTCCTTTTAATTTAGTTGGCACGAACCAAGCCGGTGCACTTTCGAATACATGCATAGCTGTTTTATCAAACGTAATTGAATGGTACTGGTTTTGCTGAATAATTCGTTTAAATTCATGCGCAGAACAAGTCACTTCCATACGAATAGCTACATCAATACGTGGCACAAATTGGTCTTGAAGCGACAGTACATGCACGGAGCTATCGATTGGTTCGCCAAACAAAGCCGTATAGGCTTCGTACCCACTGCGCGGCGTTAAGAGTTTAGAAACTTTTTGTACCGCTTTTCCTGCAAATAAAAACCCCGTGTAAACACCGCATCCAACGAGAACAAGAAAAAATGCTGTAGCAAGAATGATATAATTAACCCGTTGTTTTAGAATACCCGCCAGCACAAGTCCCGCTGTTACTAAAAACAACAGCACACAAAGTAATGTCCAAAGCAACAAGGGGTTCATCACAAATAGTCGATTAAATTAATTATGCAATATCGGAACAAATTACCGGTTTCAAAAAAAGGTAATCGGGAAAGATAAAAAACAGTTATATAATTAGAAATCCCCATAAACAATTGTTTATGGGGATTTCACGTTGCAGGCACTGCACGTTATTCGTGCCTGAACTCGATTTCTGCTGTTTGCAGTGTTTCGGCATCACCGAAATCAAGAACGGCTACCGCGGAATAATTACCCAAAACAAACTCCTTTGTCAATTCAAAAAGCAATTCGCGTTCATCGCCGGGCAATATGCTGAACTGTTTAACTTTAACCTTAGATTGTCTCCCAGTTGCTAGATTGGTTAGTTCAATATAATAAAGGCAGTATCCTACACCATCTCCTGAATTTCGAACTCTCATAAGCAACGAGCCGTTTTTCTTTTTAGTTTTATCTGTAGGTTGGTATTTGAGTCGAGTAATTTCAACATTGGTGGATTTAACATTTGGCGGATTTTGTAAAATTTTTACCCCAAAACCAATTCCAGATGTAATTCCAAATCCAATAGTTGATTTATCAGCGCGAGGTGTTTCGAGCGGTTTCCGTTCAAATACTTGATCGATAATTAATTGAGTCCACATCGCTATTGCATTCGAATCAGCAAACGGCACATTCAAGGTAATAGTGACGACCTTCGACTGACCTGCCTTGAGCTCTACAAAAGATGGAGATACAACCAAGTAAGGCGACAGGGCATGCCTGTAGCCCTTTTTTGGTATAGTTTCAACCCCGTTTAAACTTTCAGATTGGTAATCCTGAAAAAATAATTGAAAATTATAATCCCGTTTAGTGTCATTCGATATTTTTACCGTTCGGGTCATCACTGAACCAGGCGAAGCATTGAATTTAATTGTAGAGGGGCTAATGGCAACCCCTGAACCATCACTTTTATTTGCATCACTGCTTGGCTGTCCACTAGTTTGAGCAATAGTGATTGAAACTTTCAAAACCAAGGAGAGGAAAAGTAAAGTCAATTTAGATTTCATAATCAATTGTGTCTAATATTAATAACTTCTATATCAAAGTATAGGTCGGTGCGCGGGGGAATTCCCGCACCTTCAATACCTTTTTCGCCATACCCCTGTTGATAGGGTATATAAATTTTTCGACATTCGCCCTTGGTCATTCCTTCCAAACCACAAATTAAACCTGGAATTATTTTTTTCTCGCCAACTACATATGTCAAAGCTTGTGAGGTTTCTCTTGAAGTACTAAAAATGTAACGTTGTCCCTCTTTGAAATAATAACCAGTATAAACAAAATCAACCTGATCGCCTTCCTTCAAAGAATAGACTGCTTTTTCCCCAGCACGAATAGGGAAATAATATACACCATCTTTTACTTCGATCTTTGAAACTTGGGTAGAATTGAAGAAGGGGTATGGGATGAATGCCACATTGCTAACTTCCACGAAGACATCTTTGCCAGCCGGCACCCCTTTTTTGACGACCCATTCCTCCGCTTTAGTTGCTGGAATAATTATCAACCCTCTGGCATTTGCAGAAAGTAGATGCAAGTTGTTTATGATTAAGGGTGATAACACCTTTGAAGAGTAAGGTAGATTTAGCAATCTACCGTTTAATTTACTGTCTGAAATAATGACCTTGCCTCCATCTGCATTTAAGTAGAACAGCACCATGTCGCATCGCATTACTTTTTCTAAACCAAAAGTATCCGTCTTGGAACCGGCATCAAAAACCATCTTGACACCATTATCGGTCCTAATTGTATCTTTACTTAGTATGATCTCGAAAGGCGAATATTCTCTCACCATTTCAACATCATAATAGAGGACAGAATTAGGAGGGATTAATCCGTTTTCTTTATCTTTATATCCCCATTCAGGAGCCAAAACGATGGTGCTTTTTTCACCCGGTTGCATGGTGCTGAATGCAATATCTAAACCGGTAAGAAATTTACCAACCCCCAATTGAAAACACACCACTTGATGTGCACTTGAGGCGGTTTCAAATATGCGTCGGTATCCTTCCTTTGTCTTAATAAATCCAGTGAAGTTCACGCATACATATTTGTATTTAGAAACCAAAGGGGCCTTTCCAGCCACATGAATTACCTTTTTCAAGCCCGGCGCAAGAACAAGTGTATCGTAAACGCGGCCTTGATCAAAATAGACTGGCTCCTGTTTCAAAACTTTGACATAAAAATGTATAGGACTTCCCGGCTTAATCTTTCCTACTCTTTTATCGCCATAGGCTAAAGTGGGGGGGATGACAAAATAAGCACTATCGCCAACCTTCATAGACGAGAGGCAAATGTCCCATCCCTTCAGCCCTTCTCCTTCGTTAACAATAAAAGCATATGGCTTATCTTTCGAACTGTCAATCACAAACCCAGAATCTGTGCGCATCAAAAAACGAATCGAAAGCCGCCAAGAAGAATGAACCATTGCCCCCGATTTATTATTAACTATCAAAGTGCGCTTTATTCCCACCGGCAACTCCACATTATTATCCAATTTTACCTGAGCATAAAGTGATGAAATCATCATGCTAATTAAAAAAAGAACTTTACATATCAATTGTGTCATTATTCTTCTATTAAAATTCCATCTGCATTAAACCGTTTCTTCTTTACCTTCCTTGCTTTTTCAAATATTTGAAAACTATAATAGTAAGATTCCATTCCTGGATATACCTGTAACTCTACATAATTTTCTATCAATGTAAAGTCCTTACTAATCTGATTGGCATTAAACGAGAGGATGTATCTCCCATATGGCACATAAAAGCTAAAGTTTCCTTTCAAATCTGTAATTGTATTATAATTCATTCCTGTGCTATCGGTCAAGGTGATTTTGAATCGTGATAAGTCGAAATTAGAGAACATTTTTTTTGTCAATTCGCTTTGTTCAATTTCGACATTTCCAGCAATTACAGCACCTTTACTGAAAGGGATAAAATGCATCAGCACCCCATCGTTATTGATAGAATCTTTACCAAAATAAAACCATGGACCAATGTCATCAATTGGAGATAGATGGAGAGAGTGCTTACCTAGCTTTAAATTTATCAATAACGCTTCACCAGCATCATCCGTTTGTAATTCATGTTCATCTACTCTAATAACTACATTTGGTAATGAGATTTCATCTACATCAAATCTTCTATTACCGTTTAGGTCGAGAAAGACCTTAAATTTCACGCTAGCGTTTTTTTTGTTGCACAACTTTTTGGGAACAGGCACCGAAAAGTCTTTGCGCACGCCTAAGGCAATTTGATAGTAAAATGTATTCGTTTTCTCTTCAATAGGTGTTATTATGACAGGCATTCCAGGCTGTTGATTGGCATATCCAAACATCTGCGCAACATTGTAATTGAATGTCCAATTCATATTGAAATTCCAACCACCGTAAGTGTAATAAAAGAGCTGCGAAAAAAGTCCAACTCCGCTTTTGTTATTTACATTGAAGTAATTATATGTAAATGTATTTTCGAGAACAAATTGTCTATTTTTAAATTGATATTGGTGACCGAAATTGGTAAATAAGACTTGAGAATACTTTGTTTGCTGTGTTAATTGGGTTGTTATGTTATTAAAAAATTGTGGGCCATACATGTAACGAATGTTCATACGAAAAACTCTCCACGTTAGAAAAGCATTAACTTGCGAGGTAAAGAAAACTGGGAGTTTGTCATTATTCAGAACCTTGTTATATCCACTTCGTGTGTTTAGTGCAAACCTGAGATTATCTTCCATATTAAATGTGAGTACATTGAAAATAATACCGCCAGTTAAAATATGCTGATTGAATAAGTCCGTATAATTGATATATGCTCCGGGCGTGAAGCGTGAATTATTTCGGTTTAGCTTGTATGTTAAGAAGTCGTTATTGACAAAAATACTGTTCGAGAATTTGGAGTTACTTGGATTATACGCCGGTAAAATAGATAATCGATTTAACAGCCTATAATAAGTTAGATCTTGACGAATAGAATTATCAATTTGTATCATCCATTGTCTTGCTGTGAGTAGCCCTCCTATTCCTCCTAATAAAAAATTATTAGGTAATTCACCGTACAAAGCATTGATACTCGAATAACCGTTTCTTGATTTTAAATACCTAACACTGTAGTTAAATCCAATTTGATATCCAATATATTTACCATTTGGGCCCGTATAATAATTCTGACTCCCAAAAAGATTAAAGGTTTGCATTTTAAATGCAGGGAAAATAATTCTAGCACTAAAGGAATGCAAAGAGGTATTGTTATTATAAAAACTACCATGGTATCCAGCCCCATATCTAACTTTACGCCATTCACCTGAATATCCTGCTGTTGCGAACACATTTTGAAAACCGTTATTACCGGTATTTTTGGATCGCGAAAGTGCAACACCAAAGGCGTTTTTTAGATTAGGACGAAGCGTAACTGCAACGCCTACGCCGCCAACCTGCATATTTAATGGCATGGTTCTTAAATTTAAGCGAACCCCATTACCAATCATTATGGAAGCTTTTTGTCCGTTATAGCTAACTTGACCAAAAATATTGCGAGCGGTTTGTCTACCTATAGTGTAGTAACTAAAATTATTTTGCAAAAAATAGTTGAATGATTCACCGCTTTCCAAACGCTTGGAACCAAATGCAGTCAAAAACATGGCCGGCTGAAAGTTCAATAAATTATAAGTTGTCGCCATTAATGTTAGTGGAATATCATCTGTCTCCACTTGATTAACTCGCTTGACGGAATTTAAACGAACTATCTGCGCACTCTTCCCTACCTTTATAATGTCGCGTAAAATGGAATCCCTGCCATCTTCCAATCGAATTATTTTTGTATTAGAGGTCCCCGTTTCATAACCACGAAAAAAAATAAAATAGCGACGGGCCTCCTGTCTACTATTTAATGAATAGCCATAAGTGTCAACTCTTTTAAGATTCCTTCTATCTTTAAAAAATGTTGCCTTAAAATTAATTATCGTATCAGACTGAGGCTTCATGGTAAATTCAGCGAAATTTTTTCGACCAAAAGTTTTGGTGCTGTCAGACAAGCAGAGCTCTTTGCCCGTTTTTTCAATTTTAAGTAGTAATTGCTCTTCAAACTCACCATCATTCACTAATCTTACTTTAAATCTTTTTACATCCTCGTTATTTGCAACATAAAGAACCTTTCCGGGCTCTATTTCTATGCTCATTTTGCTTGACTTTTCCCTTACTGCTGTAAAACTTGGTTTGAAGATTTCTAAACTGCCTTTATTTCTGATAAGTGCCGTAAAATGGTAAACAACCCCACCCTTCAAATTGGAAAAATTGCTTACAAAACGAACAGGTAAATAGATTGAGTCTCCATTCTTTAAAATAAGTTCCTTGTTGTCAAGAAATAAACTTTTCCAAAAAGAAGGCCGTCGTATACTTATTGTAAGAGTAACTGTTTTGCCTGATTGATTACTAATACGTAACAAGTTACTGAGGGCCGCAATGTCAGTAATTGGTAAATTTGACTCTATAAACCTGCAGTCCAATGACTGTAGAGGCGACTGAACTGATTGAGCTGGTGAAGCAAGCTCTTTAGTAACCGCAGTGTCAGTGTTCTGTGCCGTAGTAATATTGCAAAAAAGCAAAGTAAGCGTAAGACAAATCGAGCGTATGAAAAATGTAAAATCAACGCTCGATTTAACTAAATATGTGCTGCTACATTTCACTCAAGCAAAAAGAAATTCTTAAAGTGTATCGACCCGGGGCATAAATAAAACCTGGTGCAATTTTATAGTCAATCGTAAAAGTGAACTCCGAATAATTAGTCAAGTAACTGCCTGCAGTGTTAACTTGCGAGCCATTGCAAGATCCTGGGATATTCAAACCAGGACTTGAAACATCTTGAATAATTACAAGTGGTGAGGCATTCAAGGCGACAAAATTTTGCCATAAGCCATTTTGCTGAGGGGTGCCACAGGCATTTGAAACACGCACCTGTACAAGGTTTAATGAAGGCGATGCAGCTGTTGAACTACCATAACCATTAAGCTTTTCCCACTCTGTGTTGGGTGTTGAAGTACTTGCATTGTTTACATACATTATTAGATTCCATTTGCAAGTTGCGGATGGATTATTAGCAGCACGCACACGAAGAATGGTTTGGCCATTGTGCACAATACCAGAGAAAACTTCCCCAAAAGAGTCAAATGTGAATTCAATTTCAGTAGAATTAACTATGGACAATTGAGATTGTGAGGGGTCACAATTTGCAGCCCCATTAAATGGACCAATGCACTGTGCTCCCAAAAAATGGACGTAGCCCAACAAAAAATATAATACTAACCTTGTGTGAACCAATCTAATAAAAGCAAACAGGCACCGTAAGTATATTGCTTACAGTGCCTGATATTAATGATATAGAAGATTAATTTTCTATCAAAACGTATTTTACGTTCATGGTATAAACCCCAGGCTGAGCATAGTTTGGCCCAACCAACGCTTGAGAAACACCCGCATTAGTAGCTGCATTTGGAAAAACCGCAGGTAACCCTGGAACAATACGGTAGTCAATGGTATACCAATAATCTGATCCAGCACCTGTTAAAGGGGCGGTAGTGGTCAAATAACTTCCTCCACCTACAAAATCAGCGGTACCAGTTCCGCCAGCAATATACTTTTGAGCAACCGCAGGGCGAACGTATGGTGTTGCACTTACATAAATGTTATTTTCTCCAGCAGGTGTTGTAAGAAACGGACTGCTGTAATCTGCAAATGCAGTTGCACCTACGTTTAAAGGGTTGGCACGATCTTGTCTTAGTTCAAGCGCTGTGCAAGGAATAGTGGTTACTGCATTTGGATCACCCGAGTTACCGTATTCTACTTGCACATCCATATTCGTACCTTGTGAACTGTATCCTACTGCATATAAATCCCAAGAAACAGAGGCACTTATTCGCAACTGAGTTGCACCATACCTAGTGATACCACCAGCATAACTCGCTACATTGTCAAATACAAAATCAATGTTTTGTGGGCCGTTCATTTCTAACTGCAAAATTGGTTGAAGATCCATGGTAATGGTGACATTTTGTTCGTCTACCAACTGCGCCTTAGCAGCCCCTGCAAACAGCATCAACGCTGCTGCAATCATAGTTGTTTTTATTGTTTTCATAAACTCAGTTTTACTCAAATATAATCAATGAATAAAGCGATTTTTAAAGCATAAATAAATAGAACTTTATCTGCATCTAATACTAATTCCTATTACCGATGTAAGTTTTAAAGGCGATTTGTTCGGCTCGTTCTCTCACCGTTGAATATTAAAGGTTGTTGTTTCCAGAAAAGTATCGCTGTAAAACGATTGTATTTGCAGTATATTCAAATGGTTTGAAAAAAGTCAATTATTTATAACCTTGTATTTACCCTTCAATTGTCAATTCTTTCATTTCTTACATTCAGAGTCAAAGAACACCGTTGTTCTAATCTTTCTTTTCAAAACGTCAGAAATAGTTGCATGAAGATTTTTTTTCATAGTCGCCAATCTTTTTGGTGATTTTCTGCTTTTTCGGAATAAAAACTGTTTTTCACTGAGCAATATCTAACAAGTAATACCATGTTTCATTGAGTAGTTTATACGTATTACCATGTGTAATTCCGCTTCTTATATGAGTCTTCACCCAACTAAACAACACTAATTACAGATTGGTTGGCTACCTGTTTCATCTTTCGATTAACCCACCCCTATCAAACTTAGTGTATTCACACCAACTGCATGCGTTAGCCTTAAAAGTAGGGTAATGTGTTACTTCATAAACGAAATCCCCTTTGGTACGAACACGTTTTCCAATCACCTACCATTCTAGTTATTAAATGTAAAACACTCATGTAAACGTGCGCCCCCGACTGCAGCGGCAGCCCTTATTGACTGGGCATTAGCAGGCCTTATGCGGCGGAGACTCTTTAACCTGAAGCAGAATTAGGTCACCGTCTGCCGTTTATTATTGAAACCATCGTTTACTAAACAAATGCTGCTTCAGGGAGGCCCCGCACGCATTAGGCCTGCTGGTGCATAGGCAATAAGGCTAAAGCGAAAGGCGGGATAAGGCGCCCAACCGATGTAACAACTATTCTTCTATCGAAGTAACTTCCCTTAAGCCCTTTAAGTTCTTCGCCAATTCAATTTATAAACCCTACACGCTCCCGATATGTTGCATTACACTGAACTATCTAGAGTTCCTTGCCACACCGAATGAGTAAAAATGAATCAAGCCATAGAGTAGCTAATTCGTTGGCGTAAATACACGCTATTTCACCTCCTCCCATCTGAATTTTTACCTTATTTTTGCAGCTCAAACCTATTTATATGGCATCATCAGATAATTTCCAGGGGCATGATTATTACTTAATGGACGAATTGCTAACCGACGAGCATAAACTCATTCGCGAAACAGCAAGGGCCTGGGTTAAACGGGAGGTTTCTCCTATTATCGAAGACGCGTGTCAGAAGGCTGAATTCCCAAAACAATGGATCAAGGGATTGGCTGAGATTGGCGCTTTTGGTCCTTATATTCCACAAGAATATGGAGGTCCCGGATTAGACCAAATTTCATATGGCATTTTGATGCAAGAATTAGAGCGCGGCGATAGCGGACTTCGTTCAACTGCTTCCGTTCAAAGTTCACTTGTGATGTTTCCCATTTTCACTTATGGTAGCGAAGAACAAAAGCGCAAGTACTTGCCAAAACTTGCTTCAGGTGACATGATGGGGTGTTTCGGATTAACCGAACCTGATTTTGGCAGTAATCCAGGAGGCATGATTACCAACATTAAGGATAAAGGTGACCACTACTTGCTTAATGGGGCTAAAATGTGGATTAGTAATGCTCCATTCGCTGATATCGCTGTTGTTTGGGCTAAGGATGAAAATGGCGACATCCGCGGATTAGTTGTTGAGCGTGGTTACGAAGGATTTACCACTCCTGAAACGCATGGTAAGTGGAGCTTACGCGCTAGCGCTACCGGCGAATTGGTGTTCGATAACGTAAAGGTGCCTAAAGAAAATATCTTCCCAAATGTTAAAGGCTTAAAAGGCCCACTCGGCTGCCTCAACAGCGCCCGTTTTGGTATTGCTTGGGGTGCCATTGGTGCCGCAATGGATTGTTATGACAGTGCATTGCGCTACAGCAAGGAACGTATTCAATTCGGCAAACCAATTGGTGCATTTCAATTAACGCAAAAGAAATTAGCTGAGATGATTACCGAAATAACCAAGGCGCAATTGTTAACCTGGCGCTTGGGTGTTTTAAAAAATGAACACCGCGCTACGCCTTCACAAATCAGTATGGCTAAACGCAACAATGTCAACATGGCTTTACAAATCGCACGTGAGGCACGCCAAATTCATGGTGGAATGGGCATCACCGGCGAATACCCTATTATGCGTCACATGATGAACCTTGAAAGTGTTGTTACTTATGAAGGTACACACGATATTCACCTTCTCATCACTGGCATGGACGTTACAGGGTTTAATGCCTTCAACTAATAAACTATTTTAAAAAGAAAAGGCTGTCCTAACCGACAGCCTTTTTTATTTATACAACACACGTTCAGCAATTGTTAAAGTGCAGACAAGAAACTTGTAGTGATTAGACGAATAGATTAGAGTTCAAAGAAGCCCTCTGTTTTGGCGTCTTCTAAATCTTTGTTCTCAATTTTGCATTTGAATTGACGACCCGTTTTGCACTCGCAATCAAAGCAGGCATCGGCATTGCCAATGATAAATATTTCGATTTCATAAATGTCGATCCCTTTATCCTTGCAATAAGTGACCACATTTTGTTTGAGTTTTTCACGGTTGTTATTAAACTCCCATTTATCGGCACATCGGGTTTCATTATACCCGATCCACACAATGGCATTTCGTTTCCTGCAGGAGGTACCCAAGGAGACCAACAACAGAAGAAGAACTATACGAACGATGGCGCGCATTAGGAATTAAAACTTAACCTCTAAAACTAGTGAATTTTTATTTTTAAACCAAATCGCCCACACATTGGGACCTATTGGTTAATAACCAAACACCCTGCGAGCTGAACTGTTTTTATACGTCCAGTCGACCCGCCAAGCGGTGGCACAATTACCGGTGCTCCACTCCCCTGTATTGCCTTCGTCGTTTACCCCGTAGGTGCATGTAAAATTATACGCCTTACCATCTACAGCCACATAACTGGCACCGGTAGCTGGTTTCGAGGGACCACATGCCGTGTTCCATTGCATGGTAGTAGTTACGCCTGCGTGAAACAAGACCCCATCGCGATCGGTACCCCAGGTATCGGCTGATTCACCGTTGTAATCACCTGCGGCAGTCATGTTGGCATACACGACCCCATTTTTAAGGGAGTACACCACACGCCGTGAGGTGCTAATAAATGAACTGTGAAGTGGGTCGTAACGCATGCGGACATTATCGGCTTCAATGCGTTGTGATAAGCTTGATTGGCCGGTGTAATACATATCGTACCAGGTTCCCCCACTTTCGTTGATCACGTATTGCGTACCCGATAAAGTGTAGGTAGTACCATCAACGTAAGTCACCGCATAACTTTGGTATTCTACAATAATGGTGCTGCCCGCCTGTTTCCATTTCGATAAGGGGTAGTTCAGCAGGCTGACGCGTACCTTGCCATTGCGTCTACGGTTATTGCAAAGGGAGTTGTTGTAAACCAACGAAACGGTGCCTGTGAAAACAGCACCCGTATCAGCAGTACACCCACAGAGCGATTTGGCAAAACCACCCGCTTGTTTACCACGCATCAAAAACTGATCGGCCAATAAAGTGTTAGCCTCGGTCATCACGATATCTTGTTCTAATTGAAATTGACGCACTTCTACAGGGGTTTGAGCAGACTCATCGTTAAATGCACGGCGTTTAGCGCAACTCCATGAGAGCAACAAGGTAAGCGTCAATAAAATAATAGAAGATGGGTGAAAGGATTTTGGCATGGCGCATTAAAGGTATAAAAATTCTGTGCCTCTCCGCAGGCCAAAAATAAAAAACCCCGAGTTACCCCGGGGTTTTCAGTATTTAACGGTGGTGCTTATTCTGCTACCACTTCGAAGTTAACTGTTGCAGCCACTTCTTTGTAAAGACGCACTTTAGCAGTGTAACTGCCTAATTGCTTAATGTCTTCTGCGATTTCAATATTACGACGCTCAACGTTGTAACCAGCTTTCACCAAGGCTTCTGCTAGTTGAATATTGGTAACCGAACCGAAGATTTTTCCGCTCTCACCAGCTTTTGCACCCACCTTAATAGATGCGCCAGTAAGTTTTTCTGCGTTTGCTGCAGCTTCCTTGCGGAGTTTGTCTTCTTTGAAGGCACGTTGCTTCATTGTTTCTGCGTGCATTTTACGAGCGCTTTCAGTTGCGAGCGTAGCGATACCTTTAGGCAACAAAAAGTTGCGGCCGTATCCATTAGCAACGGTTACCAAATCGTCTTTGTAACCGAGGCCTTTAACATCTTGCTTAAGAATTACTTCCATGATTCCTTCCTCCTCAATTATTTTAAAAGATCAGCAACATATGGCATGAGGGCTAAGTGGCGTGAACGCTTTACAGCTTGTGCCACTTTACGTTGAAACTTCAACGATGTCCCGGTCAAACGACGCGGTAACAATTTACCTTGCTCATTCACAAACTTCAACAAGAAGTCAGGATCTTTGTAGTCAATATACTTAATGCCACTTTTTTGAAAACGGCAATATTTTTTCTTCTTCGCCTCAGCTGCTGGAGGGTTCAGATAACGAATGTCTTTTGGATTACTCATAACGTCAATTTTTCAAAGATTACGCATTAGAAGCAGGTGCTTCCTTCTTCTTCATTTTACCTTCTGAAACCAACCCTTTACGCTTGTCAGCATATGCCGCAGCGTGTTTGTCAAGCGCTACAGTAAGGAAACGCAAAATGCGCTCGTCCCGCTTGTAAGTCACCTCGAGGTTGTTCACAATTTCTTCGCCGCTTCCAGCAAACTCAATCAGGTGATAAAAACCTGTTGTTTTTTTCTGAATCGGATAGGCCAACTTACGTAGACCCCAATGCTCTTCATTCACGATCTTGCCTCCCAGATCGGTAATGGTTTTCTTGAATTTTTTTGCGGCCTCCTTTGCCTGATCATCAGACAAAACGGGAGTTAAAATGAAGACCGTCTCATAACGTTTTTCCATTATTTTCTATAAATAGGGGTGCAAAGATAGTGAATTTTCCGATTCCCACCAAATAATCAGAGAATCAATTGGTTGATGGTCGTTTTAACGGTTTTATGGGCTGTAAAGATAGTGTTTTGGGCGCTTTAACAGGCCATCCGCTGTAGCCGCCAACCCCACACCCCAGCAGGCATAAGGCGTGCGCGGTCCCCGCCTGCAGTGGCTGCGGGGCCTGCGCCGCCCAACGCCTGCTAGGGTCTGGTGCTGGCGGGCTGCCGCTCCTGTCCTTAGCGCACGTTTGCGCCCTGCTTTTACTCAACTACTTCTCCTTCAGTCCGCTAGCTGTTACGCAAAACGTCATCTCACGGCGAATGGCCTTAGAAAACGAACCGCGTAAACGCTGCGCCAAGGACAGTAATGGAAATGACACGCCGTAAACGGCCAAGGGGTGTTAGGTGAGGAGGCTCCGCATCCATTCGTGGTGCGGAGACCCCGCCACCTTACACCCCTGGCCGTTTACAAGTGGCATTGGAATGGATGGCCTGGTGCCGCCAAGGTCAGTAAGAGAACAGGCGGCAGGCGCCCAACTTATCTTAATCGTCTAACCCCTTACCCGCTAAAATCGTGGGCACACATTTCTCAACCCGCGCCTCGCGTGTGGCACTCTGCTTGGCTGAACCAATAAAAAACAAATAGGCCCGCTGGCGACCAGGTGTGAGGGACTCAAAGGCTTTCTTGAGTTGGGGTTGTGATTTTAAACGCGCTGCCAATTCTGGTGGCACCGCATAATCGGTTGTTTTCTTAAGCGCCACTTTTAAGCCTGCGGACTCAATTTTAATCGCCTCTTTAATATATGCCTTGAGTGTTGTCTCCAAATCTAGCACCTCCCGCAAATCGGTAAAGCGAATTTGTCGTGCTGATTGCACATTGGCAGTTTGCTGAATTAATAACTTCTTAGCATCCTTCATCAGCGCCCCCTTCATAAACAAATAGGCGCAATACGTTTTAAAGGTGTGTATCAAAAAAACATTGGCGCCATTTAAGGTGTAACAGGGACACCCCCATTTTAACTCTTCTGTAAGGCCGCTGTCGAGCGCAATGGTCCGCATTTTAAGAATCGCATCCTGCCATTTGCCGGCTTTTTTAAAATAGAAATCAACTTTGGGGTTCATGTTATCGTTTTGTAGTTGAATGAAGTTGCTACAGCAGCAAAAGCAATGTTGTTTTTATATTAAGTAACGTGTGAAAATAAGGCAACCGATAACAACAGCTCCAATTGCGCATACAAGTGTTGCAGCTGCTGCAAGATCCTTAATGGTTTTTATCTTTTCAGAATAATCAGGCTGCACCACATCGCACAATTTTTCAATGGCCGTATTTACTAGTTCAGCGGCAAACACTAATACAATGGCCAGAGTTAGCCAAAGCCATTCATAGCGGCCTATCTTTAACACAACGCCCAGGACGAGTGCAATAAGGGTTGCCAACAAATGGATATAGGCATTGTGTTCTGTGGCAAACAATGCTCTTATGCCTCTAAAGGCATAAACAAAACTCATAAGCCGAGCGTGCACCGAGAAACGCTTTTGGTTCATAGTCAAAATTACTACTCTTGCACAATTCTTCAGCTACCCGACCAAGGCAGATTTCATTATCTTTACCAACATGCGTCCGCTTTTCAATCTTATCGCCTTGTTAATCGTTTATTTTACGACGGCTTGGTTGCTTGATTCTTTCTGGTTAAGTAGGTTAGAAACAGGTGGACTCATCAAGGATGTATTTGCAAAATTTCTGGCACTTCCTATTGTGCTGAACTTGATAATTATATTACTGATCATAAAATTAAGCAAGCACATTTCACAACACATTTTTAGTTTAAAACGGTTGCAAGATTCTGCCAAGTGGCGAGAAAACGTAACCTCGTTTTTAATCACCAGTAGTATTACGCTCGTGTATTGGGTGCTGGCTGTGCCAGCGTTTATTTTCTTCACCTCCGTTATGTTATGGGTTCCATGGATGTATATTGCTGGTCCCCTTTGGAATCAAATAGAACATTACAACCATTTTATTTTCCTTGTGGTAGTGATGCTGGTAGTAACGGTCCCTCCCTTACTTTTGTGGCGGTGTATTCACTTCGTATTTCATAAAATCATGACAATGAAGGTGGCCCCTGGCTCAAACTAACTGGGTCTTAGCACAATTAATCCTTGTAAATCAGCATAACCGCTTTCGCCATTTTCCACCTTAGAATCCCTATCTTTATCACTGCAAATGATGAATAAATTATACCTGCTCGTTAGCTTTTTCTTGTGCGCTGTAGTGATTGCGGAGGCACAAAATGAATACGCCGATTATCGCTCGGCTACCAACCCGTATTACTGGAAAAACCGGAAGCCCTATGAGGGGTACTGGCAACAAGATGTGCACTACAACATCAAGGCTGAAATTAATGACTCCACCGACATTCTTACTGGTGAAGAAGAACTCATTTACTGGAACAATTCACCCTACAGCTTAGGCGTGCTCTATTTTCATTTGTACAGCAATGCGCAAACAAAGGATTCCTACGCAGCTGATTTGTATAAAAACAACCATTACAACCTCAAGTTTAGCAAGTACCGTGATCAAAATTTAGGTACCCAGGTTTCATCGGTGAGCATGTATGGAAAAACGTGCCGAACGGAACTTGACAACACAATTCTTAAAGTTTACCTCTCAGAGCCAGTAAAACCAGGCGAATCGATAACGCTGAATCTTTCTTTCAAAACCTATTTCGATAGAGAAGCCATTCGTAATCGCATGAAACTGTTCAATTCATTTGGAAAGAAACATTACGACGTGGTGCATTGGTACCCACGTGTAACTGTGGTGGATCAAAAATTTGTTTGGAACACCGATCAGCACATGGACCATGAATTCTATGGTGATTTTGGCTCGTACCATGTTGAAATGACCCTACCCTCCGAATACATCGCGGATGGCACAGGCGTTTTGACTAACGAACAAGATGTGCTACCGCTTGAGCTGAGAAAAAAACTAGACATCACTAATTTTTTACAAAAGCCCTTTAATTCGCCACCTTCAGAGATTCTGAAAAAAGATGGCACTAAGAAAACCTGGAAATTCTCTGCCATTAACGTTCACGATTTTGCGTTTACTGCCGATCCGAATTACCGCATTGGTGAAAAAGTGTGGAACGGGGTGCGCTGCATTGCTTTAGTGCAAGAACCCCACGCCGCTGGCTGGTACAATGCGACCTCGCTCATTGCAAAAATTCTTGAAGTAAACACCTACAACATTGGCGAATACCCTCACCCCAAGATGATTGTTGCCGATGCACAAGATGGAATGGAATACCCCATGTTAACGCTATGTGGCGGCTTTGATCCAGGTTATCGCAGCCTCATTATTCACGAAATGACACATAACTGGTTCCAAGGCATGTTGGGCACCAATGAAAACTACCGCGCTTGGATGGACGAAGGTTTCACCCAATTTTACACAGCCGATACCTATCAATTTATCGACGGACCTGTGGTAATTGAACAAAAACCAGATGGGTCGTATTACGAAAAATTTACAGAAACGGTGCGTGTGCTCGACGATGAATTGTACAACGGCTATTATAATCGTATTGTAACGAATGAAGAACACGTTATACTCAACACACATGCAGACGATTTTAATGGCGGTATACGGCACGGAGGTGGTTATGGTCAATCATACATGAAAACGGCCGTTATGCTTAAGAATTTAGAGTATGTGCTTGGTCGTGCTTTATTTGATAAGAGCATGCAGCATTACTTTAAGAAATGGCGTTTCTGCCATCCTTACCCAGAAGATTTTCGTCAAGCTATTATTGAATATGCGGGCGTCGATTTAAATTGGTTCTTCGATCAATGGCTCGAAACAACCAAGACAATTGATTATAGTGTAGACAGGGTGAAGAAATTAAAAGAGGGTCAGTATGCAATTACCTTTACACGTCGTGGCACCATGCAAATGCCTATTGATTTTGCAGTGATTGATAAAAACGATTCGGCGCATCATTTTTATATTCCAAATACTTGGTTCGAAAAGCCTACCTCAGCAACAACCTTGCCGCGTTGGATTGGTTGGGGACCCAAACTCAAGCCAACCTACACGGCAACTGTAAGTATTGGTGGACCAATTTCAAATGTTATTATCGACCCCTCTTTTAGAATGGCCGATGCCAACATGATCAACAACACCTTGCATAAGCGTGTGCACCTACGTTTTGATTCTAAAGTTTATAACCCTTCTGATTGGAAACGGTATGAAATGCGCATTCGTCCTGGACTCTGGTACAATGCTTACGACGGTGTTAAGGCGGCCTTTGTAGTGAGCGGTGATTACCTCAAATCAAAACATGTTTTTGAATTTTTAGGTTACGCTGGCACGGGATTAGGACAGTACGGGTTGAGCGACCGCGTCAACCCAAACAAGTATCAGCAGTTTAGTTTCTTGCTTGATTATAAAACATCAATTTCGAAACTAGTAAAACGTGGAACGGTATACGCTCAGGCGAAGTCACTCGATGGTCTTGATGGCTTAATGGTTGGCGTTGACAAAAAATGGAACAATGACCGCACCCGTTTTTACATCCACTTAAAAGCTATGTTACGCGATGAACCAAGTGACACCGTGTACTTAATAAATTCAAATGCATGGGGGTACCAACAACTGAACAGTGGCATCTATAGCGGCCTTGAGCACAAGTACGCGTTTGCAAAATCAAGTGGTACTTTACAAGCCAATATCCGTTCGTCGGCCTTCACCAATGCCTATGACTATTCATTTGCCAATGCCGCGTGGATCAACCGCCAAGATTTAGGAAAATTTACACTGGCAACTCGTGCCTTCATTCAAGGCGGTACCGGCAATCGGTTACCATATGAATCAATGTTGTATGTAGCCGGAGCAAACAACGAAGAGTTGATGGATAACAAATACACCCGTTCAGCAGGCTTCATCCCGGCAACATGGGGTAATTATGGCATTGTTACTAATCACTTTACAGCCGGAGGCGGACTCAATTTACGCGGTTATTCGGGCTACCTTCTTGCAGAACAACTAAAAGATGGCACCTTGCGCTATAACTACCGAGGCACCACCGGTGGTGCCATCAACGCTGAACTGGAGTTTGGAAAATTATTCAAAAAGTTCAACCCCAAATTTTTAAAGAATGCCGTTAAGCTGACCCCCTACCTTTTTGCCGATGCAGGCCTTATCAATACCAATGCACCAGGAAAGCCGCTAACCTATACATTACTAATGGCTGACGCCGGTGCAGGAGCCACCATCAGTATTGTAAGATGGGGAAAACTGTATGGTTTAAAACCATTGACTATCCGCATTGATGTGCCATTTTTTGTGAACCGTTTACCATTTGCTGAAAAAGACTATGTGCAGATGCGCTGGATGATAGGCATCAACCGTGCGTTCTGAAGTAACATTTTTTAGCAATAGTCTTTCTATTAAAAAAGTCAAGTCATTCGAATCCGCTTACATTTACAATCCTCAAACAAAAATAAATGATCAAATCAATTCAACACCTTGCATTAGTGAGTGCCTTATCAGCAACTACACTAATGAGTGCACAGGCACTTAAAGTCCCTGCCCCTAGCCCGCTTTGCACCATTAAACAAGCGTTTGCACTTTCAGAAATTAGCATCGAATATTCCCGTCCCGCTGCCAAAGGCCGCGTTGTATATGGCGATTTAGTGCCTTACGGAAAAGTGTGGCGCACCGGCGCCAACGGTGCAACCAAAATTTACTTTGGTGAAGATGTGAAAATTGAAGGGATGGCTGTGGCAAGCGGCACTTATGCCATTTACAGCGTGCCAAACAAAGATAGTTGGGAGATTATGTTGTACAAGGATTTAACCCTTGGAGGCAATGTAGCTGAGTACAAAAAGGAAAATGAAGTCATTCGCTTTACTGTGAAGACCAAGGCACTTGGCGAAAAATTCGAAAGCTTTACTATTGATGTTGCCGATATTACATCAACAACTGCCAATGTGCAATTGTCGTGGGAAAATACCCGTGTACAATTCAGCGTAACAGCCGATATCGATGCCAAAATAATGAAGAACATCGAGTCATCGGTAATCAACGACAACCGCCCTTATTACCAAGCCGCCACGTATTACTACGAAACTAATAAGGACCTTATAAAAGCGTTGGAATGGGCAGACAAAGCCATTGCCCAATACCCTAAAGCCTATTGGGTGGTACTATTGAAAGCGAAAATACAAGCAAAACAAGGCGACAAAAAAGGCGCTATTGCCACTGCCAACACGGTTATTACCTTAGCAACTGAAGGTAAAAACGATGACTATGTAAAGATGGCACAAAAGCTTATTGCTGAAAACAGTAAATAAGTTCAATACAATTCTATTCAAAAGGGTGGTCAAAGAATGTCCACCCTTTTTTTATGGCTTTAACTACCTTTACTTTCGACACCTCAAGAACAAAAGGAACCAGTCTTATTTTGCAGCCCTACCGGTCGATTTCCTTATCCTAATTACAGATTGAACGTGTTTCTGTTGGCCAGTAATTCAGGGGCGTGTAGGATGTTGATTTATGTTCCTTGTCTGTTTCCACTTGACTAGTCATTCTGTTACTACCAATCCAATAATCCCCCACTGTAAAGCTTTTGTACTGAAATTTCTTTTTTTTAGGCAGACATTAGAATGACAAGTAGAGGTAAAAAATTCTTCTATTAATATTGTAATTGTCTACAAACCATTCAAAAAAAAAGGGGGCATTGCCCCCAACTTAAATAAGCAGTTTGAATTAAATGCCCATCTCGATCTGAAAAACAGCAAAGAAATTCTTTGTCTCCTTCACTTTAAATAGGTCATTATCGTGATTATAAAATAAATTGAATTGTGTTTTTAGCTTATGACGCATCATGTATTTTGTAATACCGATGCCATATTGTTGATTCTCTTTAAACGAGCTTGTAGCAGCCTTATCAGGACTCACAGTAGAATAACGCACTGCAATTTCATAGTGTGATTTAAAACAATAGCTAATTTGGGTATTTAAACCGGAGCCTGCTAATAAACTAATTGTGCTCGTACTAGTACTACTCTTAGTTATTGGGCTGCCAATTGACTCACGAAGTATATACTCACTGCTTATCGCAAAGCCATGGTATTTAAATAACACATCCGCTAGGTACGATTGATATGTTCTAGGTGAGTATAAATCTTTACCTAACTGTCCTTGAGTTCTAACTGCCATATCATTTAAGTGGTAGCCACCTGCAATAGATAATTTTGGTTTTTTTTCCCGCACAACATCGCCTTCAAAATAATCACCACCATCAGTAAAATCGCCAAACGGAAGAACCTCTAGCCGACCTGTATAAGCTAATCCCGCGTTACTTAGATTAGAATTTCTGCCTTCACCAGATGTCACTGCAGCCTTAAAATAAGTTACTGCCTTTCCCATATGTGTTTTGTAAGTCCCGAAAAAACCAAAATCACGATCAAGCGTTAAATTAGCATTCACTGGTGATCGATCGTAAAACTGAAGTGATCCTGATGAAACCACACGCTGCCTATTACCAGGTAATTTTGTCTGACCAAAACCCAATGTTAGGTTTTTAATTGGTTTATAAAAAACCATGGCATCACGAACTACGTTTGGACTAACATTCTGTGTACTTGCATCAGTTACGGACCAATCCATATCACCTCTTGAAAAAGACAATTGTAAATAATAAGACCATTTGGTATTATACATATGTCCCGTAAAGCTAAGCCGGCACCTTCTAGTGCGCATTTCAAACGTTTCAGGTGATAAATCGCTCTCTGATGCGGTTGTCATCAATGCGCGCTCCTGCATGCGAAAACGGATGTTTATTGAATATGAACTATCTGGAGTTGCAAAGCCAAGCCCGTTTTTATAGTTGAAGTAGGGGGCGTTTTCAAGTCGTTTTTCTAGCTGCTTTTTTTTAAGGAGAGCAATTTGTGCAGCACTGTCATTTTGTGCCACGAGATTTCCAGAAAAAACGAGGGCTAATAAAAAAGACGCGAATGTTAATTTCATATTAAGCGTGGTTTAATTTTGCTGCAAAAAAAACCTATTTAAATGAAATTAGAATTACCTCAATGTTATGTTAATGTTAACAATGACTCGATATTGAATAAAAAAAGCTGTCCGAGGACAGCTTTTTTATGTTTATCACAAATGTTTACGGATTCACTTTTATCAATTCTACCTCAAAAATGAGGTCAGTTCTTGGTGGAATAACGCCACCTGCACCGCCTTCACCATAAGCTAAACGATACGGAATGTAGAATGTGTATTTAGCGCCTTCCTTCATCAATTGAACGCCTTCTGTCCAACCTGGAATAACTTGATTTAACCCAAATGTAATCGGCTCTCCCCGTTGCACAGAGCTGTCGAACACCTTTCCATCAAGAAATTTACCAGTGTAGTGCACTTTCACTTGATCCGTTGCTTTCGGAGAAATACCAGTTCCTTCTTGGTTAACCACGTAACGTAAGCCGCTATCGGTGGTTTTAGCACCAGCGAACATTTTGTCAATCTTAGCCTTTGCTTCTGCTTCTTTCGCCGCTTGTTTAGCAGCAAAATTTGTCTGTTCGTCCTGGAACACCTTTGCTGCATCGAACGCTTCGGCATCAGCCCCTTTTCTTAGAATAACCAATTTTTTAATGGTATCACCTTGTGCAATTTTATCGACGATATCTTGTCCTATTACAACGTGACCAAAAACAGTGTGTTTACCGTCCAACCAAGGAGTTGCCACGTGTGTAATGAAGAATTGAGAACCGTTGGTACCAGGACCAGCATTAGCCATACTTAGAACACCAGGACCTTTATGACGAAGGCTATCATCCACTTCATCATTGAATTTATAACCCGGATCACCGGTACCGTTTCCAAGAGGGCAACCCCCTTGAATCATAAAATTAGGGATCACGCGGTGGAATTTCAATCCATCGTAATAAGGAACACCTTCACCTTTAGCGGTGTTTTTGATATTCCCTTCTGCAAGGCCAACGAAGTTAGCCACCGTCATTGGCGTGCGTTTACTTTCCAGGAACAAATAAATGTCCCCCTTGTTAGTTTCAAATTTAGCATACAACCCATCCGGTTGCGATTTCAGGAATTCCTTATCCATTTTAGAGAGTTTTACTTTTTCTTTCTTTGATTTTTCCTTCTTTGATTTTTCTTCTGCCTTTTTATTTTCTTGAGCATAAGTTGCCCCAGTCATTAAAGTAAAAGCAGTGAAAAGTAAGATTAGTTTTTTCATGTGTACTTATTATTTGGATTGATTAGTGATTATGTCCATCACCCGGACCATGACCTGCCGGAGCAGCTGGTGCAGCAGGTGCAGGCTGAAAATCGATCAATTCAACTTCAAAAAATAAAGGTGCGTACGGGGGCATACCATTGCCACCTGGTCCGTAAGCGATGCTAGAAGGGATTAACAAATTAGCTTTTCCTCCTTTTTTCATTTTCTGAAGTGCTTCTGTCCACCCCGGAATAACGCGATTTAAGGCAAAAGTAGCAGGTCCACCATGTTTTTCAGAAGCGTCAAACACTTCGCCATTCAAAAATTTCCCTACGTAATTTACTGTAACCATGTCTTCTGGAGAGGGCGATCCGCCTGTTCCCTTTTTAGTCTCTACAAAATACAGACCACTTATTTCCGGTTTAACAGTTATTTTGTTTTCGGCTACATATTTTTCGATGAGGGTCTTTTCTTCTGCCATTGCGCGATCAGCTTCCGCTTTTTGAGCTTCCATCTGTTTTTGTTGCATTTCAGCAACTTCTTTTGCCGGCATGATGTCTTTTATTTTGAATACCCCTTTGAGGTAATCATTCGCAGTAAAGCCTTTAGGAAGTTCATTCAAACCATAACTTTTAATGAAGAACGAATCAGCACGGATAATAAATTCAGCGCTATCACCCTTTGCCATCATTTTCATACCGTCTTCAAAGCTGCCAGGGAAGGAAGAGTTGCGAAGAAAAAACTCCATATAACCCGATCCGTCACGGCTACCTTCTTTTGAATCAAGAATGATGGAATCGTTACTTTGACGAGAGATAACATACCTCAACATCAATTTATCACCATCCTGAACCATGGTACCGTTCTCGTCGTGGTTAAAAAACTTGTAATGCAATCCGTTTTCTGCGCGGGTAAAACCATCGAATTGAGAATCGCTACATGATGCAAAGGTCAAAGCCAGTGCGGCCGGAGCCAGGAGTCGTGTGAAATTATTCATTTGTTTTTATAAGCTAATTAGTTGCTAGAACATCGATGGCGTAAACCAACGGGGTGTATGGTGGCACCGTTCCGTTAGAACTTCCTTCGGGTCCAAAAGCAAGGGACGAAGGTAAGATTATTTTCGCATGTTGACCGGGTCGAATTCGACGTAAAGCAATGGCCAATCCTTTAACAATTTGGTCGGGTGTACCTGCTTGCCATTCAAAATTTAGTTGGTTTTCGAGTGGACGACCATTCATAAAGGTTCCAACCCAATTGCATTTTATTTTGGTGCCAGCAGCGGTTATTGAATCGGCCGGCTCACCTTCCATCCAAATAATACCATTCTCGTCGGTATAAGGGGCAAAAGTGCGCGCCAGCAATTCTACTTCCCGTTCTTCAAGCGAGGCATAATGTTGCTCCAATGAAACATCCGACCAAGCCCTTACTATCCTGTACCTAACATGCACCACCGAGTCAGATTGGCAGAAGAAGGGCGATTTTTCGCTATTAAACTGCGTTAAAAAAAAGGGGTGAATGGGCGCCATCAACCAAACACTGTCCCCCTCAGTACCTCTTGAAGCCAGTCTAATTAAGGGATTCGCTGATCCGGTATCCACCTGAATCTCGAAAATTTCCCCAGCATTGTTATAGCTATCCCAGAAAACAGAGTCTTTTTGTGTAGCAAAGGACACTTGAAGTAGAAGTTGGCTACCCTGAGGTAAAATGGCTTGTGATGCCTGGCGAAAAGCCACCAATTTATAATGCCCCGCTCCCTTAAGAAAGGCCAATTCCCGTTGCTCCTTTTTACAGCTGACCCAAAAAAAAGTCACTGCCAATACAACCCACCACAGGTGATTATGTTTACTGGAGTAAAAGCCAAGAAGGGTTGGTTTGGACATCGGACAAATATACAACCGTGCTGTCATAAAAATAAAAACGGCTGTCAGCATTCGCTAACAGCCGTTGATAAGTTATTCTATCGTTGGAATTACATCATTCCACCCATACCCCCCATATCAGGAGCAGCTGGCATTGGTTTTTCTTCTTTCTTTTCAGCCAACACGCAATCAGTCGTCAACAACATGGCTGCAACTGAAGCAGCATTTTCAAGCGCTACACGACTAACTTTGGTTGGATCAATAACACCTGCCTTCAGAAGGTTTTCAAACACTTCAGAGCGTGCGTTGAATCCGAAATCGTCCTTACCGTCTTTTACCTTTTGTACAACGATAGAGCCTTCAATTCCGCAATTAGCGCAGATTTGGCGCAATGGTTCTTCAATGGCCCGTTTAACGATAGCAATACCTGTGGTTTCATCGTCGTTAGACCCTTTCATTTTTTCTAAAGCAGCGATAGCGCGAATGTAAGCAGTACCACCACCCGGAACGATCCCTTCTTCAACTGCTGCACGGGTTGCTGCCAATGCATCGTCTACGCGGTCTTTCTTTTCCTTCATTTCCACTTCACTGGCTGCGCCAACATAAAGTACGGCCACACCACCAGCTAATTTCGCGAGACGTTCTTGCAATTTCTCACGGTCATAGTCAGAAGTAGTACTTTCTATTTGAGCTTTGATTTGATTAACACGAGCTGCAATTTCCGCTTTTTTACCAGCGCCATTTACAATCGTTGTATTGTCTTTGTCAATCGTAATTTTTTCAGCACGACCAAGGTCAGAAAGACCTGCGTCTTCTAATTTACGGCCTTGTTCTTCGCTGATAAATGTTCCACCTGTAAGGATGGCGATATCTTCAAGCATGGCTTTGCGACGGTCACCAAATCCTGGTGCTTTAACTGCAGCAATTTTAAGGTTGGCACGGAGACGGTTTACAACTAATGTTTGTAACGCTTCGCCATCCAAGTCTTCAGCAATGATAAGCAATGGTTTTCCGGTTTGAACTGCCTTTTCGAGAATTGGCAACAATTCCTTCATAGCCGATATTTTCTTTTCGAAAATCAGCACATAGGGGTTATCGAGTACCGCCTCCATTTTGTCAACATTGGTAACAAAATACGGCGAGATGTACCCACGATCAAACTGCATCCCTTCAACCACTTCTACAGTAGTTTCGGTGCCTTTTGCTTCTTCGACGGTGATGACACCTTCTTTTTTCACTTTACCCATGGCTTCAGCGATCAATTTGCCGATAGCGTTATCGTTATTGGCTGAAATAGTTGCCACTTGCTCAATCTTACGGTTATCGTTTCCGATTGTTTGTGATTGCTTACGCAAGCTTTCAACAACCGCTGATACCGCTTTATCGATGCCGCGTTTCAAATCCATTGGATTAGCACCTGCCGCCACATTTTTTAAACCTGCAGTAACAATCGCTTGACCAAGAACAGTTGCAGTAGTAGTACCATCACCAGCAACATCAGCAGTTTTACTAGCTACTTCTTTAAGTAACTGCGCCCCCATGTTTTCAATTGGGTGACTAAGTTCTACTTCCTTGGCTACGGTTACACCGTCCTTCGTGATTTGTGGTGCACCGAATTTTTTATCGATGATCACATTACGTCCCTTTGGACCCAAGGTAACTTTTACTGCATTTGCTAATGCATCAACACCGCGTTTTAAGGCGTCACGTGCTTCTACGTTGAATGAAATATCTTTTGCCATAATGTTTTTAATTTAGTTTAGTTGTAAAATCAGATGATTGCGTAAATATCGCTCTCGCGCATGATAAGGAATTCGCGGCCATCGATATTAAGTTCAGTGCCGGCATACTTTCCGTATAACACCGTATCACCTACCTTAACAGTCATCGGTTCATCTGGCTTTCCTTTACCAGCAGCCACGATGATGCCGCGCATTGGTTTTTCTTTAGCAGTGTCAGGAATAATGATTCCGCCTGCGGTTTTAGTCTCTGCCGGAGCCGGCTCCACCAGCACTCTGTCGGCCAGAGGCTGTACATTCACTTTGGAACTGTTCTTTGCCATATCTTTTTGTTTTTGTTTGTAGAAAGTTTACTGACCTTGCTTTGCATAAAGCATGCCAACACCCAACAGGGGTCAATTTTTCAGCTAAATGGCCTAAAGGTTTAGAAAAAATGTCAGCCGATGTGACAGGGTGACACTACCTTACGCGCTCACCATTCACATAGGATACGACATATCCGGGAATGCCAATGGCGGCTAATTCATCTTTGCGTTTAATCGCTGCATCTTTTGTTGCATAACGACCACACAATACCTTGGTTTTTCCGTCCTCAGTTACCGTAAACGTTTTCCCTGCTTTGCGCAGTACGCGCATATCGGGTTTACCTGTAAATGCACCTATTTGTACCGTGAAATAATCCCCTTTAGCGAGTTTATCTTCTTCTTCTTTTTTCAAACGGGCTTTTTCTTCCTTGGCTAGGCGGCGTTCTTCTCTTTCCTTAGCACGGCGTTCTTTCCAAGACAATTTAGGTTCTGCTGGTGCTTCGTTTGAAGCTACTGGAACTGGTTTAACTTCTGGCTCCGGCTTGGTGGCTGGTTTCTTAGCTGCCACCGCAGAAGATTTCTTTTGCGGATCCATCGCATTGGCTTGCGCTTCCACATCTTGACCAGCTCGGATAAGTTGGTCGGCTTTTTTCAAATCTGCTTCTGCTTGCTGTTTGCTACGTTTGGCCACAACCAGGGCGGTATCGCGATCCGCACCCTCGGACATAGTGTTAGCTGCTGCCTCAGCATTCATGGCTTCTTGCATTCGGGTTTGCGCCTCAGAACGTAACCGTTCGCCCTTAGAAATATTACCTGCCGCTTCAGTGCGCAGACGGGCTGCTTTTTGCTTCGGTGTTTCTTTTTTATTAGGGTCGTCAATTGGTGCTAATCCTGCTAATTTCTCAGCATTCTGTTTTTCAATTTCATTGGCGTCACGAGTTAAATCGTGGGATAATTGAATGATACTTTTCGCTACGTCCAAATCGCCACGGGCTTTTTGTGCTTCCTTCACGGCATTGTCCATCGCCGCTTTGTCTTTTGCTTTTGCTGCACGTGCACTATCTGAAATGGCTAGTTGCAAGCGCGCTTCTGCAGTCCGTTTTTCAAGCTCCCCTACTTTAGCTGCCTCATGCGCATCGTGTTTTAATTGCGAGATTTGCATGCGTAGTTCCTCTGGTGATAAATTAGGATTCACTCGTGTAATGCGCGCTCTAGGCTGCGCTGCTGGTGAAGCGACTGGGGCTTGTGTCGGTTGCGATGCTGCCTCTGGTTTAGGTTGTGATGTTGGTGTAGTAACGGCTACTTGAACTGGCTCGTTTTTAGGCTCAGCTGGTGGTGTTGGTGTAGAAGTGGACTGTGTAGGTGTTTCAACAGCAACAGCTACGGTTACAGCTGGTACGCCAGTTTCAACAGTGGTTGACACGGCAGCTTGAGCCGGAGCAGCGGCTGGGGCTGCTGGGGTCGCAGGTTTGGCAGCGACACCATTGGGATTCGCATCAGTAACAAACACCAATGGCGGTAAATCCATTTCCATCTTTGCTTCCGACTCCACCCATGTAAAGGCATTCGGTAATTCTACTTCACCTGTAAGCGTCGATTCTATCGCAAAAACGACATTAATAACTTCTTGGTCCTTAGGAAACGACACCCATGTTAACGTGATGCGATTGTCTTGATCCATCACGGTGGCGCCTGAAACCTCTGTTACTCGAATAGCGACATTAGGAGCCGCATTCAGCCAATAGGTGGCAAAGCCGGTATAATTACCTTTGTTAATACTTACCGTAAAGTTTTGAGAAACGCCTGACATAATGTGGTCTGGCAAATTTTCTGAAACTATAAATTGGGCCTTGGAAATGAATCCAAAAAAAGCCAGTATAAAAGTTAGTGGGTATTTCATCCACTGCAAAGATATAATAATCACTAAAATTCATGATATTAACGCCTCAAAATGAAAAGATTAAGCCTAAAAACCATCACTTTTTTTGTTTTATCGCATTTTTGGGCCCAATCCCAGGTAATAAACATTGAATCTAAACGGTTTTTGAATGATACAAACGGACTGGTTGGACGAGTAGATCTGCAACTGAATATTAATCAAAACGTACAACAGGTGCTTCAATCGGGCATTAATGTGCATGTGCAGTACCGTAAAAACAAAACGCGTTTATTGCTTATTTCCGATTTGGCGTTTATTAAGGCTGGTCAACAAAACTTTGTAAATGCTGGCTACCAACACATCCGTTATAATTACAAAGTGCTACCAAAGGTTACTTGGGAGGCTTTCGTGCAAGCACAGTACAACCGCGTACTGTTACTCGAAAGTCGCTACGCTGGCGGCACGGGACCGAGAGTACGCTTAGTAAAGACAAATAAATTTCGATTGTATGGCGCTGTATTGTACCTCTATGAGGTACAGAAAAGGTTACCAGAAACGTTTTTGCAGTACAATCATCGGGCAAGTAATTACGTTTCGTTAAGCTGGACATTAAAGTCGGCAGAATTAATTGGTACCGTTTTTTATCAACCAAATCTTCGTGATTTTTCAGATTATAGAATGGCGGGTGATGTGGCTTTAGAACTGAATATCACCAGCAAATTACTATTTAAATCTGCCTTGAATTTTTTATATGATACCCGACAACCAGTAGGGGTTCCTGCCTTGACGTACCTATTACGAAATGGCCTCTCCTACAAATTTTAGTGCCTTGACTTTGTCAACTAACTTCTCAAAAAGTAGAACATAAATCGTTCATTGTTTAGAAGAAATTGTCATCCTATTTCCTGCCAAATCGACTTGAGTAAATTCCAATCTAGTCCAAGTTGGTCTGTTATATACTTGGGCGTGCCCCCACGCAGCAAATGGGTGGGTTACGAAAAGTTTTTTTACCCATTTGTGCGGGGGTCGGGCCGCTCCAGGCTCCACTTCGTTGCGGTTTTCTCGTCCCGCGCATCAAAAGGGCCTTTACTAAAAAATACGCACGCCCTTTTGTGCGGGGACCGAGAAGAACCAAGCCTTGCGCGTCCCTCACGCACGTTTTCTCTTAGTTCTCCACTGTTCATGCGGCACTTTCTAATTCGTTAATGTATACCCACTTCGAAAATCACGTTAGTCTGATTATTTGGATAATAGGATGAACAAGTCAATCATCTTCTTTAACTTATAACGGCAAGAACCATGCTTTAGAACGGCCATTTTCAAGCAGATGAGGCAGCACTATAAAACAAAAAAGGCTGCCCAATGGACAGCCTTTTATTTTGTTTTAAGAATCTTACTTTCTGAAATTAACTTGGTAAGAATTTCCTTTGATCAATACAACACCTGTGTTATCACATTGTGCAGCTAAATCTGGAGTGCCTTCGTTACCGAAATAAATTTCTTGACGGTATTTTTTGTCTGGCATATAGCTAGCAATACCTGTTTTGAAAGGATGAAATTCTTGTTTCACTGGGGCAAATACACCTGGCGTATTTGTAGCAGCAACACCACTGATTGATTCAGGGAAGCAAGTAAAGTCCCTAGTTATTGGTGATTCTGACGAAACGGTCATAGTAAATGCAGTACCATTAAAATGTTTACCAGTTACAGTACCATCATAGGCACAAATAGCATTGGTCCATGTAATAGCAGCTGTTTTATTTGGTTTGAATACTTCTGGTTTGCTGGTGTTAGTAAGGGTTTTATTTAATTTCACAACGATAGACATGTGTTTAGATGTATCGTTTGGATCGGTAATTTCAAAACTACCATCTAGGTACCATTTCAAGTTTTCAGTAGCTGGACTATAATCAGCGCCACTCACCTTATTGTAGATAATAGCTGGAACACCGTTGGTTGTACGGATTTTGTAGCCATCCACCTTGTACTCTGACATGGTTAATTCACCTGCAAAACCGAAATCACGGTAGTATTTCGAGCTTTTAGACTGATTAGGAAATTTGCCCGGCACATAAGAATAGTTAAACACAATGGTACCGTCGCGGAAGTGCCCGTCTACACATTTTGTTTGGTTAAATGCCAAGAACAAGTACTTCGCATTCGTATCGCGAATTGGCGTAACTGTACCGTTGCCTGCTTCTTTCAAGTCATTATAAATGGAAGTGTACAACAGGTTTTCACCCAAGTAACTGCAGATCATATCAATATCAGTTATCTGAAAGGTAGCCCAAGCTGCCTCAACAGCACCCGAAGTTTCAGTATCTGGGTCTGGCGCCACATTGTCTTCCTTTTTACAGCCAATAATCAACGCTGAAGAAAGTAGCAACGTTGCAAAACCTAGAGTTAATCTTTTTGTAGTCATAGATTCAAAAAACAAAAAAAAATTTTTGTGCAATATAGTAAAAATCCGGCTATCCATCAAAAATTTGTTAATTCTTTGGAATCACCGGATTCTATCCACACAAATACTGTACCAAAATTTGTTAAATCACTAGGGCTATTGCATTAAATTGACGCTGTAAAGATTGCCTTTTATGAGCACCGTAGCCGTATTGTCGCACTGGCTGGCCAGACGAGGGTCACCCTCGTTACCAAAATAAATTTCACGTCGATACCTACCATCTGGAAGATACGAAGCGGTCCCAGCAATGAATGGGTGAAATGTCCCCGCATTCATGCGAAGGGGTGTGGCAGATGTGACTACGCTTCCCTGCGAAGGATCTGGTACACAACTAAAATCTCTTACAAGTGGCGACTCGGGTGAGATGGTCATGGTAAAGGGGGTCCCTTCAAAATTGGTGCCTTTTACTACACCAGAGTAACTAACGCGTGATTTGTCCCACTGAACATACCCGTTCTTAGGATAAACAGCCCCATCGGTCGAATTTTCTAGCGTCTTAATTAGATTGACATCCATACGCATTACTTTATTGGCGTTTTCAGGATGGGTAATTTCAAAAGAGCCATTAATGGTCCAGCTCAACTTCACTTTAGACAAATCGGCATCAGCAGATGGCAATTGATTCATAATTAAGGCCGGTGTTCCATTCACCGTTTTTATGCGATAACCGTTGGCTACATACTCCGACAACGTTAATTGTCCTGCATAACCATACTCGTGCATATAAACAGAGTTTTGGGTCTGACGCGGAAATACATCGGGTTGGTATTTAAAATTTAATGCAATGGTGCCTTCGCGCAAAACATTATCAGTACACTTCGTTTTATTAAAGGCTTGAAACAAATACTTGGCAGAGATATCAAAAATTGGCGTCACCGTACCATTGCCACTAGAGGCAATTGCGTTGTAATCATTGTCATAGGCATCTTGCTCAGCAATATAAGAGCATACCATATCAATATCAGACAAATGATGCAGCATCCAAACCGTTTCTACAGCATCGGAGGTAGAAGTATCTGGACTAGGTGCTATATTGGGCTGCCGCTTACCACAGCTGCTAATAAGGACAAAGGAAGCACAGGCGATGCCTGTTTTCAGGATCGGTAATTTCATAATAAAGGTGTTAAGTAAATTGATTCGCGGACTTTCTGTCCCTTAACTCAGTTTCACAATTTCCGTACCAAAAAATGCTAAAATTGAATTAATTCGCCACTTTTGTAAAATGGTTGTTTTCCCTAATGCCAAAATCAATCTCGGCTTACAAGTACTTCGTAAGCGAAACGACGGGTTTCACGACATTAACACCGTTTTTTATGCGGTGAACTGGACCGATGTGTTGGAAGTCACCATTGAAAGTGCAAATTCACAACCTTTTGAATTAATTATTACGGGTCTACCAGTTGCAGGTGAAAACGACGATAACTTGATTACACGAGCATGGAAAATGCTTTGCACCAAGTATCCCCTACCGCCATTGCGCGTGCATTTGCACAAGGTTATACCAATGGGAGCTGGACTCGGCGGCGGTAGTGCCGACGCGGCCTTTTTTATTAATGCCGTAAATGACTTGGTTGGACTGAATTTAACCACCGAGTTCCGCGAAAATATGGCAGCCGAATTAGGTAGTGATTGTGCCTTCTTCATTCACAACCAACCTGTTTTTGCCAATGGCCGCGGCACCACCTTCTCTCCTATTTCGATTGACCTCAGCCACTATTGGTTAGTTCTTGTATATCCTAACATACATAGCAATACCAAGGAAGCTTATGCAGGATTAACCCCACATGAAGCCACCTATGATTTGCGTAAGGTATTATCCGCTCCTGTGGGGGAATGGAAAAACAGCCTGGACAATGATTTCGAAAAAACCATCTTTTCTAAGTACCCCGTCATTGCCCAAATTAAGAACCAGCTCTATGAAGATGGTGCCTTGTATGCTTCGATGAGCGGAAGTGGAAGTGCCTTGTTTGGTGTCTTCAATCATGCACCTCAACTTCATCTTCCTGAAAACTGCCTTGTTCACATTTCTGAACCCTAATTGTTGAATTCCTCATTTTGAATTGCCTCTTAAATGGCCGTTCTTTGCGACCTTAAACAAAACGCATGCTGGTTTTAAAATTTGGTGGGACAAGTGTGGGCTCTCCCTCGCGCATTCAAGAGCTTGAAAAATTAGTACAATCCGACGAACCCCGTATTGTGGTATTAAGCGCCATGAGTGGTACCACCAATGCATTGGTTGAAATTTGCAACGCCCTTTATATAAAGGACATTGCAGAGGCTAGAAAATTAATTACTGGTTTACGCAAAAAATATGAATTAGTAGTCGATGAGCTTTTTAGTTCAGAAAGGGGATTGACGAATGGCAAAGAGCTTATCGAATCCCATTTTAATTATTTAGAGGCGTTCACAAATGACCTTTTTACTTCTAACGAAGAGAAGGCCGTTCTCGCTCAAGGTGAACTTATCTCAACCGCCCTATTCCATTTTAGTCTAGAGGAAAAAAACATTCGTTCAGTCCTTCTTCCCGCATTAAACTTCATGAAGTTAGATGCCAACGAAGAACCAGACATGACATTTATTTCAAGCCAACTTGCAAGCACCCTAAATCAATTTCCAGGCGAGCGCCTTTTTATTACACAGGGTTATATCTGCAGAAACGCCTTCGGCGAAATAGACAACCTAAAAAGAGGTGGCAGTGACTATACCGCTTCTATTATTGGTGCGGCAGTAAATAGTCGCGAAGTGCAAATTTGGACGGATATTGATGGCATGCACAACAACGATCCACGTGTTGTTGGTAAAACCCATCCTGTGCATGAATTAAGTTTTGATGAGGCAGCAGAATTAGCCTATTTCGGCGCAAAAATTCTTCATCCAACCTGCGTGCTTCCTGCACAGAAAAAGAACATACCAGTGCGCTTAAAAAACACCCTTCAGCCTGACGCTCCTGGTACACTCATTGCCAATTTGCAGACTTCAGAAGGCGTTAAAGCCGTTGCTGCAAAAGACGGAATTGTTGCCATTACCGTGAAAAGTGGTCGTATGCTTTTAGCCTATGGTTTTTTAAGGGCTGTTTTCGAAATATTTGAGCGTTACAAAACACCCATAGATATGATTACGACCAGTGAGGTGGCTGTGTCTCTTACGATTGATAACGTCACCCAACTCAATGCTATTGTTGCTGAACTCAAAGAGATAGCGCAAGTTGAAGTTGAAGGCAATCAAACAATTATTAGTGTAGTTGGTCAATTGCCTAAACATAAGTCTGGATATGCCTCAAAAGTTTTTGATGCATTAAAAGAAATTCCTTTGCGTATGGTCTCCTATGGCGGTAGTCAAAATAACATTTCACTGCTCGTGGGGAGTGAACATAAAACCCAAGCATTACAAGCACTAAATAAAGGCATATTCAATTACGATTAATGATGTTAAGCAGTGATCAATTAAAAGCGATTGAAACTAAATCGACTCCATTTTACTATTACGATTTGGACTTATTACGGGCCACCCTTTCTGCGCTCAATTCGGCCAAAGGGGCGTACCACGTTCACTATGCGCTAAAAGCCAATGCCAATCCTGTACTACTGAAAGAAATACAAACAGCAGGACTGGGGGCGGATTGTGTGAGTGGCAACGAAGTTACACGTGCATTAGAATGTGGCTTTAGTGCCCGTTCTATTGCTTTTGCAGGTGTTGGAAAAAGTGATACGGAAATTATAACAGGACTCAAAGCCGGTATTTTCGCGTTTAATGTAGAGAGCATTCCAGAACTTGAAGTAATCAATGAACTCGCTGGAAAAGTTGGTAAAATAGCTGCTGTTGCTTTACGCATTAACCCAAATGTGGATGCTTACACCCATAAATATATTACCACCGGTTTAGAGGAAAATAAATTTGGCATCAACCCCCACGAATTCGAAGCTGTGCTGAATAAATTAGCGACGCTTCCCAACCTCCGACTTGAGGGATTGCATTTTCATATTGGTTCTCAGATTCAAGACTTAAGTGTATTCAAAAATCTTTGTTTACGCATCAATGAGATCAATAAGTGGTTTCTTCAAAAAGGAGCAACCATAGCCTATATCAACGCCGGTGGTGGATTAGGTGTAAATTATCATGAACCCGACCAGAACAGCATCCCTGATTTTGCTAGTTTTTTCGGAGTTTTTCGCACGTTTCTTGATTTACAACCTCAGCAAGATGTACATTTTGAATTAGGCCGCTGCATTATTGCTCAATGCGGCTCTTTAATTAGCAAAGTATTGTACGTAAAGCAAGGCGTAAATACCAATTTTGCGATTCTCGATGCAGGAATGACTGAACTTATTCGTCCTGCTTTGTACCAAGCCTATCATAAAATAGAAAATCTTTCAGTGAGCGCTACTTGTGACCATAAATACGATGTAGTTGGTCCTGTTTGTGAAAGCAGTGATTGTTTTGGAAAAGCTGTACTGCTGCCGCCATCAAAACGCGGTGATCTCTTTGCCATTCGTACTGCCGGTGCCTATGGCGAGGCCATGAGCAATAACTATAACTTACGATCTGCTGAGGCCCCGTTTTATTTTTCGACTACATCGAAGTGATGCACTTCTGTGACATTTAGTTTTAATCGGCCTTTTGCATCTGGCTCGGTTTTCATTGGCCTAAATTTAGCCCCAACCACAATGTCATTTGCCTTGTAAGAGAAACGTGAGTAAACCGTTTGCGCAATGGCATCGTTAACCGCCTGCATCAATATCATGACCTCCATATCTCGTTCTTCCAAATCTTCGACTGTGAGTCCGTAAAAAGGACTCTTTTCGTCGATAGGATGAACAATCGTCCATGCCAAAGTAAGAAAATTGATTTTTGATATTTCGAGCGGAAGCTGCAGGAAAATGCGCTTTCCTTGACGTGGATCGTTCATAGACAACATTACACTCGCTTCTGCCTCAATAAGTTCATATTGTTTTTTATTGCTTATACGAAACATCAATCCCTTGATTTCGCCATAAGGTGCAATGAGCAAATTCTTACTGTATTCGAGGTGTGCCTTTGGTCTTGAGAATCGGCCAAATAAAATACCGGTTACAATTGCGAACGCAAGTAATCCCAACAATGATTCGAATGCTGCAGCAACACTGGCCGCATTACCTACTGGATAAATATGCCCATAACCTAGAGTAGTAATGGTTTGCGCACTGAAAAAGAATAGGCTAATAAATTTTTGAAATTCTGAACTCGTATCAATTCCCCCAAATTGTTCAGCGCCTATGAGGTAATAAGCACAACCAAAAACAAGGTTAACAACTAGGTAGCCAATTAACAGAATAGAATAAAATACATGGTGTTTGGAACTAATGAACCAATTATAGAGGTCAATGTTTTGAAGCCCTAGCCCACCACGACTAATGTTTATGCTACCATCGCTATTCAGAAATCTTACCGTTTTTTGGTAACGTTTGTTACCAAATCCTAATTCTTTTTCGTTGCGTGATTTCATTCCTATGACAAAGTTTAAATGCTTTGTAAATTTGTGTTGTGAAAAACAAATTTAACTATTACTGGCTACTTGTCTTGCTTCCCCTGTTTTTTCTTGGATGGTATTTATTATCACGAAACAATCAGGAGCCGGTAAGGACATTGCAATACTTTGGTCCCAAGAAATTAGCCGATCCGCGTGATCATCTGATCCGTGATTTTTCATTTGTCGATCAATATGGTCGTACAGTTACGCAAGCTAATTTCAGAGGCAAGGTGTATGTCACCGAATTTTTCTTTACCACCTGTGGTAGCATTTGCCCTGTTATGAACCATCATTTGGAAAAGGTCTATGCGCGTTTCAAACAAAACCCCGCCTTTCGAATCCTATCGCATACCGTTGATCCTGAAACAGACAGTGTTTCTGTACTGAAAAGTTATGCCCAAGAGCATGGTGTAAACGATTCTACGTGGCTATTTGTTACTGGTAATAAGCGAGCGATTTACGCCATGGCTAGGCAATCTTATTTACTTGCTAACAGTGATAGAGGTGATCCTGATGAATTTGTTCACACCCAACAGTTTGCCCTAATCGACCGCAGGGGCCATATCCGTGGACAATATGATGGCACCGATAGTGCCGAGGTGGTTAAAATGATGACTGATATTGACGTTTTACTCCAAGCAGAAAACGAATGAAAAAAATCCTATTCCTCCTGTTTATTACCTTTTCTGTTGCTAGCAATGCTCAAGTAAAAACTGTTAAACTTCCCGAGTTACAAGCTATGACTAAAGGAAAGGACACGCTGTATATTGTCAATTTTTGGTCGACCTGGTGCAAACCATGCATGCAAGAACTCCCTTCCTTTGACTCATTAGCGCGCCAAACAAAAGGACCCGTTAAATTGATTTTAGTAAGTCTTGATTTTGCAGAAAATCTTAAATCGAAAGTTGAGCCCACGCTCATTAAAAAACAAATTTCGGCCAATTGTGTTTTGCTTGATGAAACAGACGCCAACACGTTTATTCCTGCCATACATAAAAACTGGTCGGGTTCTATCCCAGCAACGGTGATGTACTACAATGGTCAATCCATCTTAGCAGAAAAAAAGATGCATTTAGAACAGATTAAGTCCATGATGGCTGCATTTTTAGCAGCACAACACTAAGGATAACCAACAGCCGTGGTTGCCTTCCCGTTTTTCACAGTAATTGTCCCACTTTCGCCAGCCACCAAGCATTGATAGGCAATGGTCAGTTTACGAACCTTCATGCCGCTAAGTGAACCATAAGGTTCTTGATTCACTATTCGGAAGTAACTATCAGATGTTTGAGCGATATTTTTTGATGAGTACAATTTTCCTGTTGGATCGGCTAATAGCACCTCAACCGATTGGTATAATTTATCATTGACAATTGGCGTCGATTTGGCAGTGAAGTTGCATTGACACGTATATCCGACAGCGCCTGGAACCTGGTATTGGGTCCAAGAGGTATCGCCCTTTGTGTTGATCACGCGTAATTCGCAATAATAAGAGCTTCCATTATCGGTGTACTTATGCGATGGGGTCATTTGCGATGATGTTTGGGCATCACCAAATGTCCACAAATACTTGTATGTAGGATTTTGAATAGAGGGTGTAAATTGATAATTCAGTTCGTTTTGGTCTCCTGTTCTTGTTACTGTTGCATAAACATAAAGTGGAGCACCTGGCCGAATAATACGCGTGTGTGAGGTCACGCAGCCACCTACTCCATCATCGTAATTCAATTTCACGGTATAGGTTTTTCCTGAAACTAAATCGAGTGAAACAGAATAAGTTTCGAACGACTGCTTTATGGTGTCATTCAGAATCTCCCAATGGAAAGTTTGATTATCTGTTTTCCAGATACCATTCGGTTTAAAGTCATAATGATACAATACAGGCTTTGTGGCTACTCCCTCATAATAACGATCGCCTATTTTGAAGACCGTTTGTTCATCTACATTACTACCTACTTCGGTGTTATTTAACAGAAAGGACACGCCCCAATTACAAGCAGCACAGTCGGAAGAATAAAGGTCTGCTCTAAATTTTAAGAGTCCAGTTGTATCGCTCGCGTATTGTGGGGACATGGAATACCCGTTTACACCTGCCTGCATAAAAACACTCTCTGTAGCCGTGAATTCAGAGGTGAATACCGGATCGCCATTTGAAGCAACAGGTAAGTCGTTCTTTTGACACGCCACGAGGGCAATCAGACACAAGCAACTATAAAACCACTTGCTCATTATTTATCGAATAAAGTATAAGTCAATCCACCACTCACAAATAATGGGTGGTTCGTTGCACTGCTAGAAACATTACCGTTAAAGAAGGATTGCAATTGCAGTTGCACATTGGCCATCAATGAAAGGCGGTGCATAAATTCATACCGGTAACCCATTTGAGCAGCCCACGTGTATACATTCATGCCGTTGTACAAGCCACTTTTTTGTTCAACTCTGTTTGCACCAGTCGTTTCAATTGGTCCAGAATAGACCCATGTATTTTCAGCAGCTAGCATCGTATTCAATTGCATACCAGCAGTGATTTGATGGCGGCGATGCGGGTGCCAAGAAATTCCAACCGGAATAGAAAGAAATTGCATAGCCGTGGTGGTTATTTCAGCTGAGTTAGTTGTATAAAAATAGTTGTAGCTAATTGAAGTGACTTTGTACCAAGGCGAATGAATATTTGAGAGTTGCCAATATTTTAATCCAGTGGTTAAAGAAAATCGTTTGGTGAAATAGATACCGTACTCGCCTGCGAACAAAGCACTAACGCATTTCCCGTCCGTTTTGCTTGCTCCTTGCCAGCCATTGGAAGCGAGGGCACCAGCACCCAGCCTTGCATAATGCATTTTCAATCGAACCTGACTATAATCGTCGGGATCAGGTTGGTGAATAGCCACTACATTCGAACTAATCTCCTCTTCGTTGGATGGGTTGTTCAGCTTGCTTTGAAGATACATCCAAGAGTTGTCAGAATAATTGTTCGTTGCTTCTTCCGTGCCGGCTGGCGGAGCCATAACCGGTTGATTAATGGCTAACTCACTTTTAGTTTCTGGAAGTAAAACTGGTTCTTGTTCAGATGTAGTTGCAGAACCCTTTTTTTGTTGATTTGAAGCCTCTGTGTTAGTGATTGGCACAGCATGGTCTTCCGTTCCACTAGCAACTGTGAAATTCTTCTCTTCGCCATTTTTATCACCGTTTTCGCCATTTCCACTCACTGTTGCGCTTGTTGCAATTTGGTCGTTTTGCTCCTTATTGGTGTTGATTACCGGTTTATTCTTTACCAAATTTTCAAACCGTGGTTCAGGTTGTGAATGAGAATCCACTTTATGTTCTTCCACATCATTTGCCATTGCCGGTACCTTTTCTGAACGCAAGTTGGTTGTTGCATGAGGGGCTGCAGACACTTGATGCTCCATTGTCTCTACCGGTACGTGGTTGGTAGTTACTTGATCTTCGTTATCAGGCGTTGCGGTAGCAACATTAGTTACATTTGATTTAGATGCAACCGTAGTAGTAGCAGTTGATTCGCCAGTATAGAACCAGAAAATGCCAGCAGAAATAAGCATAGCTGCCGCTGCAAAGTAGACCCATGACAGAGCTACCGGCTTACGCTGTGCATCCAGCATAGCGCTGGCCTTTTGCCAATCTGCTTCGTTAAACGGAACACTCGTTTCCTCCGCCTTTCGTCGTATTATCCCGTCAAATTCTTCTTCAAAACTCATTGTTCGTTGTATTGTAATTTGAAAATTGTTGTTGTGCTATTTGTTCTTTCAATTTCTGTCTGGCAGCGTTGAGGTGCCATTTAGACGTCCCTTCACTAATTCCCAGTAAATCGCCGATTTCCTTGTGTGAATAACCGTCGATAGCAAAAAGGTTGAACACCTTTCGCGTTGCTTCAGGTAGCGCATTAATATGGTCCATGATTGCTGAGAAATCCATCCGTGAAACAGCTTCATTGACCTCTGAGTAATCAGACGAATCGTAATACTGCTCAACGTAGGTCAGATTTTCTCTTTCCCGTTTGTTTTTGCGGTATTCGTCAATAAGCGTGTTCACCATAATTTTCCTGATCCAGGCTTTAAAGGGGATTTCTGGCTTGTATGTTGAAAGGCTTTTGAGGATTTTCATGTACCCCATATTGAGCATTTCAGAAGCGGTGTCCCGATCCTTGGCATACCTGAGACAAATTCCCATGAGATAACTGTACGAAAGTTTGTACAATTCATATTCAGCCTTGCGATCCTGACGGATGCAGGAAGCGATAAGATGGGGCTGAATATCCATTCGAAAATATCTGATATCCTGAAGACCTGATTCAGGAATAATTACGAATAAAGATAGCAAAAAGTTGGGTCGGACCAGCAATTAAGCCGATCCGACCCCAAATAAAAATGAAAAAATTAGGCGAGCATGCCTAGAATACGTGAAAGCTGGTCTTTTAGCTCAGTTCTAGGGACAATTTTATCGAGAAAACCATGTTCTAGAACGAATTCGGCCGTTTGAAATCCTTTAGGCAGATCTTTCCCAATTGTTTCTTTTACCACCCTTGGTCCAGCAAAGCCTATCAGGGCCCCTGGCTCAGCAATGTTTAAATCGCCCAGCATCGCATAACTAGCGGTAACACCGCCCGTAGTTGGATCAGTAAGTAGGGAAATATAAGGCAATTTGTTTTCAGCTAATTGCGACAATTTTGCTGAAGTTTTAGCCATTTGCATTAAGGAGAAAGCCGCTTCCATCATCCTTGCACCACCAGTTTTGGAGATGATGAGCAAGGGGGATTTGGTTTTGAGGCAGAAATCGATAGAGCGGGCAATTTTTTCACCGACAACGCTGCCCATACTACCGCCAATAAAGTTAAAATCCATGCAACACACAACGAGTTGCTTGCCATTAACATTGCCATAGGCAGAGCGGATAGCGTCCTTGAGTCCGGTTTTTTTGATAGTATCGGTTAAACGTGCTGTATATTTTTTCGTATCGGAAAACTCCAATGGGTCGCCGCTTACTAAATTTTCATAGAGTTCGGTGAACTGGTTGTTATCGAACAGTATTTCGAAATATTCTCGGCTACCAATTCGCTCATGGTATTGGCATTCGGAGCACACATATTTGTTAGCGGTGTGATCTTGAACCGTATGAATTTTCTTACAAGACGGGCATTTGTACCAAAGACCTTCAGGCGTTTCTTTTTTCTCCCGGGTTGAAGTAGTAATCCCTTCTTTTAATCGTTTAAACCATCCCATGTCAAATCGTTCTTAAGTAAACAATGGAAGTGACTCGATTACGCAATTGTAATTTTGCTATCGAGGTACACATCTTGAATTGCGTTTAAGAGGCTTATTCCCTCTTTCAACGGCTTTTGAAAGGCTTTGCGGCCACTAATGAGTCCTTGACCACCAGCGCGCTTATTAATAACTGCTGTTGTTACAGCCTCTGCTAAATCACTTTCGCCCTTACTTTCACCACCGCTATTGATGAGTCCCATGCGGCCCATGTAACAATTTGCTACTTGGTAACGACACAGGTCGATAGGGTGGTCAGTAGAAAGCTCTGAATATACCTTAGGGTGTGTTTTGCCAAAATTAATGGCATTGTAACCACCGTTTTTGTCGGACAATTTTTGTTTAATAATATCGGCTTGAATAGTCACTCCCAGGTGATTGGCTTGTGACGACAAATCCGCAGCCGTGTGATAATCTACTCCATCCTTTTTAAAGCCGCTATTGCGTGTATAACACCAAAGCACTGTAGCCATACCTAGCTCATGAGCTCTTTCAAACGCTCTAGCCACTTCAACAATTTGGCGTGAAGACTCTGGTGAGCCGAAATAGATAGTTGCACCAACCGCAACAGCTCCCATGCGCCAAGCCTCATCAACCGAACCAAACATGATTTGGTCGAACTTATTAGGGTAGGTTAGGAATTCGTTATGATTAATTTTTACGATGAAAGGAATTTTGTGTGCGTATTTGCGGGCAACAGAAGCCAGAACGCCGTAAGTAGAAGCTACGGCGTTGCAACCCCCTTCGATAGCCAGCTTAACAATATTTTCGCTGTCGAAATAAGCGGGATTTGGTGCAAAACTTGCCCCAGCACTGTGTTCGATACCTTGGTCAACCGGAAGAATGCTAAGGTAGCCCGTACCCGCCAAACGGCCAGTACTATAGATTTGTTGAATACTGCGCAATACTTGAGGAGTACGGTTGGTTCCTTGAAAAACACGGTCTACAAAATCCGAGCCCGGAAGATGGAGGAGGTCCTTATCTATTGTTTTGCAAGTATGGTTAAGCAGGTGATCAGCGTTGTTACCAAGTAAAGCGGCGATGTTCTGTGACATATTCTATTTTTTGAATTGGGGTACAAATATAAAGTAAAAAACCCTGCCGAGGCAGGGTCGAAACTCCAGTAAAAACCGATTAATCGTTTACCATTATCATTTTGAAAGGTACATTGATGATGGCTTGGTAATCTTCACCAGCCTCCAACATATCTTCATCATCTTCTTCATAGTGCCAATTGATGGTAACCGCACTACCATTTTTGTTGATGCTTTCTAATTTTTTGAAAACGTCGAGGATACACTTCGATGAAGAAGTGTTAAAATATTCGAGTTGCACATTGACAGTCGTGCTGGGCTGAACCTTTGCTGCGTAGCGATCAAGGGCATCAACCAGCGGCTTGTAGAACTCAATCGAGTTTTCAGGAATAGAGCGTCCTTTTACTTCAAGTACCCCACCTGCGAGATCAAAGCTGATGCTCGGAGTTTTGGGTGTGCCATCGATAGAGTATTTTTCCATTGTGTTGCTTTTTAATTTGGTTGATTCGAGACTTTTATATTTAGTGTAAAGAAAGAAACTTTATTGTCAATTTCCAAAAAATTGTATTCCAATTTTTCCCCCGTTTTACGGGCGAGGTCAATCATACCCAATCCACCGCCGCCTTTCAACGACATCTCGCCGTTGCTAAGAATGCGTTTATAGTATTCCTTGAGTTCCTCCTTAGAGAGTTTGTTTACCTGATCGATACGACTTTTAAGACCAATTACGTTTTCATTTAGTATGTAATTCCCCGTTACGATGGTGTAGCGGTTGTCTAATTTACCAATTGTGAAAATCGCACTGCGTGCTTTATCATCAATCTCTGGCACGTCATCCAAGTGGTGGTAAAGGTTTTGCAGACATTCTACCAGTACGTTGTACACTTTTTTCCGCACACGTGGTTCCTCTTGCATGTTCTCCATCTTGTTCTCCATAATTTGAAGAATAGACGTTAACAACTCAGAGGTGATTTCGCCTTTAAAGGAAAGCAGAATGTTATTCCGCTCCATCTTGTCGTATATGTCAAAAACGTCCAAGGGTGAATGTGGGCTCTAAAATATAAATTATTTCAATTCGATACGAATTCTATTTATTTCTTGCATATCGGTATTTGAAGCCGTTAAATCCGTATAATAGACATCCGCTTCAAAATCACAGCCCCCATTACCAAAATCGATGTATCGCGGTGCCGCCGACTCAGGTAAAATTGCCACTTTTCCTACTGTAAAATGCTCACAGTCAGATGCTTTATAAACCGGGTCGGTATCCTGCCGGAACGTGTATTTCTTGCCATCACGGCTAGTACCACTGCCTGAAAGCAGAAGACTGACTTCTCTCTCAAGTAAAGTAACGGTTGCGCTGAAAGCTAATGGCATCAAGGCTTGCGCATCCTTCCCCTTACCATTCACAACAGTTAGCTGGTAACGCCATTGGTTGTTCTCTTGTCGGACCTCACTGAGGACAATACTGTCACATGAAAATGTGTACGAATCTGCTCCAAGGCTTTTTGTGTAATCACTTATTTTGATGATTAACTTATTTCCCGGCGCATTAATTCGTCCGATTTGACTCACCTTAATCGTACCAGAACGAAGTGCATTGTCAGCAATGCCGCATTTTGATCCTGCCGCCGCCCTAGTATAACTGCGCACACTACCGGGCAACGTATCACCGGCGACCAAACTGAGTGAATCACAGGAAATAGAGCCATTTCTCAATACAAAGGGCGTTACTAAGTACGACCTTAATACTGATTCACTAATTTTTACGAATTCGGCGCTTGTAAAAGCGAAATCGGCCGCCGTATTCACCTCGCCATCTGGTTTTTCTGACTTTTTACATCCAATGAGCAATAAACAGCCCATGAAGATCAACGTGATTTTTTTCATACTAAATTTCAATTCCAACTACTAAAACATCGTCCACTTGTTCGTGTGAACCTCTCCAATTTTCAAAATGCGTATCCAAGGTGTTTTTCTGTTCATCAGCTGCTAGGAGGTGGATTTGACAAAGCGTTTCATGCAGTCGTTTAACCATGAATTTCTTCCCCTTTTCACCACCAAATTGATCAGCATAGCCATCTGAGAACATATAAGTCATTGTAGGCCCCTTAGTTACCACAGTTTGGGTCGTGAACGTTCTATTAATATCGGATTGTACACCCCCAACTGGGAATTTGTTTCCTTCTAATCGTTCAAGCACACTATCTCTGCCAACAAGTACCAATGGTCGATTGGCGCCAGCCCAACGGACTTCCTTTGTATCATGATGAATAGCGAGCATAGAAACATCCATACCATCATTCGTATTCACTTCGTTTTGTCCTTGGCGCAACGCCTTTTGCACGCCTTTATGTAACTCGGTAAGAATTTCACCCGGATCGGTATGTCCCATATCAAGAACAATTTTATGTAACAGATTATGACCAATCATGCTCATGAAGGCCCCAGGTACACCGTGACCAGTGCAATCAACTGCAGCAAAAATCTTCCAACCATTTTTTTCAGCAAACCAGTAGAAATCACCACTCACAATATCCTTTGGTTTATAAAGAATAAATACCTTTTGTAGGCGACTAAAGATTTGGTCCTTAGCAGGTAGTATGGCTTCTTGTATTCGACGAGCATACTGAATACTACTCATTATGTCGTGATTCTTTTCTTCCAATTCCCTTGTTCGTTCGGCCACCTTTTGTTCAAGAATTTTATTCTCCTTTAGAATCGCTCGATTGCGCAATTGAGTATAAGTAACCACTGCCACAATGAGCAACAAAGCCATTAATAGGTAGAAAGGCATGGTTTTCCAAAAAGGTGGAACTACAGTTATAATCAGGTTGGAATTGCCGCCCATCCATCGCCCATCGCTATTGGAGGCTTCAACCATAAATGTGTAGGTACCACCTGGTAATTCAGTATAAGAAACATACCGCACGTTTGATGAATTAGACCAGTCGTGATCGTAACCCTCCAATTTATATCGAAATTTTAGAGCAGCCTGATCGCTAAAATCGAGGGCACCTAATTCAAGTTGGAAATAATTTTCTTGCCAAGAAAGGCTCAAGCATTTTTTCTTTGTGATAATGGTATCCGTTAATACATCCTTCCCACCTCTTCTGTAACCAAGAATAACCGGTTGTGGTGGAATTAATTCTTTAACCACCTCATTAGGATCAAAGACATTGAAACCATTAGCCCCACCAATTGCCAATTTGCCTGAAGATAGCGTGAAGGCGGCCCCCATGTTGTGTTCATTATTAACCAGCCCGTCTTTTAAATTAAACTCGCGAAGGAAAAACCGATTGAGCGAACTATCAGGAGAAAATGTAAATAAACCCGCATTCGTAGGACACCAAAATCGCCCCTCCTTGTCCTTCATCAGAGCATAAACCGAATTATTGGGCAAACCATCCTTTTGATTAAAGCTTCGGCTTGTGCCATCCTTTTGAAGAACAGTAATGCCTGCAGAAGTTGCTATCCATATTTTACCTGAACGATCTTGTTGAACCGCCCTTACCTCATCTGCGGCAATTGGACACTTGAGACTAGATGAATTATATACCTTTTCGACAACAATCCTTCCTTTACTTGGGGTTATGGCCAGTTTAGCTACACCATTTTCGAGCGAACCCAGCCACCATTTTCCATTTTTATCAATATAAATCGAAGAAATTGATGGCGCATGCAATCCTTCCCTTTCTGTATACCGCTCCATTAAACCGGTGGTTAAATCATAAACAAACAAGCCATCACCCAATGTTCCGATGTACATTCTATCATCAACCTTTTTTATCGTCAAAATATTTCCTCCAAAATCATCTGTGAGCAGTTCAGACGATTGTCCAGATTTTAAATTAATCCGTTTAATACCCGACCCCCAATAACCCAACCAAACCCAATCGTTGTTTTCGTATGCAATGGCGAGAATTGTTGTTTGGCGGTTCCACTTACTATAATCAATCGTTTCACCTGTAATCACATTGTAGGCCATGAAAAAATCACTTCCTCCTACCAAGACATTCCCCTGTGCAGTTTCACCGAAAGAGAAAACTTGATGAAAATTAATTTCAGCACTAGTTGGTGATAACATGAATCGTTTTGCTTTGGCAGTAATCAAATTAATGCCCCCCATTTCCGTACCGATCCAAATATTACCTGAGTTATCGGCACAAAGAGCGTTGCAAACGGCCGTGTTCAACAGATAGGGTGGCGACCCTGCAAGTAGACTCGCTTTCACTCCTTGATTTGGATCAAATCGTAAAAAGCCGCCAGTAGTTGCCAGCAATAATTCATTATTATGAAAGACAATATCCCTTACTTGTACAAATTCCGCACCTATTCCCCAATACTTGACCGGCGATAAGTTTTTATCATATTCAAGCAGTCCATTTGAACTAGTCCCAAAGAACACCTTTTCTCCCGCAACAATCGCCGAAGTAATTCCCGGAGCCGAACCATTGTAGCCAACTATAATCGATTTAACCGGAAGACCAGCTAAAGGAAGCCATTGATTTTGGTAAAATAGAGCCTGTCCATTATCGAGTGAAAGGAAGGGGTGACCATTGAGCACTTTAACCAAAACGACCCTTTGTTTCTCGTTCTTGTAAATACTTGTAAGGCGCTGCGAGTGGCAGTTAAAAGTAAAAACAGAATTATTGACCGCAATTAAAGCAATAGAGTCATTGAGCTTATCAATAGCATTGACTTGGGCATGTTGTTGGTTTTCTAGTTTTATTCGCGTTACTTTCTCAGTGAGTGGATTGAGGACTGCCAATCCATCGCGCGTACCTACTAACAGCAATGATGGCGCCATTTCGAGCAGGCAAGTAACATCAGAAACCGGCAGGGAATTCACATTATCAGCATCGCGTCTGAAGATTTTAAAATGCGCTCCATCGTATCGGTTCAAACCATCTTGCGTGGCTATCCAGATAAAGCCATCATTCGATTGAATAATATCACGTACGAGCACCGTGCTAAGTCCCTCTTGCGAGGTGATGTAACTGAGTCGTGTCCTTTGTCCAAAACCCCTTAAGCAAATTAGGAGCAATAGGCAGGAGAAGAAAATTTTGTTCAGTCTTAACATCGGAACTAATATAACATATCTCGTTTTACCCCGCAATAGCACTTGTGGTACAGTGTTGACAGCTTAGACATCCGTTTTGTTGATTATAATATGGGCGCCTGTCGAAAGTCTTGTAAGGTTCTCCCAATAATCTAAAGTCATTACTTATATTTACCCCCTTATGTGCGGCATAGCCGGAATATTCAAATTCGGGGCACACCCAACTGCGCCTGTCTTTCAACCTGAAGTAGCCTCCAGACTACGCCACCGTGGTCCGGATGGTGAAGGTAGTTTCATTGATCATCGTGTGGCCTTGTATCATGCCCGTTTGGAAATAGTTGACACAACCGCTGCTAGTGCTCAACCTTGGTCAGTGCCAGGCGGTCCGGTAATGGTGTTTAATGGAGAGATTTTCAACTACCAATCATTTTATAATCAGCGCCATTATTCAACATCAGGTGATGTAGAGGTGTTGTATTACGAATTACTTGAGAAGGGGCTTTCTAGTTTATCAGCACTCAACGGTTTTTTCGCCCTTGCTTTTTACGATGGCTTGAGAGAAGAGCTACTCATTGCTAGGGACCGCTTTGGCGTTAAGCCACTCTATTATTACTGCGATGAAAGCACATTTGCCTTCGCCTCAGAGCTCGCCCCCTTGTTAGCCTTAACAGGCAAACAAACCATCAATTACAATCAGCTCTACACCTACTTACGATTCAATTACTCTGCAGGGGCAGCTACTTTGTTCAACAACATTCATCGGCTTGACCCGGGTTCAGCAATTCGTGTAGACAAGGCTGGTATCAAGGTCGAGAACTGGTATCAACCCAAGTACGAAGCAGCTAACGATTCACTTGAGGCGTTACTCGATGATGCCGTAAGGTTACGACTGCATGCAGATGTACCAGTTGGTTGTTTTTTAAGCGGAGGATTGGATTCATCAATAATTTCAGCATTAGCGATTCGTCATAAACCCGACTTACACACCTTTACAATTGGCTTTAAGGAGCATTCTTGGTTTGACGAAACAGAATGGTCAGAAAAAGTGGCTAAACACATTGGAAGCGAACACCACGTATTTCGTTTATCAGAGGATGATTTTCTGAATTCACTGGATGGTTTTTTACAAGCCATTGACGAACCCTTTGCAGACTCATCCGCCTTCAATGTTTACGTATTATCAGGCGAAGCAAGGAAACACATAAAAGTGGCATTAAGTGGAGATGGTGCTGATGAATTGTACAAAGGTTATCGAAAACACCGAGCCTTATCGATGATGCAAAAAAGTGTTTTTAGAAACCTCATAAGAGCTACATCTGTTTTCACTCCCGGAGTAGAAGGCGGACGAAACACAGCCACTGGTAATCGTTTCAGACAATTAAAAAAGCTACAAAAATTAGCTGTAGCCGACGAACGGTTGCGCGAAGAAATTTCAGCTACTATAAGCAGCCATCAGCATGTAAATGAGTTATTAAGAGTCCCCTTCAATAGAAATGCCTTTGATAAAACCTTTGAAATCCCTGGGCATTTATCACGCATGAGTTTGGGTGAGGCATTGGATTTAAACATTGTTTTGGCCGATGACATGCTAGTAAAAGCAGACCGATTTAGCATGCAACAATCGTTGGAAATCAGAAATCCCTTTCTTGATTATCGCGTTGTGGAACAGGCCATGCAACTAACCAATGCTGATAAAATAAACCGAAAAGAACAAAAAATCATCCTAAAAAAAACCTTTGGCAAGTACTTGCCAGAAGAAGTGCTATCGCGAAGCAAGAAGGGATTTGAAATTCCAGTAAAAAAATGGCTCACTGGCGCGTTGCGTGAAAAAGTGGAGCAGGTTTGGTTGAACAAGGACCGATTGCAGGCAGAAGGCCTATTTGATGCTGAAGCCGTGGGAGTTCTTTGGCAAAAACTAAACAGTTCGCAGCCAGGCGACAGTGCTGCCCGTATATGGGCCCTCATTATTTACCAAAATTGGAGTCAACAGTACAGTGAGTTTATTAAACGATAAGATCAGGGTATTACGTATTATCAATCGTTTTAACCTAGGAGGCATTACATACAATGTGTCTTATTTATCCCGTTACTTGCCTGACGAATACACTACTCGCTTAATAGGTGGTCCAGAGGAGAAAGGGGAAGGCAGTTCTTTGTTCATTCCAGAGTCACTCGGATTACAGCCCGAAGTTCTGATGGAAATGCAGCGGAGTGTTAATCCTTTTTCAGATATTAAAGCCTATCGCCGGATACGGCAAATTATCAAAGAATTTAAGCCACACATTGTTCACACCCATGCTTCGAAAGCCGGCGCTGTTGGGCGTTTGGCTGCTTTTCATGAACATGTACCCGTTGTAGTTCATACCTTTCACGGGCATGTTTTTCATGGTTATTTCAATCCCCTTATCACTTCTGGCGTAAAAGCAGTGGAGCGTTACCTTGCCTCAAAATCGGATGCCATTGTAACCATTAGTCGATTACAACAAGCAGATATTAGTAATCGCCATAAAATTGCGCCACTGGATAAAACCACGGTTATTCCACTAGGTTTTGATTTGCAACGGTTTGCAACGGATCAGGAACAAAAGCGGACTGGTTTCAGAGCGAAGTATCACCTAACCCCTGACACACTTGCCATAGCCATAATTGGACGATTAGCCCCAGTAAAGGATCACAAGTTATTTCTTAATGCCTTTGCTGACGTACTCAAAAATTGCAACCGAAAAGTAAGAGCCTTTATTATTGGCGATGGCGATTTAAGGGATGAATTAATCACCTATTCAAAATCGCTTGGCTTAACTACCGCGTTTGGGGCAAATGAAACAGCGGCCGTTACCTTTACCGGATGGATTCGTGAGGCAGATATAGCCCTATCGGGGTGTGATCTGGTAGCCCTAAGTTCATTAAATGAAGGTACACCAGTAAGTTTAATTGAGGCACAAGCAGCCGGTCGTTTCATCATAACCACCGAAGTAGGCGGCGTTCGCGATATATTACATCCTGATTGTGGGAAAATGAGTCGTCCAGGGGATTTAAAAACCTTTTCTGAAAATTTACTTGAAGCGGTTATCAATTGGGAAAAAGTAAATGCGCTGGCAGGGTCAGCCAGCGCACATGTCCTTGAAAATTTTAGTTACAAACGGTTATGTCGTGATATGGACACTCTCTACCACCGCTTGCTAAAAGAAAAAGGCCTTATTGCATGATAATTTCAAAAGGCAATCGCGCCTGAACACCTTTCAACTGCATTATTTGACGAGCTTGTTTGAACCAAACATAGGTTTCACCTAGCGATTGTTTCATCACCTGTTCTTCAACATCCTTTTGTTGTTTTCCTAGAAAAATTTCGAACGGGTTCTTAATTTTTGGAAGTTCACTAATAGAATAATCCTTAAGACCTGCCTTTTTAGCCGCAAAAGTGATGGCTTCATTTAATCCTCCAAGTTCGTCGACAAGACCAATGTTTTTTGCGTCGGTTCCGGTCCAAATTCTACCTTGTCCAATACTATCTACAGTAGCTATATCCATTTTTCTACCTTCGGCCACGCGGCTCATAAAAGTAGCGTATACCTGTTCAACTGATTTTTGAATATAGGCCGATTCAGTAGGCGTTGCTAAGCGCATAGAATTACCCACATCACTGTATTTATTGGTGTTTACGGTATCAACAGTAATACCAAACTTATTTTCCATCATGCGCCCTAAATTTGGAATAAGACCAAAAACGCCGATTGAACCCGTAATGGTATTAGGTTCTGCAAAGATTTTATCAGCGCCGCAACTGATGTAGTACCCTCCACTAGCTGCTACATCACCCATACTCACAATAACCGGCTTGCTCTTTTTAGCCAGAACCACTTCGCGCCAGATTACCTCACTTGCCAAGGCACTTCCACCCGGAGAGTTAACGCGAAGTACAATCGCTTTAATTTTTTTATTCAAACGTGCGTTCCGTATAGTGCGAGCCAAGGCGTCGCTACCGATCTCATCGTCGCTACCTTCACCGCTAGCAATAGCGCCGGAAGCATAGATAACTGCAATTTTATCGGTGGCATCCTTTGTTTTTTTCGCCTTGTAGCTATCAAAATCTACGAACTTGTATTTAGCGGTATCCTTCACTCCTACTTTCTTCTTTAATTCAGCTGTAACTTCATCCTCATATGCCAATTGATCGATTAATCTTCCGGTCATTTTTTCTGGGAACTGCGCATCAAGATCGTTGGCAATGGCATTAAGTTCATCCATTGATATTTTTCTAGAAGTTGCCACCGCATCGTTCATACTTCCCCAAATACTATTGAGATAGATTTCGCTCTGCATGCGGTTAGCAGCGCTCATTTTTTCCATTAAGAAAGGTTCAATGGCACTTTTAAACCGTCCATGGCGGTATACTTGCACATCTACATCCAACTTTTCGAGAGTTTTCTTAAAAAACATGAGTTGCATTGCAAGCCCTTTCCACTCTACCCCTCCCTGAGGGTTAACGAATACTTTGTCAGCCACAGAGGCAAGGAAATATTCTCTTTCTGAGAATGTTTCACCATAGGCATAAATAAATTTGCCCTTCTTTTTAAAATCTGCTAATGCCAATCGTAATTCTTGAATGGTTGCGAAACCAGCCTGAAGTCCTTTGAAGTTGAGATAAATACCCTTGATTTTATCATCATCAGCCGCAGAGCGAATTTTACGTGTCATAGCGCCCAAGCCATTATCTTCTGGTTCTTCGAACATTTTACCAGAATTCAGATTCGCAAAGGGGTTGGAAGCTTCGCGATCGCTGATGGGGCCCTGAAGTACTAATTTCAGAATTGAGTTTTCCTTCACCACCACTTCCTTTTCTTCATTATCATCTTGGTCAAACGTGGCTTTAACAGCGAAAATAGTAATGAAAATACCTATTACCGTTGCGAGGATAATACCAATAATTGACCCAAAGAAAGCTCCAAAAAACTGTTTCATACCTATATCTTTACACCGTAAAATTAGTAGAAAAGAAGACCTTTATTCCGATAATTGTATGAATGTAGCTTTTTTAGGTATGGGCGGAAATTTGGGCGACCAAAGGGCAGGTCTCCACTCTGTCCTTCGTCAATTGGCGGAAAATGGCTGTTTAGTCACTAAAGTAAGCCGGTTTTATATCACAGCGCCATGGGGTAGCCAATCACTAAACAATTACACAAATATTGCAGTTGAAATAAACTGCGACCTGAACGCAACAGAATTGCATACTTTAACCATTAAAATAGAGACAGCTGAAGGACGAGTTCGTACAAGTGAGCAGAATGCCGACAGGACCATGGACATTGATTTATTGTGTTTTAATCAGGAGGTTATTACCAGTGAATTCCTTAAAGTTCCACATCCACGAATGCATTTGCGTCCCTTTGTGATGCAACCCTTAGCCGAAATAGCTCCCCACTTTATACACCCAGTTCTTGGCAAAAATTTTGCGGATTTGGCAGAGGAGGTTGGTACAGAAGGTATTTTGGAAGTAATCAGTTAGTCGCCCATCTATCATCAAAATGAGCTGGTGGGACGTTAGAATTTCCGTTTATTTTATATTTCCATAACAATAAAATGAGCGGCAAGGCTAACTAAGAAACGACTATAGTCTTGTGGTAACTACCGTTTCTTAACCATTTGGCAGGTCCTCTTGATAATTTTCGGTAAGTCCATTTTTGATACTACATAAAAAGTCCTAATTTTAAACTGCGTGAAAAAACTAATCTCCCTAATGTTGTTTCTGGTTATCAGTATAACCGGATCAGCGCAGATTTATGTCTTGGGCAACACCCTGCTCAAACGTCAGCCTCTCAAGAACGTGCAGGTTACTGTTAAAAAGGGTGATAAAACCGTCATGGAATTCAACACGGGCACCAAGAATGAATTCACTGTTGAATTAGATTATGGCCCTAATTACAAAATCTACTTACAACATCCAGATTGTGCAACGATGTATGCTACAGTTAAAAGTGATGATGTGCCGCCAGGTAAGTATGAATACCGCATGAAGTACGCATTTGATGCCAACTTTACTGCTAAAACGGACACTTTAAAAGACACCTTGGCCTATCGCGTTCCATTTCATAAAATAAAATTTGATGGGAGGAACCGAATGATTGATGATGCGACTTGGAACACTGCTTTTATTTTATCGCTTGAAAAGAAAGGCACAATACCGGAAGATGCTGAAACACTGCAACTAAAAAAGGAAGCAGAAGAAAAGTTAGCTCAGCAAAAACCAGCAACACCAGTTGCTATTAAGAAAAGCGAAGAACCTACAAAGGTTTTAGCGGGTAGAATTTTAGTTCAGGGCAATAAAAAACTGCCGGTAGCAAATCGAGCATTAATCTTATTAGATGCTAGCGGAAACAATGTACAATCTGGCATGACGAATCGGCTCGGTTCATTCATTTTTACTGGCATTAAATCCAATGAAACCTATAAAATATTGATGGATTCAAAGGATGGCCAATCTCAACTCTACACCATACTCGATGAGAGTGGAAAGGAAATTTCAAGATGTGAGAACAAGGTTGGTCAATGTGAATTTTTATTTGATGGAAAGAACACTGCCACTTATTCAACAGATGAATTTACTTCGACTATTGGCGGGAAGATGGTGATTACATCAGGCTCGGAAAAAACACTGTATGCTGATAAAAAAGTTTTTTTGACAGACATGAGCAACAAAGTGTTAAGTGAAACCAAAACCAATATTCTTGGAACATTCGTTTTTGAGGGCGTTCAACCTGGTAAGGATTACATCATAGGAGTTGATCACAAAGAACTAAAAGCAGGAGAGAAAATTGACATATTAAGCAAGGAAGATATCTATATAGCAACATTAGATACTACCATAAATGGAAAGCCTTGCATGAAACTCTCTACTTCGAGCAGCTATAAATTTGCCGGTATGGCAATAGATAAAGATGAAATACGAATGCAGTTAAGTGCATCAGTTTATGGTAACGACGTTCAACATCCAATCAGTAATTTGAAAATTCTTCTATTGAGTGATAACAATGAAATTATTGACAGCACTATAACAGACCAGAATGGATTTTTCAATTTCAAACACCTTCCTTATTTGAAATCGTTTTATTTAAGTGCCGACAACAATCAAAAACAGTTAGACGGCTACAACAACATTCTCCTTTACAGCAAGGGACAAAATTTAGTGAAAATGATGCCATTTGTACAAGGTAAAAAATTTCAGTACAAAATGCTTGAAGCAGACATAGTACCCCTCAAAGAAATGGCCATAGAAGATCCTTGGCTAGACTTTCTGGATCCAACCTACAAAAGCAAGGTCAACAACACCTCAATTACCGAGAACATCCTTTTTGAAAGCAATAGTTCTACATTAAATCAGCAAGCAAAAGCAGTGCTTGATAAAATAATTTTGGTATTGAAGTCAAACAGTAAATTAAGGATTCAGATTGGAGCTCATACTGACAGTAGAGGGAACGATGTGGCTAACCTTAAGTTAAGTCAACAAAGAGCCGCAAGTGTCTCATTATATATGGTAACTGCTGGAATTGACCAGAAACGTATCGCAGCCACCGGTTATGGTGAAAGTAAATTATTGAACAACTGTACTGATGAAGCTGGATGTACAGATATTGAACACGCAATAAACAGACGAATAGAATTTAAAATCATAGGTGAGTAGGCAATGAAGACTAGTGAAATTAATTTTAAGGTGACTTTGGATGAAAATCATTTACCAGAAAAATTAAATTGGAATGCCTCCGATGGCGGAGGTGCAGGCGAATGTAAGAGCATGATGGTAGCCTTATGGGACAGTAAGGAAAACAATACGTTAAGAATTGATCTTTGGACAAAGGACATGTCGGTTGATGAAATGAAGAAATTTTATCATCAAAACATTATGACATTAACTGAAACTTACCTCAGAGCTACAGGAGATACATTGGTAGCGGATAAAGTGAAAAAGTTCTTTTTAGAAATCGGCAAAGAAAATGGCGTTTTGATGTAAACCGTCTAGTGTATTTACCATATATATTTTACTGATACATAAAAATTGAAAGGGTCGGCAGGAATTATACCGGGTCCAGGATATCCCTCTGCTCTTCGTGTAAAATAACTTCGATTAAATAGGTTATTAATTCCGGCGCCTAAATCGACGTGCTTGAATTTGTAGGTAAAAGAAGCGTCGACGACAGTGTATGCTGGTATTTCGCCATAAATACCAGAAGCTGAAGAGACTGCATTGGTTGCATCACTAAACTGAGAAGATGTGTAGGCAACTTGAATAGTTCCTGCCAATTTTTTGTAGCCATAAGTTATCCCCGACCTTATCATTACATTGGGCACATATTCTACTTTATTCCCAGCGAGTACTGTCGTACCCGTGTACCTTGCATTAATAAGTGCCAAATTCACAAAGGTGCTTAATTTATGAAGACTTGAACGGTTCTTTATTTTCATCCAATCCAATTCAGTAAAAAACTCGAGACCAAAATTGCGACTATTACCAACATTGGTACGGTAGCGTACAATTTGTAGTGTTACTGTATCTTCCTTTAATGTTGTACCGATTCGCTCATTATAACCGATATAGAAAACACTGGCATCGAGATAAAGAAAATTCTTGACCGTTGAACGCACGCCTGCATCAATTGTGTATCCTCGTTCGTCGTGTAATTTAGGATCTACTTGAAAGCTCGGATTTACTACACGCATGTCGTTAAAATTGACAGACCGGTAATTTTGACTTCCGTTTACATACATTTCAGTTTCATCGGTGAATTTGTATTGCATCCCTATACCACCAATCACAAATTTTCTTTCAGTTTCTTGTTGATCGGTAATGCGTTTATCAAGGAGGACCCCACCAGCAAGGTTCTTATTTAATAATCGGTAGTATCCATCAGACGCAGTTCTTATGTATTCTGCGCGTATACCGGGCGTAATGTTCAAACGTTTGTTTAGTTGCCAGGAGTTTTCAGAAAACAATGCCACATTAAGAGAAGGAAATGTGTAGGCTGAGTTTTCTAGATTATCAGGATTTAAAAATCGGAAATCCGCATCACTTCCTTTAGAGGCATCACCTTGCTTACGATTTGTTTGGCCGTGATATACACGCGTGCCAATTAGGAGATGGCTATACTGCTCTTTATACCGGTACCGTTTAAGAAAACGAGCTTCTGCACCGATATTGTTGTAGAGATCGGACAATAAATTGCGGTTAAGCGTAGTGTCGTCGATACGATCGGGGCGCCCCAAATACCCTAAGGCATCTCGTCGAGCCACCAATTTAAATACCTGGGCAGAAAACCGACCAGTTTCAGAGAGTTGATAATCACATTGTAGTGCAGCCAAATTCCACCGAACAAAAAACCAATTGCGAGGGCGCGTTACTTGAAATGGATTACTTAAAAATTGTTTGTCTGTTAACCCGCCAGGCTGCTCTGCTAATAATTGCATGAACGTATATTCGGCGCGTAATTTAAAGCGCTGTGTAGGTTGGTACTGCAGCATGGCATAACCATTGTGAGTATTACTAGTAGCATGCTCGCGCCAACCGGTGTAATGTTTGAACTGATATAGTGTTAGCCACTTCCACTTTCCAGAGTGCCCCCCTAATTGATTGAATGCATTATAAAAGCCATAGGAACCGAAAGTTTGACTGAATTTACCTGATAGCCTTTTATTCTGATCAGGTTCCACAAATCGATAATTTATCAATCCCCCAAATTGCGTTCCGTACTGAAGTCCAGCCGCTCCTCTTAATATTTCAATGCGTTTAATAGCTTCAGCAGGAGGCGTGTAATAGCTTTCAGGGTAACCAAGAGCATCGGCGGAAATGTCGTACCCATTCTGTCTAGTATTAAAACTTGAAATACGATTGGGATTAAGTCCTCTCCCACCAATTCCAACATTAGTTCCAGAGCCATCGTTTTCAAACACATTCATACCTGGCACCTTGGCAAACATTTGCCGGCCATTGTTTGCTGAGAGATTGGTTGATAAATCTTGAAGATATACAGCTTCTGTTTTTTTACCAGCATAGATGGCCGTACCTTCAATATTATTGAGTCGTGAAATCCCAAAGCTATTGTCCTTGCCGCTTTCTACGGTCACCTCTTCCAGCGTTTGACCAATGGGATTCATTACAACCTGAATAAACGTATCGCGCTGCAGATTTAGCTTTATAGTTACCTTTTGTAAGCCAGTTGCCCAAATGTCGATCTGCTGAGGACCAGCCGGCAGTTTTAATGAAAAATAACCCGTGGATGAGCCCATCAAGGTCTGCGTATTTGCACGCACAGTTAAATCTTTAATTGAATCCCCCATAGCGGTGAAGGCCAAGCCCTTGAGTACGAACTCTTGAGCTTGACCAAGCACCAGCAAACACACAAACGCTATGCTATAGGTAAGGTGCATAATTAATAACTATACACCCAGTTTTTGGCATGCAGAGAACTATTGTCTACTGCAGCAAGATTAATATCAGGGTCAATGAAGCGTTTAGATCCACTTCCATTAACTGTCACAAACACATCCGCTTTTACAATTGGTTGTTGATACCCTTTTTTCTTGAAAACGTCTTCTAAATAATGGGCATAATCAACCAACATATCTGGTTGAGTACTCATCATTTTTTCTTGCATATAAGTAAGGTGTTCTGCATTGCAAACAATTGATTTCTTTGATGTTAGTTTGTCTTCAACAGTAAACATCGCTGTTCCTGCCTTTTCCATTAGCATGACTCGCCACGAGAAACGGTAACCTTGTTCTGTCCAAAACAATTTACCTGGATATAGCGCATATCTGAACGGAAGCGCATACTGAATAAAAAAGAAAACACAGCCACCAATAATAGCAGGTTTAATAAACTTTGGATATACGTTTATGTGTTGGGCGCTAAAATCCATTTTTGGCAATCGATTAAGTAACCTTCTATGAAAAGTTGGAGAAAAAAATATTGTTGTAATGACCATCATAATCCACGGAAACATGCCGATATTAAAGAAAATGGAAGTCGCCAAATGGAACACCACAACGAGCAGATAGGCAGCACGTACAGTTCGGGGATTGAATAATAGAAAGCCAATTGCCAAATCGTAAATACATCCAAACCACGCAAACACGAATGCTAACCATGCTTTTTCCATGAATGGACCAATAATGGGCAGGTAGTTGTAAGGAGGCAACCAGATGCGCAATGGCTGAGCCTGGAAGAGCCAATCATAATTCAGTTTTGCAATTCCAGCGAAAAAATAAAGTGTGAACATTTGAAACTGCAAGGCGAAAATGTAACCATACGCTACTTGAGATATTGATGGGCGTTTGAAAAGCCAATTATCAACCGAATAAATTTTTCCTGCAGGTAAAAAAATAAGCAGAAATCCAACAAGGCTAATAAAATAATAGTGGTTCAGGTAATTGGTCTTATCTATTAGTTCGACATATGTAAAAAGCACGAAAAAAAGCAGTGTTGAAAACCTGTATAAAGTTCCTGTAGCAATTAAAACGGTACTTAATAATAGCAGTGCAAATACCAAGTACATAAAATTGCCGGGCAATGGCTGCAACCAACTCCATCCAAAAAAAGGAAAGAACACTTTAGGTTGAATGTACATTGTGTATACCCAGCCCTTTAACATGAACCTCAATGTAGAGATGAACATGAGTAAACCAAATGCAATACGGAATACAGCTAAAGGAGCAGCATCTGTTTCTCGTTGCCAAGTATTTAGTAAGCGATTAATCACCGTCACCATCCTGATAGGTAATTACCACCCCAAGTGCAGAAGGAAGATCTGTTTTTAAGTAAACCAACAGTTGGACCAACTCTTTATAAGCTGCTTCAAGAACTGCTTTGTCGGAAATAACATGTGAAGACATTGGATCAGGAATAGCACTTAACTTTTCGCGGCATTTTGTAAATTGGTTCGTAATCAAAACCGTTAGCCGATCATTTCCATTTGTTACGCCCAGATGATCGAGATAATCATCGAAGCCAATTCCTTGTCCACCCCGGTACACCATTTCAATAGCGTCAAGCGTTGCCAGTGCAAAGGGTACTGATTTTCCAGCATAAAAACCTTCGCAGTTATCTGGGTGCGGAATACCATCACTTCGTAGCCCAACCGGAGTTGCTATTTTTGCATTTTTAAGGTAATCTAATTCAAAATTCAACTGGTTAACAAGATAACCGATGGGACTACCTATATCTGTTCCTAATTGTGTAGTAAATGAAGAACGGTAAGTGTTTTTCCACTCTGAATTTATTTGTTGAAATACCGATTGAATTGACTTAGTAAGTTCAACAAGGTACTTGGTTCGATTGGTATTTGTATACCATGAAATTATTTGTGCACTGGACGCATTAAAGCCATATAATAAAAACTCAATTGCAGGAAAACCTTTAGCCGCCGTGTTGGTGGCGGCGTCAAGATTCCATGTGCCTTTTACTATATTATTATTGATTTTTATCGTGTCGGTTGGGAATACATTGCAATTGGTCCTAACATTTAGATCTTCAGCTGGTCCAAAGCCAAAAATAGATGCTGTTTGGTATTGCATATAAGTACGAGAAAACACACCGCGTAATTGTTGCAACTGTGATTCATTAGGGCTAGTAGTAAAACTATTAACCGCCATAACAAGTGAGTCGCATTTAACGACCATGGCCGAATACGTTGGAATCACCAATGCATCGGACATGTTTGTTAAAAGAGCACCTTTATCAAATGGATTGTCCTCTGTTGTATCACTCGGTTGCTCCTTTTTACAAGCTACAAAACCAAGTAATAAACAAAGGACAATTATACTTTTATAGTTTACTTGCATCTAGGTTGTATATGCTGCAAAGGTTGGTAATTAACTGATCAATATTAGATGAGGTAATGGTATAAAGGTTGGTGCCTAACAATTGTAATTGCTGATCTATTTGTGCATCAGTAATTATTTTAGAGCTGTTGTAACGAAAGCCGCGAATAAAGCCAATGGCCTCAGACAGATTATGTATTCGTTGGCCATCGAGAGCGAAATTTGTTTTAGCTCCTTTCAAGTAATTGACCAATTTTGCTGCTGCAAACTTTTCCCAATTCGCAACTAGTGTATTTCTCGCTTCGCGCATTGTAGAAAGGTCCTTACCTGTAATTGCTGCGCGTCCCTTAAGAAAGGCATTCATCATTAGAGCGTTTGACCCAATTGCCGTATTTACAGAATTACAATAGTTGCCCCAATAGCTTAAACCAGTAGTTGATGTTGGAAATGAAGATGGAACCCCAAAATAACCGAATGCCAAATCCCATGCGTGTTCCATAGCAGTACCTTCACCCGCAACAATAGCAGTATTATCGAAGGATTCTATGTCTTTTAATAGCTTCATGGCCTCTGCATAAAATACGGCTCCCATGATACCTTTTTCCACGAGCTCTTTATATTCAAATCCATTTTTGTCAACCAACCAGGCTGATTGTGTGCCTGCGGAATTTGACCCCACTAATTTACCTGCAGTGCCATCTTGAGCAGCTGTTGTATTACTACTCACTGTTGCGATTTCAGAGAGTAACCCGTCGAAAGCGGTTTTCAACCCATATGCATCACTCATTTTTGAATTTAAAGAAAGTGCAACGTTTGCCAATGTTACATCGGTAAAAGAACCGGCAGTATTCATAAACATGCCTTTCATCTTATTTACATCTAAAACGATGTTGTTGGTGACATTGTGCGCTGAACGCACATAACCAACCAATTCTTTTGCCATATTTATATGAGCTGTGGCCAAGGTATAGTTAGCATTGCTACCAAATGAATACGTCTCAGGAACAGTATAGGAAGGTGTTGTGTCAGAAGTTGTATCTTCTTCGGTGGTGTCCTTTTTGCAAGAACTAAAGGTCAGTAGACCAAGGGCGAGGGCTAATAGTACAGTACTTTTCATGATTCAAAATTCTTATTTAGAATCGTTTTAAACAATACCGTAAATTAGGTAGTCAAAGCTATCCATTTGTTATTCAAATGGTTAAATGAACGGTTAGGGGCTTTTTGGCAGGAAATAAATTCCGTTTTTAGTCGTTTACTAGTTATGCTGCGCCTAGTTGTATTCTTATTCGTGTTGAATGCTTGTAACGAACTACCTTATGAAAACCACACGGCTCTCTTTGAAAAACAGAATTGTGAGGACTTGTTGTACAAACAAGCCTTAGTAAAAGTAGTGAAGTCTGATTCCTGCCGAAAAATCAAGTACTTTCTTGAGGGATACCGAGAAATAAATGGACAACCTCAATTGCTCATAAAAATAACCGCTGATGGTTTGAATGCCAACGTTTGGATGAATATCCCAAACAATCAGCTAACCCTTCACCCGCTTTTGAAAAATAAAGGACAAGGCTACCATGGCGCTGAATTAAAAGAACTGGCTTACAGTGTTATTGAAGACAGCACACATTTAGACTTTTTCATTGATAAAGTTGAAGGTATAGTGGATTAATTGCTTAATTCACGACCTTAAAATTCACGTAATAATCAGGCACTAATTGCCAATTCGAAAGTCCCGTTGAAAGCGACTGCCATTTATCGGTTGGCTTTATGACCAAGAATTCATCTCCCGAATAGAGCTTTACTGACATCTCCATTTTTTTCACTGTATTGCTCCATTTAAACTGAAGTTTGCCCTTTTTATAACGAACCTGCAACTCGGGTATTTGTGTGGTACGAAGGTATTGATCAAAAAATCCGGACAAATTTAATTTCAAAAAGTCTGCCATGTATTTTTCAATTTCACCCGTTGTAACCGTTTTGTGCCAATAGACCTTGTTCATGTTAATTAATAAGGCCTTCCATAACGAATCATTGTTCACCATTTGTCGCAATGTGTGTAACATATTTGCACCCTTATAGTATACATCACCTGAGCCATCGCGGTTAACGCCATAGGGACCAATCATTGGCTTATCATTACGAATTGCCTTTCGTGTACCAATCACATATTCAGAACCAGCTTTTCTCCCATACAAGTATTCGGTATATAGATTCTCAGAGTAAGCGGTGAAGCTCTCATGAATCCAATTATCGGCAACATCAGCGGCTGTGATGTTGTTACCAAACCACTCATGTCCAGATTCATGTATTATTAAAAAATCCCATTTCAGTCCCCAACCTGAACCCGATAAATCGCGCCCTAAGTATCCATTTCCAAATTTATTCCCATAAGCAATGCCACTTTGGTGTTCCATTCCAAGATAAGGAGCTTCTACCAGTTTGTATCCATCTTCATAAAACGGATAGGGCCCAAACCATTCCTCAAAACAATGCAACATGGTTTTAGCTTGTTGAAACTGTTCTCGGGCTTTCATCACGTTGTAATCCAATACCCAGAATTCCAATTTTAAAATTCCCTTTTTACCCATAATGGTATCACTGAACATCCGATAATTTCCGAGGTAGGGAATAATGTTGTAATTATTAATGGGGTTTCGCACTTTCCATTCAAAAGTAGAATAACCTCTTTCGCTCTTTAATCCTTTAAGTTGACCATTAGATACCGCCATCATACCATCGGGCACAGAGAAATGCATTGTAGCACTATCCGGCTCATCGAACTGGTGGTCTTTATTAGGTAGCCATACACGAGCCGCCATACCTTGACAAGCGATAGACACCCATGGCCGTCCCTTTTCATCCTTGGTCCAAATAATTCCACCATCCCAAGGAGCATTTTTGGCTTCTCGTGGCTGGCCATGAAAATAAACTGTCATTGAGGCTATTGCACCAATTTCAGATGGCCTTGCCGTTACGAAGTATGCTTCGCCATCTTGACGCACTTTCAACTTTCCAGAAGCATCAACAACACTATCAAACTTCATGGGGTTTAATAGATCCAACTGCATTTCCTCAACTTGTTCTAATAACTTGAATGTAATACCATTTTTCCCTGAAACCGATTTGTTAGCAGGATCGAATGTTGCATGAATATCATAATGCAAAACATCCCACCAAGCACGCGCCTTGCCATACTGCCCTTTAAGCGAATCAGCATGGGTAAATTTTATTTGTGCGGATGCAAGTAAAGGCATCCACAATAGCAAGAACAATCGAGGTTTCATGAAGCGAATTTATGCTTTTCATGCTTACTTAGGTTTTACCATATTTTAACCCTTGTTTAACCCCTAATTTGTCCGATTGGGCAGAATTGAGACCCTCACACTAAATAATTTTCGCAAATTCGTGAATTAAATGAAACGTTACCATTTTCTCTCCCTCTTATTAGTTGCAGTAGTATCCTCCTTTGCACAAGTTCAAGTTACAGGAAAAATTGTACAGGAAAGTGGGGAACCATTGCCTGGCGCTACTATTCGCGTTCTTAATAAAGATTCAGCCTTTATAAATGGGACGGTTTCTGGGGACAATGGCACCTTTACTTTAAACCTTTTACCAAATACCCGTTACAACCTTTTATTTACCTATTTCAGCTACCGTGGCAAGGGGAATATGCGCCCCTTGTATACAAAGGAGGCGCCAATAGAACTTGGTACTATCGTATTAAAAGAAGCTGCCAATTTAAAAGAAGTAATTGTTGAAGGCGTTCAAACACGTGGAGAACAAAAAGGGGATACCACCAGTTTTAATGCTGGTGCCTACAAGACAAATCCCGACGCCACAGCCGAAGACCTCGTTAAAAAACTTCCCGGTGTTACTCAAGAAAATGGAACAGTAAAAGTGAATGGTGAAACCGTTCAAAAAGTATTGGTGGATGGTAAACCATTCTTTGGAGACGATCCAACAACAGCTATGAAAAATCTACCAGCCGATATGGTAGAAAAGGTAGAGGTATTTGATAAAATGAGTGATCAATCTCAATTTTCAGGCATAAGTGATCGTGATCCTCAGAAGACAGTCAACTTTGTTACCAAGAAAGACCGTAACAAGGGGTCGTTTGGGAAGGTATTCGCAGGAGCAGGAAGCGATGAAATTCCTGAATTACGCTACAATACAGGCGCCAACATCAATTACTTTAATGCGAAAAGACGTATAACGTTATTATATATGTCTAATAATATCAACCAACAAAATTTCACTTCAAGTGACATCTCAGGCGCCATATCATCACGTGGCGGTGGTAGAATGGGTGGTGGTATGTTTTTCACTGGCCCAACAGGCAATACAACTACTCACTCAGGTGGCTTGAATTACAATGATGAGTGGGGGAAAAAAGTTATTGTATCAGGAAGTTATTTTTATAACCGCTCTATTACAACTTTATCTTCTACCATTGCACGCACCTATTTTACAGAGAATGCACAGCAATACAATCAGGTAAGTCAAGATCGTAATGACAACGAAAACCACCGCATGAATTTACGGATCGAATACACCATCGATTCAGCAAACAAACTCACCGTTACACCTGCTCTGACTATTCAAAATAATTACGGCACGACATTACTTGATGCTTTAAACCTTGTGAATGGGAATCAGAATTTAAGTAAAACCTCTACCTCTTCTAGAAACAATGTGAATGCTTATGATTTCAGCAACACTTTATTACTTCAACACCGTTTTAGAAAAAGCAAACGCACCATCTCATTCAGTATAAGTAATACGTTAAGCGAGCGTGTCAATCCTGGATTGTATAATTCAAATACACTCTACTACGATACCATCAGCACTGTTTTGAATCAAGAGTATATGTTATATAGCTATAATAAAAAATACTCTGCCCAAATTTCGTGGACCGAACCGCTTACCAAATTTGCCTACTTGCAATTAAACTACAACCCTTCGTATAACGTCAACAAATCCGATAAAACCACACGCGACTTCAATACTGGTGCGAATGATTATTTGGACTTTAACAATTCGCTTTCGAACAAATATAACAATACCTACATTGCACAGCGTGGCGGAGTAACCTACAAGTACGCCAAAGACAAAGCCTCGTTGGAGGCAGGGGCAGATGTTCAAGACGCGACATTGGCTGGTGAACAAAGCTTCCCAACTAACTTTAGTATCAATCAGCATTTTACCAACTTTTTACCAAATGCGATGTACAATTATAAGTATAGCCGGACACGTAACTTACGGGTATACTATCGAACATCAACAAATATCCCTTCGACTTCACAATTACAAAATGTGGCCGACATCTCCAATCCTATTCAAGTTAAAGCTGGCAATCCTGCACTTAAACAATCGTTTGATCAAAACTTAAACATTCGTTATGGTGGATTTGATCCGTCTACTTCACGAAATTTCATGCTCTTTGTAAATGGCTCCATGAGCAACAATTACATCACAAACGGCACCTATATTCTCACAAAAGACAGTACCATTTTTAACGCGTTGGTACGCGCAGGGAGCCAGGTGTCATTACCAGTGAATCTCAACGGCTATTACAACACACGCGCATTTGCCACTTATGGTTTCCCTTTGAAAAAACTAAAAAGCAATTTGAGTTTTAATGGCGGAGTCAACCATAGTAACACCCCTTCAATAATCAATAGTAATCGAAACGACTCTAAAACATATGCCACTTTTGCCGGGTTAAATCTCGGAAGTAACATTAGTCAGAATCTAGATTTTAGTCTCCGATATAATGCCTCCTATACTGCTGTAAAAAACAGTGTACAAGCATCTGCCAACAACAATTACTTCACACACACTGCAGGATTCCAGTTGAATTGGATTTTCTTAAAAGGGATTGTTCTTAATACTGATCTGAGTCACACAATGTATAATGGATTAACACAATCATTCAATCAATCGTTTTTCTTGTGGAATGGCTCATTGGGTTACAAATTCCTTAAAGGAAAAAATTTAGAAGCAAAAATCAGTGTATTTGACTTACTGAACCAAAACCGCAGCATTAGTCGCACCATCAATAGTTCGTATTTAGAAGACAATATCACACAGGTGTTGCGTCGTTATTACCTGCTAACACTAACCTATACATTTAAAAAATACACAGGTAAGGCTCCTGAGCCCGCTGACGGCGAACAACGAGGTCCAGGCGGTCGCGGTCGTCCCGACGGTACGGGTCCTGGTGGACCACCGCCAAGATAAAATAAAAAAGGGGCTATCTCGACATTTGAGACAGCCCCTTTATATTTAGAAAAACGTTGATTAATCTTCCTTTAATCCGCGACCTGCTTTTTGAATTTTACCAGCAGCTTTTAATTCCCCAATGGATTTATCCAAAACGCCATTCACGAAATTTTTACTGTTAGGCGACGAATACTCCTTACTAATATCAATGTATTCGTTAAGCGAGGCCTTCACGGGAATATTAGGTAAGTAAAGCACTTCAGCCAAGGCCATTTGCATCAGGAGCATGTCCATATTAGCTATGCGATCCATTTCCCAATTATCTGTGTGGCGTGCAATTATTTCCTGTAAACTTTCACGGTAAAGAATTGTCTTATTAAACAATACGCTCATGAAATTTTCATCATCTTCTTTATCGCGTAAAAGTGGCTGAAGTTTAAAGCTGGCACCACATTCCTCCAACGTTCTAACAACCGAGTTAAAAGCAACGAATGTATCATCTGCCCAATGGATGTTCTTCTCCTCAAAATAGGATATCAACACTTCGTTTTCAGCGAGGAATTCTTGTATAATTTGAATCAAGAACTTCCTGTCTACATCAGCAGTCCCTTGAGGGGCTAACATATATTCCTTATAAAACTCGGAGTTACGAATATCAAGGTACAATTTGCGCACCAGGTCGACATCATTTTGCCATGTGATACGGTGACGTGCTATTTCCTTTTTAAGATCTTCGCTCTCAGCTAAACTCCTGAGCAACCAGTTCTCAACAAACCGCATATTGGGATTTAAGTCCCCCTCTCCAGGCATGCGCTTGTTTTTATTTTCATCCATGATGACCAAGGATACATGATGAATGTCTCCTAACAAGGCAAAAATGGTAATGTAAAGTTCGTGGATCTTATCCAAGCTTTTGAATAAATCGCGTTCGAACTGTGCAGGGGTTACTCCTTCATGCTGAAAAAAAGCATAAAGGGCCTGCATGACCTTAATTCTTAAAAATCTTCTATTTAACATGCTTGTCCCCCCTCAGCCCTTAAAGCACAGCGTTGATGCGTGCAATGGCTTCCAGTCGTTGTTCACCTAGTTTGTTTGCAGCCATGTAAGTTGGAATACCTTCCTTCTTCGCTAACTGAAACAAGTTCCAAGTAGTATCGTATATTTTTTCCGCGTGCGCCATAGCGCGACTGCGATTGTATCCTTCTAATTCGTAAAACACGTTGATGATGCCGCCAGCGTTAACCACAAAGTCTGGTGCGTATAGAATACCTTGACGACCAACAGCTTCACCATGTATCTTTTCTTCTGCTAATTGATTGTTGGCTGCGCCGCAAATAATCTTGCATTTTAAACGGGACAATGTTTCGTCGTTTACAGTGGCACCAAGAGCACATGGCGCATAAATGTCAATGTCTAAGTCAAACATTTTGTCCGCGCTAACCACCTCGGCTTTGTATGTTGCAGAAACCGCTTTCAAACGATCTTCACTAATATCGTTGATATAAACTTTAGCACCTTCTTCAGTGAGATGTTTAACTAATACTTCTCCCACGTGGCCAATGCCTTGAACCAGTACCTTTTTACCATTCAGGCTATCATTTCCCCACACTTCACGTGCAGACGCTTTCATTGAAACGTACACACCAAAAGCTGTAACGGGACTAGGGTCACCGCTTCCGCCCATGTTCTCAGGTAAACCACTCACATGGTCGGTTTCCATACGAATAATTTCCATGTCGCGGCTCGTCATAGCAACGTCTTCAGCAGTGATGTATTTTCCACCCAAACTATTTACGAATTTACCAAAACGACGTAGCAAGGCTTCGTTCTTGATTTTTTTAGCATCACCAATAATAACCGCTTTACCACCTCCTAAATTGAGTCCGGCTACCGATGATTTATAAGTCATGCCACGTGACAACCGCAACACATCATTAAGCGCTTCCATTTCATTGTTGTAATGCCACATGCGGGTACCGCCTAAAGCAGGACCGAGAATGGTATTATGAATGGCAATAATGGCTTTTAAACCTGTAGCGTTATCGTTACAGAAAACCACTTGCTCGTGGTTGTGTAATCCCATTTGAGCAATTACCGGATTTTTAGCGAGGTCTGAACCTGCGAGTGAAGTCACTTCCATGTGTTTAAACAAAGCGGCAAAGTTAGCCCAAATCGCCCAATAACACAAGAGTTGGACAGAAATTCAATACCTTTGTTCAATGAAGCACCTTGCGGTGTTAAACCGCTTCTTTTTCCGCTACAAATGGCATTTCTCAGCAGGATTGCTCTTTGTGGCCCTTTCTACGATTTTTGGCACCTGGCAAGGTATTATCATTCGCAATGGCACCAACCGGGTAACCGAACTATTTCTGAACCGTGGTGATTTCGAGGCAAGTGAATTTATTCGTTACGGACTCACACTCATTGGTTTAGCCATCACCTCAGGGCTTTTTATGTTTCTAATGCGGCAGACCATTATTGTTATGAGTCGGCATATTGAATTTGACCAGAAGAATGAAATTTACGCGCATTATCAAGCGCTTGATGCTTCGTTTTACAAGCGGCATACTACTGGTGATTTAATGAACCGCATTAGCGAAGATGTTGGCAAGGTGCGCATGTACACGGGACCTGCGATTATGTACCTGGCTAATACCCTTGTTACCACCATTACCGTTGTGGCCTTTATGTTACAGGTTAACACGAAATTAACCTTACTTGTTTTTGCACCGCTTCCTTTACTTTCCTTCTTAATCTACAAAGTAAGTGATCGTATTAGCAAGCAAGGTGCTAAAGTGCAAGAAGAATTGGGACATTTGACAACACAAGCACAGGAGAGCTTTTCTGCCATACGTATTATTAAATCCTATGCCCGCGAACTGTTCTTTGCTGAGCAAATGAATACCCGTGGAGAGCAATACAAAAAAACCGCCTTGAAAATGGCCGCCCTTGAGGCCGTTTTTTCCCCCGTGATGGCCTTAATGGTGGGCATGAGCGTTTTGTTAACGGTTTGGTATGGTGGACGTTTAGTGATCCTGGGTGAAATAGATCATGGGAATATTACAGAATTTATTTTTTACGTTTATCGCCTTACTTGGCCCTTTGCTTCGCTAGGTTGGGTTACCTCGCTTATTCAGCGGGCAGCGGCTTCTCAAAAACGCATCAACGAGTTTCTCGATCAACAACCACAAATTACAAATACCGGTCAATTATTAGTGCCTATAAAGGGCTCAATCACTTTTGATCAAGTGTATTTTACATATCCCGAAAACAATGTCACGGCCTTGAAAAATATTTCATTTGAACTAAAAGCAGGGCAGACATTGGGCATCACTGGACCTGTTGGCAGTGGGAAATCATCCCTTCTAGCACTTTTGAGTCGCCAATACGATGTTAATCAAGGACGAATTCTGATTGATGAGCACGTTATTAGTGAACACGACTTAAATCATTTACGCAGAAGTACTGGTGTTGTTCCTCAAGATGTACTGCTATTTAGCGACACTATTGCTCAAAATATTGCTTTTGGCAGCCATGAAAAGGTAGGGACGGAAGATATAAAGCGAGCTGCAAAACTAGCTGGAGTGTACGACAACATCCTCTCCTTCCCGCAAAATTTTGAAACAGTGGTTGGTGAAAGAGGCGTAACCTTGAGTGGGGGACAAAAACAGCGAATTTCTATTGCTCGCGCCCTGATTGGCCAACCAGATATTTTATTACTCGACGATTGCCTAAGCGCGGTTGACAGCGAGACTGAAACACTCATACTAAACAACTTAAAAAACGTGATGCACCAAAAAACAAGCATCATTGTCAGTCACCGATTATCAGGGATACAACACGCTCACATCATTCTTTATCTGAAAGATGGCGAAATAATAGAAAAGGGCACCCATTCAGAGCTGATGGCTGCCGATGGCTCCTATGCGCAGTTGTGGCGGCTCCAAAACCAAAATTAGTGCCGTTCTCCCCATGCTAAAAATTTAGGGTACCCTAAATTTTAATTCAAGTGTAACTTTAGTGAATTTAAGAATTACTAACAATGGCCTTTTGTTAATTGATGTTGAAGTCGCATCGTCTTGTAAAGCATTCGTTTAATTTTGAAATATGAAAATACGGCTACTTTGTTTTTTATTAGTTGTTAGCGTTAATCTCATAGCGCAAGATGATGAAGATGGAAAAAAATCGTTCTGTGGCGACATCAATAAAAAAGCGATGTCTCTTTACGAAAAAGGTACCGACAAAAAGAAATACCAAAAGCCAGAGCGCTTAGAGTTTTTGCAAAAAGCCTTGGCAATCGAGCCCGATTTTCCAGAAGCCTTATTGGCGGTAGGATTAGAACTAGTCGTTCGCTTTGACTTAGAAAATAAGCCCATCACCCCAGCTTGTGCATTTTTTGTTAAAGCCATTCAATTATGCCCCCGTGTTAGCAGCGAACCCTACTACTACATTGGGCGCGACTATTACGAACGCCAAATAAACGATTCAGCATTAAAATACTTGCAGAAGTTTCTTGACTTTAAAGATGAGGACGAAACCAAGTTTGCAAAGAACTATAAAAATCAACTGTATAACGCACAAATGATGCTGAAAACAGTTAAAGCAGAAAGTGCATTACGCAAAAATGTCCCCTTCGATCCTCGTGTAGTGAATGGAGTTTCTACTGAACGGGACGAATACCTGGCTTATATATCACCAGATGATCGATATTGTTACTTCGTTAGGCGTGTTCCTATGGATAATAAAAATCAAGTTTACGCTAGTGACAAGGAGAAAGAAATGTTTATGTATGCCGTACGCGACAAAGCAGGGAAATTTGATAAAGGTCAACCCATGGAAGCTCCCTTTAATACCACGGACGACAATCAAGGTGGTTGTAGCATATCTATCGACAACAAACATTTGTACTTTGCGATGATGCGTAACGAAGGCGGTTTGCAACCCAATGTCGATTTGTATGTGAGTGATTTTGCTAACGAAGAATGGGGACCCATTCGCAAATTGAGTGCAAATGTGAATGATCCAAAGTACTGGGACAGCCAACCAACCATCTCTTCAGATGGACTCACCTTGTACTTTGCAAGCGACCGTCCCGGTGGCTTTGGCGGCATAGACCTTTACTTCACCAAAAAAGATCCGGTAAGCGGACAATGGTCAAAACCGATGAATTGTGGCCCGATGATAAATACGGCTGGGGATGAAAAAACACCGTTTATTCACAGTGATTCTGAAACCTTGTATTTCAGCAGTGGTCCCAACAAACGCACTGGTGGCGGTTTGATGGGATTTGGAGGTGCAGACATCTTTTTCACACGAAAAGACGAGAAAGGGGAATGGATGGAGCCGGTTAATATTGGCTCTCCCATTAACAGTGAAAGCGATGATACTGGCTTTTTTGTAAGTGCTGATGCCAACACTGGGTACTTCTTTAGTTTTGATGAAGGAAAAGTAGCAGGAAAAGGCGTGGGCCGATACGATTTATTCTCGTTTCATTTATACGAAGCTGCTCGTCCCAGTGAAATAAAACTGATTAAAGGCTCGATAAAGGATGATCAAGGAAATGCGGTCGCTGGTGCTGTTGTAGAGGTGAAAGACCCTACCACTAAAAAAACCAGCTTTGCAACTGTTGATAGTAGTAACGGTGAATTTATGGTTGCGGTTAAGGCGAAGAAACAAGTGTTATTGACTGTAAAAAAAGATGGTGTTGCCTTTAACAACATGAAAGTGAAGGCCGATTCTTCGAGTGATTTGCAAGTAAAGGTCAAGGAAACCAAGGAGGGTGCCACTTTTGCTCTTGATAATATCTATTACACTACCAATAGTGCTGAATTGACAGATGCCTCCTTGCCCGTTTTAGAAAGTTTTGCGAAATGGTTAAAAGAAAACCCATCGGTAAAAGTAGAAATTCAAGGTCATACCGATAATGTAGGTAATCCAAAAGACAATGAAGCTCTCAGTAGTAATCGTGCCTTCTCTGTTAAAAGCTTTCTTGAAGAAATGGGTATTGCCGGTGAACGCATCGAAGCAAAGGGATACGGTTCATCAAGGCCATTAGCAGATAACGCAACCGAAGCCGGGCGCGCACGTAACCGTCGTACCGAATTCATGGTGTTGAGTCAGTAACCCTCTTTACCGACACTTCATCATCAATAACCGACTCCTTGTTAACCATTGGGGTGATTTAGGTAATTTCATGGTATGAAAAGCAGATGGATTCAATTAACACTGGAACTAACAGCCTGGGTGTTCTTTTTACTGTTCCCTGTTTTGCTATTTCCTTCCATGCGGCCTTTTTATCAAGAAGACCAACTGAATCCTGTTCTCACTGGAATAATTCTTACTAATAGCTTATTAATTTGCTTTTACTACTTCAACCTGTACCTAGCTATTCCAAAATTTTATTTCAAAGGCCTCTACAAACAATTTGTATATATCATTTTAGGCATGTTATTGCTGATAATTTTGATATTGCAAGTGAACCCTGGTTTCAATCCGCTTCCCTCCCCTCCTTTCAAGTATGCCCGCGCAGCCTTTATCGGCAGTATTCTCATTCGTTTCATCATGATTTTTTTATTCTCATTGGGTATGGCGAGCCTAAACCGACTTCGCATTGCACAAAAAGAAAAACTAGCTTCAGAATTAGCCTTGTTGCGGGCGCAAGTCAACCCACATTTTCTGTTCAATACCTTAAATAGTATTTATGCTCTAACGGTAACCAAAAACGAGAATGCCCCAGCAGCTGTATCGCAATTAGCAGCAATCATGCGCTATTCGTTAGAATCGGCACAATGTGAATTGGTTCCTTTAACGCAAGAATTGAATCACATTGCAGCGTATATGGAATTAGAGAAAATTCGGTTAAATGATAAAACAGAACTCGAATACAAAGTACTCGGTAATTCAGATGGATTACAAATTGCTCCGATGCTCTTACTACCGTTGGTTGAAAATTGTTTTAAACATGGCGTGAGTACACGGGAAATAGGCACTATTACTATCGAAATCACTATTCACAATAACCATCTTTCAATCAGCACACGCAATCGTATTATTAAAAACGACCAAACCGGAGGTAATGGTCTAAGTAACTTGATAAAACGTTTAAATCTACTTTATCCGGCACAACATTTCTTGACACACGCAGAAAAAAACGGTTACTTTATTACTGAAATGAACCTGCAACTATGATAAGTGCAATAGCCATCGACGACGAGCCCTTGGCACTTCTTGTGCTTAAAGAACTCTTTAAAACAGTTGACGGTTTTAAACTCGAACGCACCTTTACCGACACAGAAGAGGCAGCGCGCTATATTCGGCAGTTTCCAGTGGATTTGATTTTTCTCGATATTCAAATGCCCGAAATCGATGGTTTAAGCTTTTACAAAAAATACGGACACGACTTACCCGTGATTTTCACTACTGCCTTCAGCCAATATGCTGTTGAAGGGTTTAATGTGAACGCAGTAGATTACCTGCTAAAACCAATAGAGAAAACCAGGTTTTTGCAAGCCGTCACTAAGGCCAAAGAATACCTTCATTTTCTGCATGCCACGCCGCAACAAGAAAAAAGTGTGTTTGTGCGCGCCAATTATGCCCTAGTGAAAATAAAAATGGATGATATTTTGTATATCGAAACCCTTGACGATTACCTCAAAATTCATACCAAGAATAAAAAACCAGTTCTAACAAAACTGAACCTTAAGAACATGGCGGCTAAACTAGACGAATCGCAGTTCGTAAGGATTCACCGTTCATACATCGTTAATCTCAACTGCATTGATGCTGTAAGAGGGAAAAATGTGTTTCTAGGAACCATTGAATTGCCTATTGGCACTAGTTTTGAAACAGATTTTTTTGAGAAATACCGTCCTTAATGTCCGACACAATCAGGGCAAACACCGACTCCATTTTTTATTTAAGCAAGTTGAATCGAATTTTGTTTCGTGAAACAACTCTTCATCTTCATCCTGATGATTCCGGTGTTCACACCGGCACAGGTCGTCTTTACCAACGAGGACAGTATTTTCTCCTTCCTTAAACGGTATAATATAACAGCCAAAATTAATGGCTTACAAGAAGAACAAGCAATAGCAACACGCAATGCGGCTATCGCCAATATCATCAATTTTAAAAACCCAATCAATTTCTCAGCAACCAACAACCTCCAATTACCCGTCAACTTTATACCAGCAGAAGCGTTTGGGGGACCATCAGGTACTTACAAAAGCATTACATTGGGACAACAGTACGTTAGCAATTTCAACTTTACACCACAAATTGATCTTATCAATCCACAAAGTTGGAGCAAATTGCGGAGTGCAGAATTAAATATCGAAACAACGCGTCTTAACAATCAATTAACGATGCGCACGGTTTATGAAACGGCAACGGCTGCTTACTACAATATTGCCTCATTGAATGACCAAATAAGTTCAACAGACGAATTGATCAAGGGAGCTACAACCATCCATCAAATTGTTTCTCAAAAATTTCAAAATGGCCTGTCACGTTCACAAGAGGTGAATAATGCCAATGCAACACTCATCACACTTCGCGATCGCTTAGCACAATTGCTTTATTTAAAACAACAACAAGAAACAGCCTTACGGAATTTGTGCCATATACCAACATCGCAACCTATGACGATTCATTGGGATAAAATGCAAGCCGTGCCACAAACACCCACCCCCCAAAGTAATTTATTAAGTCGTACAGCAGAACTCCAAAACCGCATGTTGACCTCGGAGTTGCGAGCCGCGCGACTGGCGATGTTACCGGTTGTATCCTTAATCTACTACCAAGGTTGGCAAAAAAACAGCAATGTATCTTTTAACGACAAAGCAACTGAATGGATTCCGTCGAAATACATCGGCCTAAAAATCTCCTTGCCCTTTCCACCCGATGTGAACCGTATTACCGCCTCTTATACCGCTCGTATCAACGCCTCAATAGCAACCTTAAATGCGATGCAAGCGCAACAACAAAATGAAACAGGTAATGAACTGCTCATGAGTGAATATAACCGCAATGTGGTAGCTTGGGAAAGTGCGCGTGACCTAGCACAATTAAGAAACGAGAATTACCAAGCCACTCTACAACAATACAAAGAAGGACTTGTAAGTACAGAAATCATGCTTACCGCGCTAAATGATTACCTGTCGGCAACTGCCACCTTAAGCAATTCCCAAGCCTTACTTATGCAAAGTCGCGCTAAGATAAAAATCAACAATTTAATCCAATGAAGTACCTATTGCCCATCCTTCTGTTGACCTTATTGACTGCATGCAGCAAAAAGGAGGAAGAAATTCATGCCGAACGCCATGATTTAACTGAAACAGTGTTTGCCTCCGGCCAACTTGAACCTGAAGAACTATACAACCTTACAGCACAAACAGATGGTTATATCACGGTGCTTGGCTTCACCGAAGGTGATTTACTTAATCAAGGTGACACATTGGTTGTTATTGATAATGCAGCATCTGCTATTAGTGCCTTGAGTGCAGATGTCTTATTAGGAATTGCCGCTCGTAATGCCTCTGACAACGGGCCGGCAATTAAACAAGCTGAACTCTCGAGTGAATTAGCACAGAAAAAAATGCTTCAAGATTCTTTACAAGCCTTACGTTACCAAAAACTACTAGCACAAAATGCCGTTTCTAAACTAGAAGCAGAAAATGCGCTGTTGGCTTATCAAACGAGCCTAACCAATTACAAAAACGCACTGCAAAGTTTACAATTGGTGCGCCAACAAGCCGACCAACAATTGATTTCACAAAAAGCACAGCGTGATATCAATTCTGTTTCTTCATCCTTCAATGTGTTGCGGTGCACACATCCCGGCAAAATTTATAAGCGACTGAAACAACAAGGCGATTATGTGCGCCGTGGAGAAGTGATTGCCATTATTGGTAACGCAGAAAAACTATATGCTAAATTAAATGTGGATGAAGACAATATCGCTAAAGTAAAAGTGGGACAAGTAGTCAATATTCAATTAAACACTATGCAAGATTCTGTTTTTACCGGAACAATCACGCTAATTTACCCAGCCTTTGAAGAAACTTCCCAATCGTATGTTTGTCGCGCGGCTGTTGACGTCCCCCCTACTATGAGGCTATACGGCACCCAACTGCAAGCCAATATTGTAATTGCAGAGAGAAAGCAGGTGTTGGTGATACCACGTAAAACACTTGATTTTGGCAATACTGTTAACGTGAAGGGCAAGGGACCAACCACTATACAAACAGGCTTCATTTCTACTGAATGGGCAGAGGTGACTGGTGGCTTAATTGAGACAGATGTATTAATCGCACCACGCAAATGAGGTTTTCGGTCAATACACAAATTGCCATTACGCACATTGTATCGCGCCGCAAACAAACGCTCGTAGCGGCACTGGGTGTAACTGTAGGCATCACAGCTTTCGTGTTTCTCAACTCGCTTGTGTTAGGTTTTAATCGTTTTTTTGACAACACGGTCTTCAAATCCATGCCGCATTTGCGCATTTTTCATGATGACGAAGTGAGTCAACCGCTGTTAGATCCTGCTACGCACGTGGTCGTTAATCCGCGCATTTTAAATAAAGGCAAAAACTTGATTAATCCCGATGCGGTACTCAAGGCTGTTCAATCGCACTCCCAAGTGGTAGCCGCTGTGCAATGGGTGACCGTAAATTTATTTTACACATCCGGCAAATCGCAAGTCGCAGGTCAAGGTTGTGGTGCAGATATAATACAAGTTGACAAAATGTTCGATATCCGTTCTACCGTGGTGGCCGGAGACATGCAGAATTTAAAGCGCATGCCCAATGGCGTTTTGTTAGGCTCTGGTGTTGCTGAAAAATTAAACTTACAAGTCAACGATAATATCACGGTGATCTCCTCCCTTGGCGTTTCTAAGAGCATGAAAATTGCGGGTATATTCCGTACAGGTAATTCCATTACTGATAAAACACGGTGTTATATGAATCTCGCTGCGGCTCAGACTTTAATGCGTGAAGGTAATTCCTATGTAACCGACATCTACGTGAAAATAAAAGACGTAAACCAGGTCGAGAACTACGATGCCGACTTTGAAAGTCTTACTGGTTACACAGCGGAGAATTGGAAAGAAGCTAACGAAACCTATGTTGCAGGATCAAAGACACGTGCAATTATGATGCGAGCCATTTCAGCCGCAATTCTCTTAGTAGCGGCCTTCGGTATTTACAATATACTTAATATGACCATCATGCAAAAACTGAATGATATTGCGATATTAAAAGCTCAAGGTTTTTCAGGGAAGGATGTTATCAAAATATTTGTCACAGAAGCTCTTTTGATGGGATTGGTAGGCACCATCATGGGCTTGCTACTAGCCACATTTTTAATACGCATGATGAGCCGGGTGTATATTGGTGGCGATATTGGGTACTTCCCAATTGGTTTTGAGCCCGTGGTGTTTGTTTTAGGCGCTGTGGTGGGGTTACTGGTAACCGTTGGCGCTGGTTATATTCCAGCGCGGAATGCAGCAAAAGTCGATCCTGTAGAAATTTTCAGACGATGAGTGAATTAGTTTTACGCACCAACGCCGTTGGCAAGTATTTTTATGAACCCGTTAAATTCAGGGTACTTAACGATATTTCCTTTGAAGTAAATAAAGGCGAATTCCTCACTATGGTTGGTAAATCAGGCTGTGGCAAGTCAACACTGCTCTACCTGTTAAGTACAATGGACACCGATTATGATGGACAAATTTATATCGACAACGAATTGGTTACCGGTTTGAGCGAACGCAAATTAGCGGCTATACGCAACGAAAAAATCGGCTTCGTATTTCAGTTTCATTACCTACTACCTGAATTTACTTCACTAAAAAACGTGATGTTACCCGCTTTAAAATTAGGTAAGTACAGCCCCGAAGAAATTGAACACCGTGCTGTAGAAAAATTACGCATGCTTGATTTAAATGATATCATGACCAAGCCGGCTTCTAAACTTTCAGGGGGGCAGCAACAACGCGTAGCCATTGCCCGTGCGCTTATTAATGATCCACTTATCATTATGGGCGACGAACCCACCGGTAATTTAGATAGTAAGAACACTGCCATAGTTTTCGATATTTTTAAAATGCTCACTACCGAACAACAACAAACAATTATAGCGGTGACACACGATAATGACTTTGCCAAATCGTCTGATCGCACCATCGAATTACAAGATGGTCGGTTACTGAGTCATAAAAAGGTGTGGGGGGATTAGTAAACTGCCACAATAAGCCCCTGCCTTTTACTTTGTATTTTATATAAGTGATTGACGCGTCATTTAGTGCCATCTGCTGTAGCCACAGCAACTAGTGCACCACAAAATAATTACAAGCCAATATGCATTGGGCTGCCGCTACTGTCAAAGGCGCACACTTGCTCTATTCGTTAACTCAAATTCACTTCAACTTTTACCTTGTAGTTTGTGTTTCTTTTTCGTTTACACGAAATAATTCGCAACAATGGCTCATGTTATTGAATTAAGCAAATGCTATTGACTTCCATAAGACCACGAATTCTGTAAACCTTAGTTCATACCAAACCTTTTCCCTTTCGGGAATGTGAAACCCGCCGAAAGCAGCATATAACTAGTGGCACTGAGGAGTCCCTTTTTTGAATTCATAAGTCCAGGACGAACGCCAAATTCAACACGATATGTAAAAGCGCCCTTGATATTGTTCTTGGTTGCCTCCCATCCCAGGCGCCAGCCGGTTTTTCTAAGTACCGCATTATCGTTAAGCGTCATAACCGCATCCTTTTGTTTACCACCAGGAAACGTATTGGCCCCAAATACATTTGAAAAATTAATCGTTGGGAAAGAAATAGCCGAGGGCATAAAAAATAAATCAAAGAAAAAATTGTAATCATTGCAATTGGTAGATAAACCCTGATCGCCAATTTGCAGTACAAGATTATTCACCGTGTGCCAACTGATACCAGCATATAGATAGTTTAATTGCATTTGAGCAGTGAATGCTTTGACGGCGATGCTTGTATCATTGTTAAACAAAAACGATTTAGAATTAAAATCGTAAGAATCCATTGCCGTTTTAAGCCGCGTCATCCCCCCTCTTAACTGCAACATTCTTTTTGCGGTTCCCGGCACCATAATGTAACTGGTGTAGGAAGTGCGCCTTGTTTGAGAAAATGTAAGCGATGACGATAACACCACTTGCATTTTTTTCTGCCTTTTAAAACTAAGTAAATTATAGGCCAGCCCAAATTCTATTCCCCGGTGGTTTTTAATTTTTTTACCTGTATTCGAATTCTGAATAGCCATTGTCCCCTTAACTCCATCAAAATACGCCTTTTTCCAATCAATAGTGATTGAACCGTATTTCAGGACATTGATATTCAGAAATGCACCAATGCCCATGTAGCTATTAGTCGACCAAACATCGGCGACCAAGGGATTAATGCCAATTATAACCGGCATAAGATTATCAGGATCGTCCACCAAAACTTTGTAATCGGCTGAACCACCTGATCTGGAGGTTGTTTGAGCGTAGATGTTGCCAAACACAAGTAATAAAGAAGCAAAAAGAAATCGGAGTTTTTTCATAGGGTTTTGCGTCAACTAAAACCACTGCACATAAACCAGTGCAATAGCATGATACAAAACTGAGATAAACATTTAAGTTATGAAATAGTGCGTTTGCACTAGTAAAATTAACATTAAATACGCTGTCACAATTAATGTACGCAATAGGTAATTACAAACGAAATTGGTGAAACCCCTCTAAAATGTTATAAGAATTAACTTAGGCTAACAACCTCTCCACCGCCTTCGGAAACCACTCGTGTTCTAACGCACGGATTTTACTTGCCAGTGTTTCAGGAGTATCGTCGGTAGTAACAGCACACTTGGCTTGTAAAATAATTTCGCCCTTGTCGTATTCTTCGTTTACGAAGTGAACGGTAATACCGCTTTCAGTCTCCCCAGCTGCAATCACCGCAGCGTGCACATGTTTACCATACATGCCCTTTCCACCGAATTTAGGTAACAACGATGGATGAATATTTATAATTTGATTGGGAAAGGCCCTTACAAACGCCGGGGGAATCTGCAACAAAAATCCCGCTAAAATAATGAGATCTATTTTTTCAACCTTCAAAAATTCAATGAGCTGATCGGTGTAATTCTCCAGCGCCATCTTACTCACAATCTGAACATTCTTTTTGTACTTCTCAGCGCGTGCAATAACGCCGGCAGTGTCTTTATTCGTCACCACCAATTTTATTTTAATGCGCGCATCGTTAGCAAAATAACTAAAAAGGTTCTCAGCATTTGTGCCTTCACCACTCGCAAACACCACGGCATTTTTCATGGGCGCAAAGTTACGGCAAAGGAGTGGAATCTTAAAACGCCGCTGCCCTGCACCTTTGTTTTTAATTATCCTATTCAAAAGGATTTGATGATTGGCCAATTACCCTTTCTGCCAATGTCAATCGATTGCTTTCATTTTTATATCCTTTCTTTTATTTGGGGCTTGCCCCCGCACAAAAGGGTGAGTTAATTGCTGAAAGAGACCCTTTTGGTGCGGGGGGCAGGCCATCCGCTATAACCAGCCTCACCCACCCCAAGCTTGGAAGAACCGCGCAGGCAGGGTCTCTCGCTCCATCGCAGAGCCCTGCCTGCTTTCCCACGCTAAGGGTGGGTGAGGCTGGTTGCCGCTCCTGTCCTTAAGCCGGCTGTATCGCTCGCTGTACCGTCATATTTCTCCATTCAATTCTTCCTTAGCCATTTCAAAAGTCGCTACAATGCCATCACGCGTTAACGTAAACGCGTTTAAGCCGTTGACCAATCAATACAAATCTTAGAACCGGTTGGCCGACAGCGAGCGCCAGGGATCGCAGGCAATAGCTTTGCGAAGGCCAATGTTACAGGCACCCTTGGGCGGAGGCTCAATTTCCTGAAGCGAAAGGCGCGCAACTACCTAGATGCCCTACTCCTTTCGCTTTCAGGGAGACCCCGCACCAAGGAGTGCCTGTTACATTGGACGAGTAAACTATGCCGTAGAGCCCGTCTGGCGCCCTAATAACAATAAAAACCTCTTGACTACCCGCAACTGATGTGCGCTGCGTTTACACGAGCGGTATGAACCTACAACCAACTTTTCGTAACTTTACGGTTTGCTTTCATCTATGTTGCTCAACTATATCCATTGGAACCCTTCACCTGAAATTTTTACAATTCCAGGAATTGATTGGCCCGTGCGTTGGTACGGACTGCTTTGGGCGGTCGCATTTATTCTCAGTCATTTTTTCATGAACCGTATTTTCAGAAAAGAAGGCCGTACCGATAAAGACCTCGATACTCTTACCATGTACATTATCCTAGGTACCGTGATTGGTGCGCGACTGGGGCATTGTTTGTTCTACGGTCCCTGGTTTGGCGAAGACGGCTACCTTTCGCACCCCCTTAACATGTTGAAAATATACGAAGGCGGCTTGGCGAGTCATGGTGGTGCCATTGGCATTATTGTGGCGATGATTTTATACACCCGCAAAACGGGCGAAAAATGGTTGTGGTTATTTGACCGCATGGTGGTTGTAGCGCCATTAGCAGCAATGTGTATCCGTTTAGGCAACCTCATCAACGGTGAAATTGTAGGTGAAACAACAAATGTGCCTTGGGCCTTTATTTTTCAAAACAACGACGAAGACCGTTGGAACCTGATGCAATTCGGCACAGCAATTCCACCACGCCATCCAGCGCAATTGTACGAGGCTATTTTCTGTTTGTTCTTGTTTATTTTTATGTACTGGTTTTGGAAAAACAAACGTGAATCACGCGGTGCCGGGTTTATGTTCGGGCTATTTTGTGTGTTACTTTTCACCGAACGCTTTATTGATGAAATGCTGAAAGTTAATCAGGCGGCTTTTGAAAACACGTTGCCACTAAACATGGGACAAATATTGAGTCTCCCATTTATTGCTGTAGGTATTGTAATGATGGTGCGATCAAGAACCTTAAAAACACCAGCAAACGAAACCCAGCCACAACCAACGCCATCAAGTGAATAATCGTAGTTAGGGCTATTACCAAATTTTTAATACCTTCATCTAAATTCGTTGGATGAAGGTATTTTTCATTATAGCCATTACAATTGTTCTGCAAAGTTGCAGTTTTGATAAACTATTTCTGCAACCAACAGAATTACCACAACTTCCACCAAACAAAGAAAAGGTGAGCATAACCATGAACGCAAAAGGTGATACCACCATCGTTGAGTTCAATACCAAGACCTTGCAACCAACCTTTTTAACTACTCGGCACGACACCTTGTCGTTTGATTACACCATTGAAAGCGTGCTATTCACCAGTACCAGTAAAAACAAGCTGAATGGTTGGATGCTGAAGCCCAAGAACAAAAAAGTCAGTACCACCTTGTTGCATTTTCATGGTAATGCCGGTTTCTTGTTAAGTCAATACCAAGCCCTTGTTCCCTTGTTGGAAAAAGGTTTCCAAGTATTTGTTTTCGATTACAGCGGTTTTGGATTTTCTGAGGGAGAGGCCTCCCGTGATATGGTATTATTAGATGGCCTGTCGGCGTTAACGTATGTGAGGTCCCGCGACGACGTAAAAGGCACAAAGTTGGTCATTTATGGCCAGTCGTTAGGTGGTCATTTGTCTGCAGTTGTAGCCGCACTTCGTCAAGATGAAATTGACGGTTTAGTAATTGAAGGCGCATTTTCTTCACACAAGGACATTGCCGCAAAACGAGCTGGATTTTTTGGCCGATGGTTCGTGCGCGAAAAATACAGTGCATTAGCCTCCTTACCCAATTACAAGAAACCGTTATTAATAATTCATAGCACAGAAGACAAAACCATTCCCTTTGACCTTGGTCAAAAATTATTTCAAGCAGGCAACGCCCCTAAAACCTTTTTTGAGATCAAGTATGCACACATTGCTGGTCCAGAACATTATCCAACAGCTATCGCAGAGAAGATTAGGAAGTTATTGGAGTGATTAATGAATTGGCTGCTCCCGCCTTAACACCACGTACGCTGGAAAATGATCGCTATACCCGCCCGTATAGGCACCACCACTGTAAGTACGAAAAGGATACCCCTTGAAGGAACCGTAATCGGCTCGCAGCATCTGATCATTAAAAATGTAAGCTTTATAAAACGTCCAACTGTTCTTCTTACACTGAACCAACGACCAATTGATAATGGTCTGATCAAACAAACTCCAACTATCGGCCCACGCCAATGTGCCCACCCCCTGCTTGTACAAGGTCTCAGATGGATTGTAAAGACTACCGGGCTGCAAATGCTTTAATTGATCTGTGGCTCCTAAACAATGCCGCACAGAGGGACTAACAGGGTCGTCGTTTAAATCACCCATTAGAATTATTTTTACAGAAGGTTCTTTTTGCTCTAAACTGTCGATAATTCGTCGGGCTACTTTAGCCGCAGCACAACGACCCGGCATACTGGCCCGTTCACCGCCACGCCGCGATGGCCAATGATTGATTAAAAAACAAAAAGACTCACCAACCAATTTGCCACTCACTACTAATATGTCACGAGTGGCATGCAAACTATCCTTTAAACGCACTTTATAAGCAACGGCATTGGTCGGTACAAAATAATTCACATTGTACATAAACGAAGGATCCACCCCGCGGGCATCGGGACCTTCAATATGTATGACTTTATAATGCCTTTCTTTTAACAAGGGCGTTTGTGCAATTGCTTCTACGACCTGTCGGTTCTCGGTTTCACAAAGACCAATGATAGCAGGCCCGTCAGCATTATGAGCTAAACCTATTTTAGAAAACACCTCACTTACCCGATCCAATTTTGTACGAAAACGTTCGCCGTTCCAATGATACGACCCTTCAGGTAAAAAATCATTGTCGTTCTTCATCGGGTCATCAAGCGTGTCGTAAAAATTTTCAATGTTCCAAAACGCAATCACCACGCGCTGTTCAACAACCCGTTGTTGCGCATAAAAGGGACTTGCAATAAAAAATAGTCCTAATGCATTTAGATAAAATTTTCTCATTTCGACCTGTCTTTCCTGCAAACACGATGTTGCAGGTGGGTAAATCTATATGTTTACGCATCTGCACGTATCGTCATGAATAAAATTATTTGGATTATCCTGCTTCCAATCTTCCTAAACGCTCAGGACACCCTGCCGCAACTTGATACGCTTTCTAACTTACCCTTAATAGCTGTTTTTACTGGTGACGAAGAGGATGAAACAATGGAACAAGAAATTGCGCCGATGCTACAAGCCAGTCGTGATGGTGTTCTACAAGCCGCGGGCTTTACATGGGGTGCAGTCGGATTTAGGTACCGCGAACAAGCAGCCAACAACGTGTACTTAAATGATGCGCCAATAAAAGACTACATCACCGAGGGCAATGTATGGCGGTGGTGGAGCGGACTCAACGACATGATCCGGTTTTCTGAAACACGTGGAGGCATTGCTGCGAATCGCCATGGTCCGTCAACCAATAATGGTTATACCTCCATTGAATCCATTCCAATGCTTAGCCGTGCAGGAAAACGCTTCGGTATCAGCAGCGGTAATCGTTCTGATCTGTTTAAATGCTCTGCTACGTATCACAGTGGACTTTTACATCAGAAATGGGCCATATCACTTTCCACCTATTACCGATACAGCCAAAATCTTTTACGCGACCATACCCTTTCAACTGCTGGCGGCATGTGGTTAGCCATACAACGTGTTTTCAAAAAAAACAATTTTACGGTTCATGCGTTTGCAGTACCTAATTACCGAGAGGGAGCTAGTACCGAAACCGAAGAAGTTATCCAGTTAGTCGGTTACCGCTACAATAGCAAGGTAGGTCAACAACAAGGCGTGTGGCGGAACATAGCCGTTTCGCAAGGGCTTCAACCCGTTATCATCTTGTCGCATCAAATGAAAATCAATAAAACAACTGCTTGGCGCACTCATGTACAATGGATAAACGGGCAAACTTCGTATCAGGCATTAAATTACAGCGATGCTGCGAATCCTTCACCCGTCTATTACAAGTACCTTCCCAATTATTTGTCGCAAACCGGCGATACGGCTGCGGCTCGCCTTACCAATGAGCAATGGCTATTACTGCCCCCACAACTCGATTTCGACAAAATGATTCATTTAAATCAACTCAATTTGTACTCCATCGATCCAAATGTAGTTAATACGCAAGCAACAAGAGCACGCTTCATACTAGAAAGAAAGGTCGATAATTTACAACAATGGCAATACAACACGTTGTTTAACACCCGCATCAATCGTTTGTTTCTAAGCACTGGTGTAACTGCTGCCTATCAATCTAATCGCCGCTATAAAGAACTAGCCGACTTACTTGGAGCCACGTTTTGGCTCGACTACGATACATTTGTTAGCGCTGGCAATGATTCACTCAAACAAAACAATCTCGATGCACCAGATAAACCGATAGGCATAAACCAACGCTTTGGTTATGATTTCTCCCTCCAAACTATAAGTACAACCTTTTGGTTGCAGTTAGAACATACAGGCAAACATGTCGATTATTATTTGGGTGGACAATGGATTGAAAGCCGAATCTGGCGTGAGGGATACATGCGTAACGGCAAGTTTCCAACCAACAGTTTTGGTAAGAGCACAGTGATGCATTACGGCACACCATGCGGTAAAGCAGGTGGGATTTATAAAATAAATGGAAGACACTTTATTACAATGGCAATAACAGCATTTCTAAAATCACCAACCGCTTTATTAATTTTCCCCTCACCGAATACGCGCAACACGCTCGTTCCAGTTGCGCCTTCCTTTCATCGTAGCGTTGAATTAGCGTATGAATGGCGTATTCCAGGATGGCGTGGACGTATAACAGGTTTCTATACAAGCACCCAAATGGCATCCCAAATGCAAACCTATTGGCACGATGGTTTCAACTCGATGGTGAACCAACTAACCACTTTCAACCACCAGGTAGGCAAAGGATTGGAAGGCTTTTTAGAACACGCTATCACAGGCACCCACCTCTTTACACTTTGCTGGTATATTGGCGATTTCAGATACAAAGGGCCGGCTACACTCAGTGCCTGGCAAGACAATGCCGATACCCTGCTATTTAATCAATTCACGGCTTATCTCACCAATTACCATACTGCTAATGGTCCAGATAAAGCGGTCAGTTGTTCGTACAAGTTCACGGCTAAACGCTATTGGAACATTGGCGGTTATGCAGGTATAACTGCCGGAAATTATGAAGTGATTAATCCACTTAAACACACTACTTATGCTACATCTAAATACCTGGCGAGTGAAGAACAACTTGTTCGATCGTACTTGCAACAAACACTTTTACCCCGGTGTTTCTTGAGTGGTTTGTCGGGTGGTTGGTCGAAGCGTTACCACCGCAAGTATACACTTTCCTTAATGGCTACTCTGTCTAACCTGATCAACCAACGTGTGATCATTCGCTCGGTAGAAGCGCTTCGTTACGACCCAGCATGGCCAGATCGCTTTAGCAACCGAATCACCTTAAGCAATGGATTGCAAGCGAACCTTCTCATCTCCTTTAGTTACTAATATGAAAAAGTGTTTTTTATACCTACCCATCGTGCTGCTGAGTTGCAGCAAAAATTACGATGTCCCGCCTTTAAAACCAGCAACAGCTGCACCTGCCATTAACATTGCGCAAATAAAGTCTAAATTTAGAAATGGTCAGCAGCTAACATTCAAAAACGATAGCAATCTCTATTGCGTCATTACCGCTGATGAAACTTGTGGCAATCTGTATCACGAAATTTACGTTAAAGATGCAACCGGCGGGTTGCATATTGGTTTAACCAGTGGTGGTGGACTTTTCACAGGAGATAGTATTCGAATTAACCTAAAGGGAGGATTACTTATGGATGACAACCGGTTAATTACAATCGACTCTATAAATCCTGAAACTCACATTGTAAAATTAGCCTCCGGCTGGAAAGTGCAGCCACTCCTGCGTCCATTGCAGGAATTACTTGCCAATGCCTCCCCTACCAACTTCGTTCAATCACAATTGGTTGCAATTACAGATGTCGCTTTTGTTGCCGCCGACCGTGAACAGTTGTTCGCTGATGCTGTAGCAAAAGTAAGTATGACACGAACACTTACTACTTGCGACGGTATTGAATTAACGGTTCGCACAAGTGGCTACTCCCTGCTTGCCGGGACACGCACACCCACCGGCTTGGGCAGCATTACAGGCATATTAAGTCAATACGGCGGCAGCTTTCAATTAATTTTACGAAGCACTGCCGATATCCAAATGAACCAACCATTGTGTCCCGAACCACGCGTATACATGGTAAAAGACTTTAACGACAACAGTTTAACCTCGGGCGGTTGGAGCACTCAATATGTTTTAGCAACAATTCCATGGACCATCAGCAATTCAGGAGCACCATCTCCCTTCCTGCGTATTTCAAATTTTTCTTCATCTACATCACCCAAAAACACAGCCTGTGAAACTTGGTACATTTCGCCAGTAATTGATTTATCTCAAGGACTTCAACCTGTTTTAACCTTTAAGTACGCCCATGATTTTACTGGCAAAGGATTGGAAATCTATTGTACAACCATCGATGTCAGTGGCAAGCCGCTGTTACACGATTGGCAACGTATCGACTCAATAAGTGGAGTGAGCGGATTCATTTTCGCAACTGCAGGTCCCTATTCACTCACTAATTTCCAAAGCAAAAAATTTCGACTAGCCTTTCGTTACCTTGGTACTACTACAGATGGCGCCACTTGGGAAGTAGATGACATTCGCATTTTTGAAAAATAAAAAAGCCGGCACAAATCGGCCGGCTTCCTTTTTTGAATAGTGATCTATTCAACTGCTAGTTTTAATGTGTACAGTTGACCTGTAGGTGTGGTCAGCTGAATTAAGTAAATGCCAGTTGATAGCCCCTCAACACGGGTCTCTTCACCAGAAATAACAAGACGCTCTTGAACCAACTGACCATTAACTGACATTACCTTCAGGTGCCCGTTGAATGGTGTGGAGAGCTCAAACCCATTTGCAATCGTTTTAACAAGAATATCAGAATGATTAAATGATTCGATGCCCTCGCAGGTGCTAACAGTAACTGTACTCTTAGCAGTTGAAGAACAACCTTGAACCGTAGTATAAGCATAAGAAATTGTATGTGTACCAGCTCCTGCTGTTGAGGCTTTAAAGAAATTTCCTGTCACACCATTCCCTGAGAAGACACCATTACTAGGACTTCCGCTTAACGTTACAAGTGCTGCATTGGTGCAATAAAACGTCTTTGATAAGGTAAAAGTAACCGTTGGTTTAGGGTTAACTTGGATATTGCCTTGGGCAATTGTTGTACAAGCGCCACTCGTCAAAGAATAAGTTATTGAATGATTCCCTGCGCCTGCTATTGAAGGATCAAAGGTGGCATTGCTCGTTGATGTGCCATTTCCACTAAACAAGCCACCGGTTGGTGTCACAGTAATGGTTATTGGGGCTGCATTTTCGCAAATAGCGATAGGCAATTGCATTTGAGGTACTGTAAGGGAAGCAACATTCACTGCTTGTGTTACTGTTCCAACACACCCATTATTATCGGTATAAACATATTGAACAGAAAAAGTTCCAACACCTGAAATTGTAGGATCAAACGATCCCGTATTAATTGCTTGCCCGTTGAACACGCCACCAAATGGATTCCCAACTAAAGCAACTGGGTTTTGATTGGTGCAGAGATTGGAAGGGAGTCCGGTAATAGAAGGTACTGGCAAAGCATTAACATTCACTGCAACGCTGCCATTAAGTAAACAGCCAACGCCAGTTGTTCCCGAAACTGTTTGTGTAAAAGAACTTGTTGCATTAATCACCAGCACACTTGTAGATCCTCCTGGAGCGCTCCAAGTATAAGTGTTCGCGCCAAATGTGGATAAGGTTACATTCGTGCCTGCACATACATTGGTAGAAGACGCTGCAATATTTAATGGTGGCTGAGTTGTTAACGAGGTCGTTACTTGATAGGTGCCTGTTACGGCACAGCTTGCAGCATCTGCAGCTGAATAAGAGTAAATTCCAGCAGCTAAAGAATACTGCTGGGCTGTATATTGTGGAGGCAAGGTGTTAACGGTGTACGAATAAGGACCAACCCCACCGCTTGCCGTAATCGTTGCGCTACCATTAAAGCCGTTTGCGCAAGTTACCGGCGATGCACTGGCACTGAAACTAGGTGCCGATGTTCCAGCTAAGGCCATGAAAACCATCCGTTGCGTAGAGCTCGTATTTTGAAAGATCAGTCGTTTAACCTGCTTGGTTCTACTTGTGCAGTTCAACACTAAATCAATGTTAAATAACTTCGGATTGCCACTAGCATTTGAAGGAGTAGTGCCTGAACGATTCACACGATCAAATCCTGACAAAACCGCTGAAGAGGTAGAAAACCAATCTGGAAAACTTTGATTGGTAAATGTTTGTGTTGTATTATCTGTAAATCGAACTGTTAAATTAAATACTGCAGTGCCTTCAGTACTAAAACCAAGTAAACTGAGGGCACCGTACGATGCAGGATTTACTACGGTAATAGAATCAAACGTACCGCCTGTTAAATACACCACATTACCCGCTGTATACGTCTGCAATTGATAAGTCCTACTAGATGCAGCAACCACGCCATTGTTTGGAAGGCCAGTTGACACATTAAATAAGGCACCGTAAGCAGCTGAATACATAACATAATTACTGCCATCAATTGGTCCGCTGGTCGTAGACAATGCAGTTGTATTCTCAGCAACAGCATCAAAACTGTAACCAGTGGTGGCAATTGGTGCAAACACTTGGGCATTAACTAATCCAACAATAAAAAAGGAGGTAATAAGGGAGACTATTTTACGCATGTCAGGTTAAATTAAAACACTAAGATAGTTAATTAATTTTTATCATTCTGTGGGCTTAGAAAGATTAAGGACAAGCATCTACAACCTTCTTACTTGGTCTCTTCAATAAAGACCTGAAAACAATTTTATTGTGCCGTTTATCCGATTTATGTTTCACTTTCGTTCTTGCATACTCACGATCTGCCCTTGCCTGATAATCAAGGCAAGGGCAGTCTGAGACAAGCGCTGGAGGTCCCATACAGGAGCACAACCAGATTAATAACAAGAGGCTAACGCACCACTTGAATAGAGGTGGATGGTACCCAAGTTTTAAATTCATTTGTATAATATAAATAGGCCGAAGATGCTGGCGAAGTGTAATTACCTGGTACATCCGCCTTTAAATCAAATGCAATTTCTTCATTGGCAAAGGCCTGCAAACCCCTATAATAAAGATAAAGCATGCCTCCCTTTATTTCGTAATAGGAAAACTTCCCCTGTTCGGAGTAAGATTTGAGCTGCCATGGCTGCAAGGATAGCCCGCCTGGAATGCCCACACAAACCATTGTTGAAGGCACATCCTGTGACAGTTTGTTTTTTATGTTGACTTTTAAACGAACTGTTTCTCCTTGTTTAACAACGTTGTTTACTAAAAGAGTGGACAAGTCAATGGCGCAATTCTTATCACTTTGTGGCAGACTTGTTCTCCACTCTGCTGACAAGGTATAAGGCAGTGGCTCCTTCACATCCTTGTAGCGCAACTCGAGTGTATGCTTGAGGTTATCGCTGAGAAACACTTCCAATCCCTCGATTTGTACAGGTGCATTGGCACTGCTTGAAACTGGCTTTGTAGCCACCAACTTCCCATCTACGTAGATTACTACTTCACCTACTTCTTCGCTGTTGCGACTGTGATTAGCAGCTGATGACAACGCCTTCAGTGCCAAAATAGTTCCCTGCGTTGAGCCAAATAGGCCATAGGCATTCCGTGACGACACCAAGTATTGAAGGCATTTATTAAGTACGTCTGTATGTCCTTCGTTTGATTTCATAATAGCCAACGCGACTAAAGCCGTAGTCTCAATAGTAAGCGAGGTGCCTGTAGAATAAGTGATACTGTGTTGTTTTCCGGTGAAACTTCCGTCGACTTTAGCTGTGGTTAAAAGTTGGTTCAATAATGCCTCCCCTTCCTTGTTTTTCCCTAAGTTGAAAGCAGCTTGGGCTAACATCGCTAACAGGTAAGAATCGTTACGTTGTTTGGCTATACTAATTGCATGGTCATACTCCACTTCAATTGATTTGCAACCGGCATCAGTTAAAGCATAAACGATGTAAGCATTCATTATTTCGGGATCAATTCGCCCGAAATCATGCAAAGCTCTTGCCTCACGCTGAAATCCACCCTTGCCATCACGATGCGAAAGCAACCAATTCAAGGTGCGTTCAAACATTTTTTCATCAATGGCTTGACCCGCGCGCTTCATATCAGCAAACTCCATTAAGCCATAAGCTGTTAATCCTTCATGAGCTGGCACACTGCCAAACCATTCGTATCCTTTTGCTGATGTTTCAAATGTGGTTAAACGTTTATACCCTTTGTCAAGAAGATCCGTTGCCTTTGCCATGAGCCGACTATTATTGCTATTCATCGCTCTCAAATAATTCAATACCATGGCATTGGGATATGCCGTACAGGATGTTTGTTCAAAACAGCCATAAGGTTCTTGAAGGATACCTTCAATACTGCTCATCATATCCGAAACAACATTCGGATAAATAGTTGCTTTAATCTTGGTGCTATTAGTCACCACATGCTTCATTTCGAATTCATATTTCTTATTCATTTCTTTCCCTGAAAATGAAAGTGCAACAGGAAAGCCTGCAGGTGAAATTTTAACCGGCACCGACAGTTCATCATTCTGTCCACATGCAGCAAAACGAGCTACCACCGCACCTTCACCCATCTTGTTCATCTTTAAAGTATACCAAATGGTTGTTGTAGCCCCTGGTAAAATGGTTTGAACACTGTCTGTCTTGGTTAAATTTTCTATGCCCTCAGGAAAGGTGATATTGAGCACGCCACCGATGGGCTTGTTTGTGCGGTTTTTAAGTAATAACGGAAGATTAAGTTTGTCACCACAAACCACTTCTGTAGGTAAACGCATTTCCAATGAAAAAGGTAATTGGGTAAAATAGAGTGCTGAACTTGCAACAGGACAATTGCCACCGGCAAAACCTTCAGCACTAATTCTGAAACTGGAAATTAATTCAGTGTTATTAAAAGTCACTTCAGCTCTTCCTGAGTAACCTACCTTTACGTCAGGGTTCCAGTATAGTGTGGCATCATTTTTTTTACTACCGACACGTACCACAGAATCAGCTGCTGCTTGATCAGCCGCAAATTCGCGCACCGCAACCAGGGCAACAGGCCGCTTTTCTTTATCTCGAACCTCAGCCTTCACTACTCCGGCGTTTTTCTTGATCGCAATAGTTGGCATTTCAGCAACTTCCATTTCCATACGCGCAGCCATTGGCACATTATCAAATCGCATCCGGTGGTGTCTATCATACAAATAACAATCGAGATGTTTGCTGTAATCATTAATAACTAGTGTCTGATCCAACAAACCAGTATACTTCACAACCATGGTGCGCTGCACCGATAAATCCACCCCACGTAACTCGTAGTGCCCGTTTTTATCGGTCACCACTTGTTGTCCACCAACTTGAACTGTTGCACCGGCTAATACCGACATATCCATGCCTTTGTATACAATTCCCGCAAGCAGCGCAGGCTCTTCTTCAAACTGAATGGCAGGCATCTGTTTTTCCACCACCTGCTCCCAAGTGAAGCGACGCCAACCGGAAGTCATTAATAATAAATCCAGAGCCTCGTCAGCTTGCTGGGTGCCACTGAAATAATAAGTAGGATCAATGACTTTTCGGTTTAATTCGTTTTCAAGCAACATCGCACTTACCAGGTTACCTGATTTATCGTTGGCAAAGGATAATAATTGATCGTTAACAACAGATAGGCATAAATGGGCTGGCGCAGGAAGACCGTTTTCATCACGGACTTCTACTACAACTTTTACTTTATCTCCTGGTTGATATTCATTCTTACTAGGCTTCAATGTCATCGTGTACCGCTTATGCAAATTCACGAACGCAAGCCGCTCTGCTCGTGGTAAGTTTTTCTCATCAAATAAGGTTATCTGCGCTACACCTGAAGGCATTTTTGAAGTATTAATGGTGAATATATTTTCGCCGGGTTTTAAATTCAACACCGAAGTGAAATAAACATCTCCCCGCACTTGAATAAGCACGGTTACTGTTTTGGTTTGAATTGTACGGACCTTCACTTGAAGCTGCTCCTTCGATTCAACCACCGATAGTACTTCCCCTCTTGGTAAGGCAGACGGCAAGTCTACTCGGTTCTCTGCGGTCTTAGGCGAATGAATCAACGCATAGTAGCTCTCACCTGCTACAGGAGTCATCACAATTTTCCCCATTCCATTTTTCACAGTACTAAAAGCAGCAACACTTTGCCCTTTAGAATTGTAAATTTCACCGCTTACTTCAATCGGGGCATCGTTTTTATCGGTTGCATAAAATCCAACATTGGAGGTTAAGCCTGCCACCAACTCGCCACCTTCAGGATAGAATTTTACAACTACCTCCTCCCCGGCAATCGGAATACCACGACTCACTGATTCGGTTTGTCCTTCATAGTCAGTTTCGACATTTAACACTAAATCACCTGGCTTTGCCTTCTGTGGCAAATTAAACCGCATGTTCACCACCCCATCGGCATCTGCCACTGCTGTTAGTGTATGCGCAACCAATCCTTTATTCAATAAGGTGTACTTAACTCGTTGCGACTTCAATGGTCGGTTGCTGTTATCGGTCAATTGCACATAACCTCCCACCTGTTCATCCGCAGAGTAAGATTTTCTTTCAAATTCTAAATCAAATTTTAAACGAGGCAGCACCACCTTTTGGACCACAATGGTTTTTTCCTCCATATAGTCCGCGCCTTCGTTCTTCTTCCAATTGGTGTAAGTTCTAATTTTATAAAGACCGCCAGCCAAATCCGGAATTATTCTAAAATCACAGTGTGCCATCCCATCATTAACAAGGTGCCGCTTTGTTTCAAGTACGCCTCCATTCGGACTTACCAATTCGGTATAAACAATGGCACTTTTGGTAGACGGTAAAAGTGTTCTACCATCCCTAACAGCAACATTAACGCGTATAACATCTCCTGGTTCATACAACGGACGGTCAGTGGTTATCGCCAGTTGGTCTATTGGGAAATAAGCGTTTAAGTTGTTTATACTCGCCTTTACTTCCTTCGTAAAAGGCGTTTCTTTCTCCGATAAAAAATCGGAATCCGTTGCTAGCGATGCCCCGAAAAATACGGTCAGCGCAGCAAACGAAGCAAGGGTGGTTGATTTAAGCGTGGTCATGTTCTTGTTTTTATATTGGGATGCCAACTGACTTAATTTTCCATATTCCATTTACAAAATAATACGCAAAATACTGTATATCATGTAATTAGGATTAATAAAGGTTCCCTTGAAAATCTTAACTTTGTAAACCAATTATTATGAAGGATATTTTTGATAAAATCAGGACCAATTTGGGTCCAATAGGAGAACACGCGAAAGAATCGCATGGTTATTTCACTTTCCCTAAACTTGAAGGCGACATTAATCCACACATGAAATTCCGTGGCCGTGAAATGTTGAATTGGAGTTTGAATAACTACCTTGGATTGGCCAACCATCCTGAGGTTCGCAAAGCGGATGCTGATTCTGCTACCAATTACGGCCTAGGATTGCCAATGGGTGCCCGTATGATGAGCGGTAATTCAGATCACCATGAGCAATTAGAAAAAGAACTATCTGACTACGTTCAAAAAGAAGATACGATTCTTTGTAATTTCGGATACCAGGCAATGGTGAGTGCTATTGATGCATTGGTTGATCGCAGAGATGTGATCGTTTACGATGCCGAAAGCCACGCTTGTATTCTCGATGGTGTCCGCCTACACATGGGTAAACGTTTTGTGTTTAAACACAACGATATTGAAGATTGCGAAAAACAACTTGAACGGGCTACTCGCCTCGCTGAAACTACCGGAGGTGGTATATTAGTCATCACTGAAGGTGTATTTGGCATGCGCGGTGATCAAGGTAAACTTAAGGAGATTATTGAATTGAAAAAGAAATTCAATTTCCGCTTATTTGTTGATGATGCCCACGGTATTGGTACAATGGGACCAAATGGTGGCGGTACTGGTGAAGAACAAAATTGCCAAGAGGGAGTTGATATTTACTTCGGAACGTTTGCAAAATCATTTGCTCTAATCGGCGGTTTTATCAGTTCAACTAAGGAAATTATCACCTACCTGCGCTACAATATGCGCTCACAAATTTTCGCGAAAAGTTTACCTATGCCTTTAGTCGTTGGTGCACTTAAACGTCTGGAGTTGATGCGCAATCACCCAGAATACCGCACAAAATTATGGGACATTGCCCGCGCGCTGCAAAAAGGACTGGTCGAAGCCGGCTTTGATATTGGGGTGACTAATACCATGGTAACCCCAGTTTATATGCGTGGTTCAATTCCAGAAGCTACCAACATGGTAATCGACTTGCGCGAAAACTATGGCGTTTTCTGTTCAATGGTTGTGTATCCGGTTGTTCCAAAAGGGATGATCATTCTCCGCCTTATTCCTACTGCTGTGCATACCATGGAAGATGTGAAATACACCATTGAATGCTTCAGCAAAATCAAGGATAAATTATACGGTGGCGAGTACGCGGCCGAACGCATTCGCGAAGGGTTTGCCCAACAATTATAAAATTAAGCACCTATTTTTTTTAAGGGAACCTAACCGGTTCCCTTTTTTTATTATTAATAAATCCTTGCATCTGTTAGCAAGTAGAAGGCGGCCTCAAACAGGGTTCTTATTATCTTAGTCAACATGAGTAAAACTGCAGAGGCAAAGGAAACGCCGTTGATGAAGCAGTACAATAGCATCAAATCAAAATACCCAGATGCTGTGCTGCTGTTCCGTGTTGGTGATTTTTACGAAACATTTGGTGAAGATGCTGTAAAGGCTTCGAAAATTTTAGGCATAGTGCTCACGAAGCGCGCCAATGGTTCGGCTACACATATCGAGCTGGCGGGCTTTCCGCACCACTCCCTCGACTCCTACTTACCCAAATTAGTAAGAGCGGGTTACCGCGTTGCAATTTGCGATCAACTCGAAGACCCTAAAATGGTAAAGGGAATCGTAAAACGAGGCATCACTGAATTGGTAACGCCTGGCGTGAGCTTCAATGATAAAATACTCAACCACCAACAAAATAACTTCCTCGCTTCTATTCATTTTAATGGCAAAGAAGCGGGACTTGCTCTCTGCGATGTATCCACCGGAGAATTTCTGGTTGCCGAAGGCCCCACACTCAACATTGAAAAACTCATACAAAATTTTCGACCCAACGAAGTCCTTTTTGAAAAAAGCAAAAAAAACGACCTCGATCAACTTTCAGGTGAACGTTTTTATAGCTTCGGACTAGATGATTGGGCTTTTACCTTTGATTTCGGTTACGAAAGTCTCACGCGCCATTTCGAAACAGTGTCGCTTAAAGGTTATGGAATTGATGAAATGCGTCTCGCCATTAGTGCTTGTGGCGCCATTCTCCACTATCTTAACGAAACCAAACACGATCGACTTAAACACATTACAAGGGTTAGTCGCATACAAGAAGATGATTTTGTATGGCTCGATAAATTCACCGTACGTAACCTCGAAATTTATGGCACAAATCACGAAAATGGTAAAAGTTTAATCGATGTTCTTAATCGAACCGTAACTCCCATGGGGGCCCGTCTGCTCAGGCGATGGTTAGCATTACCGCTTAAACATCTTAACGCCATCAACGACCGGCTCCAAACAGTTGAATACCTTATTCAAACTGAAGAACTGCGCACCAAATTGGGCGAACATCTTAAAGAAACTGGTGATCTTGAACGGCTCATTTCACGCGCCGCAGCCATGCGGGTCACGCCACGTGAACTAGTGCACTTGAAAAAATCGTTGATGCTTATTTCTGACATCAAATCAGTACTTGAAGCCTCAGAAAATGCTACCATGATGCGCATTGCCGATCAACTCAACCCCTGCCTTGTCCTTATCGAAAAACTGCAAAATGAATTACACGAAGATGCACCGGTTGCTGTACAAAAAGGCAACGTCATTAATAAAGGTGTGAATGCTACATTGGATGAATTGCGCGAAATCTCCTATAATGGCAAGGATTACCTGTTGCAAATCCAACAACGCGAAAGCGCTAACACTGGCATTCCCTCGCTAAAAGTGGCTTACAATAACGTTTTTGGATACTACCTCGAGGTCACTAATGTGCACAAAGACAAAGTGCCTGGTGATTGGATCCGAAAACAAACACTCACCAACGCCGAACGTTACATCACACCTGAATTAAAAACTTACGAAGAAAAAATCCTTGGTGCAGAAGAAAAAATCGCTGGCATTGAACAACAACTGTACGAAGAGTTAGTCCGCTTTGTAGCCGATTACATTCAACCTATTCAACTTAACGCCGCCTTATTAGCGCGTTTAGATGTCCTCACCGGATTCGCAGAATTGGCAATCGCTGCAAACTATTGCAAGCCTCAATTAAACGAAGGTTACGCTATCCAAATCACCGAAGGGCGTCACCCAGTCATCGAAACTCAATTGCCTGCGGGCACCGAATATGTGAGCAACTCGGTTTTGCTCGATAATGAGTCCACTCAAATTATGATGATTACGGGCCCCAACATGTCCGGTAAATCAGCGCTTCTCCGCCAAACGGCCCTCATTGTTTTGATGGCGCAAATGGGCAGTTATGTGCCGGCTCAAGCGGCAGAAATCGGACTCATTGATAAAATATTCACCCGCGTGGGTGCTACAGACAATATCAGCTCGGGCGAATCTACCTTCATGGTTGAAATGAATGAAACCGCCAGCATCCTTAATAATCTAAGCAACCGCAGCCTCGTGCTGCTCGATGAAATTGGCAGGGGCACTTCCACCTACGATGGCATTTCTATCGCTTGGTCCATCGCCGAATACTTACACCGCCAAGAAAATAAACGGGCAAAAACGTTATTCGCTACTCATTACCATGAACTCAATGAAATGAGCAGCTTATTTCCTCGTATCAAAAACTTCAATGTCTCCGTTAAAGAAAGTGGCAACAAAATAATATTCCTGCGCAAATTAGCAGAAGGCGGCAGTGAACACAGCTTCGGTATACACGTCGCTCGCATGGCCGGCATGCCAGCTTTTGTGGTTGATCGTGCTGGGGAAATTCTAAAAAAACTTGAACGCGATCACGATATGGAGTTTGAAAGCGAAGGCCTTAAAATTAGAGGGTCTGAAAAAATCAAACCTACCAATAACAGCGAAATGCAATTAAGCTTCTTTCAATTAAATGACCCCATTCTTCAGCAGATTAAAGATGACATCTTTCAAATGGATATCAATACACTAACACCTGTTGAAGCGCTTCTAAAACTTAATGAAATAAAAAAACTAGTTGGAGGCTAAACCTAGCGAACGTACCTGTTGTCTCCTGAAAGATAAATGTATTGGAAATAATTAATGACGAATTTCAATTTTAATTCGCATAATTTAAGCTCGGTTTCGAGCCACTTACTTTCCCTTGAATTTATCATAAACACAGAACTTTCTCCATTGCCAAACTTCAACCGCTCGGCCTCTAATAGCCGCTTACTATAATCTGCTGCTTGTGTGGCCAAAGCAATCTGATCAAGCAATAATTTAGTTGATTGATTGAGATATGTGTGTTTGTACAATAATTCGGCTTGCTTCATCAAGTAATCATACCCATTGTTCTCAACATCTAACTTGGCCAATTTATAGGCATTTCGCGATGTTCTTAAAAACAAAGGAAAGGATAAGGTTGCCTGCCACTTGTAATTATTGGCGCTTAAGTACGAATTGGTCTTTTCATTATACAAGAAATTATACCCAACATCTAACTGGGGCTTAATCATCTCCTTGCGAAACCGAACTTCTGTTTCGTACACACGCTGTTTGGCCCGGTACTCCGCTAGCATTGGATGCAAATTGACATCAGCTCCCATTAATGCCATGGTGTTTTTCTTCGCCATTAAAAACAAACTCTCCAAACTATCCATTGGCTGCAATTGCGCAGTAGTATCAGCAGGATCGTTTGGCGAGTTCCAATTATATGTGCGTATGTCCGCCAACTTTCTGGTAAAATCCAACAAGGCGCCTTGCCGTTCTAATTGACGGGATTGTAAATAAATTTCCGCTTCAACTGTATCAATCGCAGCACGCTCACCACTTTCTGTTAAATGGCGTATGGATGCTGTTCTAAAATCGGCTAATTGAAAGAAAAAGGTAAACAACTGGTTTTGCTTTCGACTAAACAACCACTCGGCATAGTCTGTCGAAGCATGAAATAATACCGCATTTAAATCGGCCTTCGATCGGGCCTTCAATGCATCTCGGTAGGCCTGTGCTTTTAACACCTCCGCTCTGCGTTTGTCAATTATCAATCCCTGCAACAACCCAACTTCGAAACCTAAGTAGGGCAACCCTACCGTGGGCGTGCTGTATTCGGGATTAATGTAAGCGCCCTTTCCATACTCATAGCCCGCTTTAATATACTGATTGGTGAAAATGGGTTGCTTTATATCAGCTTTAACATAACTGTAATACTGCTTGTCACTAAAGTACTTGTTGTTTGTAGAGCCTGATACTTGTGGATCGTATTGCCCCCTTGCCTGCTCCACCTGGTATTCACCAGCTCGGGCAGTATTGTAAATGCGTTGCGCAGCGGGACTGTTATTAGTGACATGTTCAATAAAGCCCGAAAAATCAATCACCCTTACTGTTTGCGAAGAAAGTGAAAGACCCACTAGAAGGAGTATAATTAAGACGCGACCCCTCATTTTTTGTGTTTGTTGGTGGAACTGTAGGTCTCTTTGTAAAACTCAGGCGGGAACCCGTTAACTTGCCGCCACAATTCATAAATCAATGGCACATCCTTCAAGAGTGCAAACCCACGAACACCGCCACCCATTTGTATGGCCGACGGCCAACGTTCTCCTGAATTGCGCGCGAGAACTCTGAATTTACCATTGTTTGATATAACTTTATCAAAGGTGATAACTTCAGCACTGAAGGTGCCATAGCTTAATCCTGGCCATCCTGAAAAGGCAAACACAGGCCAACCATCAAACACCAACTGGATGGTTCTTCCTGTGTCAATCAATGGTAAATCTACTGGCTCAACATACAGTTCTACAACCTGGTCCCTCATTAATGGTACAATATCACAAAGTATCCCTCCTTCTTTTATTATCTCTCCTACACCACTAATGGCTACATTGTGTATATAACCGTCCTGTGGGGCTGTTACATAATAAAACGATCGACGCATGCTGTAATTAGATAATTGATTCTGCAGCTTGGTCAATGCGCCTTCAGCGTCATACAAGGATGAAATAGTGGCGTATTTGTCCGACTCCGCTTTCATTAGTTTTTCACGGTATTCTTGTTGAACCGATCCTAACTCCAATTCGGCATTATTTAAATCGTTGCGAGCATTAACCATCTTGTTTTCAGCCGATACGCGCTTGGCATACGCTTCCTGCATCTTCACCTTCCGGTTTTCAAAATCGGTTTTCGAAATGACTCCCTTCACTAATAGGTCTTCGTACCGTTTAAATTGCTCTTCCGTAATTTTGTAATTGTTGATGGCAGCCATCAAATCGGCACTGTCACTTGCCAACTTGGCGCGCGACTGCAAAACCTTATTCCTCAACTGACCAGTTTTGATTGTTAAGGATTTATTCAAAGCATCAATTTGAAAATCAATTGCGTTGATTTTTTCTTCGTATGATTTGACACTAAATTCCTTTGAACGCACCTGGGCTTCAGAGCGCTGAACTAATAGTGGATCAATATAGTCCTCCTTAATTTCTGAGATAAAGGCAATGGTGTCATTCTTCTTCACCAACTGCCCATCATTGATAAACCACTTCTCCACGCGCCCCGAAATCCGAGAAGTAACATTCTGTGGTTTTTGCTCTGGATCTAATACTGTTACCTTACCATGCATCTCAACGTTCTGAGTCCATGGTGCAATTAAAACAACCGATGCTATAACCAACATTATAGCAATTACCCGCTTAATACGGCGACTGTATGGATGGGAATAAATTTCTGAATGTGATTTTAATACAGGATGGTACTCACTGTTTAAAAAGGAAGTGGATGGTGTGCCTGACAACGTTCTTTCAATTTTCTCAAGACCCGTAATGATATCGTAAAAGGTATCTAAACTACCTACTAATTTCTCTACACCGTTTACAACAAGAAGTATAATAATCTCAGAAGCGACAAATTGGCCAATGTTCAACTCGCCTAAATGGACTAAAAAAGCGCCTAAAAAAATTAATACCGATACAAATACAACTTTAAAAATTAATATGCCCTTATATTGCTTTTCAATGTTGCTGAAGTAAGATTTTCGGTGGCGTAAATAACTGGTCAAAAGCTCGTCCGTCCTCCGCTGCCCTTGCTCAGGCTGATCGGTGTTGAACGACCGGGTAAACCATTCTAAGAGGTAATACTTTTGTGTCGACGTTTTTAGGTTTTCATCTATTGCATTGCGACTAAAGTATATGACCAACACATAAAAGGCGCCTCCTAATAAAATAACAAACAACAAAAACCACGTGTTGTATGCGGGCAATATCAATAACCCAAAAAGTATACTAATAACAGAAAATGAAAAATCAAGTAATATTTTCGAAATGCCCTTTTGTAAGGTGGTCACTTCTAAAAAATGAGCCACCTTGTATCGCAGCGTTTCCTCCTGGCTCTTTGATATCAGTCGACTCCAACGGTCGGTTATTTGAGCGAAAATACGTTCCTGCAATGTTTCATTAATGCGCATCTGCCATAACTGCAAAACGCCAATGTAAAATACAGCAAGAATAGTAATGGTACTTAATAGAACTAACGACGCACTAAAACTGCCCGCCATTATATAGGTGATTATACCTTGTATACCCAAGGGCATCAAGAGATACAACGCCCCCTGCAAAATGGCAAGAAAATAAATTTTAATTATGACTTCGCGTTCATTACGAAGCCATTTAAATATAGTGACTGCTGGGTTGAGTTTGTTCATGCTAATAAGGGCATTCGACAAAAATATCTTTCTAAGCCCTTAGCTAAACAACGATAATTGCTAAATGGGTAAAATTATCCTTAAAAAAAGTAAAAATTAGATCAGAATCTTGCGGACTTTTCTCCTGAACTTGGAGTTACGGTAATGGTACTTCATCGCCATACCATAGGTGATATTTACCGAAAAATAAGAATCCTTATCCTTCGAATTGCCGCGTGGGGCTTGATTTAAATTATTTCCCTTTCCATCATCCCACCAACCATAGTTCTGTGAATACCCTTCTGGTTGTTGGGTTATCTCTGGGTTGCGGTTAGATAACTTAGCAGCATCCTTGCTGCTGAGAGTGGCTGGATTAACGTAAGCGCCACTTACATCATCTAAATAATCGGTATTGGTGTACCGCCAACAAATTTCAATGCCAATACGGTGCGCCCTACGACGTTCATACAACGTCACAAAGGCACCAACACCTAATGGTACACACATGGCTACGCGTGAATAGGCAACGTTTTCGGTCTTTAATGGCTGCAACGCCACCCATTGTCCTTGATACAACGTTTTCGGATTGTGATAAAAACCGCCTATCCCAGCTAATGCGTAAACAGTAATAAATGTATTCGCCTTACGGTAAATACCAGTAGGCTTTGAGGAGGAATACAGATAGTAGTTGAGAGTGGACTCAAAACTAAATACATCATTCCTAAAACTTAAATTGCGATAACGACGCGGCGCATAGGTGGTCAACTTATCATCCCCCTCTATACGCAAATAATTACCAGAAATCTTCCATGACATGGTGTTCGTTAGCTTAATACGCATGTACAAACTCTCATTCCACCGCGATTTCTGAAGCTTTACATCATTAATGAATTTGCGCGCAGGCTTATCCTTACCGCCAATCTCTCCTAAATAATTAGATACGCCCGTCATCACACCATACTCAAAGCGATAACCGCGTTGCGCATTTAAGGCGAACGACAGTAGAAGAAGTAGTGCTAGTATTGGGGTTTTTCTTAGCAAGACTTCAAATATAGAGAATTTTTCATAATGGATGGCGGAGAAAGAGCGGGAAGTAAGGCCCCTATAGAATAATAAGGGCCTGAAAATCAACTGATTTAATCTTCTACTGTTGGTAATTTGTCAAGAAGACTACGGGTAATACGCTTACGCTTCCCTCTTCCTTTTTTAAATGCTTGTATTTCAGCTTCAGAATAAACCTTACTACGTCCTTCTTTATGATATTTAAGTAATCCCTTTTTCTCATAATTAATTAAAGTGGTAGGGGTCACTTTCAAGATTCTTAAAACGTCCGGTGTAAGAATGGCATCGGTGAGCTGACGCTTCTCTACTGGCTTTTTATCCTTCTCGCCCTTAGCTGAACGTAGCTCTTTGCGAATCGATTTCAATTCTTTAAGTATTAAATTAAATACTGCAAGATCAATTACTATTCTATTTTTCATACGGCTTTTGTCGACAAATATAACCAATTAAGCGACGAAAAAGACAGTTTCGTACTTCTATTTGTGTTATTTTTAAGTATTTATTTCTTGTTTTTTTAGGTATTTACCACAGTTCTAGAGGCATTAGTCAATTATTTAGGCTTTTAGCTAGTAATTAGGGCTCTTATTCTACTTAAGATTTTATAATTATTAATTGGGCGTGCCCCTGAATGGTGGTCCTTGGCCCCTCCTTCTCAGCCATTCAGGGTCAGGCCCTCCCTCCAACCCCGCTTCAAAAGGTCGCAACCACGGCCTTCCGCGGTCTTTTTGTATCCAAAAAGCCTGCTCATGGCTCGTGGTTGCAGACCTTTTGTGCGCGGGGGTTTCCGTTCGGTCCTTCACGCACTTTACGGCCTGTTTCTTCCATCAACCCTCCTCCATTTACATGAACTTGTTCTTCTCATCTTTTATTACAACGCCGCTTTTAGAACCAACTCGACTTTAACTAGTATTATCTTTCGCCTACTCCATGGTTCATGAATTGGCCGATTGGCTAATTTCCAAAAGTTCATAGGGTGGTTGATCCCTCTAAACAGGCCAGAGGTCAACATCAAAAAGCAACGGGCTCCGCCCGCCGTTTATTAGTTCCCGGCTCGCCCTTTCGAATAGGTTACTTCGCAATTGGATTAACTTCGTTCATCCCTTTGGGCAGGCCAGAAGTCAACATCAAAAAGCATCGGGCTCCGCCCGCTGTTTTTTAGTTCCCCGCTCGCCCT
>JACCDW011238925.1_pt1 | contig 114110 bp, 135 predicted proteins | sample 7449781 | NCBI WGS metagenome assembly JACCDW01 (sample SAMN15323449, study PRJNA562643) | freshwater metagenome | isolation source: river surface water | place: USA:Blue River Watershed | collected 2017-08-18 | reverse complement strand
CTCAGGTACAGGGGGTGGTGGAGGTGGGGGTGGTGGTGGGTACAAACGAACTTTCGCGAGTGATTTGTATTTTAAATCACACCCAACATCTGATGAGACTGTGTACACAACAACATCAATCGGATCATTGTATGGTGTGGCATCTTGAATTTTTGATTTTTTCGTTTTTATAATTTGGGCCGGTGTCGTGTTGCTTTTTTGTACGTGTATTAAATATATCACGGGTTCGTTTTCTTCTATGATGTAAGAGTATAAATAGAACGTGTTGTATTGTTTTGAATATGTAATTTTGTAAATGTATCGAAGATCCAAGGCGTGTCTTGTATACACTTGTACATGCCCTATCTTTGTTCCGCCACTACCTGTGTAGAAGAAAAATTTATTGTTGAGTACATTTAAAATCAAGTTATCAACTGGTCCCCCGTATGGTTTATCACACACAACAGGGCTTAGGCCATCAACTGGGACCAGCTGCGAATATGGTATATCCCCACCGGGTAATATATACTGTTCAGACATGGTGTATGAATCTACACCGCAAATCCCATCGTCAGTCTTTGATGAAACCACCAATAATTTACCAAACGCAATATACCAGAATTTGGGGTCAACCCTTTCGCGGGCGGGGTTGATTTTTATTGGTGTGTCGTAGTGAAACACGAATTGGTTATAGTATCGCGGAGAAACTATATTTTTTTCGACATTGTTATTCTTTGAAAGGCTTAGACTTGGATATACAATAACCGTGCTATTGTCGGTGAGTATAATTTCAAAAAATCTATCATGAAAATAAACGTCTGTTATTTTTGACACATCTATTGGTTTCAACTCGACGGTATCCCGTGGGGTTGAAAAGTACTTGTATAATTGTTTGTTTATATCCATATTTCGTTGTTGAACCGTCATTTTGTTGTATCGACCCATGAAGAGATCATTCGCCTCGTTTACATTGGCAATTGATGTAACTGGTTTTAAAAGTATTCGTTCATATTGCTGGTCATGGTATAAAATATTTTTTAAATCCGCTTCTGGTACCTTTGTTACAAACAAGCTTTGAGTATCCTTGTTGAATACAAATGCGCATGCAGGAAATAGCGTGCACATCTTATTATGACATCTTATTTAATTTGTGCTGTTATTAAACACGAGCCCACCGAGCCCATCTTGAAACTTGAATATGTTGTGTGTTATACCGTACAGCGAAACGTTGGTTTGCTCGGAAGTTTGGCAGTAGAACACCTTGTCTATGATCCTGCTCGCATTGAGGTGGCCATCTGGAAACTCCTCCTCTGGGTTTGTGCAGAACGAGTACGTGTACAGGTTGCTGATGGTGGGTCGTCTGGAATGGTAGTTGTGAATCTGTACGGTGGACATGTAATCACCATCGACATCAAACTTTTCGTGGCCGTTCAGGTACATGGCCATTCGTTTGAGCGTACCCGTGTCCACCTTGGCGATAACCTCCGAGAGCAAGTTTAAAAAGTTAACCTTAAAGTACCCATTGGTTGGCAGAACCACCTTTTGAATTTGTTTGACTATGTACTGCAGGCTTCGAGACTGTAACAGTGCCCGTTCATTCTCACTCACGTATACATACTCGGTTAATATGGACGGGCTGAAAACCTCGGGGTAATCGAGCGGTATTGTGTCGTACAGGTAAGAGCTGTTCCCACTGAGCAAGTTGATGAATCGGCCGTCAAAGAAACCACTCGCATAGTCGTCTCGACTCAGTACGCTGTCATCTGTATCCTGCAGAACGTATGAAATATCCACAGCTGTTTCAGCCGTGTCCAACTTGTATATGAAATCACCAATTGTGTACAGGTACCGCCCATCATACACCACATCTTTGATAAAGGTGGGTGTGGAGAACGAAATCTTATTCTTGTAATCCTGCATAGAGGCGAGTCGAACATTGTAGAGCTTGTTTACATGAGTTGCGTTTGCTGTGTACACAGCCCCTCGTGTGTACAGTGATGTCGATGATCCACCTGTCATTTGGTACACAGTGTCTGTACCGGATATCGTAATCAGGTTTGAAGTTTCTTTGGGTACAAAGTAAATCTGGTTTCCAAACTCCACGGATGATGTGTACACCTGAGCAGTCTGGTACGGTATTGGTTTAAAATTGTACGAGTCGTACTTGTGAAACGACTTGTACGTGTCGTATATCCATATCGTTACATCATCACCGGGTGCGTAATATATATAATCACCATCCAGTCGAGACGTGTACACCTTTCCGAAATATGGCAAGGTTGCGGACACAAACGGAACGTTGTTTTGGTTGTACAGCATGAATCTATTCGTGCTCGTGATTGTGTATAGATTGGCCTCGTACATGAAGCTGGGTCCAAGTGTGTACTCTTGCACAAATTCAAACTCCGAGTTTGTGGTTAGCACCCCATCAGTCAATCGAGCTATGGATGTTGCATTTGACATGTAAAACGTACCGTTATCATATGTTATGTTTTCGTACGGTGGAACCTTGAACGTGGTTGTCTTGACGGGGGTTTTAGTTCGGTCGAACACGACTATGCTATCATCATACGCAATTGCCACGTTTGTTCCCAGATTCAAAGCCACTTTTGAGTTTGATGATGGTGCGGGCGCGACATATCTGAGGATGCTGTTATTTTCGAGCTTGTAAATTCCATTTTTGGACGTCATGAATATTTCAGACGATATCGTGTAGTTGAGGCAATCGAACGTATTTGAAGTTTTGATGTAGTTGTAAGAGCGCTTCGAATAGTCAAACTTCAACACTCCAGTCGGGCTTATAAAGTAAATGTTTGAGAAGTAACTCTGCGAAGAGTCGAATATTGCACCAATGTTGTATGTAACCAAGCTGTTTGAGACTGTGTCATAGTTGAATATATTGGAGCCTTTTGTGATTGCTATGTAGCGCCCATCGAAAAACGCACCGGAAAGCGTGTCGCTATTATCCGTGTACTTGAACTTGTTGACATGGGTTGTGGACACGGTGAAACCGGGTTGGTAGTACGAAGGTGTATTTGGAGTCATGGTTGGTACGTAATCAAACTGATTTGTGGACATGTCGAGAGAAACTATGGGCCTCAGTGGATCGGCGGGCAACAGGTAAGCAACATTGCTGTACACCTGCACACGCACCGGGTCTATGGTTGGTATATTATATGTCAGAGTCTTGTACGTTCGACTGCTTCCGTTAATGTACGAAAGTATGACGTCATTTGTGTTGAGGCTTGGTAGGTACGAGAGATAACTTGACACCGTGCCCACGGTTTTGAACAACCACGGTACATTTTTGAAATACAGGGGATTTGCAACCTGATCCGCACCAAACGAAGCCGCGTTGAATGTCATGACGTTCCCACTGACTGCCAGAACCATGTATTTGGATCCATCATAGTATGCATTTTTAAAACCTGGGTACGGCTCACTTGAGAATGAGTACGCATTGTACGAGGTTGGTTTGCTAATGTCTGAAATTTTCTGTAAATTTGATTTTATAATCGTGTTTGAGTTTGTGAAAATGTACATTGAGTTTGCGTACTTGACGGTTGATAACATGGTGTATGGTTGCACATTGGTATACGTGTCTTGTATACCGACTCCATATATGGTATTTCCGGTCAGTATGCCTATACCATCGCTCAGAGAAAACATGTGTGCATTTTGTAAATTCGCCTTGAGGATGTTTGTGAATCGGATGTTGGTATACCCAGAGCTGTCGTACTGCTCGTTGAATCGCCACACATTTGAGTAGTTGTCTGTAATCATGTACATGGTGACTATGGGCGGTACACCTTGATGTATCATCGCATCTATGTTTCCTATATTCTTATTCTTGAGCGGGAAGGATCGGAGCGGTGTGGAGTAGCTCGTCTCATTCTTATACACGATGAGGTTTCCAGTTGTGTATGCAAAGTTTTCGTTGAACAGGTATGTGTACCGCCTAGTCGAGTACACATTGTTAAAATTGAAATGCATTGGAGTTGGTACATTTGACACGAATGATATAAAGTACGTACCACGGGTCGATTTCGCGATTAGCGCGTCGTTGTATCTGACGTTGACTTCAAAGTTATTTGGGTTTGTGATGAGCAAGTTGAGACTCTTGGTACTGGCAGCTGTGGGTGTAATGATAATGGTGCTTGTGTTTGTCAGCGTCAGGCTTCGAGTGAGCTGAGCGACTGCATCCTCTATGAGCTCATAGTACACGTCAAATGAAATGACATTTGACCCGGTCGAGTTGAACTTTATAGTGTCTGATGTCAACTGGAACGCAACCGTCCCGTACAAGTTAAGTTTCGCACTTGTGGTTATGTGTTCACCGTACACTTGGTACGTGGATACATTTGCGACAAGCCTAGCGTCTCGTGTGGCCAGATACCCACTTGATATGCTCGGTATTATTTCGTTGAAATAACTCAATGGTGCGTTATTCGACACGTATACGTCATCCGGATTACCATCTGGTACGTAAAAAATATCCGAGTCCCCAACAATCCCACCGGGTCTAACGTATGTGTACGTGTTTGACAACCGTTGTGATTTTCGAACTTCTCCAATGGATTGGACATCGTATATGAGAAACCCATCCACTATCCATGTACCAACCTGGTCAAAATACAAGTCTGCAGTTATACTCGTGGTGTACTTGTTTACGATAACCTTATTTGAAAATACCGTTGTTCTTCCACCGTTAAATGTTTCGATGTATCCTTTTCGGTTATTTTGTAAAATTGTACCGGCATACACGGATGTTCGCCCAACTGTGTCATCATCGTATATACTAAACAGCCTGAGATCATCCGTCATGCACGTGTTGTTGAATGTCGATATGATGTTTGGCAGGAGCAACTTTGCGCTGACGAGTGAGTCGTCCAGGTTGTTGAAATTTTGAGTGTACGTGTTGTAGTACGAGACGGTGTTTGAGTCCTTGGCAAACATGTAGATGAAATTTTTATAGTTGTATGTGGATATACAGTTGGATATACCGTTGCTAAAATAACTGAACGTTTCTGCAACCGGGTCAAACTGTATAAATGTGTTGGCGGTTGACGAAATCATGTAAATGTGAGAGTCGGTGTTTGACGCGGAAGATATATCAGACACGTTGAGAGTGTACTTTTTATTGGGGTGCTTGTACAGTACATTTCCAGTTGTGGGGATCATATACATGTTTGAGTTGTACACGAGGTGGTTCCGGTACTGGCTCGATGAGTTTATATTTGAAAACGAATATGTGTTTGAACTCGTGTCAAAGAGCGATACGCTCGTGTTGCTGTACACGGACACGATTGATTTTCCAAACAGGAATGTGTCGAGTGGTGGATCGGGATTTGGCCGATTAACGCTAATGGTAGAATAGTATCCGAGTCCGTTTAGGGACGTCCGGTCAAGTATACCTATTGTGTTTTCAAAAGTTGTGTAAATTGTATTTTCAGTGTACAAGATGTCTACTGGTTTCAAACCACCAACATCGTTTCTGTTTCCAATGTCATAGTCAGTCGCGGCGATGGTTACATCTCGGACGAGGCCATTGGATGTTAGTACAAACACACCGCCAATTTGGTTGGATATTGCAACCGTCTTGTCTGGGTGCACATAAGGCACGGCTGTATACACGTTAGACAATGCATTGTACATGATCATGTTTGAGCTGCCCGAAAAGTACACGTCGGACCCATTTTGCTTCATAACGTCTGATGTTTGTATCATTGCGTTCGATGATATCGAGGAGTACCCACAGAAATCGTTAAACACATCGAGCGTTGTGTTGAACCGGGTTATCTTTTTGTCGGTCGATGTCAGATACACATACTTGCGACCATCATACACGGATGAAACGTAATCGTTTGGTGGTGTAGTAATCGTATACGTGTTTCCGTATGTAACATTGAGAACAACCGTGTTGCTCGATGAGGGGCCAGGGAATGCGTAGATTTTATCGTCTATGATGACCGAAGTGGATGACTCATTCGCGGGGTACGTGGAAACAATTGGTGTCAGCATGAATGGGTCAATGATTGGCACGGATACGAATGCGTTTCCGAGCTTGGGAACCATGTACACGTTAGACCCATACTCTTGGTACGATGTGTATATATTACCCCGCAAAAATCCAAAGTCGGCGTAGCCGGTCGCTTTTGGACCCTCTGTATTGACACTCACTTGGTAGTACCCATTCTCCCCGATGTTGTTTGAAAAGAAAAAGACGTTGGAGCTGGTCGAGTCTGAGAATATACTTATAATACCCGGGTCTAGGTCCCACGCCAACAGGCCACTTCGAGTCTCGTACGGTTTATCAATGTAGCGCGTGTCGTACCTGAAGAACCCATTCGAGTAGAGCATGTACATGTCCGTATCAACGATAATAGAGTGTGTTATGTCTTGGAGCGAGTAGTCTTTTCCGTATTTTATAAAATCTATAAAGCTGTACACCTTTTCGTTTGTGTTGTACGATATTACATTTCCGTCCCGCCTGTCTGGGCACCCATACACAACTGTACCGTCGTACTCGGATGATAAGACGTATGCTGATTTCGGTGCGTTGGTTACAGAGTCGAACATTGGTACGAACGTGTACGAACGAGGGTCATTGAATGTCTGTGTCGTGTCGTGTATAACCAGATTCGATGTGCCGTTTGATGGGAACATGTAAATTCGAATCCCGTCATATGCAATAGTCTTTGGTTCGGGGTGTGTCAGATTGTTTATGACTATTGGGGTGGATACAAGGGTGTCAATGTCAATTTGGTAAAGTCGGTTTTGATCATCAAGTGAGAACACGTACCGCTTATTCTTCGTGAAGATGACATTGGATGATATGGGCACGTATGTTTCATTGAAATCAATCAATGGGATCGATGAGCTGATAGACCCGAGTGTACCGGACGCAATTGTAGAGTTGTTCGATACCCACAGCGCCTTGTTACCAAGAGTTATTCCACGAATAAAAGCATTGCTGGTTGGGAAGTTGGTCAGTGTGTCTGACCCGTAGTAGATGTTTGAAAAGTTTCCGGAAAAAAACATGGTACCGTTGTACGATACGATTGTTGTTGGGTCGACGGAAAGTTTGACCGGGAAAAACGATCCTGACACTGTACTGATTGTGTACAGGTTACCAGTCTTGTACTTTATGTAAATGCTAGACTGTATAAGCCATGCACCGATGGGTGATTCTTCGGGTGTCTTGTCAACGAGTGTCCGGAGTGTATAGTCGAACGTGTATACCCTCGTGTTTGAAATGAGAAACAGTGTCGTTGTGTTTTGAACACTGTACAACATTGGTTCTATGATGCGGGTAGATCTCAGTCTAAAGTCGTTGGTGTACACGTACAGGTACTCGGGTGTGGATACGAAAAAGAGCGAGTTGAAGTAGTGAACCGAAACTATACCCGTTTTATCAATGAGATATTCTGAAACACCGGTTGCAGACACACGTTGAAACACCCCATTGTCCGTTACGTTCAGCAAAGAGTTGGTGTAGAACAAGCCTATAGATTTCTTGAGCTCTCTGGCTCGGGAGTAATCAAACTTTTGCTCCGTCATTGTGGTTATGTCAAACTTGATGATGTTTGATGTCCTTGTCAGAATGTACAGGTTGGACATGGATCGTTTTGTGGATGACGGTATGATGGGTTCAGTCAGAGGAATCTCATTGATTGTTGTTTCGTTCATGTAGTATTTGGTGGTGCCGTCAAACAGTCCATAGGTTGGTACCACGTTCATCGTCTTGTCGATTGAGAATTGATCAATGTTGAGAAACTCGGATGGTATTATATCCTCGAATGATTTGAAGTAGACTCGAATCTCCAGCTCTTGGCGAGCCAAGGCACACACGGGTATATTTTTGAACGAGAATGGGAGGTACACGTAGTACACCGAATCGGATGTTGACGGGGGTGCAATAGCCCCCTCGAGATACTTGAGCGACTCTTGGAGTTGCTGCGGAACCTGCAGGTCCTTGTAAATGGACATGTACTGGCCATCTATATTTTCAACGAGCTGTGAACCAACGTACAGCTCAATTCGATCGACAAAGAGGGACCCGACTGAGTCTTTATATTTTCTGAAATACTTCATGAAAGAGTTGACCCACCCAGAGTCTTCCAGGGTAAACTCGGACAACATACCATCGGTGTATTCAAAAACGTAAAATGAGTTTTTGAATTTCGAGTATGATAGGCTTGTGTTGTAATTTTTAAATCCCCAGAAGACCGAGTCTTCGAGATTTCTGAATGCTATGTACTTGCACTGCTTGTCAAAGTTAAACTTGAATCTCGCATCGAGTCCATCTTCGACTATGGTTACACCGTATGGGATCCATGACCTTTGTTTGGTGTTGTAGTATATGACGGTATCCTTGACGGAGAGTTGGTTTATGAATTTGAAATTTTCATCGAGCATGTACACATCCGGGTTGAATGTCTTAACCTCTTGTGGGTAGCACCACCCAAATGTTCGGATGAATAGAGATGGGAGCTTAATCTTTAAAAAATTACTGCGTACAATGTCTCCGTTGTACTTGATTAGACAGTACTGCGATCCACCGAATGCCACGCCATACGAGTAAAATTGGTTTTCATTGTACCGTATTTCAAAGGGTCTGACTGAGTTGAAAAGTGTTCTGAAATATGTAATTTGTGGACTGCCTGTTACATATCCGTCTTCGACACCCTTCAACAAGAGTTGAATTCGTCCAGAAGACATCCTATTGTATTGTGTGAAAAATAATTAATAAAAACATCTTCTAATGATAGATGAATCTGCAATTGAAACGGTTTGACCCGACCAAGATTGGGTCTGACAAGGTGTGTTTATTCATAGGGAAGCGAGGTACCGGAAAGTCTACGCTCGTAACGGACATTATGTACCACAAGCGAAACATCCCATCGGGGGTTGTCATGTCCGCGACGGAGGATGGGAATCATTACTACAAGCAGTACGTCCCAGACTTGTTCATATACGGTTCATATAATAAAGAGACGATTGAAAACATCATAGAGCGTCAGAAGCATAATATAAATACATATGGGAATACACATCCTGTATTTATACTCATGGATGACTGTATGTATGACAAGTCATGTATGAAGGATGAGTGCATACGCCAGCTGTTTATGAATGGCCGGCACTGGAAGATATTCTTCTTGTTGACGACCCAGTACTGTATGGACCTGCCGCCGGGTCTCCGTGCAAACATAGACTATGTGTTTGTGCTCCGAGAAAATGTCATCCAGAACCGAGAAAAGTTGTGGAAGTCCTTCTTCGGTGTGTTTCCCACGTTCAACATGTTTCAACAGGTTATGGATGCGTGCACAGAGAACTACGAGTGCCTCGTGATTGACAACACGAGCAAATCGAACAAGTTGAATGAGTGTGTATACTACTACAAATCAGCCATACGCCCGCCGTTCAAGATTGGGTCCCAGTCCATGTGGGAGGCGCACAAAAAGTTTTACAACCCCAAGCACACATACACCAAAAAACCAAACGAGATTAAGAAGAAGGGGCCGGTGGTACACGTTAAAAAGACGTGATTTTACTTGTCTGGAGATAGTAAATGGAAAACCTGAACATGGCGGATCAAATGGGGAGTGCGACTGTTATTACCAAACCCACAATTGAGGAAATCACACCTGAAAAAAATATTGACGAACAACAAATGGAATTCTCTTCGTCTATCCAGGATGTCATGTCTGCGCCGATAGACATGCCCCCAATGATGACAACCGCTGCCGAGACCATCATGGCGCCTCAAGTAGCGTCTGAGAAAAAGAGCGCATCATCCGGCTACCCACTAAACCTGACCAAGGCTCAGGTGGAGGCGCTCGTTGCGGGTGTTGCCGCTGTCATCGGCGTGTCTGGACCGGTGCAGGAGAAGTTATCAGAGCTCATCCCAAGCTTCTTCAACGAGGTGGGTCGACTGTCAAACACCGGAATGGCTGTAACTGTTCTTGTCGTCGCAATTGCATTCTACTTCCTGCGCAAGATTGTTATAAAGAAGTAGAGTATAACTTAGTAAGATGAACCCTCCAATTATGGGTGTTGCTCTAGGTACAGTTGCTGCAGTTGGGATGATTGGAGCTGGTGTGGGTATAGGGTGGTTTCTATCAATTATACATCGCTAATTGTTTTACCGCAGTATGGTTGATCCTTGACTGGGGTGTACATACCATGGTCCTGTGCAATCTTTCTGAGTTCTTCAAAATTCTTCCAAAATTTATCCGAGTGGTCATACTCGTCCACAGTTGAGTGGGCGAGCTCGTGTAACAAAACATGAAACTGTGAATTGAGGTCTCCATCGATACACACGTAAATTTCACCCCCCTTGTTTACGTTTGTACCAATGTCCCCACCGTATATCCCGGTTATGTTCATGGGTTTCTTAATCATCTCGTACTTTTCTGGGAGCCGCTGTATAAATGTGTAGTAGTGCTGTTTGAGCTGTACCATTCGAGGATCCTCCTTGTGTGTCGCTAAAATCCAAAACACGACACAAAAAAGAATTCCAACCAAAATCTTCCACATCTACTGTACACGTGTAAAAAATTCAGAGTAATAAAGAAAAAAACAACTTCTAATAAAATGATTCGATCGACAGAATCATCCGACGAGTCTAAAGTATATGTTAAACAATATTCTTCTAATGTACAAGGTGGAAATTATATCGTGTCTGAAATAGATAATACGAATGTCGGGTTTTGTTTCGTTTACACTTATGAGAGGTGATGCTAAAATCAATGTACAACTTACACACGTGTAAAAATAAATTCCGAGTACAGATCCGTCATGTATCCAGTTGTGTTTGGGACTATGTTTTGCCACTTCTCGAGCCTCCACCCGAGCTCAGTGAGACGTGTTATGATTATATCCTTGTACGCAATGGGCTCGGGGATCGGCTCGTCATTTTCGTAATACGCTGTATCCTTGACACACACCCATAGAGTCTCCCCAAACTCACCGTTGCCCGTGTCCTTCCCGCGCATCGTGTAATTCCCCACACAGTCTGTAAACCTCTCGGGGTACCTGAGAATGCACTCCGAGTCTGGGATGATGCCTATAAACTTTGTGCCGATGTGGCTTCGCTTGGTCATTTCAATAATTGTTTGCTCAAACAGCTCCTCAGTCTTGAACGTGTACTGGAACGAAAAGTTGTAGCATATGACATCAAACTGTTCGTTTGGAGCAGCCGAAACATCCCCGTGGTAAAACTTAACCAGTCGGGGTCCACATCGTGATCGAGCCTCTTTCAGCAGTTCCTCATTCGGTTCGCACATGTGGAGCTTCACCTTGCAGTCAAGCCACTTGAAAATGTCCCCTCCTCGTCCACACCCAACATCCAACACGGTTTGGTGCGGTAGAGCTATGGATTGTATGAGTGCTCTCTTGATATTGTTGTGAAGTTTCCGCATATACATACTTAAAGTTTTTACCGTTTAATTAATAAATGGCATCTACTGGTATTCTGGAACAAGATCTTACCACTGTTCCTGGACAACTTTTTTGCCTGATTTCCTTCGTGGGACCAGACCTGCCGCAGAAGAATGAGAAGTTTGGTCTTAAGATTCGTGGGTGTTTCCCGACCAAGGATGAGGCTTCATCACACGCGAAGCGTCTGCAGCGCGAGGATGGAATTTTTGACATTTACGTTGTGGACATGTACAAGTGGCTGCTCATTCCACCGGATCGTGATGCGATTAATGAGGTGCATTACCAGGAGGAGAAGCTGGAGGAGATTATGAGCAAGTACCGTGAGTCTCAGCGTGAGGCGGCGATTCTGTTTGAGAAGCGCAAGCGTGATATGGTTGAGAAGCCCACGTACATTGAGCCCGGTGATGAGAATTCCAAGTTTTACAACAAGCCAGACGAGCCGCCAATTTCTCACCCATCAGAGGTGGTTGAGAGACTGCGGGTTGAGAACCCAGACAAGACTATTGAGGAGTTGGTCAAGATGGCGAATGAGATTATTGAAAAGGAGATGGAGGAGCGTCAGAGTAAGCGCGAGGCGAATATTACAATTACGCCTTCAGAACAATCGGACGCTTGAGGCTACCGAGTAAAAACCCAACAAAAAATGCAGCAAAGCAAATGATGATGATTTGCTTGTCAAACTCAAACTCCTTTTTCGATTCTGTGGGCGGGGGGTAATAGTATTGTCTGGGTGGTGGTTCGTCTTCATCCTCTTCTTCGATAAACACCTGTCGCCGATTGGGTGGGGGGGCTTCAAAGTCTCTACGACCGATGGGTTGATTTTCAAACCGTTGTTCGTACTGTAGTTGCTGTGGTTCAGGAGGACCCGACAGATTCAGCGGAGTCATCGTCGCTTCCATCGTCTTCTACATCATCTGACTCATTTTTAATTTCATCATTTTCCTCAGATTCAGATTCGGAATCTGGAACAATGAAACTATCATCGTCAGAGCTCTCCTCATCTGCTACATCCTCAGGGTCATATGACACCTCTGAAGATATATCAGAATCCCAGTGAGATTCTATTTCAGAATCCGAAAAATCATCCTCCACCTTTTCAACCGGCTCATACCGAACAGGTTGCTTGATTACACGCCCCGACCGGGTTTTCTTTACAGTTTCCATTTAATTATTTACGAGTTTATTTTTTAATTAGTCCCATGTTGTTGTATTCTTTTTTGAGTAAATCAGAGACTGTTGTGTGTATGTAATCACGGGTCTGGTAGTCTGAGTGTAGGTGCCTCATCGCAATATCAAAGTGTTGCTTTGCAATCTGGGGCCTGACGTAAATCTCACTCTGGCACTTTTTCATATTGTCCCTGTATACCGTGTTTGGCTCTGGGACTATGCGATCGAGATCATCAAATACCGATTCATCGGTCGATGGCAAAAGCAGTATAAAAATCATCAATAACAAAATCAGTGCCATGTGTATCATCTTTGAGTGAGTCTAACAATTGCTGAGACATTTTATGGTGAACACCCTCGTATTTTCGACACTCGTCATCAAAGCACCGCTGGTAAATCTCACCCCTTTCTAGGTTTGCGATAAAGTACACGTGATTCGACTTGTGGAGCGTCTTTTTATTGAGGCAAAACTTGGACTGCGTCTGTATAAATAGAAAGTTGTTGTCTCTCGACATTTTTGTTATTCTGCACGTATCCGGTGTTGCCGTGCAGCACTTGAGCCTGCGCTCGCTGTCCACACACTTGTATATAAACATCTCGAGATCTGTGCCGTCTATTGCAACCTCCTCCTCTTCCCTGACTGATGAATCGTTGCGAATCGAAAACATCTTGAGCACGCTGAGTGATGGCTGCTGGTTCTCAAAGAATGTTTTCGAGTTGGCGTCGTAGAATGGCACGTACGGATCCTCGTCCCCGCACTTGCCTTTTTTGTGGGACCACAGCATTCGGAGACCGGAGCCCTTGTACACAGAGTCGTCTATAAACTTGTCAATTGGGCTCCCCACGTGCACGAGAACCTCGTTCATGAGGTCTATCGCTTTCGATTTGGACACCACGAGCCCGGGCCAGTGAATGTGGATTCCAGATTTAATCTGTCCGTTGCACGGCTTTGGTTTCGAAACCGCGGCGACGCAGCGACCGGGTATCACCTCATGAATTTTATGTACAATTTCGACAATCTCATGACGTGATAGTGGAACCTCATTCACGTAATCCACATCCATAAACATGTAGAATGTTGGCGTTTTGAGCTCAACAATATACAGTTTGTTTTTACGAACCTCTTCTATGTACGTCTTCATAAAAGTCTTGGTATCACATATCGGAACAGAAAGTGATCCACCATTCATAAGTGTATGAGTCAAGACCGAACCACGCGAACTTTTCCATTTATTCATTAATATATACTCGGTTTTAATTTTTAATCATCTTCATGACTCCTACCAAATAACCGACTCATCGTATCGTTGTTTTTTGGGTGCACCTTTTTAGACTCGTTTTTACATTTTTCGAGATCAACTCTGAGCTGCCACACCGGAGTTGTGTCCCACGAAGCATCCTTTGGTTTGTACTTTTCAAGGTGTGTTATAACCTGCTCCCGTGTCATCGTCATTTACTCAATAAACGATATAAAAATTTTTTGTTTTTGACGAATGGAGTGCATTGTGAAAGTCGGGATTGTTTATAACCTTGTCTGTGATCATGCGCCACACGTTTTTACTCTGGAGCTCCGTCAGAGTCGTAAACTCTAGGTTGTCATTCTCGTCATAGTTTTTGCGGAATGCCACCTGATTCGTATCCATTTTATCCTTCTCCTCCATAAACTTTTCCGTTATGTTCGTCATATCATCCGGTGATATATTGACATGGAACAGGTACACGTGGTATATAGATTCCTCGAGGGGCTCGAATGAGGTTGTAAATTTAAAATAATTGTACGTGCCCCTTTTCAAGTTTAATATACCACGAGTCTCTTCCTCGAGCTCCCTCAGTGCGCACCGAATCGGGTTGAAGACTTCCCTCTTCCTGCACCCCCCTGTTATGAAGGTCCATTCCTTGAACCTTTTATCCTTGACAACCAAAAACTTAAATTCGCCATTTTGGAACGTTACGGGTATTGCTATCGCCTTGTGTACCTCAGAGTTCATTCCTAGTATATATATGGAAATTATATTCTTAACTTTGGCTCGTATGAAATCAGTAATACAAACATGACCAAGGCTACGACAACGTACCACTCCATCTATTTAGTACGCATATAATAATCCAGCCATTCCATTTTGCACACGCAAAAAGTTGTAAGACACTGCGTACATGACACCACTCCCGGTTCCTCTGAGCACTACATTCGGTATGTTGTCAAAGTTTAAAAACCCTGACGATTCTGTGCTCTGTGAGTTTAGGCAAAACGGTACGAACATGGTAGCCCGAATAACATCGGTAAGTTTGATTCGAATCACGTGGGTTTCTCCATACACGTACACATAGTACGAACCATCGTACACAAGGGACATGTACCTCTGATCCGGTGTGCTCAGCGGATAAAATGTTTCGTTGATGCGGATAGAGTTTCCCACACCGGGTGAGTAGTACGTGTACTGCCCAACTTGTATACTCGACGAGTAGCTGTCATAAGAGTCTATATCAGTGATTAACAAATCAGACACGTATTGAGTTTTACCAGAATTCAGATATATGATGAGAACACCCGCGTCGAGTGTGTCGAACGCAACTATGACTGGCTCTACAAACACAGGGCTTGTCAAGGTTAGAATCGAAGAGTCGAAACCGTTCGGTGGGTTGTTCCCAAAGTACAGTGGTTCACTCGGGTCCCACGTGTCAATGCTTGTTTTTTTCCAGTAGTGCTTTCCGATTATGTACACAAACCCCTGGCAGTAATGAATGCCTAGAATGTCAAACGGCACAGTACCGAACATGTGAGTTTCTTTATCCATAACTTTCATGACTCTTCCAGATATACCAGCTGCAATTATAACAGTACCATTCGTACAGCTTGTCCATACATCATCCACAACCGTGGTTACGATTTCATAATTGTTTCGGTTTTTGAAATACCCACTCGTGTCGAATATTCGCATCGTCGCATCAACGGATGAAAATATGTAAATTTTACCATTCACGAGCTGAACAGTCCTGGGTGAAATGTTATCGAGAACGTCCGCATCGAGTATCTCAGCAATCTGCTGTTTCTCATTGTACTTGGTGTGGTAATACGTAGAGACTTCGAATGGTGGCACTACAATGTCAATTCCGTTCAAGTTTATGGAGGTTGGTTGAATCATATTCGTGGACATGAGGCACTTGATGAGTCCGTTCATCTTTATGGGTTTTTCGTGTTCTACGGTATACTTTTTGACTTGTTGAATAAGAATGTCATTCGGTGGCAAATCTTCGTCAACAAATGCAAATGTTGTATAACACCTGACCGGTCGCGGGGCACGCGTCCAGTTTATGATAAACTCTACATTGTGCCATTTCAGATTTTTTACGGGTAGCATCGGAACGGGGATTGGTAGAAAATGTAAACTTTCATCGTACATACACTTTGAATATGTACCGTCTATATATTTGGTCTGCATCTCAATTATATATTCAGTGTCCCACGAATTTATGAGCGCACCTCCTATATACATCTCAATCGACTTTATGCTCTTCCAATCGAAATACTTTTCGTCGCTGTACATGTACGCGTATAGCAACACATCACCCACCTTATCAATGACTATTTTTCGATCACCTTGTATGACTTGTTCATATGTTGAGATTGCAAATGGTGTGTGCCTTTTATACACACACCGAAAACCCATCTACTATTTAATTAGAATATAATAATCCGGCCATACCACGGTTGATGCGCAGCACGTTATAGTTGACTGCGTAGAGCCAGGTGCTCTTGGATGTGTCCACAATGTTGCTGCTCAGAGTCTTGCTGTTGTCAGTAACCAGCTTGAAAGAGTCAATTCGGCTGAAATTCAGGGTTCCGGTGGGCTGGAGCTTGGATGTGTCGAGGCAGAAGGGGATCAGCGCGGTTTCTTGGAAACCTGCGGCGGTGTCAAAGCCGTACTGGGTGTGGTAGTATGGCGCCACCTGTGAAAAGTGCGGAAGGCTCTTATCCAGGCCAATGTCAACACCGTTAATCTGAATCTTGAGCGTCTGCGTGCCCTCTGTGTATGCCCGAGCCGGGAATGCGATGAATTTTACTGGATGGTTGAAAACAATCTCCTGGTTGTACACGGGCTGGACAGGCGTGCGCTGCATCTGGTACATGATCATGTCGTGTGGGTTCTCGGCAAAGTACTTGCGCTCCTCTGAATCGAGGTATATGAAGTTGGCCCACACGCGGTAGCCCAGGGATGTGTTCGGGCTCTTCCAGTATATGCGAATCTCCACATCATGGAACTGCAGCGCAACGAGCGGGAGGACAGACTGGAAATCACGGCAGAAGAAAAACTGGAACGGGAAAAACATGGTTGGGTTCGTCGCCTGGAACCGAGTAGAGTATGTGGATGACATCATCAGAGGGACTATAGTGTTTGAAAAGTACACATCGTGCATGTCAATAACCTGCCCACCGATAACCAGCTCTGCACGGTCTATATGAGTGCCCCAATCCTGAGCCTCAATTTTTGTGCCGTTGCGAGCCGTCAGGTACACGTAGGACAGGAGATCACCCTTGCGCTCAAACCGGATGGTGCTCATGGTTCCGGCGGCTGGTGTGCCGATAATCAGCTGCTCCTCGGTGGACATGGCGAAATGGGTGTGGCGGCGGTAATTGGAACGGAAGAATGAAATTTCTGGATTTCCAGTCAGATGGGCATCTTGGACACCAGTTGCCACGAGTTGAATAATTCCTCCCGACATTTACTATCATCGAGTATTTTTTTTCATGCAGAAAGTGGGTGGTTGTATATATTCTCAGCCAGCTGATTCTTTGCAAGGTCGAGGGTGTCGGTTCTGAAATCCTTTGTATCCTTGTACGGATTTACCTCCTGTGTTCCGGAGCGTATGTATCCTTGTGGCACAAGCGCCCCACCTGTTACAACTGGCTGCGTGTTGTCATCTATGCGTACAGATGTAACTGCACCATTCATGCCCTGTGGATTTGCGAGCACATTCATGCGACCAGGGTTTGCCATGCGATCAGGTTTAGAACGGTTGTTGGTTCGGTCCATGGACTGGTTTCCGGTAACCACGTGTCCGGCATTGAGAATGTACCTGGGTCCACCTGGCATGTCATCGGTTCGCATACTCTGCTCTTTGAGTGTTGTGTATCTGGACCTAACACCCTTTGAACGAACCTCGGGACCACGGTGGGCACCAGTGCCTTTTCCTGGTGCTCTGTAATAATCACGGTCTGGTCGGTTCTTTGAAACAGTCGTGTATGACTCGTGCGCGGGTATCATAGACTTGGGAGGGGCTACCACACGACCCTCCAGCTGTGTCAATCTGTACTCGTTGACATTGGTTGGCATCTCACGTGCGAGCTGTTGGTACCCACCGTACGATGGTACATTTGGTCCCACACCAACACCTGGACCCACTCGGTTCCACGGGTTGGGGTTTAGGTTTTTCATCATGTTTGATACGTTTTCACGGTTGGACATGTTGTACACTGGCTGACCATAGACGTAGCGAGAGCTCGCAGTTGACACGTCGGTAAAGTTGGTCATTTCACGCTTCGCATACCCAAAGTTGCCACGGAGGCGGGGGTCTTCATCGTGTACAACGGGTACGTCAGAATTCTTGACTGTGTTGTCAATCGGCTTGTCGTGTATTGAAACTGGTGCACTGTCGGACATTTGCTTCCCTACAAAAGCGAGACCGACAACTGCGGCAAGGGCAAATGGATCCATATTACTAATGAACTATAAATTTATTTAACGATTAAAGTGTCTCTGCTTGAACAGTATATTTTGAATATCTGATCTGGTGCTTACCGGGTCTTTATCCATGACTGCGAGAGGTACATCTATGTACAGGTTTGGAAAATCATACGGTTTCATCATGGGACCTTTGGTGTACCCAAAAGTGCTCTGCGGTCTGAGGTTATCATCGTTCATAACCATGGATACAATATCAGGAAGACTCATTTACTAGTATATCAGATTCTTTATTCGTGAAGAGCCCTCTGAGCGGCACCACCTGAATATGCTCTCCTATGAGAGTCCTCGAGCATCCTGAGATTATCATCTGGCTCACACATCGTCGGGTCATCCCTACAGTTTGGGCGCTTCCCGCCGTACACAAAATTCAAAAACCCGTCAAGGTCGTGATGGTCTGGCATGGGGTGAAACTGGCGATTGGTCCAGTGCGTCTCTGGGAAGAATGACTCCACCTCGGACCGACCCACCCCCTTGTGCGGTGCGTTTTGCTTCTTGAACAGGTATATGGCGGCGAGCAGGAATGCAGCAATTCCAAAAATTCGATTGTCCCTGCGAATTGCATATGCAATCAGGGATGCATAAATTATGAAACGTGCGGATGCATTTGCTCTCTCGTTATACGTCTGATACGAGGATGGCCAAAATTGAAACAGTTTATCTCTATCGAACAAACCCTCCATACTTATACTTTATGAGGATTTTTTCCCAGTATACTTGCAATCCCCCCGAGACTATTTTGGAGCCCATCCTCACCAATCTGGTCTACACACTGCTTGGCAACCGACTCAATCATGGACAGGGTATCCTGTGGGAGGATCGAAATCGTCGTGCCCAGAATGTACAGAGTCTGGAGGTACTGCCAGATTGCATTCTTTGTATTCTCAGAAAGCTCCGGTGTCCAAATCTTGGTAATGTTCAGATCGTTAATAACCTCAATGTTCGGTGCATCATCGGTAAAGAACGTCTCATCCTTTGCCATGAGCTTCGCAGAGTGCGGGTTTACACACTCGATATACGTGGTTAGAATCTTGCGTGGGTTCGCCTTGCGTGCCAATTGAATAGTCATCAGATACTTTTTAAAACTCTTCTCATCCGGGAAGGTGTCAATCAGCTCACCACAAAACTGCTCCATCATATCATTGAAAGCTGAAACGGTAGACATTTTGTATTACACGTCTGACGTCTTTAATATTGGCTCTGATTCAGAGTTTCCGAGATGTATGATGAAATACACCAGGATGCCCACAAGTGCCGCTGGTTTTATAAACTCGTGATTTGGAATCTCCTTGTTGTTCATTCTGGCCCGGAGGTATATGTAAAGGGCCGTAACAGCTGCTGCGATGACGGCTGCTGAAAATGGTTCTCTGAGGTAATGATACATTTACTGTTGATGCATAGTTTTTTCACGGCCAACCGGTGCATCCGGAAACAATGGGGGGCGCGTAAAATCTTGTTGAATTGGAATCTGCTTCACCTCAGGCCCAGGTGGTAACTGTGCAACTGGCGGCATTGGCGGAACGGGCTCTTGCTGTGCGGGTGTTTCCTCGGGCAACTGCGGCTCGGAAGCCCCAGCCTCAGCCTCATCTTCCTCCTCCTCTGATTCAGATTCTTCTTTTTGTTCTGGCTCCATGTTTGACGTGTCCCCAAATTCAAACTCGTTAGACTCTGGGTTGATGTACGTGCGCAGAATCATCTGAACTGGTATCAGGTCATCGAGTGTTTTGTTTATGCTCGAGTGGCACACGTCTCTGAGTTTTCTGTTTCGTACGATGGCGTCTTGCTCCCTGAATACACCAATGTGATCCATAAATTCAGTCGCTGCGTTGTTTATACACGCGTGGATAAAGTTGTCATTTGACGGCAGCTTAACCTGAATCTTTTTCGAATCCTTGGTCATTCGAACAGTGGACAAAATTTTAATGTAGCACACAAACACAGCTGCGAGCAGGTCCGAGAAGTATGCGCATGTGTTTGTGTACTCTTTCGAATGCGTCTGGATGATGGAGTTGTTCCAGTTGGTAACCTCCTCGAGCAAAACTTTGAAATTTTTAATCGTCGCCTCGCGGTTCCCCTTTCCACGGGTTATCGCCTCCTTGTACATGTTGACGAACGTCTCAGTCATGAGAGGGGCCATGGTTTTACAGAGGATTGATATATAGTGGTTTTTAGCCTCGACGTTAATGTCCATTTATGATTACCCGTTATGTTTTTTGCGAAGAGTGTCCGCAGCTTTTCTGAGGTTGACAAGCGATGGTAGGATGTCCATATCCTCCTCCTTGCTCTTCTCGTGCCGTATCCAGGTTACATATACATCGAAATCACTGTACCTGGTGACAGTGTACCCGAGCAACTCGAGTTGTCTCACCAGGTACTGAACGGCGTAGTGTCGGTCAAACGTGGGGTACCCGACGACAAACTCAGGAACGGTCAAAAACACTTGTGTATGACCCATCTCGACCGAGAGTTTAATCTTTTTACAAAATTGAGTCAGTATTGTTTTGAAAAGTTCCTTCCTGATGTCGTTCCTCTTGTGCTCTATATGTGATATATCCTTGACTGAAATCATGCTTTAACATAATCGTACAATTTAGGTTTCTCATTTATTCCTTGGATATCACGAATGATTCCGTGTGTGGAATTGTAGTCGTAAATCTCACCTGCATATGTGTTGGTGTTGAAAAACATAAACCGGCTCGTGCCATTCGGGTCAATGTACAGAGTTTCTATGGGGACAAGCTCCGGTCTCGCCGTGCGAACAGACTGTATAACAGTCTCGACAGTTTGGCGGTCAGTCATCTTCTCAGTTTTTCTGGTTGACATGTACCACCCTAGGAATAGAACGAGCACGACTATCGGTACAGCATTCATTTAATAGAATCGACGATTTTATTCCTGCGTCGCAGTTATGCAATAAAATTGGAGTATAATATAAATGGTTTTGCTCGTGTACTCCGAGAGGTGCAAATATTGTAGCGAGATTATCACATATATACAGTCCCACCATGCCCTTTTGTCAGTGGTACGGTTTCACAACATCAACACGCACGGTGTGCCAAATGGTCTGACACGTGTACCGACGCTGGTGGCTGAGAATGGAATTTCTATAGTGGGTGGGGACATTCGAAATTACCTCGAAAATCTCATCCCGTCAGATGTCGAGTCCAGCAGTCTAGGCTCAAGACTGACCAGCACATCAATCGATGGGAGCGTTTCATTTGACAACTTTTTCACAACCGATTCCTTCGGAACCTCACTCGCCCCACCCATGACACCGGAGCTCGAGGAGAAGATTAAGAAGAATGTTCAAGATGCATATCAGAGTATTAAAACTTAAAGGTTATGTAACCAAAATGTACCTGAAAACGGTACAGGCTTCTGCGATAAAGACTGTGTTTGAGGTGCTCAAGGATATAATAAATGACATTAATATAGTGTTTGACGAGAGTGGTGTCAAGTTATCAACTCTCGACACGGCTCACATAACATTCATAAACATGACCATGCCATTTGACAATTTTGAAAAATATGAGTGTACTACAAGAACTCTCGCCGGGCTCAACATGATTAACACGTTTAAGATTTTCAAAACGATAACCAACAATGACACACTGTCTCTCGGTATCAGTGAGTCCACACCCGAACTCATCGATATTAAAATTGAAAACGAGCAGAAGAAGACCATGTCCAAGTTTGGTATGAAGTTGTTGGACATCAACGACGAGATTTACGATTACCCTTCGATTCAGATGGATCTTAATACGATTATACCATCCATAGTGTTTCAAAGAATTATACGGGACATGTCAGCAATTGCCGATAACGTTCGCATAAAGCGCTACGCGAACAAGCTGGTTTTTATATGCGACGGAGATTTTGTAAAGCAAGAGACTGACATTGAATGTGCAGACACAATTGATGATGTCATTGAGGATGTGTACTCTTTGAAATACATTAGCATGTTTACAAAGGCGACGAGTATATGCGCAAACATTGAGATTATACAGTCAAAACAGGGACCGATTGCGTTCAAATACTCCATCGCCAATCTTGGTGACATCACGTTTTTCCTAGCACCAGTTTCTGATTGAATATATTCTCAATGACAATTGGTTTGACCGGCCCACGTTTGAGTAGAAAATCAAGTTGTATCGAGAGCCCACGTGCACCGATATTGAACGAAAGGTGTGGTTTTAGCCTGTAGTTGATCAAGCCAGAGTCTGGTGTGTCCCCGTAAAAGTCTTGTTTTGGTCCGGCGCATTTTTTTATATAATCTGTCGTATCCACACCATCTATATGCGCACTCTTTATGGATGGTGTGAAGCCAGGTTTTATACTCGGTGGGAAAGAGTGTCCTATGTGTATGTATATCCTGCCGTTATACACGTACATTGTGTACAGCTCACCCGTGTCAAAACGCGCCTGGCGTATAATTTTGAAATTCGCAGGCTGAAAATATAAGAGTATATTAACCAGCTTAAAAAATATAAACCTTATCATCTTTAAATGGAAACAGAGCTTTTAAGTACACTTAAAAATATGCAAACTGAAGATGAAAAGTATCAATATCTACTAGACTGTATACCAACGATATTAGAGTACACAAAAAACTCGGACAAGGAGTCTATGGTCGCATCAAGCGTGTTTGACGTTAAAAAGACAATCATGTCTAAAAAGGGGGATGTGTACAAGAATTTCAAAAAATACACCGTCAAACCAAACTCTGTGTACATTGTCCAGTGTGAGTACTGCAACTCTTCAAACATATACTACTGTGCCAACTCGGGTGATGATGTGTGCACAGACTGCTGCAGGGCCAAGCTCGCATTCGAGTGCAACATGGATTACAAGGATGAGAAGGAGATGGATAAGAACATAGTGTACTCGTACAAGCGCGAAAACCACTTTAACGAGTGGATAAACCAGTTTCAGGCGAAAGAGATTACAAACATCCCACCAAAGCTCATAGAAGATTTAAAGATGGAGATTCAAAAGCAAAAGATTAAAAAGACGACGGACATAACACACAAGAAGATTAAAGAATTTTTGAAAAAGCTCAAGTACAGCAAGTACTACGAGCACATACCGTACATAACAACAATTCTCAACGGCACAAAACCACCAGTCATGACACAGGAACTCGAGACGAAATTAAGGTCAATGTTTCACATGATCCAGAAACCTTTCGACAAGGCGTGTCCAGATGAACGAACAAACTTTTTGAGCTACTCGTACGTGCTGTACAAATTCTGTGAGCTCTTGGGTGAGGATGATTACCTCCAGTTCTTTCCCCTCTTGAAATCGCGCGAGAAGCTTTACAAGCATGACCAGATTTGGAAGCACATAACCGCGGAACTTCATTGGGAATACATTCCCACGATATGACAGATGGACTCGCTCGCAGTGGGATCCATAGATTATGCTATGGACGAGGTTGAGAGAATCAGCCCCTTTGTCAAGATGCACGTCATAGAAGATGTCAGGTACCACTTACAAAAGGCGAAGGATGCCCTCATTCAGGGTCTGGCTGATCCAATTCGGTGGGACGTTGTATTTCTTCTACTGTCAGCACTGTCCCAAAATTTACAAGAAGACCTGAAGACATGTTCAAAAGTCTCAGATAATTGCGAAGTTGTTGGCGATGATCATCGTTGAGCTTTGCAACTGATTTGAATTCTATGACGCATTCATCCAACACTATATCGCATCGCACATTACCAACCACGTGATTTTCATACACGATTGGGACTATAACCTCGGAATCGTACTGTATACCACAACGCCTGAATTCAACTTCAACCGCCTTGTGGTATACACATTCCGTATACCCAGGTCCAAGCGCCGTAAACACGCGACTGAATACACTCCGAAGCTCCATTACTACAAATTTAATGTCTCATATTTTTAAATGGCGATGTTACAATCTTATAAACCAGCATTGACAAGTTCAAAACCCGTGAGCTACATGCCACACGACATGACCGGAAACGTCATCCAGGTTAATAATTCAACTGGAACGTACAGAGCAGAGTACGACCCAATTGTCAAGTTTGGGGTTGTGTACTTGAACGGTACCGTAAAGATGACACCGCCAGCCAATAAATTTGAAATGACAGACACGTTTGAGTTTTCGATATGTCTAAAGACACAGTCGGCATGTGTCATAAACTACGGACCTCTCACGATAACCTTCCAAAATGAGACCATGGTCATATCAAGTCTGGAGCTTGCGCTGAATATGCAAACGGGTACATGGTACCACGTGCTCATGACACCAACTCCCGGAGTAATTTACCTGAATGGCACAATTGTCGCAACCTATACACTCCCATTTGGAACATCAACCCCGGGTGATTACATTACAATGAGCGGGAACTTTTCAATGTATAACTTTAACATTGAGCCCGGGCGGACATACAGACCAGCAACGCTGCTCATGGTACCTTCTCCAAAATCCAAATTTTTGCTCAATGGGCAGATCAACCCCAGATACTTCAAGCGCCGATTTATCTCGTCTTACACGGATATGTTTGTGCCAAATCCAGACGGGTTCAGGGATGGTCTCGCCGGATCAGTGTACACTTCATCTTATTGGTACGGGTGGGTACAGGCGTTCTCATCCATAACTGTAAACCCCCCGAATGGGATCATACAGGTGGTGGTGGGCACAACATATAGCGATGGAGCCACAGCACAGGAGGTGGCCCTTCTCGGGAATGATGATTTGGTGTACACGGGAAATAGGCAGAGCTTCACATGTGTGAGAGCTGCATTGGTCGTACCCGTGTTTATTCACCTTAGGACGGTATCAGGGTCTGTGTGTGTGGTAGACTCGAATCGTCTGTTATGGGATAACATATCATCGTGAGAGCCAGTGTTGGTCACGCTTGTAAATAGCGGATAGCTTGGGCATTGTTCTGCGAGTGAGAACGGATATGGCACCGAGTCTTCGGATAAGAGTCGTTTTTGGTACACCAGATCTCATGGCGAGTGTGAGAGCGCGATGCCTCGCCAGTTTGCTTTTACCATCCACATGGAAGTACCCGTACTCTTTGAGCCCACCGTGTCTGAGTGGACCTATCAATTGAGTACGTCTCATTTGGTATTGTGAAATATTTTATTCTTCATGAGTAATGGAAAGTGTACTCGCAGATGTCATATTCTTGATACATATACTCATATTCGTATTCTTACTCATCGCGCCATTCTCAACCAATCATAGAATACTTCTTGTGGAGCTCGTGTTTATAATTGGCATACTCATACATTGGTGGTTCGGAAACAGCGAGTGTTGTTTGACGGTACTTGAGAAACACCTTAGGAACGAAACAGATGATACAAAGACTATATTCGGTCGTATATTTGGAACTGTGTACACATTTGGGAATGACAAGTCCATTGTTCAATGGGGGCTCTACGTGCTTTTCCTAATAGCTCTGTATCGTATAAAGATTACACGCGCCATAAAATAAATGGAGGCTGTGTGCATAGTAGACTTTGAGTCGATCAGGTCCCCGAATGGTGAAAAGTCCATTGTGTACACCGCAACGGTTAAACGCATAGACGTGTATGACACCGGTGATGTTGTTGCGCGTGCACCGAAAACATTCTTCAACACGGATATTTATACATACATTGACAAATATGATCACCTGTACTCGGAACGCGATCTCGCTCACGTAAAAGATAAGGTTTGGAAAACGGGCACACACATGAAAATCATGGGCAAATCTATGATTGAGCTCGGAACACTTTCGATGATTAAAACCATTACCCGTGTAATCTGGGACAATGGTGGGGTATGGGTAGGACATTCATTGGATAGGGATTTAAAAGCTCTGTATGACACGGATGAGATATTGAATCGAGATGCCCCATTTTTCAAGTGCAACCCAATTGGCAATGATGATATATGCACACACAGCAAGGCGTGGCCCCAAATTGCCAAGGTGTGCACTCAGATGATTCTGCCGTACAGGGCTCCGAATTTCATCGAGCACCACAAATCAAAGTGCACCACGAATGTGTACACCCTTCAAAACTTGTGTAGAACTGTATACGATTCTCCAAATTATATGCAAGAACATATCTCGACATATGATGTGGATGATCTCATCGCACTTATCAAAAAGGCTAAAAATATGGACAATACAACGTTTCATATCGGCACTCAAAATGCGTACCGTCTATAACCTAACAAAAATATTCGTTCCTTGTCTTTTTGTGTCATGTTAAAATTGAACATCTCATTGTTGGATATTTCAAAATTGAACGATGGGTACACGATGGGACACTTGTGTCTTATGACGTAAAATGTACACAGTATGTACATGATGTATGAAAAAAATCCGGAATATTCTTGTAGTTTATTTGTTGTCAATTGTATAACGTACACATCCTCTGTAGGCTTTGTTATGAACGGTGTGTACGGTATATTCTCCATGATGCCCCCGTCAAGGTAATCGTTAAATGGTTCGAACAGTAAAGGTACTGACATGCTCATACATATAGCATCTATGACTGAGCGAGTCGGTGTGCTGTCGACTGAGAAATAATCACACGACTGCTTCTTTAATGAGTATGCAGATATGTGGAGTTTTATGCCCGTATGTTTGTACAGCTGTTCAAATGTTACATCTGACAGCTGTAGAAATTCATGGCACACGTTGCAAATTATAGATCTTGGTTTTTCCCATTTTATAAACCCAAACCGTTTTATGAAATTTGTAACGTTGATTTTCATAGCTTTACTCAGTTCCACCTTTATGCTCTCATCGATGAGCTTATGAATATCATTCCTACCTATCACGTACATAAATGCTGCCAATGCACCGGCCGAGGATCCTGATATTTCTTCCAGGTCATCGAGTTGACCATCCTCGTGAAGTTTCACCATGTGCCCTATGAATCCATAGTACCCCATGGACCCTGGGCCTATGATGACGTACTTCATTTAATTATACACCTGAGGAAACTGCTTGCGAAGCAGCGCAAACACAAGGATGAACACCAGGGTGTGCACAGCGACAGCCGGCACGCTGGTGGTTCCTGACATAAACTTACCCGGGGGCAGGGTCAGCAGAACACCTGGGCTCAGCAGCACAAAGAGAACTGCTGGGACAATCAGGTCAGCGGTGGTCAGGCTGGTCTTGAGCACATTCAGCTTGGTCAGACCCCAGTAGAACAGCACAAGCACAAGGGCGTGAATGCCCACGGTTGTCAGGTTGGTTCGCCCTGAAGCAATGTTCATGGATGGAAGAGACAGCAGCATACCAGGGCTTAGAAGAGCAAAGAGAATGGCTGGCACGAGAATCTTGGGGTTCTGCAGATCCATATTCATTTACTATAGGCTGCGATTAAAAATAAAATGACAAAAGTCGTTGAAAGTTACACTCCTCATAAAATGAACACCCTGTGAATCACAGTACTCAACAAGGCTCATGTACATGTTCAAAAGATGCTCCGAATTCCAATCATGCCACGATTCAGGATCAAGCTCGTGCGGACCGTCATCATCCGCATCCTGATCCTCAGTCGGGTCGATATCCTCCTGATTAATGTCATCTGCGTAGTCGTTGAATTGACCCATTTATACTTTATACGCCTCGTACGTTTAAATTACTTTGTCGCTTTGAAAGATATAGAACTCTTCTCCTGTACCTCCGCGCACTCCATGATAATATCAAACACGTAATTCACACGATCCTCATCACCGTTAAAGTACTTGAGCAGCCCCTGTCGAACGAGATTCTTTGTAAACCCAGACTTGGCAACCCGTGTCTTGACCGACACCTTCGCCTCCCTGGTGTTGCACGTGTCAATCTTCTGATCCACCATGTACTGGTGTATAAAATCACGAAGCCGCTTCTCGTGCTGCTTTAAAACCTTCATATCGTCATTCGCAGATGCAATTCGCTTCTTAACCTCTGTCCACTCGGCCATTGCCTGCTTGAAGTTTTCATTCACCTCTGACATTTTTATATAAAGTGGCTAATTTTTTAAGTGCTTAAAACGTGCGACCAATCTCAAACTGTGGTCTCATGAGATCCGGTACGATTGTGGAGTTGTTGAATATGCTAATCGGTGTGCGGGGGTTGGGTGGCTCTGATCGCAGGTCCCAGCTGGCGTTGCGAAGCACACCGCCAATCGTCTCTGGGTAACCAATCTGGGCACGGGGGTCCAGGTACGTCTGGCCCTTCATGATGTCATCTGGAGAGAAGCTGCCAAAGTCCTCCTGAGATGGAATCTCTCTTGGGAGCATAGATGTGGACACGCCCCAACCCTCGGTTGTCTGGGGCTGCACGTCAAACATTTGGGGGGCATCTGGTGTGGTGTTGTATGTTATAATCGGGCTCGGTGAGCTGTTCATCGGCTCGAGCAGTGGTGCAGGTGCATACCCTGATGACCGGGGTCTCACCACAAAAAGGAAGAACAGTGCAAAAACCAGCACTGCAATTACAACCTTGGGATTAATGTTCACTGCCATTTACTATTGAGCGAGTAAAAAATTTTAATCAGAGTCTTCGTCTTGAATCAAACATCTGACCGGCTCGGTGACTTTTCGCGTCTTGACCTGGGTAATCTTCCACACGGGGCCGAAACTTTTACGGAGGAACCACAGACCATCAAACTGGAGGAGAAGCCTACACTGACTACCGGGCTCAAAGTTTTTTGTAATGTCATTGTTAAACAGAAAGAATGCCACATTCACACGACCTTTGGAATTGACACTGGGCTGTGTCTCAAGTGTAGATCCCTCGAGTGCAGACTGATAATAACTGGTAATAACATCCTCAGTAAACTCCCTCTGAAACCACTTGGTCGAGTTGACAACTGCATCCGCCATAAACATCGCGTCCCACTTTTGAATCGTGGAAATGTCCGCCTCACTGACGGAGATTGGGATGTCAGTTGACTGGTCCCACGGAACGGGGGTGTTGATTGTAGAATTGGCAATGGACACGTACACTGGTGTCTTATCGCTGGTAGAAGCCTTGACAAAGTACCGACCATCCTGAAGGCGCACTGGATCCTCGTACACGATGGTAGCCATTTATTTATTATAGCAAAGTATCTTTAATTTGGTTAAAAAATCCACACGTATTAGTAATAATGAAGCACCACATTATCGGTGTGGTTCGCGATGTGTGCATCGAAAAGGCGTCAGACCTATCACCAATCATGGAGCGAGTTGTCAAAAGGCTTCGACTGAATGAGGTTTCACGGGCATTTCATCAGTTTGAACCATACGGTGCGACAGGTGTCATCGTCTTGTCCGAGAGCCACTTTTCGGCTCATACGTATCCAGAGGATCGCTGCGTGTACCTGGATATATTCTGCTGCTCAAAAGATTTCTCAACCGATGAGGCTGTGCGCACTATCCACGAGATGTTCGGGAGCGAGCATTTTGATTGGCAGTACGTCGAGCGTTAGGACGAAAACCTATATAACCCCTGACCAGATACCTCTTTCCGTTTATACCTACGTGGACCGTGCGCAAGTAATTTTAACAATCCTTTAGGATATGATTGATAAGCCACCTGATATATACACAGAAATTATTGAACTTTACCTAGGTAGCCCCTAGCAATGTATCGTTTCCCGTTTATCTTGACATTTGTAACTGCATTATAAGGAACATTATTCACCTTTTCGACACTGTAATACCACAAGTTGCCTTTTGGGTGTATTAATACCCCGTGTTTATTGTTTCTGTGAAAATTATAATTGACCTGCTGTAATCGCGTGCTTTGAAATTTACCCTTGTGATGTTTTGTCATCCTTTGATAATTGTTATTGCTTACGAAAGCGGGGCTGTGAAACAATATCATATTTAACAATTTCGTAGGATATGACGGTACGTATTTCTGATATTTTTTTTTCCGTGGCGGCATTTACATATACACAGAAAAAACACTTAAAGACTTGTGGTGTAGTATATGTAAAATGGAGGCACTACTTGAGAAGCTTGTTGCTGACGTCAAGTCCATGCATAAGGATATCCGCAAGATTCGTCAGTCTATCGAGGACCCATCCGGTGAGAAGGCGAAGGCTCGTTCCCAGAATAACGGTTTCCGCAAGCCCCTCGACGTGGATGACAAGCTGCGTGAGTTCTTGGCACTTGAGGCGGGCGCTAAGATTTCACGCGCCGAGGTTACTCAGGCGATTGATGCGTACGCGGTTAAGAATAATCTAAAGGCGGGCCAGGTTATCAACATGGATGACAAGCTGCGTGATCTTCTGCAGCCACCTGCCGATGTGCAGGTTACATATCTGAAGCTGCAGCACTACCTTGCACCCCACTACATCAAGGCGGACAAGCCAGTGGTTGAGAAGCCGCCCGCTCCGGCAGATGACAAGCCGAAGAAGCCACGTGTGCGCAAGGCTTAAAAAATAAATGTATAATAATAGTAAATGTCTGATGTACTTTTGGAACTTCCAGTAATTGATGAAAAAAAGATTGAAGATATAGTGGGTGCTCGTATACAGGACATCTCATTGTATCAATGCGCTTTCACTCATAAGAGTGCATTGAAGCAATATAATGCCAAATCGTCTTACGAGACTTTAGAGTTTTTGGGTGATTCGGTGTTGGGGTTTGTTATTACCAAGATTTTGTATGATAGATATCACGTCGATGAGCACGAGGGGTTTCTAACAAAGGCACGTACAAAGCTAGTGCGTGGGAAAACGCTCGCGGATATTTCATCAAACCTGGGTCTGGGTCAGTTTGTTCTCATGGATGACAAGGGCATGCGCAACCAGTGGTACAAGAACCCAAAGATTTTAGAGGATGTGTTTGAGGCGTTTGTGGGGGCTATGTACCTGGACCTTGGAATCATACAGGTTAAGAAGTTTGTGTCGCGCGTGTTTGACATGTCGAATTTCGAGGATGACAACTACAAGGATATAGTCATGCGATGGTGCCAGTCCAACCGATACAATTTACCGGAATACCGGGTCAATTCATACGACAAGGGAATATTCACAATTGATTTGTACATTAACGGTGAGTATGTCAGCACAGGCTCGGCAAAAACCAAAAAGGAGGCGGAGCAGTGCGCGGCTGAAATGTTAATTAGAAGTACAGGTGCATTATCTTATAATGAATAGCAAAGTGCAAGCACTGATTTCAAAGGTGTATGACGCCCAAAAGTCTGATGAGTGGCTGAGGCTCCGTGGGAACATGTTGACGGCGAGTGATGTTGCATCCGCCATTGGTATCAACGGTTTTGAATCACCGGAAGATTTGCTCTACAAAAAGTGTGGATTTCGAAGGTTGAATCAGGACACAACAGCCATGGATCACGGGAATAGGTACGAGGCGGAGGCTCGCGATTACTACGCAGAAAAATACGGAGAAACGGTTCATGAGATTGGGCTCGTTCCTCATCCACTTTACCAGTGGCTCGGCGGTAGCCCCGATGGCGTTACAGAGTCTGGTAAATTGATTGAGATCAAGTGCCCACTGACTCGTAAAATTACAAACAAGGTTCCCGACTATTACATTCCTCAAGTTCAGGTGCTGATGGATATCCTGGACCTTGACGAGTGTGATTTTATTCAGTACTCGCCGGACCCCCACACCTTTGTCATGACCAAGGTTCCGAGGGATCGAGAGTGGTTTGCAAAGTACCTCCCGGTCATGTCTGATTTTTGGGAGCGTGTCATTGAGCGCCGTAAACTCCCACTATGTGAAATTAAGGATTGTAATGGTATTTTTATAAAATGATATTATACACGGGTATAGGGAGTAAAGTATCCGGTATACATACACAAGATGAGTTTCTGGATATTATGTTTAAAACAATAAATCTCATTAATTATCCACTTGAATGGAACGGTTATGAGTTGCCACAAGATTTTGAAATATTTTCAGTGGATGATTGGGTAGAATTTTCAGGTGCTATTAAGATGTAGAGTGTAATCTAACTTCTCATTAGTGTATTCAAGTGTGACCAGTTTGTGTTGTTTTTTACACGAAGTTGATTTCCAAATTTTTTAAGTGCAGGGTTTGTTCGAGTGAACACCTTGTTCGTAATTTTGTAATTTGAATTACCCATCTTATAATTCATGTTGTTTTTAGATTTTAACGTGTATAATGTTCTACGTATTCTACCGCTCGGTGTCAGATCAAATACTGCATAAAAATCTGGCCCGTTATTTTGTATGAAACCGTAAAATGCACTTTTGGTAGAACCTCCACGCCTAAATTGCTTATATGGTCGAGTCGTGTGAGCCATCCTACTGACCATTTATATTTGAAAATATTAAAAAATAAACGCGCTTATTATAAAATGAGGTGCCAACACTGCAAGCGTGTTTCGATTCTCAAGTGCAAGTACTGCCAGCTTGATTTTTGCTCTGGGTGTATACAACTTGAGATTCACAGGTGCACCCACTTACAAGACAAGGTGGATGAACTGAAGGATAATTTGAAATCAAAACTACACGTGGTCAAAGCCTCGAAAATATAAGTGCGGCAATGACTATACCACCAAGAAGCATGAGCTCCTTGTTTGAGTCTATGGGTATACTGCGCCGTATCGCATCAATCTTTTGAATGTTGAAATCCAACTGAAATCGTCTCGGTGGCACGGGGATTGTATCTGGTACAGTCGAACAGTACTCGAATGTACCGTAGCCAGCTGTGCGTGCAAACATGCACCCTTGACTCTCCTCTTTATGTTCAGGCCGAATCTCTATAGTTGGGTCAACCACGAGTCTTTCTTTATATAGATTATTCGTGCGGCCCGGTGGGTCCATTTATATTAACAAATCTTTTTTATTAAAAATACCAACACCACGATGGTTATGATTTCCACGAATAGTCTTATGGCGTCCCTCTCCTGTTGATCCATCTGGTTGGGTATATTTGGCTTTATAAAGAGATTGCTGACTACATCTACAAATCTTTGCATACCTATGAAAACAAGTACTCCTATCATAGCCTTGGGTATGTCCTTCATAGCCCAATCTTACCATTGAATGGCATTTTATTACCGTACGTGCTCACCATCTCTGGGTTGCTCATGGGAGTGGGGGCCTTTGTCAAATCACCAATGTACCTTTGATACGCCTGTACACCCATGACAGTCTGACGTGTGCACTCTCGTATAACCTGGGTGTTCATAGAGTCAACCTGTGCCTGTATATCCCCATATGGGTTGTACGAGTTGACAGAGTATATACTCTCCATGATTATGGTCAGTGGTCGAGCATCCTGTTCATTTATATCCTTCCCAGTCTTAGCCTTGGTCTCGGCTATGATTCCATTTTGAATTGTGTGGTAATTAAACTCTGAAAAAAATGCATTGTATAAAGGTGTCCGAGACTGTTTATACATTTATGATGTACATACATTTTTATATTTTTAATATACACTTATGTAAATGAAAAGGTATCTCGTGATGCAACACGGAAAGTGCACTGTTCAACTGAAACAAAAAATCAAACTGTTTGATTTACCACCTGGTGTAAGGGTTATCTTTTTAGTTCGTCCAGCTAAAACGGGTGTATATTCTATTATTCGGAATTATATAGAAGGTAAACCCACTCACATCAAGCCAAAGGTTTACTCGAGAATGGGTGCACTCGTGCCTAATTTGTATCTCGGTCATGATTACAATGTAAAAGCTCCTATGATTGGTCATACATGGAAATACTCTACGAAACATAGAAATATAACCAAATCGAATAAGAGTGTAAAGTATACATCAAAAAGTGTAAAAAATATAGTCAGAGGTACGAATTTAGCATTGGTCAAATCGATCCGATTAAAATACACAACAACTGATTTATATTCTCTCATTCATAAATTAGGACCTGGTGAATATATCGTCGCATCGTGCAGACGTTTTCACGAGCAGACAAACAAAACAAACCGCATGAATAAACCAAATCAGCCAAACACTGTTGGTAATGCACGGTACAATATACTAAGAAAACTCAATGAAAGTGGTGGCATGAGTAGTATATCAAATAATAATAAAAAATATTTGAATTACCGTATGCCCATATTGAGATTTAAAAAATAGAATTGTATACATAGTAGAAGAAATGCAAGTACAAAAAAGAAACGGTGCATTTGAAGATGTCAAGTTTGACAAGGTTACTGCGCGTATTCAACAACTGTCCGATGGTCTCCAAGTGTCCCCTGTTCTCCTCGCCCAAAAGGTTCTGACCAATATCCACGATGGGATCAAAACATCCGAGCTCGACAACATATCCGCGGATATCGCCATCACACAGGACCACCCTGATTATGCCATCCTCGCATCTCGTATCATTGTGTCCAACATGCACAAGACGAGCGTGCCATTCTATGATGTCATGAAGAATTTATACGACACTGGCCTCCTCGCGGAGTGGAGACCTGCATCCATTCAGAAGGTTATCGTTTACCCACACCGTGATTACTGCCTTGATTACTTTGGGCTCAAGACGCTCCAGAAGATGTACCTGCTCCCGGGCGAAACACCCCAGTACATGTTCATGCGCGTGTCCCTCGCCATTTCAAACTGGGACCCGGTTGCGGCCCAGGAGACGTATGATGCCATGTCCCAAAAGTACTACATACACGCGACACCCACCCTGTTCAATGCCGGTACCAAGTGTCAACAGATGAGCTCGTGCTTCTTGGTTGCTATGAAGGATGACTCTATAGATGGTATATATGATACCAAGAAGGAGTGTGCGCAGATTTCAAAAATGTCAGGTGGTATCGGCATGCACATCCATAACGTTCGAGCAAAGGGGTCTGTAATCAGAGGCACTAACGGTGTATCAGATGGTATTCTCCCCATGCTCAGAACATTCAATGCAGATGCACGCTATGTAAATCAGGGTGGGAAGAGGAAGGGATCATACGCAGTGTACATCGAGCCTTGGCACGCAGATATCATGTCATTCTTGGACCTAAAACTCAACCAGGGTGATGAGGAAGCTCGGTGTCGAGACTTGTTCCCGGCCCTGTGGATCCCGGACCTGTTCATGGAGAGGCTGGAGAGAAATCAAGACTGGTCCCTGTTTTGTCCCGATGAGGCACGTGGGTTATCGGATGTGTACGGTGATGATTTCAAGCAACTTTACGAGCAGTACGAGGCTGAGGGCAAGGCGAGGAAGGTGGTTCCGATCCAAAAGATTTGGCTCGCAATCCTCAAGTCCCAGGTGGAGACGGGTACACCGTACATGTTGTACAAAGATGCATGCAATCTAAAATCAAATCAGAAAAATCTAGGAACCATTAAATGCTCGAACCTTTGCACTGAAATCGTAGAGTACACAGACAAGGACACAACAGCCGTGTGCAACCTCGCATCGATTGGGCTTCCCACGTATGTGGTCGGAGACCGGTTTGATTACACAAAGCTTGAGGAGATTACACGGCTCGCAGTCAGGAACCTGAACAAGGTTATCGATTTGAACTGGTATCCCACGGAAACTTCAAGAAGCTCAAACCTAAAGTACCGCCCGATTGCAATCGGGGTTCAGGGGCTCGCTGATGTGTACGCCATGCTCATGATGGAGTTTGGGGAGGGCACAGTCAACAAGTCTATCTTTGAGACGATATACTATGCAGCAGTCTCAGAGTCGGTCAAACTCGCAAAGCTGCTGGGTGCATATGAGGGGTTCCATGGATCACCCGCATCAGAGGGTAAGTTTCAGTTTGATCTCTGGGGGGTTGAACCAACTGACAGGTACGACTGGGAAACTCTACGGGATGAGATGGTACGGTACGGTCTCAGAAACAGTCTGCTCGTTGGTCCCATGCCCACCGCAACCACCAGTCAGATTTTGGGATTCAACGAGTGCTTTGAGCCGTACACGTCCAACTTTTACCTGCGTAGAACACTCGCCGGTGAGTTTGTGGTTGTTAACAAGCACCTCGTGAGCGCACTCGTGGAGCTTGGGTTGTGGAACAAGGATCTCAAGGATCAGATTATCAAAAATAACGGGTCTGTTCAGGACATCGAGTGTATACCGGATCACCTGAAGAGGGTGTTCAAAACTGCGTGGGAGATTTCACCGAGAACAATCATTGACTTGGCGGCTGAGCGTGGGGTGTACGTGTGTCAGTCCCAGTCGATGAATCTGTTTGTGGACAACCCCACGAATGGTAAGCTCTCGAGTATCCACATGTACGCATGGAAAAAGGGTCTCAAGACGGGTATGTATTACCTACGCACAAAACCAAAGGCGAAGGCGATTCAGTTTACGCTCGATCCGAACAAGTATGGAAAACGCACGAATGACGAGTCGTGCCTGATGTGTTCGGCGTGAGCATTTTCTGTTTCTATATAAATGATACTCAAGTTCGGTACACCAGACGGTCGCAACGAATCATTCTGGAAACTCAATGCAAAATCATTTGCACTCTTGATACCAGCAGTTATATTGGGACACTACCTGGACAAGTTTGTGGAGCAGAGTAGAATGTCTCTGTACACAGCCATCATTGTCCAGACCATTCTGAATATTGTGCTCATATACATACTGCACCGGGTAATGTACGCATACTCGAACGAGTTTCAGCTGACGCTCCCGGGCATGTTCTTCTCAGCCATGTTCTTTGGTATGCAGACCAACTTTTTGGTCAACTTAAAAAAGGCTCTTCACTGAAGCTTCGCCTTGAATGTGGTTTCAAACCAGTCTGAGAGTTTGGAATAATATGTCGTCGTTTGGAAATACATGTATGCACCAACCATGATTGCGGCACCTGGCTTGGCTTGTCCCGATATGAGCAGGTATATGGATATCAGCACAATCATAAACACACCAAAATCGATACTCTTGATAAAGTCTTTTGTTGCCGTCTTGATATCATCAGCAGCAGTCATTTAAAATATAGGGAGGTTTATTTTTCAATGGAATTCACCCCTGGTAAACGGAATGTCAAGATTACATACAACGGTAAGCCGTTCAGGGTGCAGGTTCCCAAAATGAGGTGCTCTGGTAAATCAGAGTATGGCGGGGTTGAGCTTGACATGTGTCGGGAGTTTTCAGAGTTTTGGGAATCTATAGAGGTGGAGTGTCAAGAGTGGGCAGACCCATCGCTCATATGGCGATCGAACATGACTGACGGAAAGTTTAGAGTTAAAATTGACGAGAAGACGCACATCTTCGATTCAAACTCTAAGCTTGTGTCGTGTGAACCAAATTTTCACGAGAAGATTGTAACGTGTATACTCGACATCAAATCTGTGTACAAGTTTAACGGTTATTGTGGGGTTACATGTAGAGTGCACCAGATTAAGGTGCACGACTCGGAGTGTCAAATTTTAGATTCGGAATAGTGTTCGAATCTTGTTGCGGCTATTCTGAAACTTTGGTGGCCCCATGTACGCAATGCCACCTGGGCCGGCAATGAGCAGGTTTCCGGTTTTGCGTTTGGGCTTGCGGAGGTTTTTGACGCGCGTGCCTCTGGATATCTTTCCGGAAACCTTGACGTATCCAACACCACGAACGTACGGCATTTAATGTAACACGGTATTATTTTTTCAGGCGCTCGTATATAGCTGATACATCCCTGTACGCCTTTGTGCCTTCCTTTGGCGTCAGAAAAAACTCGGACGCTGGTATGCCCGCCGTCTTTTTGTAAATTGCCAGCGCCTGTCTCCAACGGGTCAGACCGGGATTCTTCTTTGCGGCGGCTGACCGCGCCTTTGACTTGATCTCACCCTTTTTCTTGAAGAGTCTTTGCTTTGTAGTACCGGTGGGTGTCATGAGGGCCGTGCCCTTGTATACCTGGCGCTCAGAACCTACGAGCAGCACCATTTGCTGTAATCATAGAAAAAAATGTACATTTAAAGGGCTAGACTGTATTTATATAAATAAAGTAATGGATCACATATCCTTCATCCGCAAAATTGGCACGTTCCGTAGTGGTATCCATGAACCTCCTTCATGGCTAAAACTAACAACAATCACAATGGTTAGTAGCCACCTGAAAGATGTCGATTGTAAGCTCAACCTCAATCGCATGAAACTGTTTTTCAAAAAGGCTCGCTATGTACCCATATCATTCAAGGGTGGCTCGATCCAATACAAGTGGCGCCGATTCTACTCGACGTTTTATAATCAGGTTACGATTGGGTACCAGGATGACTTGTCCACAAAAAAGGTTAAAATTTTCCCAAATGGTTCGTTGCAGATTGCCGGGTGTCGCGACATTGCCGATTGCACACGATTCATAAAGCAGCTCAACATCATCATGAAACTCGTGTATGAAGTGGAGATTCCCATTGCGAGTTTCAGGATTGTCATGATTAATAGCAACTTTTCCCTGAACCACATGATTAACCAGAATATGGTGTTTTCCATATTCAAAAACATCCCAGGTGTCTCGGTGTCTTTCGACCCTGATAGATATTCGGCAGTCAAGCTGAAGTTTAAACCAATCAAAAACGGCAAGACGGTTACTGTCAGTATATTCTCATCAGGGAGTGTCATCATAACCGGTGCACAGACACTGTCTGAAGTCTGTCAGGCGTATATATTCCTAGTAAACAACATGATTACACACATGGATACGGTTTACGTTGGCACAGTAGACGACCCAAAAGATTTCGACTATTTTATGAATTACACCTACAGCGAATGGTTCAAAAAAATAATATCAGACGATAATAAGAATGTCGTCTAGACTCGGAATGGCTGATGGTAGATGCTTTACGGTAACTGTGTCTAGCCGAATACTGAATGAGGAGATTGCACACAAGAGTGGTATAGATGTGCGCGACAACTACGCATATCGCCAATCACTGCAAAACAATCCAGACAAGTACATACAGATGATCACACCCAAGGATTGTTTACCAATTGTTAATTCGGAGTTCTAATCCATTTATTACATATCCACTTTGTACCCTTGATGACCGGGTCCCCACCATGGAACGATTCATCTATGATTTGACCATCTCGGGTGTTGTAAAATAATATAGCATCTCCCTGTTTCGGTTTGACTGATTTACCAAGCTTGGGAAATACCGTGTTTCCACCCTCAAAGTCGTCATTCAGATATACCAAAAAGGTTGCGTACCTAACCCCCGTCTCAGAGTTCATGCGCTTGCAATACTCTGTATCCCCCTTGCACGCGTCGTAATGTGGTGTGAAGAACCCACCGTCCGTGTACCGAACCACCTGCAAAAGCTCCTGGTCCTTCTTACTTGTTCCGGTTTCCGCTGATGCACGCTCTGATATCTTGGCAACGACAGAGCTTGAATCATCCAACCAACACTGTTTGCTTATGCGGGTGTTTGTGTCCAATTTGTCATTTGATGCGTTGTACACTGTGCTATCCACCAACTTGCCCTCTGACATTTGCATGATTTGTTGACATTCCTCAGGTGTCAACACGTTTGGTATGTACCTGAAAACTCGGTTACGGTGCAAAACATAAAGCGCGATGAGTACGATGAGTAGCACAACCAAATACATATTAAAATTTTGAAACATTTTAAATTAAATGATTGCAGTCGTGGATGGAAACATAGGATCGGGTAAGAGTACTTTGCTCAAGAATCTCAGTCGTAGTTTCAACGTGGTGACTGAGAAGATTGTCAAGTGGCCACTTGAAGAGTTTTACAAGGATCCTTCGAGATGGGCTATGGCTCTACAAATTCGAATTTTACAGACAATGACAAGGCCCACATACGAAACGTGTTTCCACGAGAGGTGCCTCCAATCATCCAACTATGTGTTCTGGAAGCACTTTGTGGACGAGGGGCTCGTGTCTAAAACAGAGGATGAGATTTACCAAGACTTGTATAAAAAATATGAGTGGAAATCTGACTTGTACATATACCTTAGGTGCTCACCTGAAAAGTGTTTTGAAAATATACAAAAGAGAACTCAAGTGGGTGATGCGTCTGTCAGTTTGGAATATCTACGGAAAATCCACGCCAAGTATGAAGAGTTTATACAGAACATACCCAACGTAATCATCATAGATGCGGAACAGGATGAAAGTACAGTGTATAATAATGTATGTAGTATAATAGGATGTCGACAGTCACCTATGTGACAACGGCCAATTATGCAACTAGGCTCGCAGAAACATCCAATACAGTCGCACAGTATGCAAACACGATTATAAACACATATTTCCAGGCGAATGTGTCTGCAGATTTCGCAAACACAGTTGCGAACCAGGCGAATACACTCGCGGTTGCCGCCAACACAATTGCAACATATGCGTACCAAACGTCAACAACCTCTTACACGTATGCACAGAGTGCAAATACAATTGCGTTTAATGCAAACATCAAAGCAACTTATGCGAGCACATTGGCAAACATAGCAAATGAAGTGTCTTTGGTGGCAAACACGACGGCAAATATAGCAAATGTAATAGCAAACGACGCGTACATTCTATCACTTGATGCAAACTCGCGTGCAGGTCAGGCTTTAAGTTTTGCATCTTACGCAGACATTGTATCAACCAATGCAAATATTATAGCAACCAACGCAAATGAACTCGCGACAGCCGCAAACACCAAAGCATACAACGCAAATACTCTGGCAACAAGTGCAAACACAACTGCATACAACGCAAATATTCTGGCAACCATTGCTTTTAATTTGTCATCATTGGTGGTTGATATAGCAACAACTGCAAATAACACAGCAAACAAAGCAAACTCCCTCGCTGCAAATGCGTTTACACTGGCAACCACCGCGAACACGATAGCAGTCAACGCAAACAATCTGGCGACAAATGCGTTCAGCCTCGCAACCACTGGAAACTCCCTCGCGACAAATGCGTTTACACTGGCAACAACCGCGAACACGATAGCAGTCAACGCAAACACAGTTGCGAACCAGGCTAACACGCTGGTACCAATTGTTCTGGGCCTCCAATCAAACGTGTCAATCGCAAATGCCACGGCATTCAACGCAAACAGTATCGCTACCAATGCTTTCAGTATCGCAACCACTGCGAACATCGTTGCGACAAATGCATTCACCGTTGCGGTCGCGTCCAACGCTCTGGTAACCTCTCTGTACTCACAGGCGCTGGTTATAAATAGCGTATTTGGAAATGTCATACAGTCTGGATTCACGAGCTACTGGTCAAACAATGTGTACGGGAATGTAATATACTCAAACACCGGTGTGAATGTGGGGATTGGCACAACCGACCCAGGTGCGAATGTGCTTTCCGTTGTTGGTAACGTGTCCATAGCGGGATCTATCACGATATCCGGGAATGTAAACTTTCCAGTTCAGACCACGGGGTCTCTTTACACACTTGGGACCCAGGTGTATGCACCGACACCGAATACAAGCAGAAATGAAATTGTGCTCGATCTGACCCAGTGGACGCGCAAAGGATACCCTATGACACCAGACTCGAATTGTGCGTTTAAATTTTCACAGAATGGGGTGTACAACATAACGGTCGGTATACAAGGCACGGATAAAGACGGTGAGTATGACACGATAGGTACACTGAATGTGTACACAAACTCGAGCAACAGTTCACTTGGATCTGTTGTATACACAGCTACAAACTACTCATCATTCGGGCCACAGACGCAGAGTATAATGGTACCACTCGAAGTTTTGAATTACTCAAACGTGTACTATCTGGCATTCAACTACTTTAGAAACAATTATCCATACACCACAATTTCACCAAGCTTTGTTCAAATAACACCCATAACATCGGTTGGTATACCCGTGTACCGCGAGAGCACCCCTCAAAAGTTGTTCCAAGACTCGACCAACGGGTACATAGGAATAAACACATCCATACCCCTCGCACAGCTCGATGTTGCGGGCGATATCAATGCATCCGGAAGCTACTACAATAACAACAGGCAGATTATGACTTCATTTGGAAATTCCACATACCTGGTTCCAAACGTGGGTATCGGGACATTTGCGAGCAATGCACTCGACGTGATTGGTAACGTGTACGTATCGGGACAGCTGTCTGTTCCTTATATAACATCAAACTTGTCCAGGTGTGAAGGGTTTCCGATTTCGTACTGGACGAGCCCATCCACGAGTAATATACAGTACATTGGTAACGTGTCCATTTCGAACAACTTGACTGTAGGTGGGAATATTACAGCAACAAATATTCGAGGTGATATATCCGGATGCACCGGAACACCCCTGAGCACCCAATGGCAAACTGGGACGAGTAATATATACTACACGGGTAATGTCGATGTCCGGGGAAACATTAACGCGACTCGAATATTTTCAAATATAGCCGGATGCACGGGTTTGTTCACACCATGGTCAAACGTTTCATCTGGTAATATATTTTACAATGGGAATGTCACAGTTGGTAGCAATCTCACAGTCGTTGGCAACGTCTCAATATCTGGTCGGTTGAGTGCCGAGCAGGTGTTCATGGTTGCTTGCTCGGATGAAAACACAGAACTCACCATAACTCAACAAGCCGTGTCGTTTCGATCACCATCCAATTGGGTCTTGACGAAACCACCTCGGGCTATACTAAAGACCCCGTCAACGTCCGGTCTAGTGAATGTAATGGTGCTTGTCAACAATACCCCGATATCGACTTCTAACATATCAATACCTCAAGGGTCATACTCTTCAAAGAATACACCCATTTCACTAACCAACACATTCGTCGAAGATGATTCAAACGTATTTATAAATATAACTCAATCCGGGACGGCATCCACGGGTTTGAAGTTGATATTTTATTATATGCCAGTATAAATGTTATTAGACATTAAAAAACGAGAATTAATCATAGATGGTAATCTAAGCTCTATAACTGGTACAATACGTATAAACGGTAATCTCATAGTTTCACAGGATGTTACTGGTAATATAAACCAAGTGAGTGCGGGTGATCAGTTATTCGAGGGTAATTTAACTACACAAAAAACCATGACGTGTAATAACCTAATAGTCAATGGAAACGTCTTTTCAGATTTGAAACTATCAAACATTACCATATATGGTAACATTCTATCCGATGTGAGAATAACAAGAGACCTAACTGTGTCCAACGTGGTTGCTTACGGGAACGTAACATCACCCGCCATAATCACAACAAATGTAATCACTGGATCCATAACATCTATAAACGTAACGGTCAGTCGGGACCTGACTGTGTCCAACGTGGTTGCTTCCGGAAACATAACGATCGGTCGGGATCTAACTGTGTCCAACGTGGTTGCATCTGGTACAGTAACAGCCAATACGGTGGGTACTTCCGGAAACATAACGGTCGGTAGGGATCTAACTGTGTCCAATGTAAATATTGGTAGGGACCTTAATGTATCTGGTAATATCATTGTATCCACAAAGATATCAACGTACAACTTAAGCGTATATAATGAAATTGATACACAGTCTAATATAACATCATCCGCCACCATCATTGCATCAAACGCACTGGTATCGGGTAATATAACGGTTGGTACAGTAACAGCCAATACGGTGGGTACTTCCGGAAACATAACGGTCGGTAGGGATCTAACCGTGTCCAACGTGGTTGCATCTGGTACAGTAACAGCCAATACGATGGGTACTTCCGGAAACATAACGGTAGGTCGAGACCTGACTGTGTCCAACGTGTTTGCATCCGGGAACGTAAGAGCGTCCAATCTATATATAAATGGTAACGTTGCACAAATTGTACAGCCTTTTTATTTTAGGTATTACATGAATAATTTCGTGTCGAATACTACGGTTGCATTACCAGCGAGTGCTAACACTTTTTTGAGATCAACGATAATATCTTTATCAAATTTGGTTGCAAATGCAGCCACTACAAACTGGGGTGGCACGACAGAAGGATCTGTGGTTAGTAGAACAAATGGTAACATAACCATACCGTATAAAGGTATATATAATATAATGTACTCTTTTGGTGCCAACGTGGCTCCGACCGCAATATCACTGGTATCAAACACAAGTATATACGGTAGAAATTCAAACATCATAGTTGAGAGGGGTCTAACCGGTGATACTTTACAACATTTACCATTCACAGGAGTATTCAATGCCGGAGACATAATCACACCCACATTTACACCAAGTGGTACGACTCAACTCATAATTTCAGGTGATTCATTTTTCATGTGCACTTTACTCACGCCTTTACCGTAATTTTTTTTTAATATTGTACTATAAATGTCACACGAGTGTGGGGCCGAGACACGTACCGGTGGCACGTGTCGACGAAAGGTGCGAGGTGAAGAGGGGGCGAGGTGCCCACTTCACACAACACGAAATGCCGAACAATGTTCGATATGCCTCGGTGAACTAAACGGTCCGTGCAAAACACTACCATGTGGACATGTGTATCACAGGCGTTGTATATCACAATGGACGCAAACCGGGCATCACACATGTCCTTATTGTAGAGAGCCATTTGGTGAACCACAGGCTGAATATCGTGTCACCATAACCATAGAAAACCGAAGAACACAACAAAATTATACACACTTTTCAAATGTATTTCCAGAGATGATCAGACAACTTGGTATAGTCAACCCAAACTCTCTTATGACCGAGGTCGTCTTAGACGTGAATTCCCAAGAATCGTTGAGAGAAGTCTTGAACGATTTAGGAATTTCCGAGGGGACCGGTTTGTTTTAATACCAGGTGTACTGCGAGCACCTGACCCAGCTTTATTGCTTTTTACACAGTACGCACAGCAAAATTTAGAATAATTCAAACCCGGGTAGTTTCTATTCGCATACCTAGGATCCACGATAGTCTTACCCTTCGCATCTACAATGATTGGAATGTACCCCCATCCTTGTTTATGTGCCCACAGGTTGACTGGTATAGTAACCACTTTGCCCACCTTGAACGTACCAACTTTACTTCGCACAACTGATAGAGGCACGCGCAGAAACTTTGCAATCCTTGGAAGTGTATCACCCTGTTTCAATTTGTACTTGACACCCCTGACTTGCTTATAAAAATGAAAGTCCCCATCAGGGGATACAAAGCTCATAATTTTATAATACCCTTTGGGGCACGCCTTGTTTATATTTTTACACACGTGTACAGTTTTTGGATTATCACCGAGTATGCGTCTGCGTACCCCTCTACACGTTGTAAAATTCATACCATTCGATGATATACCGGCTCGATTACCAGGTGTGCTCTTGACATTTCTGTTTCGCTCAAAATCACCAATCGCATAGTCGTAACAATTGTCAGAATTTACAGCGGATGACCAAGGATACGGTGAGTATATAGGCTCGGACCCACTCAATGGTAATCGCTTGACCATTTATATTTTACGCACATTATAATTCTTCACGGTTTGCCTTTGCAAGCATCTCCAACCTCTTCGGCGAAGACTTTTTGTTTTTATTGCCGTTTGAAGAGGCCGCCTTGTTGTTCTGTTTAGATAACATATTTGTGAGCTCCTTGTTAAAGTTGAGATTATAACTACCGTTCGATGAAGACGACGATGAAGAAGATGCTCTGTTCCGGTTGGCTATCATGGCGACTAACTCCCTATTAAAGTTGCTATTGTAACTGCTGCTGCTACGGCTCGATGAAGATGAAGAAGCGGCTTTGTTTGGGTATCTTGCAATAAGTATCTGCTTGAGCACACGTGCAATGTTTGACTTTTTGGGCAACCCCTCAATCTTTCTACGCGTGTTTATTCCATAGTGGTTTCTTGTCAAGTTTAGTATCTTTTCAATTGGCATGCTTGACATCTCTTGCTTTGTACCAAACCCGTAAAACGGCTTGAATGAATTGCCATTTATGACAAATGGTCGATTTGTTATATTTTTGACAAGTCCTTTACTTCTCGCAGTCTTTTCTATTGCGTTGAGTAAAATTGGCGCAGTCTTTTTCTTCATGGATGCTACATTAACACCTACATTCTTGGCGAGTTTTTCCAAATTTGGTTTTTTGAATGATCTGTGCGAAATGTTCTTATTGTTGTACATGAGTTTGTTTCCTCTCTTGACGAAACTCATTTTACGCGATGATTCACCTCGGGTGTACGTGGACGGGAGGCCAAGTATTGGTTTTATATGGGCCGGTATATCAATCCCAAAGTCAGCAAATCGTCTTATTATCTTATCCTTTTGCTGTGTTGACTTTGGTCTTTGGAAGCAACACGGTTTTCCGGTAGCCTTTTCTGGGAAAACAAACCGACTGATTCCATTCTTGGGTTGGCATATACCACCGAATGTATAAGGAACTGGACAATCCTTCTTTGGACAAACTGTTTTATTTTTTGTCGCCGCCTTTAAAACTCTCGCATTTAAAATCTTTTGTTTGTACAACTTGGCACCTTTTATGAATCGTACCGGTATCCTCTTTATAAACGAGTTGATACGCGCAACCACGTTTTGAATATCATCGAGTTTTACACCTGGTACAACGATCGTCCCCTTGGCCGGAAACATCTGCACAACGGTTCCATCTAGCTTGAATTGAAACACGTGCTGCTTCTCATTCGTTTCTGGTCGTGTATGCAAAAAGTTTCTAAACTCGTCCGTGTTCTTGTATGTCCTAGATAGGTGCCTTGTCATGGTGACGGAGTTTATCTTCACACTCTGTATATCGGGAAGCACCTTTCGAACAATTGCAAGTGGAATCGCCTTTATCCGGTTTACATTTAAAGACTGAGATGCCAAGAGTGGCTTTGACAACCCACCGACGATTGTGATTGTCCCGCTCTTGTAAAAACGCATGGCGTGAAGCCCATTGTCCATTTTAATCCTAAACTGAATCGCATCCAGTGCACGGTTCGATTCCCGATAATTTGCAGTTAGACCCGAAACCTTTTTGATATTTGCATTGTTCTTTTTATTCAAAAACGGTTTCAGGGACGTAAAGCCACCTGGGTACTTGGCTGACGCATTGTATCCCGTGATTTTAAAGTACCCACCTTTAAAGTGCTTTTGAATTATTTCAGTGGCTACATTTCGAGCGTTAACCCCACTCGCTACAGATACGGCGTAATTTACGTTATAATTCGAGCCAGAGTTCGACCTCGACCTCGATCTACTACTCATTTACTAATAGTCGTCAGAAAAATTCGCAGTGTCCTGTACCAAGTCGAGCCCGTGTATAAATGGTTGCAACATGTATGGCTTGTCGTTGTATGTTCGACTCTCTGTGATGACTGTGATATGACGCGAGCTGAACGGACCCGCGTAAAAATCCGGGTTGAATTTGAACCTGCCGAGGTTGTTCTCCTGACAGTGCTGATTGAAAATTTGAAGAAACACCTTTTGCGGGCACACGAGATTCTCCCCGTACGTAATCTTTTCCGATGACAAAAAGTGTTGGAGAGCATTGGTAACCATGGCGACTTGGTTTTGAATATCCTTGAAATACTTTGGAACCACGTTCCAAATATCCTTGTCCGCATACTTGCGAGTGTAATCAAGGTATGCTTTTACACACTTGACCATGATTGCCGGAATCTCTTCGTTCAGTTTCTCATCAAGCTTTGGGTCCGCATCCTGAACCTGCTTCCCGAAATTGAATGTTAAGAATCTGCGAATGACAGATCCAGAGTTATCCTTCCACCCAGGAACCTCATTTCCCGCAAACACACCCGGAGTCTTCCACTGTGTGCTCAGTGCCGTGTCATACTTGCGAGCGATTGAGACATCCTCTCCACTGACTATGGACTGAAACTCCGCCTGCTCGAGGCAAATGTCCCCTTTGACCTCTGGGCTGATGAACAAGAACCCATCGTAGATGCTCCAGAGGCCAAACTTCCGCTCACTGTTGTTTGACAGAATCTTGACATCCTCCGATTCGTAAAACTTTTTGAAAACCTTTACGATGAGTGTCGATTTGCCAGATCTAGCGATACCTTTGAAGAATGGGATAATCTGCCACTGGTCAAGGTCGTTGACATCGTACATGAGACGGCCAGCCATGACGTACATCCATCGGCACACATCCTCTGGAAACTCTTGATAGCTCAGCACAGTCTGCATGTTTGGTGTGGGAATCTTGTACCAATCTTTGATCTCATCATACATTTTGAAATCCTGGTCAAAGTATTTGCAAGATACAATTGTGGGGTCAAGCGACAGAAACTCTTTGGATTCGTACGGGTAGAAGTTGCATGTATAGTTTGACCCGTCCCACTCCTTTCCCACAAACACCCCATTCTTGAAGGACCACACGTTTCTATTCTTGATAATCTCGGGAAACTGCACATCCTTGCAGTTGGTCAAAAAGTTTACGATATCCTTGACCATGGTACCCTTACTCGTAAGATTCTTCCACATGTCATACTTGGTCTCCTTCTGTGTGTACAGGTATACATAGTCTGACACTTGCATAACCTGCTTCCAGGCTCGGGTGGTTGAAATCTGCTGGCAGCACTTGCCCTTGTACCGCTTCATCTCGAGTGATGATGCATTGTTGAGGAGGTACAGGAGAATCTGCTGGAACGGGGTTAGCTTTTCATCATCCTCGTCCAGGGTTGAGCACCTGTATATGTTGTCACCTTGGATGACGGTGGGGTAGTTGATGCGCGTGTTCTGCCTAATGTACAGGGTAACCTGATCGAATGCATCGTTATGCATGACAATGAGACGCTTGACACGGTCCACAAGTTTCATTTCATCACCGTTTACATCTGCAAACATGGATGTGTCCCCGGATACATGGTGGAAGAGTGCTATGAGTAGTTTCTGGTGCTGGCGGTGATTCTCTGTTATCAGGTCCACATCACACATTTTAGGAAGGCCATTCTCATCCTTCTCCACATTGCGACAAAACAAATCAAACCCAATTTTGATGGGAGCGTACGAGTCTCCCTTCAGGGTGAGTCCGATGTGTTCCTCCAGTTTTAGGAGAAGTTGATGGATATCCTCTGGACTTTTTGTCTGAATGTCATGCTTGTAAACCTCGTGTTGTATATCCTTCTTCTTTTCGTTCGAAGGGTCCTTGTCTAGAATCTTAACACCACTCATTTATATACTGAACGAGTTTTTTTCTTAATTTGTTTTCAGCGTACTCAGAATAGATAACATCTTGATCAGAATCTTATTCTGACTCTCCACATGGGACGCAAGCTTGTTCAGAACCTCGGCAATACCTGTACCATCCTCAGTCTGGAGCAGGGATCCCAGGTACTCGAATGGGTCCACCCCCTCATCGTCGCTTCCCATCTCAATCTCTTCTACAGGGTCCATTTATGTATGCTGATAAATTTGCATGTACATATTTGCGCATGGATGGGGCTTAATTTTTTTCTTGGCTAATATCAAAATGGCTGGTGGTCTTATGCAGCTCGTTGCCTACGGTGCTCAGGATGTGTATCTGACTGGTAACCCCAAGGTTACCTTCTTCCAGGCTGTGTACAAGCGCCACACCAACTTTGCCATGGAGACTATTCAGCAGACCATCAACGGTTCCGTGGCCAACTCCCAGCGCATCTCCGTAACCATTGCCCGCAACGGTGACCTGGTTGGTTACATGTATGCCGAGCTGCAGCCCGCCACCACCCGGCAGTCTAACCTGACATCCAGCAACTCCACTCTTGACACCAACTGGATTGCCGAGCGTGCATTCTCCGCTATTGAGCTGACCATCGGTGGCCAGCGCATCGACAAGCACTACCAGATCTGGTGGCGTCTGTACTCTGAGCTGTTCCTGAACAGCGACAACAAGGTCAACTACAACAAGATGACCTCCCTGGCCAACTGGACCAACGGTTCCCTCGGCACCAACAACACCAACAAGGTGTACCTGCCCCTGCTGTTCTTCTTCAACCGCAACCCAGGCCTGTACCTGCCTCTGATTGCCCTGCAGTACCACGAGGTGCGACTGGACATTGACTGTGCCGCCAACTACCAGACTTACTTTGGCACCAACCCCCCGATCATCTGGGCCAACTACGTGTTCCTCGACACCGAGGAGCGCCGCCGATTCGCACAGAAGGCACACGAGTACCTGATTGAGCAGTGCCAGCACACCGGCGGTGATCCCATGACCTCCGCAACCGAGACTGCACCCCAGGTTGTGCGTCTGTCCCTGAACCACCCAGTCAAGGAGCTGATCTGGTGCTACCAGTCCTCCTCTTACTCCGGTACCACCGACCTGCAGGGTCTGTGGAACTTCACCTCCAACTGCGCCAACGTGCTGGTAACCACCAGCCCGACCGCTCTTCTGACCTCCAACACCGTCGTTTCCCCCAACCAGGCTGGTGCCCCTCAGATTCTGCTGGGCTCCGACGGCGTCAACAGCTGGGCCGAGGAGGGTGCCCCACAGGTTGGCCTGGAGGTGGGTCCCCTGTACAACTTCAAGCTGATCCTGAACGGTCAGGACCGCTTCAAGGAGCAGTACGGCAAGTACTTCAATCAGGTGCAGCCGTTCTACCACCACACGGGTAGCCCGTACCCGGGTATCTACACCTACTCCTTCGCCCTGCATCCCGAGGAGCACCAGCCGACCGGCACCTGCAACTTCTCTCGCATTGACAATGCCCAGGTGTCCGTGTCCCTCAAGAAGAACCGCGCCGGCTCCGATGACACCAACACCAAGACCCAGAAGCTGTTCGCCGTCAACTACAACATTCTGCGCATCCAGTCCGGTATGGGCGGCCTTGCATTCTCCAATTAAATTGTTATAAACTAACACACAAATGACAAACCAAAAAAAAACAAAACAAAAAACAAAAACAAATACACGGGTACTTTTCCATCCGTGTATTTGTTTCTGCGTTAATTTTAAATGTCGTTGCTACTGCTCGCAGCCAAGGCGGCAAAAGTGCCCGCAACTGCGAAAAGAATGACCGTAGGTAAAACTCGATTTGTCAACATTCCACAGCCCGAATACAGACGGTATGTCATGAACACAATGCCAAACAAAAAGATAATCAGAAAGGTCAAACGTAAGCTCGCGAGAGAAACTGGATCCCCGTTACATGCGTTTAAAGGCAGGTTCAACATAAACGCACCCGGTGTGTACAAGAACAAAAACTGGAGATTTGTTGCAAATCAAAACAACACGGCTGTGTTTGCAAACACCAAGAACGGTCCTCTGTTCTTTATCCATCCAGTTACCGGTAAGCGTCGAATCTACTCTGGAAATGAAAATAAAATTCGCGAAAGATTTGAAAAAAGAAGTCGTTACAACCACTGGACCAAGTTTGTCAAGCGTGGGAAACGGTTTTTGACACTGCCGAAAGAAAAGCTCAAGCGAGGTCATAACATGAAAATACTTGCGTATAACATCAAAGAGAATAAATTTAAAACGTCCCAACCAGTCAACAAAACTAAACTACACCTGAGAAATCCAAACAGAACCAGAATCACACACGTCATAACCGCTGACCCAGAACGTCGTGTTATAAATGTAAAGCGCGTGCGCTACGGACAAAATCTTAGAAATGCAAAGAATGTCGCGAAATTCAGCATGAACTCGAACAAGAACCATCCAATCATGAAAAAGTTGAGACGGTTATGGAACCGGTATGGTAGAACTGGGTGGAAAAATTAAATCTTTACAAAATGTAGTAATAATATGGTCAAATCATTGGCATTTCTATCAGCCAAGGCGGCCAAGGTTCCCGCTGGTGTGTCTGAAATTTATACAGCAAAGAGCGTTGTCAATGTCCCTCTAAATTATCTCAATTACAAATCCAAAAAAACAAGGGATGCGGCGAATAAGAAATTTATGCACTTTGTCGCCAAGCAACCTCCAGTGTACAATTTTAGGGGCACATTCAACCGAACCACACCCGGTGTGTACAAGAACAAAAATTGGAGATATTACTCATACAATCAAAATGGGAAAGCGATATTCGCAAATGTAAAACAGGGGCCGTATTTCTCTATAAACCATGTAACGGGGAACCGTAAAAATGTGAAAGCAAGACACGGGAAGAATATCGGTAAACGATCAAAATATAACACGTGGAACAAATTTGTAAAGAGGGGCACGCGCTCATTGGGTATGTCCAAAGTAAACAGGGATCGAGCAAAGCTTGCACATATAATAAAAAATATGAATAAAAATGTATTTTACAAACCACAGATTCCACCTAGGACCAAGCTACGGGTGTACAACAATAGTGGACGTATTACACATGTCATAACGGCACACCCAAATAGACGGGTCATAAGTGTTGGATTTGTAAATCCCGGTCAACGAATCAATAATGTTAAAAATAGTATGACTGTGGGTATGAACTCTTCAATGAAAAAATTGAAATATATATGGGATATGTATGCCCGTACAGGTTGGGTAAATTAAAAAGCAAACTCATTGAATAATAAATGCAGGCGTACGTCAATTTGCGCTTGTACCGGCAGTGTAAAGATGTCAATGAAAAAAGATTCGATGGGTGGTGGTCTCTACATAACAATCCAAATCTGACACTCGAAACACTCGAGATATTTGCTGATAAACATCAAATAGATTGGGACGTACTTGACGAGAACCCAAACTTTTCTAAAAAGTGGTTATTGAAATTCCCTGACAAATCATGGGCGTGGAATAAGCTTCACAAAAACCCACGATTTGATTTCGATTGGGTGTATACATTCCAAGACAAGCCATGGAATTGGGAACAGTTGTCCAAGTTGGCTACTATACCACTGCTTCGCAAGTACCCCATGTTTGAGTGGAACTGGGATGTGGTTACGTGTAGTAGCGAAATTACAACGACTGAGATGGTCAAGAATTCAGATTTGCCATGGCAGGTGGAGAATCTACAATTTATGGAAATTGAAGAGGAGGATATTGAGTTTCTACGCATGTATGAGGATGATATCAATTGGACTGATATTTCACACAGCGCACCACTGAAAATAGTGCGTCAGACGATGGACCTACCATGGTTTTGTCATGAAATTGATCTCGAAAACAAACCCATAACACAGGATGATCTTGATTTCCTCCACGAATCGTCTGATGATTACATATGGAACTGGGCGAGACTCTCATTTATAACACCATTTGAACTGATTTCAAAGAATAAGCACATGGGGTGGGAGCCAGAACTGTTATCATCAAACCCTACGTTTACATATGATGATGTACAAAATCACCCAGATCTTCCGTGGGACCTGACAATCACACCGTGTGAGCCGATCGAACGAATCATACGCAGGTGGGTCGCGGCAAACCTCATCATACGCAGATTCAAAATGGCCATATCAAATCCAGAATACAAGATGTGCCGAGATAGACTGAACAAGGAATTTAAAAATATGGCGAGTTAATAGTATAAATGGAGGATGTGTACATTCTTATTGACTGCTCGTGGTCAATGAATGATATGAAGGATCACGTAATACACGAGGTGAATGAATATATTCGTAGAAAGGGTAGAGCCACCAGATTCTCGGTCTATTTTTTCAACCATCAGATTGATAGACCGATTATCCAGAAGCGAGACGTGTTTATTTCTGAAGACATGTATGAAATATGGGGCCGTTCGGCTCTCTATGACTCGATCGAGATTACCATAAAGGATGCCGTGTTTAGGAGCAAGACACCACCGACCATTGTCGTGTACACGGATGGCGCGGACACGGCGAGCATATACTGCACCAAGGCTCAGATTGAGGAGATGATTGAGCAATACACATCCAACGGGTGTACGTTCGAGTTTCTTTATAGAAACCCGTTCAAACCGAAAAAATCGAGATGGTGTTGCTCACTTAGAAGTTTGGGTCTTAGGTAATATAAATGGTTGTGTTTCAAGCAGTCTCGTGGGAGGGTCGGGACACGGATGATGAATACACAATCACTATATACGGAAGAACGGCTGATGGTCGATCCGTGTCTGCAACGACAACCTTCGAACCATACTTTTTCGTCAAGGTTCCACCGGGTGCGACGGATGCACAGGTGTGGAGCGTCATTCTCAAAATTGGGCAGGCGCACGAGGTGGATTACAAGGCTCGCTATGAACTTGTGCAGATGAAGGAGTTGTGGGGATTCACCAACTCTAAAATGTGCACATTCATGAAAGTGTACCTGCCTTGCCTGTCCCTCATGCGCAGACTTGCTGCAGCCACAAAGTTTAGACTTGTTGCCGGGCTCAAACTGAAAGTGTACGAGGCGAACATAGACCCGATCCTCAGATTCATGCACATAACTGGTGTGCAATCCACAGGCTGGCTCGAGGCAACCGGTGATCGCGTGTTTCTAACCACATGCGACATTGATATTTTCGTTGGGCACTGGAAGACGATCAAACCAGTTGAGAATGATTCGATCGCACCGTTCAAAATATCATCGTTTGATATCGAGTCGTACAGCTCAACCGGCAAGTTCCCAGATGCAAACGTGCCAGGTGATGCCGTGTTTCAGATTGCATTCACAACCAAGGTGTACGGGACGGACACGATAGAGCAGCACTGCCTGTGTTATAAGAAGACTAATGCGGACAACTGCACGTCATTTGCGACCGAAAAGGAACTGCTTGATGCGGTTCAAGAGTACATCATAAAAACAGATCCGGATATCCTAACCGGGTGGAACATATTCGGGTTTGATTTGGAGTACCTGTATAAGCGCATGATTGTGTGCAAGTGTGATCCAGAAACCTTTTGCATGGGGCGAAGACGTGAGCACCCGTGTGTGCTGACTGAGAAGAACCTTTCCTCGAGCGCACTCGGGCAGAATGTGCTCAAGATGTTGCCAATGTCTGGTAGATACACATTCGACCTTTTCCAGACAATCAAGGCGGAGCACAAGCTCGAGTCGTACTCTCTGAACAATGTGTCGCTCGAGTTTCTGGGAGACAAGAAGAATGACATGCCAATCAAAGAGCTCTTCTCACACTTTGAGACGGGTGATCCAGACAAACTCGGGGAGGTGGCAGAGTACTGTATCAAGGATACCGAGCTACCAATCATGCTCATGGAGAAGCTGTACACGGTTGAAAATCTCATCGAGATGGCCAAGGCGACGTGGGTCCCTCTCAGTTTTCTGAGCGAGCGCGGGCAACAGATTAAGGTGTTTTCGCAAATTGCAAAAAAGGCGCGAGAGCTCAGGTTTGCCATCCCCACTCTGCCAAAGAATGAGGACCCTGTGCAGTACGAGGGTGCAACTGTTCTAGAAGCGCAGACCGGTGCATACTACGAACCAATCACAGCTCTTGATTTTGAGAGCCTTTACCCATCAATCATGGTTGCACACAACCTGTGCTACTCGACTCTCGTCATGAACCCCAAGTATGACAATTTACCGGGGGTGGAGTATGAGACGCACGGGGATCACAGGTTTGCCCAGAATGTTCCGAGCCTGTTGCCCTCAATTCTGTCCGACCTCAAGCTGTTCCGTAAGAAGGCCAAGGCTGACATGGCAAAAGCAAAGGGCACACCCATGTATCACGTGTACAACGGTAAACAGTTGGCGTACAAGATATCGATGAACTCTGTGTACGGTTTTACCGGTGCGTCAAAAGGAATGCTCCCGTGTGTGGCCATTGCATCCACAGTTACATCACAGGGTCGAACGATGATTCAACAATCCAAGGATTATGTCGAGGCGAATTTCCCTGGTTCTCAAGTCAGGTATGGTGATACCGACTCGATCATGGTTCAATTCGACACGGGTGGTCGCACGGGGCTCGAAGCTATAGAATACTCATGGGGCCTGGGTGAAAAAGCGGCGAGTCATATTACAAAGCTTTTTAAATCACCAAACAATCTGGAGTTGGAAAAGATTTACTGCCCGTACTTTTTGTACTCCAAGAAGCGGTACGCGGCAAAGATGTGGGTCATGGGAAAATCGGGGATGGAGATGGAAAAGATTGACATCAAGGGGCTACAGGTGATTCGCAGGGACAACTGTCAGTTTGTGCGCGATGTGTGTCAGGATGTCATCAACATGATTCTCGATTCGAGCGATCCGTCAGGGCCGATTGAGTATGCAAACCAAAAGGCCCGGGAGCTCAAGAGTGGACAGGTTCCGATGCAGAAGCTCATGCTAAGCAAGAGACTCGGTGATAGTTACAAGTCGGCGAATCTTGCACACGTGGCGGTTCGTGATAAAATTAGAGAACGTGCACCTGGGTCCGAGCCACTGTCTGGTGATCGCGTTCAATTTGTCATTGTGTGTGGGGACAAGAAGGATAAAATGTACCAAAAGGCGGAGGATCCGGGTTGGGTCGAGGCGAACAACCTGAAGCTCGATTATGATTATTATCTGAAGCACCAGTTTGAAAACCCAGTCAGGGACTTGCTTGAGCCATTGACTGATTTCAAATTAAGAATATGAGCCGTGTATAGAGTAGGGTAAAATGGAGCTGAATCCGTATATGCAAACAATCACAAAAAGTATTGAAGAAGAGGTGGAGCGCAGGGTAACCGAGCGTATGACTGCTCTTCTTGAATACATGTCTAACGCGTGTGATATTCCTATGAAAGTGCTGACCAAGATTATGCTCAAGGTGGAGACGAAGCAGAGTGTGTGCCTCGGTCTCAACAAGAAGACGAACAAGCGGTGCAGAAACTCACCCAAGGAGAATGGGTACTGCCACTTGCACCAAAACCAGTATGTACCAAAGCTCATTGACATACAACCAACAATTGTTCACACGCACACACTTCCTCCCCTGTACATGAAAGGGTGTCCAGCGTGCGACTCAAACACTACGAGACAACTCGATATGGGTGATTTATTTCTATGATAATTGTAAATGAGACGGTCAGTGGATAAAAATCGACCATTGAAGAATATAACCATGGCCAAATCAAAGATTAAACTGCGGAAAAATTTTAAATCTAAAGTCAGGAAGATGAGAACCAATGCAACCAAAATGTACAAGTCAGAAATACTCACGCGTCAGAGAGGTATAATAAACAAACGTGTTCATCTCGAAGCGTATGATTATATAGTGAAACACATAAATGATTTTAAATTTTACGTGGCAATAGGGCATGGCACACACACCAACCGCACCCAGCCTCCTGTTAAAGTTCCAAAAAATGTATGGCTCGTATACACAACTAGACCTGGATACTGGGGTAATATGAACGATGCACTGGATCAAAAATTTCTAAATCTCCTAACCGATGAGAACGCCATGAGACGTTTAATCACGGGAAGTTTGGCCAATTCAAATATACCAGATGTTGTGCGACACAGGCAATGGAACTGGAAGAATCATGTGTATCCACCGGACTCATACACTGCTGATCATAGCTTGGAGCTTTTCGATTACAAGACGAATCACGCACAAAACCAAACCAGTATATGGACACGGTATCACAATGTGTCGGGTGTTTACAATGTACCAGCGGCTAATGTGAACGACGCTCACTTCCGTGGATCGAGAATGACAGTTGGACAAATTATGGACCATGCGAAGAATGCTTCTCACAATAGACCATCCATCGTCATCATATCAGGGTGCAGAGGAGATCCAGTCACATATAATGCCATGATGACACTTCAGAAAACAAGAACGCCGGATCAGAGGATGTGGCTCAATCTGCCACAAACTTACCCCATACCACGCGCGGGTAGTTATATACAACGAATCGAAAATTACGAAAGGAATCTCCATAAAAAAATAATATTCAACGAAAATGCAGTCAAGAAGAATATAATGAAATTACGAGTCACTGCCCGTGGACCCTCCAAAAGAAACATAACCGCCATAAAAAGACAGTACAAGAATTTCTTCGCAAACAAGAATGCAAATGCATACATTAGAAATGTATTACGCCCGATGATTAAAACAAAGAGATTACAAATGTTTAAAACTGCGGTAAAACAGGTTATAAAGAACAAAGTAAACTCAGAAATACACGCATTGCCATCATCCAGTACAGGGTATCCGGCAAAGGCCAATATAGACAAATTGGCTCGTAAATATCCAGATTTCTTCAAGAATAAAAACACAGTCGCATATGTGAAAGTGACTAGAAATAAAGCAAAGAGATTACAAACTCTACAAAGGTTTAAAACTATCACAAAACAGGTTATGACTCAAATGGTGAGAAATAAAGCAAAGAGATTACAGACTCTACAAAAGTTTCAAACTGCCGCAAAACAGGTTATGGCTCAAACGAAACGAAAGCAATCTCTGCGTAAGACTTTTCAAAAGGTTGTTTCGAATGCTGTTGCTTCCAAGAAATTGGCCAATGAGATTGTCGGACGAAGACGTAGAAGAAAAATATTCCTAGGAGGATCACCAGTCCGCCCACCACCACCTCACCTCCTACCACGCATACCTTATGCCTAAGATCAAGCAGTTCATATAATAGTAATAATTAAAGCTTAAAATCGTGTATACATAAATGACCAAGTCAGAGTTATTGCTGCAATCACTCGAAGAATTTTTTACACAACCTGATAACCTACATAAGCTCGAAGATATTCTGACGCACAAATCTGGGATTTCTCTGCGTAACCTCGAGTGGTTTATAACCATCTATGCCAAGTCGAACAATATTGTATACAAGACATCCAAAGGAAACTTTCCTGTACATGTCGCGTACAAATCGAGTCTCGTTGGATATTCGAAAAAATTTTTCGACCCATTCTGCCGGACTGAGCGCATCCAGTTCAAGGGTCTGACTACTACAGTTGCGCAGTTGAATTTCATCAGGTGGTGTATCAAGAATGAGATTATAGACCACATCCTCAAAGAAAAACCAAACTTGCGTACCCATCAGAAAACCGAATCATATTGTATCCATAATGGTACATGTTAAACGTATAGTTTGTCTCAACATCATACGCAATCCTCTTGTCCATCTTGTATGCAATGTACGTAGACTTGGACGGAATCTTTGAAAAATCCATAGACCCACCTGTGTTGTACTCCTTGGGTGTGATGCCAAATGAATACATGTAAATCTCACTTGTGGGGGTTGATAAATTGTAGTTGATTGGTTGAAGATATTTAAAGAAATTCTTCCCCTCCACCGCCGGTGTGTTTTCCTTATTATTTACAAAGAATGTAAGGTACTCGAACGGATCTCGAGCTTTGTAAATGATATTCTCCGTGTACGTGTACCCAAACTTAAAATGAGAGTCAAACACATCCACAGTGTCCCTCTCGTGATTCTTTTTCCGAAAGAACCAAAATGATGCTGTTATCGGAAAGTTGACAGTTAGGTTGAACCTACCTGCTGCTGTGCTTATGTCCGTCTGTGGCTCCCTGTACACCTTGTTCACCACTATACTCATGGGCTCGAGATACTTCAGACGCTCCTCCTGTGTCAGCGTTATTGACTCTATGACCAGACTCGCCTGATTGACAAAGTCAAACGGCTTTTCGTAATTTGTAAAGTAGCTCGTGTTGTTAAACTCAATTGTAACGTACACCTTTTGATTCTTGACTGCGCATATGGGGAAGAATGGTCTGGTCGTGCGATCCCTCGTTCGCCTGTACGGTGAGTGCCTCCGACTAAAAAAGAACTCGAGCGGTATTATGATATCCACCTCACGTGGGTTTCGTGAGTACGCCTTTTTGAAATCATCGGTGTTTATAGAGTACCCACCGTTTATGAGGTACCCCATAGCAGTCTTCTCGTCATCATCAAGAAATATCTGATCTCGTACTACAAGCCAATCACTCGTAACCGTCTCGATGACTTGCTCATTCAGGGAGAGCGTGAATGACTTGATGAGTGCCCTCCCTATATTCTCTGTAAATGTGTTGCCAGTCTCAATTTTTGGGAGCCTGATAGCCAGGTGCATATTGCTTATGAGATCACCACCAAACGTCCTAGGGTCAATCTCGACCCTCTGCACAGTGCCCGGGTACGGGTTGTTCCCGAATGGGAGTGTTATCTGATCGATGGAAAAGTCTGTGTGTTGACGTATGGAGTGCTCAAACACTGGATGTTCCTTGTTCAATGTGTACTCATCCTGTGGCCCAAGAGCCTTGAGCGACATGACTGAAGCCGTGCCAAACTTACCACGTTCCATCCTATTATAGATTACAGAAGTAAATATATATAAATGGTTGAGGTGGCAAATTTCTCGTACCACGATTGCCACCCAATTGATGTCACCGTGTTTGGAGACATGGCTCACCTCTTGGTACGGGATATTGTGTGGTCCCGGTGGATCGGGGAGAATTATGATAATCTGGAAGCGATAGACCCTGATGGTGGGCCATACATAACAAAGGGGTACACATTTGGCAAGTACACAGTTGAAAAAATTGTGTCTGCGAATGAACATAAAAATACATGCTCCATCATAGTCAAAATAATATCTGCTAACAAGTAGATGTGTTGGAGTGCCGAAGCTTCGCTGAGTACATACCTCGCAGCTATGACTGCGGCGGCAATTACATACGGAAAGAGTGATATATGGTGGCTATTGTTTACATTTTCACAGATACAGCTCGCGGAATTCTTTATGTGGAAGGATATGCCACATAACCAACTCGGATCGATGATAGGCTCTCTGAGTCTGGTGCTACAACCAGTCGCATCCATATACTTGATTAAAGACGTTTCATTGCGCAATAAACTATGGATCATGTACGGCATTTTTACTGTACTGGGTACACTCTTCGGAAACCCTGTATTTAAAGCTGTTAAAGGTGATAATGGGCACCTGAAATGGCTTTTTATATCCAGTATAAAATCAATACGAGAATTTGCAAATGTAGTCATTTGGTTGGCGTTCCTTTTTGCACCACTGATAATAACCAAACAATTCGTGCCACTTGTATTTGGTGTAGCCACACTCGCAGTCAGTCTGTTCTTCTTCCTAAAATATGAAACATGGGGCACCATGTGGTGCTGGGTGTCTATATTCGCGTGGCTTCTGTTAATAATTCAACCAAAAAATTAGAGTCCAGGTATAACATCTCCATATTCTCTATGAAAATCTTGTTGTAATCAAACCCCGGATTCTTCTTCTTGCATAGACCCTCGAGTAGTGAGAATGACCTGATTATGGTAAACGTGGTACTGTCAATCTCAACCGGAACCTTGTCTACAATCTCATCCGGGTCAAACTTGAAATTTGTGATGTCAAGCGTGTCTAGATATTTGAAAAACTTTTTTATAAATATCCTCGTCCCATTCTTGTCCCTCACATTCATACCCATCTGACCCATGGCATCGATTGTCTTTTCCGTATCCTTCATCTGGAGCGCCATGATAAACTTGCGCATGGCTGACTGGTACGACTTGTCAATGTAAATGATGTTTCCAAAATCATAGAGCACAAGCTTGTCCCCTTGAAATCCCAAGTTTCCACCGTGCAAATCACCGTGAATAACCCCCTCGAATATAATTTGCTCTATGAATGTGTTGATAACCTTGGTTGAGTTGAATCCTTCAGAGCTCGAAGGTACATAGTCCATGACAATGACATTATCAGTGCACATACTTGGGTACACCTGTGGAGTCAGTATACTGTCATCATACCTGTATATCGTGTTGAAGTTTTGAATGTTGAGAATCTCATTTCTAAAATCGAGCTCCTTGCTTATGGCCCTGTCAATCTCCTCCACCCATGGCATAACCTTGTTCGATTCTAAAAATGGAAATACAGCAAGTGCGTCGAGACACGCCTTTATACTCGATATGTCAGACCTGAGGATGTCCGCCTTGGGCTTTTTAATCTTGAGAACGACATCTCGCCCATTCCGTGTCCGAGCCCTGTGTATCTGAGCAACTGATGCAGATGCCAGTGCAACCTTGTTCACATATTCAAATTTTGAAGTGTCCACAAATGTTTGTAGTTCTTCCCATGGTAAAGACTCGACCGAGTCCTGCAATAGGGACATTTCATCCGACAGATCCTTTCCGAATATATCACCCCTCGACGATATAAACTGTCCAATCTTGACATACGTGGGACCAGACTTTTCAAACTGTTTTCTGAGCCACACGTTCCTATCAGGCACCAAGTTGTACCCAAGTTGTAAGAATATAGGCTTAAACATCGCTCTCCTTGATATCAGTTGAGGTTTTTTCTTCCTCCTTTATCTCGTACGCCTTTCGAAGGTTCTGGAGGTACTCCACCTCATCCTTGGCAATCTGCTTAAACTGCTCGTGGATCTGCTTGACACGATCAATCCGCTTCTTCTCAGCCACACGTCTCGCACGGGAACGATCCTCGTTGCTGATGGACATAACAACCGGCATCCGAACGGTAAACATTTATGATTACCAACATTTTTCCTTGGTAATAATAAATGCTGCTGTACACAGTCTTGGTTTTTGCGATTCTCATGTACAGTATACCATACCTGATCAAGAAACCGACTGGTATCGAGTTTGTCGATAACATCGTGCTATACACAAACACCAATCAACAGTTCATCCTGGCCGCCTCAGTTCTCGTGGGCCTCTCAGTCTTCCTGACCCAAAAGTACCTGGTTCAGGCGACCGGGGACTTTTGACATAATCTCGTGTGTCCGTCGGTTGTTCTGAAACCTGTGCTTCGTGTCATACGCCTCCCTCATAAACCGTAAAAGTGAATCAAAGTCAGGATCGCCCCACTCCATATCGGGCTCGTACAGAAAATCATGTTGTCCCACTTTTGCCCTGGAACATGGGATCAGGTATGGTGTATCTATATACTCCTTACCCGCTCCGTACTCTGGGAGTATGACTGGCTTGTTTCGCATAGCCGCCTCAATCGCCCCCATACCTGCACCCTCAGAGTGTGAGAATGACACGTAGCAATCACCTGTAGCATGTACACCTTCGAGACCCTCTTGACTCAGCAAACCCTCCACAATAACAACACCTGGGATTTTCCACGGAACGGGTTGATTACACGTCGCCTTGAGCAGCAAAACGGCATTGGGTCTGTCGAGCCTCATGAACGCCTCTATGATCCGTCTGATATTCTTGCGTGGATCTATGACGTTACCGATATGGTAAAAAACATAATCCGCCTTGATATCTAGGCGCTTGAACGAGCTTACATTGGGACACGCATAGTGGTGCAGCACCGGAAAGTTTCCCTGTGGAAACTGCCGTTTCAGAATCGTGGATGCATAGTGGCTCGGGGTATAGAACGTATCTGACAACTCAAACAGCTTCTCATACATCGAGTGAACCGTCTCCGTCTCACATACAGTCATGTAAATCATCCTTGAGCACTGCTTGGAGTACACCTTCATCATCTCAATCATCTGCGGCACGGGGATTATAAAGCAGAAACCAACGTCATATTTCGTATCTGTGCTCTCACCATACGTTATGTAATCAGCGTGCACAAGCTTGGACAATGTGTACGTAACTTGACCGATTCCAGAGAGTAGCGTAGGCCCGAAGAACACCGCTGATTTCATTCTTTATTTCACATTTTTCTTTTTTAATACTCGAACAAGCCTGTACATGGAAAGCGTGTTCAGATGGTACGGTCCATACCGGTAATACAGATCGGACAATTGAAAGGTGTAGTACCTCAACACATTCATTGTTGTAAAGTCAAACCAAAGCTTTATTACATGATCGAACACCCACCGCCACCACTAGGTGGATCTGGATCGATTGTTGTGGGTGTTGGATTCCCACCGCACAGATTTGTAAACAAGTATTCTTTATTATAAACACGTTTGAAAAATTTATATTCAATGCTCATTCTTAAAAAAGGCACTGGTGAACTAACTGTATTACTACCTCGTGCGCTTACTTGTCCTGTGATATCTTTACTTGCTGTAAACGTGTTATTACTTACATCGGATGTAGTAAAAAAACTCTTGACCGATGATATCGCATTATCTATACCTTTGAAAACAAGTAGATCAGTACCAAACCCACTATCAATAGTATCTGTCATGGGACTATAACTTTGATATTCAAAAAATTTAATTTGTTCACTAAGTTTGACCTTGTTAGAACTACCGATTGCATAAGTTCCACATATATTTGATGTTTTTGTGTTTGATCTGTCTTCTGCACCATCTACATAAAAGCGTCTAGTTTCCAAGAAAACAAATGTACCATTCTTCCTAAAATGTAGGGTTTTTACTATATTACCTGAAACTGAAAATGGATTACGACCATTCACGTCTTCTGGAATTGGTACCGATGTTAATGAATATACTCTGGCGGTAGAAGCACTTTCATATGTGTAACCAATATCAGGAACACCTGATATTAAAATACTTGGAGTTGCTGGTTGAGAGGGAGTTTTCAATACCACATTACATGGAGGCATTTGTGGATCAAGGTTAAATATACCATTTTTTAAATCCCTTGATATTTTGCCATTTAAGAATGTATCGGGTGTAGAAAGTACTAATCTATCAAGAGAATCGTTTGACAGTACAGTAGATTGTTTATTAACAAAACTTTTATATTTACCAGCATTCTGATTGTTTACTATTTGATTACCATTTTCAAATTTTACAGAAATTGACAAACCGGAGCATGTACCAATATACTCTTTACCTTCTAGAACAGAATCTGGGGTTTCTAATCCATACCAAATACAGTCGGTAAGACGCGGTTCATTATATTCTGGATCGTTTAAAAGTTTGACTGAATTATTTGAAATTTGTAATCCATAATAATTTGGAACTTTTGAATTGTCATTGTTTTTAAAAATGACACGTTGTCTATCGGCGTCATAATCGTAATCAATAAAAACTGGACCACTTCTAAATTTAATAACATATACTGTGTTTTTGTATTTCAAAAACTCAAATCCCAAATAATCCTGTAAGCCGTTGGTACATCCGTAATAATTTTTACCGCTTAATGGATTTGGATTTGATAATGGGGCTGGTGGACAGCACGATTCCCCACATGGTCCACACTCACCATGTGGACACGGTGTTATCCGTGCACTTGCTGTACACCCATAAATACCTGACCTCATTTCAACGGCTGGCATATTAGGTCCATCAATAAAAAATGTACCAGATTCCGAATATGGATTAATTGTCCCGCGTATAAATGATCCATTTGTATCTTTAATTATTATTTCGGATCCCATAAATTTCCAATTTTCTAAATCTTTTTTATATGGTCCCATATTAATACCATCAATAAATTGGTCACCATTCTTGAATTTGATAGAACGAGGTCTGTTATAGTATATACCTTTATATGTTTTACCATCTATATCATCTCGAGTATACACCAGTTCTGGACCCGGAGTTGTTATTGAGCAACATGATTGACCACATCTACCACAATTAACTTTACCCGGTGGACAAAATACCGCCACGTTAGTACATGCTACTGGATCTGGTGCAGGTACTGGAATTACAATAATATTATCACTTGTATCAACTGGTTGCGTTACATCATCGCATGTGGGGTTTAAAGACCGATTGAAGAACCCCGGACCTGGTGAATCTACAGATTCGGTACACGATTTATCTTTCCAGTTTACAGTTCGACCGTCAGATTCACATCTATCAACCTTACACCACGTGTAATCTGACGCTCGCCTCATATGAACGAGTGCAAGGATTATCATACACACTATAAACACCTCATACATACTTTTATATAGTCATTTATTTATTTTTTGTATGATTTTAATATATTGTCTATATATGGATATACCTGATTTATATCCAACGAGTTTATATAAATTCCATAAAAATAGTCATTAGGAAGAACACAATTGTTTTCTCGGCAATAATATTTATTACGTTCAATTTTATTCTTAAATCTAGGGTAATCTAGATGGGTTTTAGAAGATTCTAGTTTAGATATATCGTTTTTATATTTAATGATTCCAATATCTTTATCAATATCACTACCATTTTGGATTAATATAGCTTCTCGTTGTGTTAATTTACGTTTAAGATCATCTAATGATTCTTCGACGGTTCCTTTTGTACACTCCATATTTCTATGACATGTTTTTTTTTCATTTTTGAGCATAAATGGATCTTCTGCTGTACCTGAACCTGTGTATCCATCTATAATAGAAAGCGCAACCTCTTTTTCAAGTTTTATGCGGTCAAATTTATCAATTTGAGTAATAGATCTATTTAAATCTGATTGCAATCTTGATATTTCTTCTCTACCAGCAGCTTTCATTTTGTTTAACAATTCAGATGTTTGTTCCAGAAGTCGTGTAAGAAATACATCCTCTTCATATCTATTATTAATAACTACTTCCTTACATGTTTCCGCATTTTCCAAATTTATTGAATGTACACTACACTCATTAGAGCCACTCAAAGATATTTTTTGTGGGTATGTATCACTATATTTAAAGTCGCTTTTGGATTTAACAACATAGTTATTTATAAACGCTTGAATTTGGTTAATCTCGCGATTTGTCCATTGAGTTTTATCATATATCATACGATTTATAACTGCATCATTTGTGTAGTCTTGTCCTATTTTTTTAAATTCTTCTACAAGTATTTGAGTTTGTTTATCAAATTCTTCTTGTGTACAACACGAACCAGTGTCCATACGCTCTTTATATTCTTGTCGTGTTGTGGGTAAAGGATTTTTTAAGCATGTCAATTTTGATTTATCTTTGCATGGTCCACCTGAAGCGAAAGCATCGAGTGTTAAATTTTTCGTTTTAGAAAGCATAGCTTCATACTGTCGTTTAGTGCAACAATATTTACAATCATCCAAAGGCCATGGACAATGAACTTGACCACTCGGGCATTCCGCACAAGTTTCAGCAGTTTTGGGTGGAAGTGTTGACTCTGTTGACTCAGTTTCGGATTGTGGTGTTGACTCAGTTTCGGATTGTGGTGTTGACGATGAAGGTTTTCTAGTTGTATACATGAAAATACCTGCTCCCAATACCACTACAAGTAGTAGTATCATCATAGTAGGCTCCATCTACTCATTGGCAACTTTTTTATAATTCTTGAGTGCAATCTTATACGCGTGTGCAGCGGCATCCTTCTCGGTAACCTCAATCTTGTCAGTGGTTGAGATGGTTGCTTGGTACACCGCCTTGTAAATCTCGGTATCCTCAAGAACCTCCTTGAGCTCCATCTTCAGCTCCTTGACCTTCTCGTTGTACTTGTCAAGCTTCTGAATCAGCTCGTTAATCTTTGTAGACGCCATTCTTGTATAGATAAGTCTCATAGTCTTTAAGAGATTTCATAAAATTAATACCCGTCAGAAATGCATCCCTCTTTTTCGCCTGTACACGGGCAACGGCATCCTGCATAGTCAGACCCTTGGACATGAGGTATGCCGTTACGACAGCCGCGCTCCGCTGCTGACCAGCTGCACAGTGCACGAGCACATTGCCACCGGTTGCTATGACGCTGTCTATATGATCAACCACAATGGGAAGGGCTCTGCTCATGGTATCCAATGCCTCTTCGCTCAGATCATCATTGACTGGAATTCTCATTCCATATGCATGGACCATGGGCAGATCCTTGGAGCAGTTGACTATGAAGAACCCACGTGGGACGAGCTGTGCGTCATTGAAATTGCTGAGATACAGGTGTGGCGCGATTTCATACATTTATACTTGTAGTTATTTAAACTCTCTAAATTCATACATGAGCCTGTTTCGACACACTGTATATGCAGGGTCTGACACACATCTTTTCCAGTACCGCTGTATACATTTCGCAGCCGCCCAACGCCTCTCGAGTTCCACATCATCCTCGAGTGGGAACACGTTATAGTCCCATGGCAAAAGTTGGTTTATATGACTCGGTTTTACAGATGGGTTGATGGACACCATGTTCCAGACCCACGGCAAGTCAAGTCTCGACTTTATAATCTGTATATCAGCCGTTGCGGATATGCTTGTCCATTGTAGATTCTCCCCGAGACTCATGAAATACTCAAGCACGTGTATGTCATCCGGTGTGGACACATCTCCAGGTAAAAACGTAATCTCAAAAGGCCGCCACGGTATGTCGAGATTCGTCTTGATAATTTCCCATGGTGTGTGCCTGGTAAAATCAATCCAATCAACTATATCAAATTTGTTGCGAAAAAACCGCAAGAGCTTGAGTTGTTCATACTCGATTCTATTGTACCCGAGTAAATCAAAAACCCAAGGCAGATTTGGGTGTTTGATCATGTCATCATCGGATATAATATCACTCAGTGTCAGTACACTCCAATCCCATGGCTTGTCTATATACTTGAGAACTGTAGCCATATTAGCCCTTTTAGACAGTGCGACCCATGACCAGGGTTTGTCGGGCAATACCTCAAACCAACTAAACTCAAAGTGAGGGTTGGTCGAGAGGTGGTAAAAATTCCAAGGCTTGTCGGGGAACTCCTTGAGAACCTCTTCAGTCATTCGAGGGTGGCTTGACAACACGCCCCAGTGCCAGTTGTAATCTGGGTACTTTTTAATGTGTCGCACGAGCGCTCGCTTTGTGTAGAGATCCATTTACATTATAAGCGCGTCAGTTCTTAAATTTCTTTATGATCCGTGGTGCATAATCCCAAAACTGTTTTGGATTTTTCAAAAACAAGTCATAATGAGTCTCATTCTCAAGCACGAGCTTATCATCCGTCATGAGGTCCATTCTTTTTATGTTTTCGTCTAGTGTGTTTGTCAACACGGTTTTGAAGTTTTCCACGAGTGGGTTATACATGATACTGAGGCACCTGAGAATATCAAGCTGTTGACCATCGGATGTTTCAACCCAGTAGTGGCGACACCCGGATGTAGAGTCCACCAGGCAATAGCCCTGCTTAAGCTCTGAATCAATCCCGAACCTCTTCAGGTACCCTTGGAACATGGCGCACTGATACACACTCGAGCACTCCACTTTATACATCTTGAGCTTGAGACAAAACTTGCGCAGATGCTCCATTAGTTCCATAAAGATTTTATGCTCTAATATACAAATGGAACCGATACTCAACCCCACAAATGACAGGTTCACAATGTTCCCAATCGTGTACCCAGATTTGTGGAACCTCTACAAAAAGGCTGTATCGAGCTTCTGGACCACAGAGGAGATTGACCTATCAACCGACATGACAGACTGGGAAAAGCTCAATGACAATGAGAAACATTTTATTAAAATGGTACTCGCATTCTTCGCCGCATCAGACGGAATTGTTTATGAGAACCTCAACCTCAACTTTGCAAACGAGGTGCAGATTTCAGAGGCTCGTGCATTCTACAGCTACCAGGGGTTTAACGAGAATATACACAGTGAGACGTATTCCCTGCTCATAGACAAGTACGGTGCGGATGCAGACGAAAAGAACAAACTGTTCAAGGCGATTGAGAATGTACCGTGCATTCGCCGAAAGGCAGAGTGGGCCATGAAGTGGTTCAGCCCTGAAAAATCATTTGCGGAGCGTCTGGTTGCGTTTGCGTGCGTAGAGGGTATATTCTTCTCGGGTAGCTTCTGTTCCATATTCTGGCTGAAGCACCGTGGTCTCATGCCCGGACTGACATTTAGCAACGAGCTCATTTCGAGGGATGAGGGTCTACACCTCGAGTTTGCAATTGCGCTGTTTGAGCACCTGCAACAAAAACCAGATACGCGTACGATTCACCACATCATCAAGGATGCGGTCGCAATCGAGAAGGAGTTTATAACAGAGGCGCTTCCGTGTAAACTGATTGGTATGAACTCGGAACAAATGTCAAAGTACATCGAGTACGTGGCTGACAGAATGCTCAAGCAGTTTGGGTACATGACTGTGTGGGACACAGAGAATCCGTTTGATTGGATGGAGCATATATCGCTCGAGGGTAAAACCAACTTTTTCGAGAAGCGTGTAGGGGACTACTCGAAACATATGGACACAACTGAAGTCGTTTTTGACGAAGACTTTTAATATTGTATACTTGTAAATGAAGAACACAGCGGTAATCATCGCGGTAGTCGTTACAATTCTTGTAATCTCATTCCTATGGACACCACACGTGTCTAATTACGATCCACCACCCGTGCCTGCCGCACCAGAGGCTGTTCCCACCTTACCCGAGGATTGCTGGCTACCCACGAACCCGGATGGAAGCACAAACCCAGACAATGGCAAGCCGGTGTGTGGACAAAGTGATCAGCTCGAACCCGAACAGCAGTACGATATGGAGAATTATCAGTCGTGTGATAATCAGCCCTGGTACTCGTGCCATAGATTACCCATGGCGGACTTTGAGTTTACGGGTGAGGAGGCGAAACCACTGGCCCAGACTGACACTGTCAATCAGGTGCAAAACGAGTACCAGCCTTTAAGCCCGTATGGAACTGGCAGGGTACTCGGAAAACCATCGGCGGAGCAGGTTCAAGCTCTGCCAGGTGTATCCGCGTGGGACAATTCGGATGACCTTAGTATGGGCTCGGGAGAGTCACCTTCATTAACAGAAACACAACAAGGCCAAATACAAGGGAGTGCAGCAGCAGGCCAGCTCCGCTGGGACACCCAGAGTCAGATGATACCCACGAGCCAATTAGACGTCGCATAAGCTGAAAAGTGGCTGGATTTGCCACCAGGAAAAAGAGCAGTGCGCTCTGGAAAGAATATTTCGCCTTGAGCATATCAGATTTTTTGAGCCCTGCGCACCCACAACCACAATCAAGAGATGCAGTTCCTGTGGGTGTCTTGTAGCCACTTGCGCTGCATCCACACGTCATTTATAATCTGTATATATTTTTTTCAGTGTGCACCCCACACTGAAAAAACTACTTAAAAAATGGGCACGTAAATATAGTAAGAAGCAAATATGGAGGTTGTACTACTGAACAACTTTGACGCGAACAACATCGTCTTCTCGGCTGTCAAGAAGAACCGCAATGGTGGCAAGTTTGTTTCACTGACAAATGGTTCCGGCCCTCTTCGTATTCAATTGCCAACTCTCCGTGCACCATTCGGAATCAACCCGCCGAATGACAAGGTTCGCGAGTACTATCTCAATCTGTCCCTGACACCTGATGTCGAGGCGAAGCTTGCCGATCTTGATGCCAGGGTGCTGGAGTTTGTGTGTGATAACTCGGTCGCTCTCCTCAACAAGCAAGTTGACATTAATGTCATGCGCGACTTGCTGTACACCCCGACTGTTCGCCCGAGCAAGGATGGCAAGTACGCACCGGTTATCAAGCTCAAGGCGAGTATGGCAGAGGGTAAGAACCTGCCTGAGGTGTACAACCATCTCAAGGAGAAGGTTACTGTTGATGACATTGGCAAGGGTGCTTCGGTGACTACAATCATCGAGCTGAACCAAATTTACTTCATCAACGGCAAGTTTGGTGTCAGCATCCGCCTCAATCAGGCGAAGCTCTCCCCGTCCAATAAACTCTCTGGCTACTCATTCATTGAGAGTGATGAACCAACTGAGGATGAGATTGATCTCCCAGAGGATGCGTAAAAATCTCGGTAGATATAAATGCGAAAAATAGGTTCCGGTGCGTATGGAAATGTGTACATGAATAATCTACGCGGTAATGTGGTCAAAGTTATCAAAAATAGAAATTCAGTCAATATGAAGAATATACAAAAACGTATACTGTTCGAATGCACAATGACACAGCGGATATACAAACTTTTACCCCAACACGTGGTGAATATAAAACAGTGCGGGCGAGGTGTCATACGTTTAAATTACTACAATGGTGGTAGCTTGGGTGATTGGATATCAAAAAACAAACTTAAAATCACAGACACTGTACTGAAGAATATAGTTTTGCAGGTTCTAAAAGCTCTTTATATAATACACAAAAAACTTCCGTCGTTCAGACATAATGATCTTCACTTGAATAACATTCTCTTGACTGGAAAGCAACACGCCGTCATATCTGATTTTGGTATGTCGTGCGATTCGACACACAAGAATCCAGAGTACAGCGCATACATGAAAAAATACTATGGAATATACCCCAAGAATAATTACATGTATGATGCACACCTGTTTTTAAATGACGTTAATACATATATACGTCTGTACGATTTGAAAACACCAAAGATGTCTTTAAGACTAAAAAATATACTCGCCGGTGGTTATTCGGGTGAGATGTCTACTCACGTGTTAAATCACAGATTGCGAACAGGCCACAAGTTTCCGTGGACGTACACAAAACTTATATCAATCCTATCCCGTGTATCTGTCAAGACACGCACACAAACACGCAATGTACAAAAAACACCAGTTAAGCCACCGGTTAAGCCCCGGCCGTCAAAAACGCCCAAAAATACAGTAGTTGAAGCATGGAAAAAGGCGAAGCTTGCAACAAAGAGTATTGCACGTGTAAAATTAATATAACTCACATATAATAATGAATACGGTACTCATCGTATCAGCTGTACTCGTATTTATACTCGTATCCGTTATTTTGTTTTTTACATTTAAAGAACCACCGGTCCCGCCTAAGCCTCCTCCGCCGCCTTTGCCCCCGACACCAGAAAATCCACCAATACCGGCACCAGCCGTTAAAACCGTTGACGAAGAGCCACCTCCACCAATACCAGCACCTACTGCTCCACCGCCGCGACCTGTGTACGCCTTGCCACCGCAACAGCACTTTCCACAAATACGAGACATACCAGTGTACAGAGATAAAATGTAAGCAAGTATAAATGAGCAGCACACCCATTCTTTTATTCGTGCTCGTGGCAGCGGCAATATATTTGTACACATCATCATCGTCATCGAAAAAAGACTCCACCCCACCATCGTCTGATTCCACACCTGAACCATCAATACCCGAGAACCTACTGGGTCCGGGTATAGAACCGGCAACACCTGGTAAAATACCATGGAGTGGAAGTCATTTATATGAACTTGATAGTGATGTTATAAATTTACTGAATTCATTTTTGTTTGAGAGTAAATTATCATTAGATCAAACAGACCTTTATGTGGATAAAGATCTTGCAAAAACGTTTATTAATTATTACAAAGTAAAAAATGTCAAAATGTTCTTCAGTTCAACAGGTATGGTCATATCTGAAGTAACATTTGTAAGTGGCATGTCTGTAAATGGGTGTGTATCATTGAATGACACAAGTGTTCAAAAAGCCTTAAGTGATCATGAACCGACCATGTCGATTATTCCTTTTCAAAATATTAAAGGAAATATCGGAGATGCTGAGATAATCATACCAACTAGTACTGGTGAGATAGGTAGGACTAAAAAACAATTTCCTGTTATCAAATTCAAAAAGGTATCTGGGAGTTTGTCATGCGCAGTGAACAATGGATTAACCATACGCTGTCCATCCAAGTCTTGTCCGTCGGGTTCCTCTGTAAAGAATCCAACTTTTTCATTTGACCCAAAAATGATGAATAATATGACTGAAGAACAATCAATTAACCTTTTTAAAGATATGTTTGCAACTGTCATGTCAAAATGTGGATGTGTTATAAACAACAATTCTACAAATCCATTTTATAATAAAAAGTTAAAAGACACTGACAATAACGAGTATGATATAGGTCAGACTTTAAATATGTACCATTTACCCACTGGTACGGATGAATGTGAAGTGTCAGAAAGTACAACATTTTCATGGTACGAAGATGACTCAAGTACCATATTAGTTGGGTTGAAAATTGGTGGGAAATCACCCATTTTTAGATATAAAGCCGGAAATATAACAGATGTGATTGATACACGAAACACTGTGAGGTTAGTAAACAATATAACAGCCAATAATTGTAAACCAGAGGTTATAGGTGCATGTTCAATTATGTAGAGATTGCCAAAACATCATTAATCTTGTACAAGATGTTGTAAATTTCGTCATTGGATGTAAGTAATTTAGGGTTGATAATCTCAAGCTCACATTGGTACACGGTTGTGCCAGACTCAGAGTCTATATCAGTCGGTGCTGTGTACACCTCAGTCATGTCAATAGTCAGATTCTTTCGAACGAATGAAATCCTCTTTCGAGAGACGCTGCGCTTCGCATCATCATCTGGTTGATCAACCGGAACCTCCTGTGATATAGAGAATCGATAGTCGAATGGTTTCGTCGTGTGCACGTCCCGTTTCATAATCTTGTGTTTGCGGCACACAACTGTGCTCTCTTCATTGTACACACATCGAACACCATTGTCCCAGTAGTACACCTCATCCTCTCTCGTGTCTACCCTTTCCCACCCCGTGTATCGACGCAACCGTCTGACAAGCGTGTCAAACATAGGCTTGCCAATGTCCGTCTCAAAACCACCCGTACCAATGCGACCTAGACGCATCTCAATCTCAATGTACTGCTTGTCCTTGTACCCATTGACAACATCCACGAGATCACGTATCGGATCCATTAAGTTATAATAGGCTCTTATATTTAACTTACCGTGAAAATGTATAAATTTTTGATATGAAGAAAAAACAGTCGAAAAATTAAACATGGTCATATAAATGCCATTTGGTATACAGAACATAGGTGCCACATGCTACCTCAACTCTGTGTTGCAGGCGCTTCACTCAAGTCGGACAAACATCAAGGAGTACAAGGGTTCGTGTGAGTTTACGCAAGCTGTGCGAGACATGAATGTACCAAAAATTTTAGAAGGTATTCCCCAGTTTACATTAGGTCATACCCATGATGCACATGAGGCCCTGTTGGCAATCATAGACAAGTTGGAAAATACACTCGGAAGAGACACATTCTATGGCACATGCGAATCCAAGTATATAACCAAGACTGGGTCGTCATTGGCCAAAGGTGAGTTTGGTGCTCTCATGTTCAACGTGGGTACTGAGAAAACACTCGAAGAACTGTATGACAATAGCCAAAAATCAGAGTACATCATCGATAATGGGTCTGGTATGTTCGCGTGTAAGGAGACCCGATACAACACATTTCCAAGAGTGTTAGTTTGTATGTTTATCGAACCTAAACCCATCATGCTCCCTTGTACGTTCAAAGGTAAGAAGCTGAATTGCATCGTTTCACACATGGGATCAAAGGACGCCGGGCATTATATAGCCATTGTCCATGAGGGAAACGAAACATTTCTAATCGACGACGATAAAATATTTAAAACGGATGGTCAGTTTACGGGGCCTGTATATCTAGCCGTGTACTCTTAAAATTTTCTACAGTGTATATAAATGGTGTTAATGAATTATAATAAATCAAGACACGGCGAATCGACTCGTACATTGTTAAAAACTCGGGCACTGTTCGCCAAGGAAAAAATTACAAAATTTACCGATCGTCTTCCCGAATCTTTATTACCAAAAAAACGTATTGGATCTGAACAAACACTCGGAGGAGTATCATTTGTACTACAAGACGAAACGAAAGTGGGAAAACTCATATTTCTACGTGATATTAATGATGACATCCTTATGCGTGAAACCAATGATGCTTTGAGAGAGTACGATTTTAGTAAACGTATGGGTAATGCTAACATCGGACCAAAGGTATATACGTATTACGCGGTCATGTTTAAACCCAATACTAAATATTATTTTCACGCCAATCTGTTGAGTAACCATAGAAAATTGTCTGACAGTGCTATATACATAATCATGGAAAATTTAGAATATGGCGCCTCAAAATTACAAACTCTTGAAGAGTATATAAGAGCTGGTAATGAATACCCATTACAACAAATAAATCTTCTCATGGCGCGTATGAAAAAACGCAATGTACTACACGGAGATTTACATGCAAATAATATATTGGTAAAGACGTACAAAAGTGGTGTCAAGAAGGTATACTTTATAGACTATGGTAAATCTATGACAGTTCCCCAAAAAAATAATGTGGATTTATTCCTGCGTGAAAGAGGTTATAGCAAACATCCTGAAGCACCTGAATATTATCAAAACAAATATAATGTACGCGGTGTAAATCAAAAAGTTTTAAATAGAAACAAGAGAAATTTAGGGGCTAGAATGCCAACAAAGAAAAAACCCACCACACCAGTGGGTCCGTCTCCATCTCTCAAAAAACTATTCAAAACACCCACACCCAAGAAGAATTAGAAATATGGGGCTATATATATGTAATGGATGACCCACTGCCTATGCTTTTCATTTTCTGGTCATTGGGATGTGTCATGTGGGCAATTCTCATAGTATGTCAGTCTCGAATCTGAATTGAAAATCTTGGAAACTGTATTGAAAAAATCTCGAGTTGGAACTCCGAATCTCTTCTGTATCCTCTTGCAAATCTTGTAGACTGTCTTTATATTTAAAGACATAAACCTGACTGGTGTCATACACAAACGGATAAAGAGGCTAATCCTCCAGTTTTTATCAAATCTCGATTTCCAAGACTTGTAATTTATGCAAAATGCTCTATCCCACGGATTCATACCGTCTAATATTTTTTGCAGTTCCTTTGCATACTTCATCTAAAGTCTGCTGGCACAATATTCTCACGTATGTTTACGAGCGTGCGATAGAATGTGCGTCTATTATTCGGCCTGGGCTTGTCATTGCGTATTTTTATTGGTACCCATGCACCATCAAACTTGCACTCGACGATTTTATTGAGGTACTGAGCACCGTTTGAAAGCTCAGACTCAAACACGTAATTACCGCGGTCCCACACGTACAACCCGTAGACATTGTTCCTGAGCATAACCTTGAAATCCACAGTTATGCGATGAAGTGGTTTCCATTTGAACATGGTTTCATGAGTCTCCATTCGGACGGGTTCGTTGATGGGCGTAAACACGTACCCATCAGTTTCGTACGGGTGGTGGATAGTCTCTAAATGATCAATCGCGGACAGTGGCCACACAGTCTTGTTTTTTACGCGTATACCAGTGGATGGTCCATTGGTCGCTGGTTCAATTGCCTCCAGTCTATGAATATAATTCATAGACTGAATGTCGACACCGTTAACCATGTTTCCATCAAATACCATATAGTACATCTCATCACCGTGCGTCTTGACCAGTTCACCGTCAAGAATGGTGTTTCGGGGCACACACAGTGAAACCTGGAGCATATCCATGTTTCGGTTGACAAACAGAGCCACCTTTTTTCCGTCGTGCACAAAACACACCATCATGTACCTGATCCCATCAGTTTTCTCACACACGACATATCCATTCTTGAGCAGTGGGATGTGCTTTCTCTCGATGGACACAGGGTGAGACCCGGGAAAAGTATCGCGATCGCGAGATTTCCAAACCTCATGTATGAAATCCTTGGCGGCATTGTACAAGGGAGAATCGCGAGAGATTTCCTTCATTCCTTACAAGAAACGCCGATAGCCTCTAATATGTTTCCAACGCACTCGTGAGAGTAATGTCGGAGAACTTTACATTTTGAGTACGCGGTAATCTTGACTTCTTTTTGTACAAACTTTTTAAACACTTCATCTATGGTGCTCGGAAGATTCAACCCCTGACCCTTGCGATCCCTGACCTTATCAATAACCTTTGTACAGTCAATTGCAAACACAGCAGGGTTTGAACTGTTGACTGCGTACATACCGTCAGATATCTTCTTCCCCACATCCGTGTCAAACTCGAGCCCCACCTGACTGACTGGCTCATCGGTACCCTGTTTGACACGGGTCTTGAACACTTCCCAGTTGATGCCCTCTTTAACAGATGGGTACACGAGAACATCATACTTTTCAAATAAAGTGTCAAAACTTGCCGAGTCGAGGCATGCACCGTAATCGACCCAGAGTAAGCGCTCGGCAGATTTCATAATCTTAGACAAGCTAGATGCGTCCTGTACAAATTGTACGTTAATTTGATGCCCACTCTGAAAGCACTTGACGGAGAGCTGAAGGAGCATGTGCAGGGTTGTTACGTAGATGGACTTGTTGCGAGACACACACACAACCGTAAGTCGCATTTAACAATTAAGGATCACTTCTTTTAAGTCTTGATTCTAAGCACCCCTCAAACCTCAGATTCCCCACGTGGCCCAGCGTTGTCATGACATCCGCATAAATCTTACCACCCATGAGCTGCCACCGCCTACAGAATGCATAATCCTCCGAAAGGTACCTGCGATTGTCTGGGTCAATCATGCAATCAAAGATTGCGCAGTACGTGTCCAGGTCCCTATTCTGGTGATCATTGACACAGTTGAGCTCTGGGTACTGCTTGTACATTTTATCCACCACATCGCGTGAGAAGAGCATGAATCCGGTTGGCCCATCGAGCACCTCGGCAAACCCATTCTCGACCCGCGTGTTTGAATACTTGAAATTCATAACAAGCGAACTGGACACCTTCGCCATATCCTTATTCTCACCCATCTTGATAGACTGCTCAGCCTGGTCCCACATGACACACTTTTTGGGATACACGGCGACGCTCACATCATGACCCGAGTTTAACAGACGCATGACAGATTCTGCATTAAAGTGAATGTCGGCATCTATAAACATGAAATAATCACAATCAGTCTTGTGGAAAAACCTGGCAACAGATATGTTTCTGGCACGGTGCACGAGGCTCTCATTCTCAGTCGTGTCAATCATGAGCTGCACGCCATTCTGGGCACACGCAACCTGGAGCTGTAGAATACTCGCCGCGAACGCCTCCAGACACAATCCACCATAACACGGTGTGCTCAGAAAAACCTTTTTACCGCTCATTTAATCTTTAGGCCATCTCCTGTTTAACTATTGATTCAATCTTGTTCAGTGTGGGCACTGATATACTCGCGGCACTGCAAATCTTCTGCTTAGACACATCCACACCCTCGTTCGAGAGTACAATGTACACAATTGCACTCGCCACACCAGTCGGCGTTTTGCCCATCAGCCTAACCTTATTCTCCATCGAATCACAAATCTTATAAATCTTACTCTTAATCAGGCGCTTGTTATCACCCAGATCAAAATGCTCAAGCATGCGAATAACAACATCCCTCGGCTTTGTGTACGATGGTCCCTCCTCATCCACAACGGTTTTGAAAGAGTCGATGGTCCGACCGATATCCCTGGTCGGTATTCCAAAGGCATCTGCAATCTCCTTGGTTGTGCGCGGGTAATTGTGCTCCTTACACGCCGTGAACACACAGTTCGCCTTGATACCGCTCCGTATATTCCCACGCGTCAACTTATTCTCGGAAAACTGCTTATACATAATCTTAGCCGTGCGTATAATCGTGTCATTCAGACCCAATTTATCCTTGACCTGGTCAAACTCCTTGTATACGTGGAAGAGGGACCGGTCCCTATGATTCATGGATGAGTGAAAGTTAATACGGGACATTTTTTTCGTTTCGTACGATTGGCCATACGTGGATATGACTGTGCTCATGCCCCAATTGTCCGAGAATAACCCCGTGTCAATCGGTGCACCACAGCGGGACGGATCAGACACATGGCCGTCTCCATCGATACCAGAGGTCCACTCGGCCTCATCGCTGATATAAACATCATCTACACGACCACACTCTTGACACGTGGGTAGATCCATATCAAAAAATATCTTCTTACCACCGCATTGGCATATATATTCATTCGTGTATGGTACTGGTGCATCTACATGGAGCAGACTGTCGACTTGAGCCCATATCAGCTCCATTTTGTTCATGTCTTGTGTCATCACTCTTTGCTAGAATTTGTACATTTTTTTTCACGTTTTAAAGCTCGGTTGTCCGCGCATAAACCTGATTCTCTGAGGAAGAGTCATCCGAGCCCACGGCTGGTTCAACACAAACATACGATTCTTCCACATGGCTGAGCTAGGGTTTGTGAATGCTCGCTGTATAACTGTTGCTGCTGCAGTCTGTGTCCTCGTTCGGTTCTTGATTGTTCGTGCCGTGTTTATGAATGACTTGATTGGCAGTGCAACCTTCTCCTTCATGAAATTTGGAACCTTGTTGTTGACCTTCTTGTACCTGATGAGCAACCTTGTTATGTGGTCCAACTGCGGCTTGGTTATTTTTCTAGACTTTTTAAACTGTAAGAATTCTTTCGCCAGTGGGCTCGCCACCTTCTTAATGAATGTTCTGTGCTGTGTACCGGTATAACTCTTAAAGAGAGTCTTCTCATAATTTCTCATTTTCGCATACTTGTGTATGCTTTCCAGTACACGGGTCCTAGTAATTGGCTTGATAGATACTCGTCGAGCCATCTTGGCGTATAATGTGGGCGAAACACTGACTCGCTTTTTCCAGGCGGAGAACACGGTTTGTATCGGTTTACGCATTCGATACGCGGTGAGCTTTGGTAATATGTTATTCATTTGGTTCCGTGTCAGGTTCGCCTCGTACATGTTTCCGTTTTTTGCAAACCCGGATTTGTTTGGCAAGGCCCTGTACTCGGCTGAATTTATACGCAGTTTCATTTATATATTGTATTAAAATATTTTCCAGGGTTACAATAAATGGTTGAGTGGTCCAACGTATTCTACGGTGTCGGTTTCGTGGTTGTTTTTGGATTCATGTGGGGCCTGTTATCACCCGTATTCCTTCCAATGTTCCAGAGTCTGTTGAAGAACGTCAGGTTCGGTGCAGACGTGGGAATAACTAAAAAAGAAGGGTACTACCTTAGGCGGAGCTAAAATTCTTGCGCCGCAGTAAACAGACTGCTCTGTACACCAAAGTACATGGCTGGGAATGCCATACCTGGTAGTGTAATCTGAAAATGTTCTACAAACTCACCTGGTATAGATTTGTAAAGTCCCCAAATGACAAGACCCAGGGTTAATATTTGAGCCACAATCAGCGAAACTTTAAAAGTTGGCAACTTCTTCCTGAGTTTCGCAAATTGTTTATCAATCAGCGTTCCGAGTAGTAATCCCACAGTACCAAACACAAACGTCTCAAATGCGATGACGGCGATATTCTTGCGCTCATCAATCTTTCCACTGAATGGCGTGAATTTCATTTAGTTTAACAAAACATTTTTAATATCTTTTGGGTCCGAACAGTCCGGTCTGTGGTGAGTTTTTTCTTTGACCTGTGCCTGGTAATGCATTAGCCATACTTTTAATATTTGCGACATTTGCAATATACGCATCACGCAATGCACGATTATAATTGTTATTCGCAGTCTTCAAATTCCTTTTCGCAGTCTTAAATTTTTTGTTCGCAGTCTTCACGCGCCTCATATGTTTTAATAAGTTTCTTAATCTATTTAACATTTATGGATACACAAGAAAAAAATGTGTGCGTGGACAAAGTCATTAATTCAAATTTAAAACGGATTTACGCGGTGATTTATTGGATCGATAATAAATTTTGTTGCATTCTTGAATACACGAATGCATACTTCCTCTACAATTTTCTAAAACTTCCCAAATTTCTTCTCTACATTTTCTGAAACGTGAAGAACTGGTGTTTTCATAAAAATCTTTTTAAATTTAACCGTTTCAGCAAGTTCTATTACTCGATGAGTTGGATAATCCATTTTATCATATATCAAGAATATTTTTAAAACTAAATATATTTTGATGCTAACTTATTTGATAACCTACTTCCAGGCTTATACATTTTAGTCATTCGTCGATGACTCCATATTGTATGAGTTCCCAAGTATTTTTTCATAGTATTCATAGCTCTTTTCGCACGAAGGGATTTTAACGCACTATTACCGTGTTTGAAATTTAATTTATTATGGTTCAGAACCATTAATAAATTTTCTAGTTTTTTAGGAGTTATATTATTATAGGTGGAAAGTATATTATCGACCATTGGCATTACATAATTACTACGTGTTTTCTTTGGTAACCCAGGGTACGCGTTTATAAGTTCCTTCTCGAATTTATAAAGGGGGTCTGACTTATTTTGTCGGTATTTGTGCCTCACATACCATTTTATCCACTTTACTTGACGCCAATTAATATCCATTTATATCACTCGAGAAAAAATATCGATTCATGCGCAATGTGCTGTGAACAGATTTTTTCCTTGTGTATCCATAAATGGTAAACTCTCTAAAAAAGACATCTCTCAGACAGGTCCCGATAAATAAAATTTCTCTTGTAAAAAATGGTAATCATTTTAGAATAATTGCACAAGATAAAAATCGTGTTGTGAATGTGAATAACAAAAATCTCACCCGGAATCAGATGCGTCAAATAACAGCACGACTTTCTAAAAACAATCTTATTAATAGAGTATTTTATTTACAAAACAGAGTAAATAATGCAAATTCTCTAGAAAAATTTATAAACACATTTAGAATAGCTTATCCTACAAATGACCCTAACGCGGCACCTTTACGCTATATTGTAAGTATTATAGCCCCGAACATGTATAGTATGACTAAATATAAACCATATATAAATATAAAAAAACGAAAAGCAAATGGAAATTTTACAAAAACTGAATATATAAGATCATTAAAGGAAGTGTCAAAAAAATTCAATTCAGAACGTAACAGAATACAACAAATTTTACGTAATTTGAATAATATTTGAACTATCTCTCAATGAATTTATAAAATAATTGATTCTGACGGGGATCGAACCCGCAACCTCCAGCTTAGAAGGCTGGCGCTCTATCCAATTGAGCTACAGAATCTTTTAAAGTGGAAAACACTTTAAAAGGATCCGGTTGACGTATGTGGGATTTGAACCCACGCGCAGTAAAACTGCATCAGATCTTAAGTCTGACTCCTTAAACCAAACTCGGACAACACGTCGTGTTCCCGGCGGGGCTTGAACCCGCGACCTTCGGCTCATAAGACCAACGCTCTACCGACTGAGCTACGGGAACGGAAGCGACTTTTTTTGGGTACCCAAAAAGCCACAAAAAGGGCGCGCTCGCGACAGGGATCGAACCTGTGACCTTGAGGTAACAACGCGTTGTTAGTTAACAGCCTCACGCTCTAAACCAACTGAGCTACACGAGCAGTGGGGAACATCCACCCCACTTTACATATGCTTGTTTTCTTTAAATACCTTTTTGTAAAGATTTGAAATGTGCCATCGCAGATCTATATCCTGGACCACCTGGCCTATATCTCCAATGTGTCTGAATCGTTCTAGCTGATCTGGCACGAGTTTTTTTGTGTACTCTATGTTTACGAAACGCACGTTGAATTTTTTTACTCGCGTTCGAAATCATACCAGCACGTCTCATAAATGGTTCGCGTTCAGTGAACGGACCTCGAACGATTGGTACATTTTTAACCCGCGCGTAAATCTTGTAAAAGTTTTGAACATTCTTTGGATTTCTTGGATTAAATAATAGAGTGTACACATTACGACGATATACATTTTGGTTAATTTTAATCTTATTTTTCACCAATGAGTTATTAATCGGGATGATTTCAAAGAAATCTTCCGCTGGTGGTCTTAATTGTACCTTTATATTCATAAACTGCTGTTGTTTATTATTTCTTCTCAGACGACTCATATTTATATTAATCGACGATAATAAAATCAGCTCTATTTTAAGCCTGCTTTCATTGCTGATGTCTTGGCAGATCTTCGTGTACCTGATACGAGCGCCCGAACTCCACCCTTGACCTTTGGTCGCTTGTTCTTGACATGGGTTGGCGCAACTCGACCGGATCTATTCTGGTAGTTTTCGTGCATCATCTCATATAATCGCGAAACACTTACACCCATCCCATTCGCATGATTTTGAACATTTGGAACCTTCATATTGAAAAAGCTCCTGAGCTGTGCCTTGTACTTGGTGCTAAATTGTTTCGGTGGTGTTGGTCTTCTTTGCACTGGAACCACATTGGGCCTTGAACCAGCGTTGATCTGTGCGAGTGCATTTTTCCACGCACGTATATTTCTCTCAGCTCTGTAATTCACCTGTGCATTTTCAGAGAGTCCATTTGGGGTAGGATGTTTTCGTTTATAAGCAGCCGCTAAATTATTCGCGTGCCGTCTTAGAGCTGGTCCCAATGCAATTGACTTCTTCCCACTGGGTTTCGTGCGACGTGCACGAAATGCACGAAGTGCGCGAATCTTCGTCATGGGTGCCTTCCACCGTAATTTTGCTCTTGTACCTGGTGGTAACATTTTCATGAGAGATGCGCGAGTCTTGGGAGAAACGCGTTTCAGCTTGGCATCGAGTACTTTTAGCGAGTTCTCTTTTGCCATTTGGTTGTAAATTTTAACGCGCATGCCAACTGGTAACATGTTCAGAAGCTTCTTACGCTCCGATGGTGAATCCACCTTGCCAATCGCCTGGATAAGTTCCGATACGGACGGAGATTTGACGTGTATTATATCTCTACGCGCGCTCATTTAGTATACCCTCAGAAATTAATCCATAGTTGTGGTTATTATCGATGCGAGAGTATTGGACCGTGTCATGGAATCGAGTGATATTTTCTTTGGGGTGTTGGGTGTGAATATACGCGATATAATCTCACTCGGTAATGAAGTCTGTGGCTGACCGAGACCGTTGCACACATCTGGCTTGTTATCAATATCCGGGAATGCGACGTTAAACATGTCCACAATCTTCTGTGGAACGGCTGGTGATTGTGAAAGCAACCTGTCCATTTCTTGACGCACTGTAACCACGAGATCGTTGCGTCTGTGATCATCGCTCAGATTAATCTCAGTCTCTATGAGTCTGTACAACATGGCATATTGCATGGCAGCACTCGCATGAAGCTCCGTCTTTTCAGCAGCTTTCCCAAACCTCTGGAAGCTGTTAATGAGGCCTATGATGACATTTGTCGCACCTATGACGTACCCCATGTAAAACTGAATTTTGCCCATGGTTGTGCGCATGTTTGATTCTGTGCCCGCGGTGGAGAACCCACCGGCACCGGCGAGTGTGCTGAGGACTATACTCGAGTACACGAATCGAGAGTTGATCTCCTTGTAGTGGTGCATGGCGGTGTAATGAAGCCACCTCCAACCACCCGCCTTTTCTTTCCATTTTTTAAGTAAATCAATCTCACCAGTTGAATACTTTGTCGCCATCTAATATAAGCACGTATTTTTTGTGTGTGTATAATAAATGGGCGCAAACGTATCTGGGCTGAAAAAGAAAACGACTTCTCGAAACGCATCTGGACTGACAAGGAATTCACAGAATTATAAAGCGCCATCTCCTGTAGCGACGAGAAAACAGCAAGGTGGAACGTGCTGGTTTCACGCAGCAGTCAACGGACTTTTGATGAGCGTATTTGCGCGTAAAATTATCAAACAAAGGATCAAAGAGAATAAGATAAGTTCAAACTATATTGGTGGTACATCATGTTTCTCTAGAAAAGTGAGTAAAGAAACGTTATGGGAATACATGGCACATAGACTTAAGTCTGAAACTATAAATTCTCGTATTAAAAATAAAAATGTAATCATACAATCCGGTATACGTAAACACCCCCCATTATTCAAATCAAAATCAAAAACTGTAGATGGTGGCACCATAAGAGATATAGACATTGTATACAGTAAATTATTTGGTAATGATTTTTCATACCTAAAAGAAAAAAGAAAAACAACATTCGTGATTTATGACGCGAGCGCCGATAAAACAGTACACGAAACCATTAACCATCTTGGTACAAATTACGTTTTGTCGCACTCGTATATAACATTGTATTCAGCAAATGATTCTATTGCTCACGCTGTTGCAGGTTATAGAAATAAAAGATCACAATATAAAGTATTTGACTCGAGACATACTGAACCTCGTAATCATAACTGGCATAATATCAACCAACGTATACAATTATTAAGATTGAATAAACGTTTCGGAAAGGTTGTAGACATTATATGCATATATATAAACCCTCTCAGCCTTCCTTCAAATTAAAGTTACTTAAATATAGTATCAGCCATGCCATTCTCTATGACAATCATGTTATGACTGACGGCAAAAAAGTCTGTATTCAGGTCAGCGGTCAAGGAGCAGTTATCCACATGTGAAAAGTTTAAGCTTCCGGTGTGATCGTGTCCATTTGTGGTTGTACAAAATGGTATTATAAAGTGTCGGTGTATACCCTTGTCATCGTAAATTTTGAAATTCTTAATCTTGACTGACGTACCCGTCGAAGAGTGTATATGGAGTCTAACAACTTTCGTCGTGTACTGCGTCTCAACCTGACCCTCAAAAAAACTGCTCGGGAAATCCAACCCGAGCGTGAATTGATCGGTTTGATTAATGTAGTTTTTAGATTCAATTTTAGCCCAGAAGCCCTGTGCAGTCTTGGCAAAGATGCTCCAACTGACTGGTTTGGAGTCTTCTGCAAACTCAATTCTGTACGAGTTTATTTTGACATTGACTGGAAATGTGTACTGGATATACTCGCCATTCTCTGTCATGTTAGCAGTTTGACCATTCATATTCTCAAATGTGTATGTCGTTTGTTCCACACCTTTATACACGGTCGTCATCTACTAAGCTGTGATAGTTTTATAATTTGCAACCGCCGTGTTTGACCTGTAAAAGTTGGGTATGCGTGTTATAAAGTCGGTCGTTGTAATCTGTTGACTCAGTCGGTACGTATGCACATTTGAAAAAATGACATCCACCTGCGTGTTGGCACCACGTGGGCAGTAATACTCGAATGAGTACGGAACCACCTTCCCAGCCTCATAATACTTGCTCTTTATATTGTGCGTAAACACTGTCGTGTCCAAGAATGTCGGTCCTTGTACAGGTGTAACCACATTCGAAACCGTGTATGTTCCTGATTCGGGAACGCTAAAGTATCCATTCATGACTATCCTCGAACTGTCAAATACATTCGACTGAAAGTTGCCACGGGCCGCAACCAATGAGTACCCATCAACCAATACACTCTTGAACGAAGGTTCGTACGCATACGTCTCGTTAATCGGTAAATTGTTTGTGTTTTGAATCTTGAGCGTGTACACATTACCCGAGTACCTCGTCAGATTGCACGTTAGGTTTGTGTTTGAAACTGTGGATATTGTATTCGGTGATGTCCCGGAGAATTCAATAGTCTGAGCAATCGCCGCGCCGTTACCGTTTAGCAGTGAGCTTGCGTAGTGTATACCATTGCTCGTCTTGGTGTAAGCTAATATATTACCAACCGGTTCAAGGCCATCGAGTTTTATGTAGCTGTCCGAAAGCGAAACCTCTGGTCTACTCCTCCACTCGAGTCTAAATGGGTACTCTGAATTCTTCGTATATACATTCGAACCGGTGTTTGATATAACCAGTGTGTTGTCTACGTATATATACACCTCATCTGTGCTCGTCAGGGACAGGTTTGACTCACCGTACAAGTTTGCCGTCAGTGTTATGTGCACGTTCGAGTACGTGTAATCATATGACGCAGCGTACCCGTACCCGTAATTGAAAAATACATTTCTAAACACATTCGACACGTGAACATTGCCTGTGCTGTTTGCTGTGTAATTTGCGCCATATGTATACCTTGTTATTGTCGCGTCATATGCTGGAAAATCTTGAGCCTGTATCGGGGTGTAATCGATACGCTGTATAATCAGATCATCCGGTTTTATCTTTTCAGGTAAGATGGTTGAAATACCCTCTATGACCAGAGGTCCCTCTGATATCCACGTGGTTACGTTTGATACATGTAGGCTGTACTTGAATATACTGAGCGGTGATGCGTTCGATGTCCACGATACAATTTCACTTGACGGTGATTCCAAAACCTTTTGATCATCTATGTAGAGTGTCGAGTGGTTGAGTCTCACGGTGTCCAGTAATCGACAGTACCCACTCAGAACCATATTGTCCGACATGTCATTCTGATTAAAGTTTGGAACCTGCGTACCGTACTGTGTCTTGTTTTCAGAAATGGTAAACCCATCTGATGAGTTGTACACGTTGTAAAACCCGGTGCCAGAATCAACAGTATTTGGATATGACCAAATGGGTGTAGACCCGCTTATTCCCACTGCGTACACCTGATCACCGACTGGCATGTTCTCCGTGATGTAATCAACAATTTCTCGGTCAATGTGCCGCTCCCACAGTGGTGTTCCAGAGCTCGAATACTTGACAAGAAACGATGCTGGAGTTGAAGAGTTTGGTGGGATTGTAAACACATTTACATCGGCACCGTTTTTTATGTACACACCATTGGTTGAAAAGTATTGTCCCGAAACAAACACATTGCTGTACTTGTCAAGTTTTATGTCATACCCTATTTCATCCGCTTCATCGTATATACCGTCTATTACTCGCCTGTACACAAAGTTTCCATCCATATCAAGCTTTATAACGAGACATGCCCAACGAGAAGTTGAATAGTTCATATCTGTGATTGTTCCAGAGCTCGTCTCCAAACTCGCATTGTTCTGTATATTGCACGCCATGTATATGTTTGTAGAATCTGCAACGCACTTGTGTATTTCAGTCCATCCACCATTCGTGAATAAGTTGTACCACAGGGCTATACCATTCGGATTATATTTGATAATGTACCCCGTGTTATCATATCTTGACTTGTACGGTAAAGTTGACGTTCCGTCAGAATTCACTGCGTATAAACCTTCTTGTGAAAACCCGGTCGTGTACCCATTGTCATACTCATCCGTATAGCTGGACATGATAGTTCCACCGGGCCCAGCACCGGCTATCCATATGATCTGACCATAACTCGTAAACTTGTAAAATGGTAACTTACCTCGATTGATCGGTGTTGATACATCACCGAATGGTGTGCGGAATATTGTCGGAGTGTACGTCCAACCATCGGAGTCGTAAGAGCACGCCATGTACACATTGCCAGTTTTGTTGACTGATATGTAAGGGTTTGGTGAGCTCAAGTTGATGCTGTACACTGTCCATTCGATGCGTCCAATTGGGTTGTACTTGATCATAAACACACGATTGTCCCCGATGAGCCCAACGGTCGATGGGGGTGTGCACGGGATGGTGTATCCCACACGTGCCGAGTCGTACACTGTTATGCTCTCAGAAATCAAGCCACACACATACACATTCAACCCATCGGATCCCATTGATGTGATTCTCGGTCTGTACCCTTGACTCACCTGTGTATCCCCGACACTAACTCCGTACGAGTTCCAACTGTTGAGTTTAGTTACAAATATATTCTGGTGCAGCTGCTTTGGAAAGTATGCGGAACTTATAACCATATCGTGTGGTCCGTAATACCCACCTATGTACACATTTAGATTGTCATCAACTGTTATAGAGTTTAGAGTGGTTCCGTTCAGAGTCGTTGAATCATTGTATACGTAGACTGTGTTGACATTACCGTCTTGCCCGTACAGCGTTACGTAATTTTGATTAAGTGGCTTTGGGAATATTTCGCGAACGACAAATCGTAAATTTTTATAGTATGCGTTGCTCGTCAAGTTTTCGTAAAACATGTCAGTTTTTCCAAAGTATTCGAAAACTGGGACGGATGTACCCAGGAATTTTTCAACCTTTGATCCAATCTTCAGATTACGGTCCAGGTACAGATCCACAAACTCGCCATACGTCTGACTCGTCGCTGACAGAGTCTTGGAATCGCCAGTGTATTTATATGATGCGCTTATGATTTCGTACACTGGTACGATTCCGGCGTACACCGCAAAATCCTTTTTTGAGCACGATACCGTGTACACCCCGGGTAAGAATCCACCCGGTGAGTACATCTTGGTTATCTTATCAAACATATTACCTGTGAAATATCCGTTCGATCCAAACGACCCGTACGAGTCGTACATGTAAAAATCGTACTCGATGTCATTTGCTACATCAATTAATCGTGTTACTATAATTTCGAGACCACCCGTTCGAGCGTACTCGAATGAAAGCTGTGTGGTTGACACGCGCCGAAGCGATATTATAGACCCGGATATAAACTCGGCATAATCTTGTGATTTGATGCTGAAAATCTCTTCATCACCAAATGCAGCTGTGAATTTGCAGTATATTGTCCAGTTGCAATCTGAAATTTGAAACGTACCGGGGCCACGTATGATGTACCCGCTCTTTATGTCGTTTGGTGTGTAGTAGTTGTCGACCGATATGACATGAACCGTGTTCAAGTTGCTATCGAACGGTGCCCATAACCCGTACTCGTAGTTTCCAACTGTAGAGCTGTAGTCCGCGTAGCTATTGTAGCACTTGAATGTGGTTATTTCACCCGAAAAGTAATTCCCGTAGTTTAAACCGTTGCGGGTCGCACCGAGAATAAACGGTGTTCCGTCATAAAGCGTCGGTTGTTGAAAGTTGGTATTTACAATGACATTTCCATTCGCCCTGATATCGAGAAGTGCTGATGTGTAGCTGACGCCAATGTAGACTTCACATGCCGCGTTTTGATCGCTCGAGAATTGAACAGGGTCCAAGAATGAGTTGACAACAAACGTGTTGGAAACACCAACTCTACTAACACTCAGATTGCTGCGTGTAAACACGGATTCACCATACACGGGTGTACCGGTTGGTTTGAATTTGAGGAGGATCGCAAACCCATTTTGACCAAACTCAACCGTTTCGGTCAGCTTATAATCGTTGACTCCGTCGAACGCGAGTCGGCCGGTAAACTCTATGCTGTCTCGCGTGTTTACAAACTGACCGGATATCTGGGACGGGGCGTTGTTCAGTGGCTCGAGTTCAACGTTGTAAAAGTAGTTTCGGCCTATAGTCAAAAGGTTGTTCTGGTACGTGCACGACATACCAGGGTCATTTTGTATGTAATTTTCTGGACGCAAGACATACCACAGTTCTCTGACATACTTGTTTGTTTGTTCGTGGTACAGTGCAAATGCGCCTTGTGAGCTTCCATACACGGTCGAGTCGTAAAATCTCTGGAAAATTGCAGCAGACTCTATAGATGTAAATTGATACCCATCTGGAAAGTATCCCATATACGCGTTTCCAGATTTAATGCGGAAACTCATCCTTAGGTTAGTGCAATATTATCTATTCACTCGTAACTGTGCATTGTTTATGGCATACGAATCGTCCTGCAGCAGAGTTTCATAAATGAGTATGTTTGAATTCATGGGGATTGGTGGTATCTGTGAACTTGCCGAAAAAACAGTTACATTTGAAATGTCAACCATACCATCCACCAAGTTTGAAACCTTTTCGACACTCAACTTGAAAAACTGGGCACCGAGCGGGGATTTTATAGTTCTATTCTTTGAGCCCGACACACTCGTGTCAACCGCTGTCCATGCGTTGCCGTCATCAGATGTATAGAATGACCACACATTCGCCGTGTTGGACTCGAAGGAATAACTGACTGGGAAGAACTTGTTTGAACTTTTCAAAACAACAGACTGCTCAGATGATGTGGACACGACGTCAGTCGACTTGTAATCGTAATACTCGAAATAGTTTGAACGAACATTTGGAAAAGGGTTTGGCTGAAACTGAACGTTGTTAATCTTCAGGTGCCAGTCTTGACTCAGTGTGTTTCTCACAACGAATGCAATATTGCTGTACTCAACCGGGCTTACAAACTCAAACGGATGCTTCAGATACGGGGACTGCTCCACAACCTGTGTGTCCCCACCATCGATTGTAAACATGGATGGTGTGTACAAGTTGATACCGTTGTACTTGAACATGATATTCTTGACAATTGCAGCGTCGTAAGAATTTGTTGATTGTGATGTGGCAAATTTTGTAAATTCGAGTTTAAAGTACAGGAATGGTGATTGGTCATCGACACCCGTCTGATACGTGGTTCTTTCTGCACCACTGGGTGTGAGTGTATCTAAAAGTGTCCATGTCGAATTGTCATACGAACCGTAAAACTTGATTTCTAATAAGTTGATATTCTGTGCGATTGGCAGGTACCCGTTTATGACTTCGTCGTTTGTTGGGAATGTCATCTGAATCTCGGTGATTCGCGTGGGGAACGGAAACATGAATGTCAACGACGGTATCCGTTTATTCTGTATGTCTTCATACGAACACATAACGCAAAACGCCTTTGGTGAGAATGCATCGCTCGCAGGTGAAAAGACGTTGCTCTTAAAGAATGAATACGTCCCTGGTTTTATGGCATCTATACCGCCTCCTACAATTGGAATGGTGGTCCACGTTTTCTCCGTGTTGCACCCAAGGAACACGATATCCCTGATCAATGTGGTGTCATCATACGACAGTGTTACATTGCTGACAATGACTGGCTTGCTAAACTGGTACGTCTTGTACTCGCCGTAGTATATACCGTCACCAGGGAGATATTTATCCACTGGTTCGTATTGCCCACCAACCTGTATGTTCGATGTCATACCACTCGAATCTACTATTCGATTGAACACTTTGTTTTGATCCGAGTCCAATATGGAAAAATCGCTGACGGAAACGGATCCATCTGAGGTGGAGAACGTCTCGTTTATCTGCGCTTTAAAGTACTTGTACGGCTGACCAGTCTGGTTCTGGTAATAGAATATTTGGAAAGTCTCGCGGCGTGTATCATTTTTGCGCGAGTCCAAGAGTGTCCAGTTGGAGTTGTCCGTCGATGCGTACACGTTCCAGACCTTTGCGGTGTTTGACCTGAACATGTAACCGTTTGATAACACTGCGCTCTGCACATTTGCGAGTATGTACTGCGGCTGCTTGCTGCCGTTGAAAATCCCACCAAACACACCATTGTCTGATATGACGTTCGATGCGTTGACACCGTCTGTTGGCACACCCGAATTGAAAAACCTATACAACCGCTCACCGCGATCGTTCAACACGAATATGTTTGAAACTGAAAACTCATTTGCGCTGTACACGTCATTTGCTACTATGCGATAGTACCGCGAGTCCCGTCTGGTTATTGGTATCGTGATTTGCTTCTGGTTTGAAAAGTTTATAACCTGGGCCGCGACGGTTACATTTGCGCTCATATCAACCGATGAGTTTGAGGTTAACACCGTTATGTTCGATGGGAGTTGCGCGCTCTCTATGAATATGTTGCTCGGATTGACGAGTAGACTCGGGTCGAATCCAATCTGTATCCACTCACCATCACCAGACCCTCTGTACGCACCTCCGTACTGATCACCGCTTCTGTTTTTATACGTTTCCCATATTGACACATCACCGGTAATCTTGGGTATTATACGCGCATTGTCATACAGAGCAAACTCGGCGAGAGAAACCTCACTGGCTGTAAACACAAGCCGGAAAAACCTGCACTCCTTTGCGACATCGGGTATGAACCGAGTCGCAACCGTTTCGCTGAATGATGACACGGTTGACAGGAGAGTCCAGTTGTAATCGCTCCCATCCATGGATCCGACCAGCTTCCAAGACTTGGGTGTGAGTTCTTTCCGTTTTGTCGGGGTTATGGTGTAGTACCGAAGAGTCGTTTTGTTTGGAATCTCCACGTGGACCCAATCACCAGTCAATATGGTATCGTCATCCAGTACCAGTGAACTCTGTTTCGGGGTTGTGTATGAGAAGATTGACACATCGGAATAATCAAACAATCGACTGGCGTACGTATCACTTACCGTGGATGAAAATCTAAATACGCCCTGTTGAGATGAAATGACAGGTTGTACCGAACTGATGGTTAACGTGTTTGAAGTCATGTATGGAACAATGGGTGAATTTTTCAAATATGCGTTGAACCCATTGATGACCATGCTTGTCGATGGTGTTTTGCTCGGTGCAAGCTCATCGACCGTCAAACGCAACCCAGTGGACACGACTGGTGTCAGGTCAGACTTGTAATAATTGAATGAACTGTATACATTCGAAACCGTGTCTACCAGTACACGTGTACCCGAATCATCATAGTTGTGCAGTGTCCAACGTGATGGCTGCCTTGTGGTATAGAATGAATAACTGTCTATGGTGGTCTCTGGGTACCGAATCTCGACAAACTCGGGTGTCTGTGCATACCCACCATACGCGTTCGATGTGCTGGTTAAAGTCATGTATGGGTTGAGCCTACCATTCAACCCGAATAGTATGGGATTCTTGGCAATTGCATACTGCGACATGTCAGTGAAGAAAAAGTACCTGAATGGAAAGTTGTTTGTGGTTGTGTACGTGTTCGATTCGGTTGGTGTCGCTTGCAACACCAATGTTTTTGGCTGATTCAATAGTTGCGACCCGTACACTTTGAACCCATTTGTATTCTCGAGGTATATTTTGTACACGGATACCGGTATATACATGTCTATAAAAAAAACGTCATCTAATTTGTTCGATGTGTATACGTATCCATCGTAAAACGGAGAAGTTACTGGTATGCTTGTAACCGGTTTCAACACACTCGTGGGCAACATCTCTTGGTACGTATTTGATGTTATCGTGTTATTCGATCGGGGCACGAGCTGAAGGCCCTTGTTATCGTATATACCGAAATCGTATATACGTGCAGCAGATTTATCCCGGGTACTCTGAACCTGCGTCGACCCATCAAAGGTTGATGTGATGACCATTCGGTAGATTGAGTACGGTACCAAGTTGGATTGGAACGGATTTGATATTCGACTCGCCTCATACACGTTGCTTTGTCGGTCGAGTATGTACCACGTTGATCTGTTCTGAGACCCGAGTATGTACCAGGATGACGGGTACATCTTATCAGAGCTAAATTCATAGACGTTTGCAGACACTGGTGTGTCAAACGTAATTTCTAACCATTCGCCGTATATACCATTTGTGTTTGACTCGTATCCGCGATACGCCCCACCAACAGACCCTGGATTGTTGACGAGATTTCCAGACGTGTCGTAAATTTTCAAGTCTGTCAGTGTAGACCTGCCCAACAAACGAAACGAGTTGAACATGGATGTGTTCCCCGACACGAGCGTGTTTGAGGCGATAATATTTGACCATGACACCCCGCCGTTGGTGGATCCTACGAGTTTATAGTCGTCTGCCGTGGGTAAAAATGTAAAGTATGCACATGACACATTTGTGTTTACGTTTGATTGGATGTAGTACACGTACCCAGTCTGATTGACTGAATTGACAGCGGTTGTTTCGGTACCGGTTGTTGGGATATTTGACGTCATTGGCGTGGGGCCACTGATGACGGTCGAGTACGTGTTGACAGTCTGGTTGAGGTTTGGGTAGAGCACTTGCGCGTACTTGTTTGTCAGTATAAAATCGGAAACTGACAAAGCGTTGCTACCATCACCAACCTGTGAAACCTCAATTTTAAATTTTGAATACGTTGCAGTTGTTGGAAGTGTATAGTAAGGTTTCAGAGTTTGTTGATATTCACGAGAGTCTATCTCGGTATATGAGGCACCGTTCGACCCGTACAGTTTCCATTTTGTACCATTTGTCTTTAATTTATACACATCCACATCCTCTGGGTACGGGAATTTTAGGTCCAGTGATTGTGTAGGCCCATTCCCGCCTCTGAATGTCATTTGATTTACAAATCGCCTGTACATTTATATTAAATATGAATTTAATCGCCCGTAATTATTATACAGCTCAAACTGATACACTTTGAATGGAATGACATTATCAATCGCCTCGACAACAATTCTAAAATACTTGAATGCACCAATCGGTGTGTCGAAAACTTGTGATTCACTTGTGTACTGGTACCGCATGAGCTTTGTCCACGTTGTGCCATCGTTCGAAGCCATGAGAGTCAATCGTTGTAGGTTATCACCAACGACTCTGAATGCACCGATGGTGATACTTGTGGGCATCTTAATCTGTATCCACTCACCATAGTACCCACCAGTATTGTATGGAGCCGTCAAGTAAGGACTGATGATGAATGCTTCATGTGATGATATTGCTTGATTGGCTGGTTTAGTTATTGTTCTCGCTGTGTAATCAACGACCAATTTGGGAGAAGCTGCAATTGTAAGTGTACCAGTCCATGTCCATGTGTATTTAGTGTTTGTATCCAATATTCTACCACGCGATGCTTGAAATCCTGTTCTCAAATCCGTGCAGTTGTATACGGTTGTGTTTGAAAACTGTAGAGTCATTGGAGTTGTCAATGTTGGTAAGTAGTACCCAATCGACTCGTAATATGTCAGTGCGTTTCCGTCAAATGCATTCTCAACCGTGTTCCCAGGCTTGTACGAAGATGCGAGAACCTCGTACTGCCCGTACACCTCACCACTGCGCTCAGAGTTTACGTACGTTGTATTTGAAGTCATGACAGGGAACATCATCTTCCCGTATCTGTCGTAAAATTGAATATAGTTTATACGAGCAGTCGAAACAGTTGATGGCTGTGTGCCCAGTACCCTAAACCTGTAATCGGGATGTACTGATGTCGTAGAAAGAACGAAACTCTCCGAGCTGACATTTGTGTAATAGTTTGATACTTTGTGTAATTCACGTTGGAAGCTAAAATCAGTCATTAGGTCCCAGTCTGTTGGGAATGGGTTTGCGTATATCGTGTATGAGTAAATGTCAGTTCCGGGCGGAAAGCTGAATATAATGTGCTGATCACCTTGACCACCCTTGATTGGGCTGTATGGATCCACAAACTGTGTCAAGTTTGAGAACTTTGGTGTGATTCGCCCATTTGTGTCGTACAACACAAACCCACCGACCGTCGCATCAGTGCTCGATGAGAAGCTGAAATAATTTGAAGTTGTAGCTAGGCTATAGTAATTTGAAGTCTCTACGAGCGTCTCCGTTCGCGTGTCCACGACAGATGTTGTGTTTGAAATTTGCCAGTTTGTAATCGTTCCGTTTACGATCGAGTACCCAACAACCGAAACCTGAACCGGGAACCTAATGTCGAAATTTCGACCGGTCCAAGTTGTTTCCAAGTCGTCAAACGGAAACACGTTAGAAACACTGTACGTTCCATGTGGGACGCTTGTGATACCTTCTTGTGTATACACACTCGTTTGACCCGTGGCGGTGGGTGTTATGAGCTTACCATCCGGGCCTATGAGCTCGACACTCTGCAACTGTACACTCGACCCGTACGGGTTGTAATTGAGCTCGTTGAATGTGATTCGCGGGTTTGAAACCGGTGTCGATGGGACGTTGAAATACACATTGCTGTCCACTCGTGTGTACGTGTTTACCGTTGCGCTGTTGAAATTTATACTGGTGGGAAATCTACCCGTGTCAGATCGTATGATGACTGTGTTGGCCGAAATCTGTGAAGGGGTCATTATATCAATGTACGACGGATCCAACCCGGGTCCCCCGAATGTTGGACCGTATACATATGAGTTTACACGTGAAGTGCCCCTCCACAGGTTAATCTTACCAAACTCGCATATGGACACAGGTGATGCTATGTTGGACACGGCAAACCGGTAATACCTGAATGAATTTGTCTTGGCGTCATTGTTAAAGTAGTAATCAGTCGGTGTAGGTAATGTTTTAAAATAATTTACAGCCAAGTTTCCAGATACCCAATTTACAGCATCATTTGAGCACGCAAATACAAATGTGTTTGGAGAGTTTAGCGGAGATGTAATCTGAAGCGAAAATCTATCGACAGAGACTGGTTGTGGAAGCTCCATCTGTAACCACTCGCCGTAGAACACGTTGCTGAGCATTGTGTATTCTCGATTGTATCCCAACAAGCTGTACCCTTGACTTGTATAACTATCCATATACGCATGTGTACCGACCGAAGAATCAAATGAATACAACGGATCGAAGGCACGCATAGAGCTGGTTATGGTTACGGGTAAACTTGTGCCGAGTGATTTTGTTGTCGGTAGAGAGTACACGTTTCCATTTTGCTCACCAGGGTTCAACTCGAGCCCGTTCACATCAAACAGTCTAAAACTAGAAACTCTCGCATATGATGATGTATTGCCCATTTCATGTACAACGAGCCTGTACGTGGTTTTTGCAGTTGGGTTTGAAATGGTAAATCGAGAAGGTGCCGAATAACTCTCACGTGAATCAATCGACACACTGTCCCCGAACAGAGTCCACTTTGAAGCTTTCGAACCGAGCTGGTACGAGTGTGCAATGACAGGTGCACTGAATGAAATCTCTACCCACTCACCAGTGCCCGGATTTGCATAGTACCCACCGTATGCATTGAGCGAGTTAATCTGCCCATACTCGTCAAATAACTTGACATCTCTCATGACTGTATATGTGTATCCACCCCCACTTGGTAAAGGATTTCCAGTTTCAATTGCTGTCGTGTATATACGTATGCTCGTTACATATGCCGGGTTGTTCATTGTTAGTGAAGTCAATCTCGACTTGGTAATTACCGTTTCGCTTAGGAGAGGTATCATCGATCCACTATTGTTGTACCCCTCGACCCGAACTTTTGTCGGTGCGTCAAAAAATGACACATCCTTGGATGCGGTGGGGAAAAGGTACCCGGGTAGATCGTCTCGACCGTTTATCTTTACAATTATCGAACTCGTACCAGTTGTGTTGAACATGTATATCTTGTAAAATGTATTCTTCGTACCGATAAACACTCCTGCGTTAATGACCTGTGCGCTGTTGACATATACAGTTGTTCCAGTGTTGACTTCAAATGTGAATGATGTCTCGTCATTTGTATACAGGTACCCATATAGAATTGTTGGGTTGATAGTCTGCGTTGTGAGACACGTTACCAACTTGGGTGGCTTGTTTCGATTATTCGCATTTTGAAATCCAGGAAGCGAGTTTGTACCGGGTATGAACGAGTCGAGAATCAACCCGTGTCTCGTCTCGACTGATGAATACACAAGCTTTGTCATATTAACCTGTGCGCCCGCGAAATCAATTATGAGCGGACCGTTGTTCGATGTCCATTCTCGATCTGTGAATGTACCAGTTCCAGAATATGTAATGCCAGATATTTGAGATGACCCGGTGATTGGTGAGGTTATGTTGCCAGGCTTGTACGTGTCAATCATATTTTTAGAGTACAAGTTCATATTCAACAAACTCGCCCGACCGTTGTATACAGTCTCGTTAATAACCACCCGTATGTTTGAGTATGGACCTCGCCCAGTGGGGAATGTTGAATGATAAATATCTGAACTGTACCTGTTAGACACAGTCTCTATAGTGTTCCACGCAGTTCCATCGTGCCCTTGTATACTCCATGATGCCGGCATTGTGTTGGAGTACAAGTCGTATTTGTATAACCTCGTTTGTGCTGGCACACTAAGATTAACCCACTCCTTGTCTGATAATGATGTCCCGGTGTAATTACCCCCCGTCTCGTTATAAATGACAAACTGGTTCGACGCAGTTGTTAGTTTTGGAAAAATGACACCATCGCTTGATAATAAGTACATCCTGTTCATGAACCCACCGAGCGTAAATGATATATTGAATGTTACAGTATCTGTTGTTGTTGGACTTACGAACGAGTTGTAATTCGTATTGAAAGACCCACCGGTTATATTTGTTGTATATGAGAAGCTTGTGCCATCTACATACACTACTTTAATTGTTACCGGCTTTGGGAATTTGATAACGACATTTGTCGGTGATGTTAGTTGAGGTCCAGTCCCATTCAAGATTCCCCAAAATGATTGTGGGCTGACCTCGTACATACCCACGGGACACAACCCAATAGGTACCGAGTCTGTGTACGTTCCAAAGTCTTTGAATATTGATCTGCCGTTTGTATCGCGGTACACGAGTGTACCCACGTTGGAGTAGAGCTCTCCATCAATTGTTTTGTTGACCGCCAACCGGTAAGAGTTGTAAGGACCAGGTGTCGGTAATGTGTACAAGCTGGACCCAGCTGTGTTTGAAGAAATCACAGACCCACCACGAATAATTTGCCACCGCTCGGCTGTACCGCTATCAAACAAGTAATCCGTCGCTGACGCGTTGTAAGGTAAGTTAATCTGTGTCCACACATTGGCAGAGTCAAACCCGTTGTATGCACCACCCGCGAACCATTGGCCCTCCAAACGAGTGCCCCCTATGAAAAAGTTGACGCCTGGTAAACCGTTTGAAACAATCTTGAGATTAAACTCTGTACCGCTGCTTATCACTGGGCCGTTGTTATACGTATTTGATAAACCCGAGTATGATGATAAAGGCGTTGAGTTGACAACTATGCTATGAATGTCGTGCACGGCTGAATTTGAGTAGAAGCGTGTTGTGCTGTCGATTGGAAACTGGCATACAACTTTGCCCTCGAATGAAAATACATTTGATGTGTTGGGGTTCTGGCCACGGAATGTTATGGTGTCAAATGTGTAGTTGTTCATGGAGTACAGTGGAGGGTTTGACAGTGTCTTGTCATTGAACCCGTAAAAGTTGGCAACCATTCCGGATGTAATGACGTTGGTTGTGTTTGATTTTGCATTTACAGATTTTCTACCCTGGTCCGTGTAATAAATGAGTTGGCCAATCTTAACACTTGGTGAGTTTGCACCAACATTGGACTGTTCAACAATGAACCGGTACTTGTAGTACAAATTGGTATTTTGAAAACTGCACACGACGTTTGTAGAAATCTTAGTCGTGTTGCTTGTAAGTAGATCCCAACCAGACCCTGTGAATCCGGCAATGTGCCAACTTGATGGGTACGCTGTACCGGTTATGGGTGGTGTAATCTTAACTTTGTTAAATGTCAATCTATTTGGTGGTGTATATTCTATCCATTCACCATTTATTGGTGTGGGACGACTGTTTATAGGTGTGCTCGCGGTACCCTTGTACTCACCACCATTTTGAATATCCATAACGCGTATATCGTTACCACCTGATCGTATGATGATGTTTGTTATGAAGATATTTGATGATGTTTGCGTTGATCTCGGGAAGTAAACTCGCCACCCAGGTGGTGAACTCGCTAAAATTGGGAATGTGGAAACTGGTGCTGTCCACGCAAACCCCGTGTTTACAGAGTACTGTACCTGTAATGGATCGAATACACCTTGTACTTCGATGTTAGACAACTGTTTGGCTCTGGCTGGGTCCGTGTATGAAAATTCCAAGTAGTCGCCTAGTGCTATCGTGGGGTAGTATCCGTTTTTAGGGACTGACGCAGCAGTTTGTGTATTTGTACTCGCTGAAAATGTTGGTAAAAATGATACACTCGGTAGTCCTCTCGACATTGTGATTGAGCTGCATGTGGGTGTGTAGTACAATTGCAATCCACCGGTAGTTGGTGTTATAAGTGTACCATTGTCATATAAATATATGAAAAACTGACCAGTAGCGGCGGAACTTGTTTTCGATATCTTATAAACGTTTATCCTTAATCCCATATAATTACCAGATGCAGGTAATGTAACAGTTTGTGTTGCTGTATATAAACTTGTTCTTATATTGGAAGACTCCGATGACCATTCACCATTTATAAATGTTGAATATGTAAAATCGGTCGGTGTTGGTGTGTTATTTGTAACAGCATTAATAGTTACTATATCAAATTTATCAAATCGTATATATTGTGAAAATACTACTTGAATAGATGGAACGATTGTATTCGCTAATGGTCCACCGAGTGATGCGGAAGGAATATAAGTAGTATTATATTGATTATTGCCAACAGTAAATGGGGTCTCATTAAAATATGGTATTGGCGATGGTGATGTTGATATGTTTTTTATGAGTGGGTTTATTACGAAATTGTTGGTGTAAGTAAGAGTTGGTGTAGATGGTGATGTGTAAGTGTACACTACACCTGTTCCAGACGCATTTAATGAACTAAGTGTTGGTATAGAAGTCGATCCATTTTTTAGTCTGGTTATGACAATATATATAACAGTAGCATTTGCAGTAGCATTTGCAGGATCATTAACCAATATGTCAGACGTGTATGGATAAGCGTCAGACGATAAAGTAGCGCTTATACTACTTATGGACACTCCACGAGTGAATGGACATGTATAATAATCACCATTTGAACGGCTGATGCCACTCTCAAAACCTGATCCATTTATATATTTATAACCTAAAATAGATCCATATCCTATGTATGTTCTATTTACATCGGGATTTATCGTTGATGTGGAATCTGTGATAGACACACCATTCTGATCTTGCCATTCCCAACTAGTCCCATTCCATCTTATATAATACACTTGACCGTTTGTAACTAATCCAATTGAACAAAATAATGTACGCTGAGTAGAGGAATTAAAATTAAATCTTATTGAAAATGATTCATTTAAATTCAAAGTTATATCAGAATCCGGTGCATAATAATATCTACCACCAGATGAAGTTGATGTCCAAGTTCTCGATGGGGTACTTCCCCAAATATTATTAACCGGAATACTAGCTCGAATTGATACATTACGAATTGTAACTGATGATCCCTGTGTTAAGGTAAATCTAATAGATATATAATCAGTAGTAGAAACAAATCCAGAACTAGCGGCAGATGATAAATCGGTAATAGATTTAGTAATTTCCGAATAAGGACCTGATATACTATCAGATTGGAAAACACGCATATCAAAATTTGAGATATTTATAGCACTTGTCGTTTGCGTGTAATTTGATATTGAACCATTAAATGAAGGTGAAGACGGATATTCAATACCGGACATCCCACTCGACGGAAAATCAAAACTTACATTAAATGTTCTATCAGTAGGATTAGCTGAAACACTTCCATTATAATTAGAACCAGTACCATTTATTGTGGCCGTTGCATTGACCCAAGTACAGGATGAAAAGTCTGTACCAGTTGGACATCTTATGACAATATTAACACCGGTTTCTCCGGTTTGTGGTGTTATAGTATATGTAGTCGCTTGTGCTCGAACAATACTGTCTATACCACTTAAAGATCTATTTCCACCACCTATAGTTTGACCCTCAATACTATATGTTCCGTATTTTACATTACCGAATCTATTATTGGTATTAAAACGCAAAACAGTCGATGAAAAAAAATTACCATCTGTAGCAGTTGATGTAATTCCCCAATTTGCAAAACTTATACTTGACTTTGTATTTAAACTATCAAACTGGAAACGGACATTTGAATATTCGATACCATTGGTGGGTGCCACCCAACTACCGCCACTACCTGGAACTAACACAGAAACAGAACCGTTTGCAACGACACTTGGTTGAGTATCCCAACTCATCGCTGGCATATCGAGTTGTATGTACTCTTTGATACCGTTAATAGCACCACCTGTTATTTGATCGTACCGAGTTGTACCTGTCCAAGTTGTTGTTGGAACACCATCAAAAACCTTCCATGCGTTTGTGGTGTTGGAGCTCGCACTTGCGGTGTACATACCAACTTTTGTGTGTGAGTAATTCTGACCCAGATTTGCGATAAACTGGTATGAATCGCTGTTGACATTGTATGTGTTTGTTATGATGGTACCACCCCCACCCCCACCAGTAGCAAATGTCAGATTAGCTCTATTGAGCGTATTGTATGTGGCGACATTCCAGTCAAACCCGGTGCCAGTGTCTGAGAATGCGATCCATGCATTTGCACTATTTGAGCTCGCTGACATTGTGTGCACACCCACTTGTGCGGTGCTCAAAAACTCAGCCGTCGTGGGCCTCCACCGATTCGTTGTTGATGTGTACACCCCGGCGGACGTACCAAAGTTATTCGAGCATGTGTAAGCCCCAGCCGAAACCTTGGGTCCATAGTTGACGTTTGACGTCCACAGGCTTGAGCGCACAAATGTGTTGTCAATTAAGTTTGACGTCGATGATGAGTTTGATGCAATGTAAACACCCGGGAACACCGACACGAGACCGTACACGTTGGATCCGACCCACTCCGTGTTGGATGCCTTCCAGGCGTTTGCGACGTTTGAGCTCGCGCTCATTGTAAACACACCGGTTGTTGATAGTACGTTTCCGTATATGTTTGACGGGGTCCACACAGTGTTCTTGCGATCGAATGCGAGCCACGTGTTTGCGACGTTTGAACTTCCAATAAAAGAGTACGAACCAGCAACTGTTTTAGACCCGTACGGAGTACCGTCGGATACCCATGCAGTTGACTCGTTGAAATCCACCGCGAGCCATGCATTTGTGGTGTTTGAGCTGGCGTACAGGTTGTAGAGTGCACCGTCATCGAATTTGGTCAAGTACACTGCGTTTGAGACCCACATAGTCTGTGCGTTGCCGTCGAACGATTTCCACGAGTTTGATAAGTTTGAGCTCGCGTTCGATTCGTACACACCGAACCTGGAGCTAAACCCGTACGTGCCCAGAAAACTGTTTGAAACCCACGGGTTGGTTGCACCGTTGATAACGTTGACAGAGTTGCTAATAAGATTGTATAGATTTGAACTCGTGTTTACGAATGAATTTGTCGTGGCTGATTTTTGGTAGTACGAGTTGTTTGAGACCCAGTACTGTGTAACGTCATATGAGAATGATTTCCAAGCATCAATCGTATATGATGATGCGTTTGCCGTGTACGTACCTATGTTTGCACTGTACCCGTACATAGCATTTGACTTCCACGTGGATGATCCGGTGAATGCACTGACCACATTTGTACCAGTTGCATTTGAGCTCGCATTCATGGTGAATGTACCAATGTAATCTGAAAAGTAAATGTACGGCTCGGATCTCCACTCGGTCGATGTTTCGTCGAACGCGTACCACGAGTTGCCCGAGTTGGAGCTCGCATTGGATTGGACCTGTGTGGATACAAGTTTGCCGTATGTTCCATCCGAAACCCACGGGTTCATCCACGCATTGGATACATTGGATGAGGCCCCGGTTATGGCGATTGATATGGTTCCGAACGTGGGTGAGCTCTTCCACACGTTTGAGGTTGAAAATGCTGTCCAGGCGTTGGTCGAGTTGGATGTTGAGTCAGAGTCGAATCGGGTGGTGAGCACCGTTCGCTTTTTCGATTCCCATGTGGTTCCGTCGGTTGCGCCCCATGGGACGGTTGTGAACGAGTTGGAAGAGACGTCGACTGAGTAGTACCCACGTCCGTATGCGGTTGACAGGAATGTTGATGGGCTCACGAGAGACTGTGGCGGGTACACGTCTATGGATGCAGTCTCGATTGAGCTGTTGTTTGTGTGGTGGTAGTTTTCGGCACCGGCGTAGTGTTGAAGCGGCCTTAGGTCTGTTCCATTAACCTTGAGCGCATATTGAAAGTCATCGGGAATTTTGACGGATGGTGTCGCTATAAACTTGACCGGGTTTCTGAGCATGACGTCAGACTTGTTGAAAATTTGCTGCACTTGTGTGATTGGCATTGAAATCTTCGACTTGACACAAAAGTCTCGCTCCTTCTGGTCCATGAATATATAGTTGACGTGGCACTCGTATCTATACAGTGATGTGTTGTACGTGTCTCCAAACTTGAGCTTTATGTACATTTTATCAAACTGGAGTGCAACAATGGGGAAGGGTATGTGCTGACAGAATGAAAAGCACAAGGGCATGAATAGGGACAGTGCATTGTCAAGCTTACTTCGAGCGAGCGAGGAAGCCACTAGGTCCGGGTTGACGTACCGAATATAGTTGATATCGTGTCTATCTATGAGTTTTTCACCAATCCACCATTCAAATTCGAGTATTGCGGACCAGTCCCATGGTATAATCTTTCCCGTTTTGATTTCTGTTCGTGTCATGTACATGTATGACACGAGATCGCCTTTGGGCTGGATTGTAATTTTATCAGTCTCTATGAGTTGAGGGAAAACCACCATTGAGAATGGTGTATGTCGTTTGTAGGTCGCTATAAAGCCATCGCCCATTTGGAGTTAAACAATATTTATTTTTATATTGTTTAACACCAGATGCTTCCGGTATACGACATTGACCGTGAGTTTAGGTTTGCAGATGCTAACGCCGTAGATTACGGAAAGTTTTTCATAAGCGTCTTTTTCATTGCGGGTCTTCTTTTTTTGCTCGTGAAACACTCTGATAAGAGGGAAAAATCTCGTCGGCAATTTTATACTTGATGCACTCGTTCGCATCGAGGTATATGTCTCGCTTCATCATACGGTTGAGCTTTTGATCGGGGAGATCTGTCATGTCCCTATAAATCAGAATGACGTTATCCATAAGCTTCTCGAGATTCTTCAACTCATCCTTCATATCCTCAAATCTGACCCACTCGCTCTCTTGGGATATTTGGTGAATCAGGATGTGGGCATGTTGCTTTATAAACCTCTTGTGCCCGGCTATGAACATGAATGTGGCTGCGCTGCAACACAGACCATCGGCAACTGTGTGCACCGGAACCTTTGTGCTCATGATGTGATCCATGGCTGACAGTCCAGAGAACAGGTCCCCACCAACGCTGTTGATGTAGAGCACAATCGGTCCGTGCACCTCCCTCTCCATGGATCGAAGGAGTGTGTTGAGGTACAGAATAGACTTGGGTGTGATGTCCTCATAAAAGTACAGCTCATTGTTGAGGCGCCTTATGTTTAGCCCTTCGTCTTCGCTTTCCATTTTTATTATCAATGTTGTAAAATTTTAATATTGTACCAGTGCGACTCATAAAGTCAACCGTGTCCAGATCCATCCGGGACTCTTTGAACTGCTTCATCCTCATGCACGCATTCATGTGCTTTGTCCACACAGTCGCCTGGTTGAATGTGGTTACGTTCCCATTGAGAAGCTGGCACGTCATTGCACAGGCAGAGTTGACAAAGAATGGCATGAGCTCCCAGTTCCCATCGTACATGTGAGAGTCGATTATGTTTGCGTCGCTCATGTGATTTGATATGGCACTGAGATCCTCGAGGCTCAGATTGGTTGACGTGTAATTTTCATGAACAAACCCGAGCATGTTCCCGTGCTCGCAGTTAATCTTATCAAGGAGCTCGAGTCTTGATCGGTCGCTCGTCATGTGCACCTTCATAATATCTGATGGCTCGATAAACTTGTCCGGCTCGGCGTACTCGGAGAATATCAGTCGGCGATGATCGGGGCCTTCAAACTTGTAGGGCACGGTTCCCTCGATGTAGTATGTGGACACGAGGAATGTACAAAACTTGGACACGGGCTTTGTAAAGTACCCGGCACCAGGTAGGTTTAACATACCATCGAAATTATCCACGAGGATGTGTCTCTTCTGGTACTTGACACGGTCTATAAAATCACATGTCATCTCCTTTGACTTAAGTATGCCTTCATCCACCTCTATGTAATCCAGGTTTTCCTTGACCCATGTCGTCTTGCCGCACCCTATTGGCCCGTACACACACACAACTTGACATGTGTCATAAAACTGATCCTTTTTTCTAGGTTGTACAATAAACCGATCCATGGATGAACCCACTGATGATATATCGCAACAAATTCTTAAGATGGCGTGGGACACTCAGCCCATAAAGATGTTTGTGGTCGCATACCTAACATTTAACATTCTCGTGTTGACCATGATCACCATCATATTATTTAAAGTATTGCGTAAGTAATAATGACTCTACCTGTGTACTATATAGATGCGCATAGTAAAACCAACAAACGCACACAACAAAAGTTGCCATCGGATGCGACAAATATGCGTGGGGTGTGGTCCCTGAAGAGTAATCAGTATGTAATTTTTCCAGTTAAGTGCGGCAGAACTATGTACGGTTATTATTTAAACAAAACACTTATGAATCTGTTTCGTAACCAAAATAAACTTTTGAAATGGGCACATGGAAACACTCCACCAACTAATAGGACTAAAAGGTTTAATAAATTGTCTCCGATCCTGTACAAGCCTGGTAACACTCCACCCAATCCTATAATTGAAACATGGAACAACGTAAATCCAAATATGAACATGGGTCTATTTAAGTTTGATCCAAACAATACTTTGAATGGACGCATGCGTTATTTTAAAGGAAACGTGGAACATTCATTTGAGCGCATAAGACTGCGCAACATGATTAAAAATCGACCAGGAATTTTCTTCTTTGGTGGGTGCAGAAGTGGTCGCACAAAGTATGTGCGTAATATAACACATAGAGAAAATGTAAAGATTAAACAAAAAAAAACCAAGCGCAAGAGAGATAACCGCAAAAGAGGAACACCATCACCGAAATCGCCAGTTTTATCATCAGCAAACCGCAAAAATGTCGAAAATATGATGCGTATGTTAAGTCGACAAGTCATTTAAAGACGTTCGTAGCATATATATAAATGAGCCTCAAGGTACAAAAGCTTGTCCCACATGCAACAATCCCCTCTCGCGCAACACCCGGATCAGCTGGCTACGACCTGTTCAGCGCAGAGGGTTATGTCATCCTTCCCCAGCATCGTGTCGTGGTGTCTACAGGAATTCAAGTTGCTCTTCCTGAAGGTACGTACGGTCGCGTCGCCCCACGATCCGGACTCGCAGTCAAGCACGGACTCGATGTGGGAGCTGGTGTAGTGGACCCCGATTATACCGGTGAGCTCAAGGTGGTTCTGTTCAATCACGATCCGAAACAGACGTTTATCATTCGACCAGGATACCGAATTGCACAGCTTGTTCTCGAGTCTTATGTAGTTGCTGAGGTAGAGGAGGTGTCAATCGACGCCTCAACGGATAGAGGCTCGGGTGGTTTTGGATCTACCGGTATGTAGATTCATATCCGGATCCATCTTTTTGGTTGGCTTGACTTTACCAATCTCTATAAGAATAAATTTATACACGCGTGGGATGGCCCACTGGTACGGGTTTACACCCGGACGCGATCCACTCGTTTGCCACGCCCGCTCACCACGCTTGTACACGGTGTTTAACTTGTTGTACGGGATACCGAACCTTTTCGCCATCTGCACCTTGTTAAACTTTTGATTCGGGTACAAACGGTGAAAAAGCGCAGTCCACTTGGACTTTCGAGTCTTGGCCTTGGTGTCTGTGTAATGTGTTCGACTGCGTCTGTGTGTGAGCTCACGTTCACGGATGAGTTGATTTTTTCGTGAGAGGCTGGCAAAATATCGCATTGGGTACCTACGACCACTCTTTGCGATATAGTGCTTCATTATTATTATACAGGCCAAAAATATCCAGTAAACTCTGGGACATCAAAGTGGTAAAATTCGGGCATCTTCAGGTTTAAAGATGCACAATGGGACAGCCTAACATTTTCATCGCCCCACCACGGTGGAAACTCTGGGTTTAGGCAGTGTGGAAGAAACTGCATAGTGTTTTTGTACCCACGGTGTACCCACTCCCGTATCATCGCATTCGTGTACATGGCAAGAGCGCACGAGTACCCTTTCCATGCACGCGCAGCAGGATGATTGCGCCACCCCTTGGTCAAGCCTTTGTTTGCGCGCCAAATCTGGTACGCCTCGACCCTCTGTTTTCCGAGACGCCTATAATCGAGCGACCTGGCAGTCTCATGAACGTCCCACGAGATTATGAATGTGTTTACCATTTACACTTTTGTGTACATCGAACCTCGAGCCTAAGATTTGTACATTTTTATGTACACACCATACGTCATGACAATTCCAAATAACACGAGTATGAAAAATCGGTCCCATTTCGCAATCGAGTGCTTCGCCTCTTCCGAAAGGTTTGCGTACGCGTCTTGGTACTCTTTTGGTTTGAATGGCAGGTAGAGCCACCGACCCAGTGGGAATATGGTGGGTTGTAATTTGTAGTTGCATTGATAGTAGTAGTCATACCATGCAAGTGCCAAGTACGGGAAATACAAAAGTGCAACCAACACAGCCAAGTTCTTTTTGGGTAGGTACCAATACCCACCTGCGATGAGGAATGAGAATATGACACATTTTATGTTTAGCGCTAGCGGCTGTCCTGGAAAAACACCACCCGCCATTTATTATATCACTACACTATAAATGTACAGAGTGGGATCCATTCAGTTATCCAAACAGGCGTTCGTTGCATTCGTAGCTGGAACTATTGCATCCATAGCGACGCTGCTTACAATGCGTAGCAGGGTGGGTCTCTACACAGCTCTCTTTTTATTCGCCGCCACGTGTTATCAGACGTACGTCATCAACTGTACCATAGTTGGACACTGTTCAGTGCTCGCGTGGTTTCTAGCAGTTATTTATATCATTTCGAGTGTTTTCATCACTCTTGGATTTAAAAATAAATATTAATAAAATTAACTTGATTTATCATCCTGTATTATCCGTTTCAGGTTGGTCAATTGATCACTGTACTGTTCAATGTACGCGTCTAGAATCTGAAACTCCTCTTTACACTTGGGGTGCTCCTTGCCCTTGCACCTGCACACCCGGTGCACACGAGTTAGTTGATCCTTGATGTCCCGAAGCATGACAAATCTTTGTGTCGCAAGCATTTCTTACTAATGTCACATAAAAAATGTTAAGGATACTGGCGTACATTTATATAATAACAATGATTTCAAATACAAACTTACCCATCATAACTGTCCAGGATGTTCGAAAAGCTGAGCGGAAGGCACTGACATATTGCACATTCAATGGACCCAAGTCAAAGCAATGCAAAAAATACACTGAGATTGCGGATGAGATGTATCGAGATTTTTTGCGACAGTTTATGGTTGATGATGAATAAAATGTCATATAATATTAAAATGAATCAACCACCTCTATCACCGAGGGAAATATCCAGACGAGTAGGATTATTAAGTCCCGAAGAGCTCAACTATATTGTAAAAGCGAAAAACGCTCGACCAAATGTAAAGGCTATTGCCCGTAATAGACTCCGTAGAATCGTGGCGGGTATTAATGCGTATATACATAAGGAAACAATCAGAAATATGGAAAGAAAGAAAGTAAGAAACGTTATCCATAGACGACAAAAAACAGCAAAAGCACGAACACGACCAACTGGTTTATCCGTACGTGCCAGTACTACGAAGAGAGTCCCAATGACCCGTTCGTACCAAGCCCATATCCAATATTTAATTAATAGATATGGAAATTAAAAGTTGTACGTGCTAAATATAAAATGTTGATATCGTACGGCATCTGTGTGTGCAATGAGCACATGGAGCTTGACAACTTGTTGACGTTCATAAAAGAGGTGGGCCACCCAGACTCTGAGACGGTGGTATTGGTTGATTCGTCAAAGCCTTGTCCACAGGTTGGTGTAGTCGTTGAGAGACACACGTGGGTCAAGCGGTTTGATCGTGCGTTTGACGGTGATTTCGCAGCGCACAAAAACTTTTTGAACAGTGTGTGCACTGGTGTGTACGTGTTCAATATCGACGCTGATGAGATTCCACAAGAGGGTCTCATGTACACGGCTGCCCTGATTGCATCGAACAATTCGGTTGATGTCATGTACGTTCCCCGTATCAACATATGCCCTGGATACACTGCAAAATTTATCAAGACGCACGGGTTCCACGTCAATGAGGCTGGATGGATAAACTGGCCCGATTACCAGGGTAGGATTTACAAGCAGGGTCTGAAGTGGGTCGGGAAGGTTCACGAGAAGGTGTCTGCCGAGAATGTACAGGCACTTCCCACCGATCCAAAGTATGCACTGTGGCACATCAAGTCTACACACCGGCAGAATTCGCAAAATGAGCTGTATAAAAAAATTGATTCTGAGTAAATGGAGCAGGTGCTGACCAACAAGATTAATCACGCAAAGCTCATATGCTTTGGCCACGAGGACACGAAGGAGTGCCGTGTCGCATGGGACCAGGTGGAGGATTACGTACGGGCAATTCGAACAGTTAATAAAAGGAAGCACCCGCCTCAAAAGCTTCCGTACAGTGATCGTGCACTTAGAGATTATGAATGCTGAGTCATAAATGCCTCCCAAGGTTGAAGAGGCTCCGAAAAAGGTGGTTATTGAGTATGACGGGTTTGATGGTAGGAAGAAGTTTGAGCAGGTGGAGCGCCAGCGTGATCTGTACAAGCAGAGCGTGCTTGACAAGTGTCAGGTTGTTGCGGTAAGACCAGGACCCTCACCGGTTGATATTTTGAGGCGGAGGATGGCGACGTACAAGAATGTCAGAAGGGCTCGCACAGATTATAAGAATTATGTGCGGCACCACGGAACTCCACCGTTCAAGGTTCCGAGTGAAATTACGGCGAATATTTTTCACTGATAGTACCAAATGGATTTTGACATGAAGAAGGTGCTCGTATGGGGTGTCATTATCGGAGTTTTACTGTACGTGCTCTGGTCCAGATTCAAAACAAAGAAGCAGTCTTATCAAAAACCAATTGTACAGGAAACATCAACTTTAGAGCAGATTAGTGAGCTACCAGAAGGTGTGCCCCCACCACCAGTTAAGGATGATTAACTCTATAAACTTAAATGCTCCTGAGTATTGATGTGGGTATCAGAAACCTCGCCATGTGCCTCATGAATCACGATACGAAACAGATTCTAAAGTGGGACGTGGGTGGTGTGCCCCCACTCGCTGATGATGGTATATACGAGTCTTTAAATAAACACCTCTCGGCTAGGCCATGGGTACTCGATGCAACGACTGTGTTGATTGAGAAGCAGCCGGATAAGAATCGGAAGATCAAGTCGGTTGAGAATTTCTTGCATGCATACTTTGTCATACACGGTAAAAAGACTATACTGTATGACGCTCGGCATAAGATCCCGGACATATCCGGCCCGGGTAAAGCTCGGTACCGCCAACGTAAAAATGCTTCGATAGATCGGTGTAAGAAGTTTATCGAAGCATCGAGTGTCAACAGGGAGCTTTTACAATTTTTCATGAATCACGATAAGAAGGATGACTTGGCAGATACAGTTATGCAGGCTCTGTCGTACAACCCGATACCGGTAAAACCGGTCAAAAAGTTAACCGCTCGAAAACCCACGAGCAACCAATGTGAGACTGGTTATTCGAAATCGAATCTCGCGTGGTTGGTTAAGAACAAAAAGCATGGGTCGGACAAGAGGTTCAACAAGGATCTGCTCAAGTATTACACGTGTATACAGGAACTCATCGACGATATGGCTTGAACAGAATCATGGCGAGTAGAATCGGCGTGATGGCATCTTTGACTGTGTACCACCATGGCTTTCTTGGTACCGGAACCGTAAAGCTCAGATTTAGTATGTTATCAATATACGATGCATTTGCGATTGTAATCTCGGACCCAATCTGATCACGTACCACGAGTGAATACTCCATTTGTATAATTACGTGTGATTCTTTTATCCGAAAAATTTGTACAAGTGAAAGGCTAGATCACAAAACAAGGGTACTTTATAAAAACTCGAAAATGAGGGCGTTCATCACGAGTATGGTCAAGTCTCTGATTGGGATTGACTTGAACAAGGCGAAGGATTATTTCCCAACTGGTGAGGTAGAACACACTGTGTGGTTCATGGATGTAGAGTACAATAGTGTAAATTACAAAGTCATAAAGGTGTATCCTACTCGAGTGGAGCTTTTCATCAGGCATCCACTCGAGCAGAGTGGACCCAACATTGTGTACACTATTGATATAGTGGAGGAATCACGGTTCCCACTGTGATTTTTAAAAAGTTCCAGTAACCAAAAAATTTGCACAAATAAAAGGCTAGAGTGGTAAACAAGGGTACTTTATAAAACCTCAGAGATGTTCATCCGTCCCACTCTCCGTGCTCACCACACTATTCGCGGTGTGTTTAATGTAACCGAGCCAACGAGTGGAAAACTCGCGGATATCATCTCCACCATGCGCACACAGGATCCTAAGATGTGGGAGTGTAAATTTACACCAATCTCCAACATTGACGAGTATCTCCGTTTGCTCAAGATGCATGGTACACCAAAAGAGGAACTGGAACTCATAGAGGCGAAGCACAAGTCTGTGGCGCCACAGCCGCCCAGGGATATTCCACCGAGGTTCCCATATGTACACAAGGTGAACAAGGAACAGGTGTACATAAACACCCGTATCAAGGGGTCTAAGGTGAAGGTGTCCATCATCAACCCATATGAAAAGTTGTTCCAACATATCCGCAAGTGTGAGCCGGTTCCAATCGAGTCATTTGTGCAGTTCCATGCACTCAACGGTGCACCCGAGGAGTTCCTCATTAATGCAATGAACAGGTATGATAAATTACTGGAAACACGGGAGGTGGATAATGAAAAGTTGGATAAGATATTTGAAAAGTATGTAAGCAAACCGAAAAAGCCACTCAAGGCGGTCAAGAAATTGCCACCTGTATTTGAGTAGTTTTGAACGGTTCCAGTTCATCCTCGAGTTCCTTGATTCGAGTGTTTATAACACTTATGACATTGTTTAGGTACAGGTTGTGCATTGTACATTCCGGCGGTGTATCTTTATTAATTTTAAGTTGATCTCTCAAGTATCCAATATCATTGGATTTTCTCAATGTATCAATGTATTTCTGCATTTATATACCAAGTGTGTAAATTTTTATGTAGGTTTTTTAAAAAGTTCCAAGAGCCAAAAAAGCTGTACAAATGAGAGGCTAGAGGGACTCACACAGAAACGGGGAAGGGGGAGAGGATGTACGGCAAGGCGGTTATTCGGTTGGTTGCACTGCT